>OMKS01001357.1_pt1 | contig 21866 bp, 18 predicted proteins | sample 1674721 | NCBI WGS metagenome assembly OMKS01 (sample SAMN06264996, study PRJEB25208) | sediment metagenome | isolation source: hot spring sediment | place: USA: California | collected 2014-09-02
GGAAGAAACTGACCCACAAAATTCAGGGCCGCATGGGGATTTTGATCTGCATGCAAGTCCTTAACCGGAAATTACTGATTTTTGGCGAAATATAAATTACCCGTCCTCAACCGAAGAGGTTTAGCCGCGGGATCGGGCCGGGTCAACGCCCGCATTACCTCGCACCCTCAAGGGAAAGTTCGCCCTTTGACTGAAACGGCAGGGTCCTTTTCAACATATTTTTGCCGCCCAGGCGAACGTGGCCGGTCAGTTCGTAGCGGAGCGGTTTGAGCTGCCCGTCATCGTTGTCCGGGCCCTGGGCGAACGCAACAGCCGAAGCCACCATATCCAGCATGGAGGCATATACGGTAACCGGTACAATTGCCGAACCGTAGGCAGGAATCACATGGTGCTCCCCGGCGACCCCGGTGGCGAAATTTTTGCCGTCGATTTTCAGTTCACATTCCAGGCCGCTTATCTCAAGGGGTACTTCATTGGGATTGATGACCCGCAGCCCGATCCGGAAGGCAGATTCCAGGGTCTTGATTTCCTGTACCCGGATATCGGCCAGAGAAATCCGGGGAGCATTGGCATATCGCCCGGTCCCGGCGCAACCGGCAATGATGATCAGGCAGAGGGCTGTGATCAGCGCGGGGATGCAAAGTCGTCGTTCAGGTCGGTTCATGGATTTCCTCCTGTTTGCCATGCTCGTAAAAAAGGATATTTTTTATTATATCATATTGTTTATGGGAGATGAACCGGGAAGCTCTCTCCTTCGGCACAGAGGGAGAGAAACTGTTTAACCGTTTTGTCCCGGCGCATCATGGTATATGATAGACGTATCCGGAACACGTTGACATTGTGGAGGGAGAAAATATGAAAACACGCAGAATCGGCACCACGGATATCGAAGCCTCGGTCATTGCCTTCGGCGCATGGGCGATCGGCGGCGGACCCTGGTGGGGGGAAACGGACGACAACGAGTCGATCAGGGCCATCCATGCCGCCCTGGACGGAGGCGTCAACCTGATCGACACCGCCCCGGTGTACGGCTGGGGACGCAGTGAAGAAGTCGTCGGCAAGGCGATAGCGGGCCGGCGGGACCAGGTGGTGCTGGCGACGAAATGCGGCCTGTGGTGGCATGACCGGCGCGGCCCGGTATTTTTTGAACTCGAGGGACATACGGTTCGCCGGCTGCTGCGGCCGGACACCATCCGCCGGGAAGTCGAGGACAGCCTGCGCCGCCTGGGCACCGACCACATCGATTTGTACCAGACCCACTGGCAGACGACGGAACCGGACAAGGACCCCATTGCCGAGACCATGGAGTGTTTGGTCAGACTGAGGGAGGAGGGAAAAATCCGCGCCATCGGCGCCTCCAATGTCGATATCGAGCACATCCGGCAATACCAGGCCGCCGGAGTCCTGGACGCGATCCAGCCCAGATACAGCATGCTTGACCGGCAGATCGAACGGGACCTCCTGCCGTACTGCAGGGAGCACGCGATCAGCACCCTCGTCTATTCACCCCTGGAGCAGGGCCTGCTCACCGGCAGGATAGGCATGGATTATGTCATCGCCCCCGGAGAATACCGGGGCAATATTCCGTGGTTCAAGCCGGCGAACCGGCGCAGGGTCCTGGACATGCTGGCCGGCTGGAAAGGCCTGACCGAAAAATACGCCTGCACCCTGTCGCAGCTGGTGATCGCCTGGACCCTCGCCCAGCCGGGCATCACCTTTGCCCTGTGCGGGGCGAGGAAGGCCGTTCACAGCAGCGAGAACGCCGCCGCCGGGTCCCTGGTCCTCGAAGAAGCCGATCTGGGGAAAATGCGGACCGATGTCGAGCGGCTCGGCGCTCCTGAGTAAAACGGGGATCAGAAACGGTCGGTAAAATAGGGCCGCAGCACCTCTGGCAGCGCAACGGTGCCGTCCTCCTGCTGGTAGTTTTCCAGGATTGCCACCAGCGTGCGGCCGACGGCCAGGCCGCTGCCGTTCAGGGTGTGAACCAGCCGGCTTTTTTTCTCTCCAGCCGGCCGGTAGCGGATGCCCATGCGGCGGGCCTGAAAGTCGAGAAAATTGGAGCAGGAGGAGATTTCCCGGTAGGTATTCTGACCCGGCAGCCACACCTCGATATCGTAGGTCTTGGTGGCCGAAAAGCCCAGGTCGCCCGTGCAGAGGGTGACAACCCGGTACGGCAGCCGGAGCAGCTGCAGGACTTCCTCGGCATCGGCCAGCAGTGACTCGAGTTCCCGGTGCGATGTTTCCGGGGTCGTGAACTTGACCAGCTCCACCTTTTCAAACTGATGCTGGCGGATGAGGCCGCGGGTGTCCTTGCCGTAGGAACCAGCCTCGGAGCGGAAACAGGGCGTATAGGCCGTGTAGCGGAGCGGCAGCTGCGCTTCGCTCAGGGTCTCGCCGCTGTGGATGTTGGTCACCGGCACTTCGGCGGTGGGTATCAGCCACAGGTCCCAGTTGTCTATCTTGAACAGGTCGGCGGCGAACTTGGGCAACTGGCCGGTGCCGGTCATGGTGGCGCTGTTGACCATGAACGGCGGCAGGACTTCCTGGTATCCGTGTTTCTGAGTGTGCAGGTCAAGGAAGAAATTGACCAGGGCCCGGGACAGGCGGGCCCCTAACCCCTTCAGCAGCGCGAACCGGGCGCCGGCGAGCTTGGCCGAGGTCTCAAAGTCGAGAATGCCGAGTTGCTCGCCGATTTCCCAGTGGGGCCGCGGCGCAAAGGAAAACCCGGGTATGCCGCCCCACTTTCTGACTTCCACGTTGTCACTGTCATCCCTGCCCACCGGCACCGAGTCGTCACAGAGATTGGGGATGGACATGACGATGTCCTGCAGTTCTTCCTCGACTGCGCTCAGCCGGGCGTCCAGTTCCCTGATCCGGGCCGACGCCTCCCGCATCTCCCGGATCAGGGGTTCGGCCGCCTCATTGTCCCCGCCCTGCTTGAGTTCGGCGATGCGCCGGGAAACGGTGTTCCTCCTGTTTTTGAGGTTCTCCGCCTCGGCCAGGAGAGCAAGGCGATCGGCGTCTATTTCGGCAAAGCGGTCAATGACGGCGGAGTCCATCCCCCGCCGCATGGTCTTTTCCCGCACCAGGTCGATATTCTCACGGATAAAGCGCAGTTCAAGCATGATGTCCCAACAGAAGAAAGAACAGGGTCCAGAGTGCCCCACCTTGCCGGCCCGCCAGGGAGCCTGTTGCAGATTCTGATCCGGCCCCAACGGCCAGGTATTGTTTCCAAATAAAGGAGGAAAAATACATTCCGTCAAGCTGTCTTACTATCACGGCGGGCCGTTGAACGCAACGCCTAATCAATTGCTTTTCCCGGAACTCTCTGCTAATTTCAGAAATTTACGGAAAGGGACGTTTTTTTCGCCGGGTTGAGGAACAGCACTGTTGGAACCCTACAAGCATATTGCAATTTTTGTTGCCGAATTCCGTCGGGCGGCCCGCTACCTGGGACTGTCGCTGATCGGGCTGACCATCGGTCTGTTCCTGATATCCGGCAACCTGTTGCTTTTCATGCAGGATCATCTGAAGGAGCAGCTCTATTTTTTTTCCGTTGCCGGTCCGTTTCTGGCCCATGTAAAGGTTTCCTTTTTCGGTGCCCTGTACATCCTGATGCCCTGGATCATGTATGTGGTCTGGAAGGGCATCGGCCTGCCCTTCGGCCTGACCGGCCGCAGGCTGTTCTGGTTTGTCTTCGCCACCTGCCTCCTTTTTTATGCCGGGACGCTCTTCTGCTACCTGATTACCCTGCCCTACGGAGTAAGTTTCCTGCTCGGCTTTCAATCGGAGGATCTCAAGGCGGTGATATCGGTGGGGCGCTTTGTCAATTTCGTCACCGTTTTCATCCTGGCCTTCGGGGTCATTTTCGAACTGCCGGTTTTCATGGTGTTCTGCGCCGGCGTCGGCGTATCGAGAAAGTTTTTTGCAAGAAACCGGCGCTACGCCATCCTGATCATCGCCATTCTTGCGGCGTTGCTGACGCCGACCCCCGATGTGGTCAATATGGCACTGATGGGAGTACCGCTCATTCTGCTCTACGAGATCGGCATTCTGGTCATCCGCATCTTCGACCTGGACCGGAAAAAAACAGGGCCGCCCGTCCGGCAGTAGGTCGGGGGGGGGGAGCGGAACCGGGATGAACGGCGTGGTCAGGATTCTATTATGCGTATCCCGTGCTGGAGCAGAAGCGCGGCGGCAACCCCGGTTTTCGGGGTCAGGCCGCAGGAGGGGCTGCCCCCCTTGAGGTAGGCGATGCCGATGTGCTGGGCCCTGATGACGGCCAGGCACTCCTCCGCCCCCAGGATGAAATTGCGGGTGACATCGAGGCCGTCGCGGGTGATGACCGACGCCCTGCCGGCCAGAACATCGTGGCCGTCGCCTCCGGTCAGGTCCGCGGCGGTTCTGGGAGTGGGCAGTCCGCCTAACTGTTCGGGGCAGACCGGGATCCAGAGGCGGCCTGCCAGTTTTCGCATGCAGGCGAAGGAATATCGGCGCTGTCCGTCGTACCGGGTGCAAAGACCGGCGAGACAGGCGCTGACCAGACAGATTTCAGGACGTGTTGACAACATGGTGCAACGACATCAAAAAGGGCTTACCCTGGCCGAGCGCAGATTCCTGCGGCGGCTGATTTTCATTGTTGCCGTCCTGGGGCTGCTGTGGATCGTTTTTGCGCCGGAACGGGGGCTGCTGCACTATCATCGCCTCCATAAACAGATAGAGACGCTGAGCCGGGAGAACAGAGAGCTGGCCGAACGGAATGCGGAACTGAAGAGGGAGATCGAACGGCTGCGCAGCGATGAATCCTATCTCGAGGAGCTGGCCCGGAAAAAATACGGTCTGCTCAAGGAGAACGAAACCGTTTACGAGTTCAAGTCCAAACCGTCGAAGAAATAGGCGGGACGGCCGGCCCTGTATCGGAACCGCACGGGTTCCGGACAACGTCAGGCTCAGGAAAACCCTGATTTCGATGAGCAGCCGCAATGGGCGCCGGCGGGGATCTGCGGTCCGCCCTGGCTAACGCGGAAGCTCGCGGCCGACACGGTTTTCTTGACCTCCAGACCGCCGCAATGTTTGCACTTGACTGTTTCCGGCGAGGTGACCGATATGATGACCTCGAAATGGGCCTTGCATTTCTTGCAGACATATTCGTAAATGGGCATGATCCATTCTCCATTTGAGAGGGTGGTCGACCAACAGACAACGCGGCAGCCGGAATATTTCCGGTTGCCGCTTGAGGTTTAAATGTAAGCATGGAGCAGACCGTTGTCACGTGAAAAAAACATGGGCGGAACCGTACGGTCCGGATATGAGGTGCTGCGGCGGATTCGCGGCCTGATAGGGTTCCACCAGGCCATGGGCATAGAAATGTATCCGCGCACTGGCGGCATGCGCCGGTTTCTGGAGTTGACGGACTCCGACACCTTGGTTCCGGCGGGGCAAAGGGCAAAAGGAACTGTCCGCTCCGGGTCGGCCGGAACGCAACTGCGGGCGCTGGGTCAGGAGGTAATGACCTGCGCCAGATGCGCCCTGTCGGCAAACCGTATGGGGGTCATTCCAGGCAGGGGAGGAAGCGGCTGCCGCCTCATGGTGGTGGGAGACTGGTCCGCCCAGGATGACGGGTTTACCGGGGAAATCCTTTTCGGCCCGGAAGAGGACCTCATGCTGGGGAAGATGATGGAGGCCATCGGTCTGAAGCCGGAAGAGGTGTATGTGACCAACTGCATAAAATGCTGCCCCGCAGGCGGAAGGGAGCCGGACAGCGCCTGCGCAACCGCCTGTTTTTCATTTGTCTGTCGCGAGATCGCCGCCCTCGGGCCGCCGGTCATCTGTGCCATGGGTGACCTTGCCGCCGGGATGCTCACCGGCAGGAAGGAACCGCTGATCCGTTTGCGCGGCCGTTTCACCGGCTGTCGGCACGCTTCCTCCACGGTGGTCATGCCCACCTTTCACCCCCGCCTGCTTTTGCGCAACCCGGAGATGAAAAAGGCGGTCTGGAGCGATCTGCAGGCGATCAGGCGCCGTCTGGAGGGAAAGAACGGTTGATTTTCCCCTCGCGCATGGCCAGCAGGCCCCGTTTGCCCAGTTCCCGGAAAAAGGTGGTGACCGAGATTTCCGCTTCTCTCCTGTTGGCCTGGTGAGCGGCTTGAAAGGCATCAATGATCTCCCTGACCGTCCGCTGTCCGTCGATCATCCGCCAGACGGCGGTACCCATCACGTCCAGCTGCAGTTTCCGGTCAATGACGGTGTTCCGCCGGGAGGAGAAACGTTTGTATATTCCCTGGAACCAGGGTTTCACCTGGACCTGGTAGGCAAGGCGCACTTCGCCGTTGCCGCTTTCCTCTTCCGCGACCCGGGGATTCTTTACCGGTATGCATTCCAGGGCCTGGTTCCTTGAACCGGGCCGGTTGAACCGGGAAACCTGTTTTGATCTGTTGAACGCCACTTTCGCCTGCCGGAGGTTGCCGGTCGTTCACGGGGCCGGGCGCGCGGTATACCGTCCGTGGATGTCTTCCATGATCGTTGCTTCGGGAGCGCCGCGCTTGCCCTCGCCTTTTGCACCCAGAATGACATTTTCGTCGGCGATATGCCAGATCTTTAACCAGGTCCAGACGGGTTTTCTCTGCAGCCGGCGGAGAAGGCGCTTTGGCCCCCTGGCCTCTTCCATCCAGGTGCAGGAATCCGGAGCGTGGGTGTCGGCGGGCCGGGCCGGATCGGCCAGCGAGGCGCCGAAGGCGCACAGGTCCCGGTTGTTGAGCAGAGCCGCGGCGGGCTTGAAGCGCAACAGGGTCAGGTCCGAATCGTCCAGCGAGAAGGTGAGGGTGAACCGGCCGACCAGGAATTCGTGGGCCCGCAGTTTTGCCGCGGCCGGCAGAACGGCCCTGATGTCATAGACCGCCCAGAGGAGGTCGTCGCCGTCCGCATGGTCGCGGAACGAGGACAGGACAAGGTTCATGGTCCGTTCTTCCCCGGGGATGTCATGAAAGTGCAGCAGGGTCGCCCGGCCGCAGGCCGGGCAGTAGAGCAGCAGCCCCCTGCTGTCCAGGGAGCCTTCGCGGAACGCAAACCCTGTCACAGTGAACGGGTGGAGAAGTTCTTCAAGGGCGGGGGGAAAGAACCATTCCCGCAGGCCTGCCCCTCCCTGCCCAAGGGTTTTGTCGATTTTCCTCAGTACCCGGTCAGGGGCAAAGCGGCGGCCGGCATGGTGCCATTTCATTTCCAGCACCGGCCGGCCCTCGTGCTCGAAAAAAAGATAATCGCGGAGAATGACCGTGGGCTGCCATTGCGGCGGCACCCGCACGGTTATCCCGTCCCAGCCGATAACCTGCCACTGTTCGGGAGAAAGGGTCATCCAGGGGCTAACGGGGGATCAGGTTTTCCCAGCTTTCATCCATCATGGCAGCCGGACATGCCTTTTTATCGGTCTGGCACTGCTTGCGGAAACACTCCCGCTCGGCAACGATCCGGTCCGGCATGGTCAGCTTGACCATGTTGCCGATGTTTTCGTCTATGTTTTTGAGGTTGTGCTGCAGGGACAGGGTGATGTAGGTGCCGTCCCGGTCGGTGAAGCGCCATTTCCACTCCAGGACGATGCCGAAGGCGTCGCCGGTGAATTCGGCCGGTTTGCCGAATTTTGCCCTGTAGCGCGACAACAGCTGGTCATAAAACTTGCGGCTCGAATCCTTGTATTTCATTTTGATCCTGATTATTTCGCCGGGGCGGTCGCAGGTGCCGTAGGATATCTCTCCCCGCCGGAACCCGCCGATATCATTGATTATCACCTCCTTGACATAATAGTTGTAGGTTAGGTATTCATAATCATCAATGGACGCTCCCAGCCTGATGTTGTTGATTTCGCGGGGGACGTTGTCCGCGGCAGGGGCGGCATGGGCCGGCAGCAGCAGAAGCATGCCGAACAGGGTCAGTATACGGTGAAGAGTCATGGGCCTTCTCCTCCGGGCGGCAGGTTTATTCTTCCGACCCGCATTCCCGCCAGGCTTCCTCCTTGAGGTGGTCGAGAAGATAATGGGTCTGGTCGACAAAGCGCTCGATGCGCAGCTTGATGATCCGGGAAACGGTTTTCGGCAGCTGTTCCGGATATTTTTCCATCACCTTGTGAAAGGCCTCCCTGGTGATGGTCAGTGCGGTTACGTCGGTCAGCGCAAAGGCTGAAAATAACCAGTCGAATTCGGCCAGCAGTGCCAGTTCGCCGAAATAGTTGAAGCCGTCGGCCGATAGCAGCTGGAGATGGAACTGACGGCCGCGGTGTTCGGCGCAGATGCCGATCCTGCCGCTGACGATCAGATACATGCGGTCGGCCGGTTCGCCCTGGACGGTTATTGGTTCGTTTGCCGGAAATTTCTCTATATTGGCAAGATAGGCATAAAGCCGGAGGGTTTCAAGCGCTGTTTCATGGAAAAAGGGAAGCTGCTGCAGGAAGGCCGTTTTCCTGTCGATGCTGCTGCCCTCACCGTTGTGCCGGTGTTTATTGTTTGTGGACGAGTTCATAAAATACTCCCTGTCGGTCCATGAGTTCAGCGTAGGTCCCCTGCTCTATAACCGCCCCGGCCTTGAGAACGATGATCCTGTCATACGTGGGGGTCAGGTCGAGCCGGTGAATGACGGCGATGATCGTTTTATGACCTTTATACCTGGTATCAATGAGTTTCTGGATCAGGGCCTGCGATTGATTGTCAAGACTGGCGGTGGCCTCGTCCATGATCAGAATCGGGGTGTCCTTGAGCAGGGCGCGGGCGATGGCCACTTTCTGCCGCTGGCCGCCGGAGAGCCGGTCGCCCTTGGAGCCGACCTCGAAATCGAGACCGATGTCGAGGATCTCATCCAGCAGTCCCTGGCGGGCAAAGGCGTCCATGGCGACGGAATACAGGCGTTCCTCATCGGGAGTCTCCCTGATGATGCCGCCGAAGAAAATATTGTCCTTGAGGCTGTGGCGGTAAAGGTATTCGGCGGGACAGAAGGGGATGAAATCCCGCGGATCGGTGTACATCGGCAGCGACGCCAGGACTCCGCTCTCCCGCAGCCGGCTGGTCGAGGTGAAGCAGGCCTCTATGTCGACCCCCATCAGATGTTCGAGGAAATAGTGGCGCGCCGCGACTATTTTGTCGTCCAGTCCCTCGGGCAGGCCTGTGATCGAATGTCTGCCGGGGACAAACCGCAGGGTTAGGAGGAGCAGCTGGTTTCGCTGCTGTCGCTGCCGGGGGGAGCCGTTGCCGAGATCGTCGAGCAGCGTCGCGTAGTTTTCGAGTTCATTCGCCTGCATGGGGCTGCGCTCAAAAAAGAACTCGTCTTCGCCGATATCCTTGAGCAGGTGAACGGTTTTCCGGGCGATGTCAAGTCCCAGGGCAACGAGGTCCTCTTCCAGCCCCCGTTCATCGATCAGCTTCCTGAACACCTTGTTGTCGGGAAGATGTTCGGTGTCGAACTCGCCGCTCAAGCTGTCGCCGAAGATGATATTGTCCCGCAGGGAACAGTACGTGAGAAAATAGTGGCAGTCGTAAAATTCGATGATGCCGGCAAACTGTTCGTTGAGCTCTCCCTGGATGATGCTCCGCATGTGCAGAAACTTGTCCAGCAGCAGCATGATCCGCTCCCGCGGAGGCGCCATGTTGAGACCGAAGCGGAGGATATCCTCCTCGAGTCCGACATCCCGCACCATGGACAGCAGGCTGGACCGGTCCGGCAGGTTCTTGTCATCTCCGCCGGCCCTGACTGCATACAGCAGATTGTCGCGAACCGTTCCGGTGAAGATGAACGGCTGCTGGGAGATCATGGTGATGTTCCGGCTGATATCCGCCTTGGACAGGGTGTTGATTTCCCTGCCGTCCAGGAGGATGGAACCATGGCTGGCATTGTAGAGCTGGGCGACCAGCAGGGCCAGGGTTGACTTGCCCGAGCCGGAGGAGCCGACCAGGGCGATCTGTTCGTTGGGCCTGATTCTGGCCGTGATGCCGTCGAGCAGTTTGACCGCGCCGATGGAGAAGCCTGTCTCTTTCAGTTCGATGTCGCCCCGCAGCCGGTAAGGTTCCCGTCCCTCCGGCAGCAGGGGATGTTCGGGGGGAAGGTCGAATATCTTCATGATCTGCCGGTAGCGTACCGACGCATCCTGGTACTCCTGGTAATATTCCATCATTTCCTTCCAGGGATCGTATATTTTTTCACAGGCGGAAAGAAAAGCAACCAGGGCACCCAGGGTAAACTGGCCGTGAATGGCCAGGTAGCCGCCGACGAGGAAGAGGATGAAGGGGCCGAAAGACTGGAACATGTTGTTGGCGAACTTCATGCCGTATTTGACGATGAAGAGTTTTTTCAGAATATGGTAGAGCCGGTTGACATAGGCGGCCATTCGTTTTTCTTCGAGGGCGAAGCTGGAATTGGAATGGACCTCATGAATGCCGGAAACCGCCTCGTTGACTATATTACCCATGGACCTGGTGTTGCGGATCCGTTTTTTGTTGAACCGGTTGTAGCGGCGCTGCAGCAGGGGGATGATCACCAGCTCGAAGGGGTAGACGGTCAGCGTCAGCAGGGTCAGCAGCGGGCTCATGCTGAACATGAAGCCGAGAAAGACCAGGAAGGTGAGGATGCTGGTGACCGGAATGGCCAGCGCGCCGCCGAGAAAGAGACCGATGGCATTGAGCTCGGCGGTCATGGCCGAGATGACGGTGCCGGGCTGCATCTTCCGGTAGAACTGCAGGGGGAGCTGGAGGATGTGGTGATAGAGCTCGTTGCGCATTCCCACCAGTATTTTCTGGCCGATCACTGTCTGCATGACATTGATGAGGTACTTGAGCAGGCTGGCCAGGGTGATCGCCCCGATATAGAGAGCGCAGTAGAGAAACAGAAGCTGTTCATCCCGAAGGTGGATGGCCTGGTTGACGATGCGTTTCTGCATTTCCAGGGGAAAGACCCGGAAAAAGAGGCTCACCAGGATGACGGCCAGCAGCAGGAGCTGCAGCGGGCGGTGACGGGTGAGAACCCAGTAAAGTAGAGGCCGCCGGGTTATCAGCACGTCGGCCTCCGGACGGGGAGGAAGAATATGGGCCGGATCCTGTCCGGTCGGTCGACCTTCATTCCTTTGCCCCCTTCATGTCTCCCCCAGGGTCGATTTTCGCCAAACGGCAATTCTCGGACATAGTCTACTATATGATTGTATCCCCTTGAAAATCAAGGGATTTATGAGATCGGCACCCCGTTGTCCCTCCGGTCAGTATGCCAGGTAGGAGAGCGATTTGAGAATCAGGGCAAAGCCCATGGCGAACATGCCGGTCAGGCCCATGCCGCAGGAAAAGCCGGCCAGCAGCACCGGGGCATACTGGCGCCACATGGCGCCGAACCGTTTATGGAAGTAGTAGCGCCCGAGCAGGGCGCCGACCACTTCCAGGATAATGCCGTGGGGAGTCGATTGACCCAGACCCCTGACGACCCCGTAAATCAGCAATACCGGCAGGCCCAGGAGGCTGAGAATCATGTACAGCACCAGCCCGAGTCCCAGTCCGGAGACCACGTAGCTCGCCTTGAGGGCCTGGAAGAACAGGGAGTTGCCTTCGAGGGTGGAGGTCTGCATAAGCAGGGTATTGAGGGCCTGGAGGTGCCACAGCTCCTGGGTATACGGGTACGAACTCGAGGGAATCGGGGCCAGGCGCCAGATGAACTGGGAAAAAAGCAGGCTGGCCACCATGATCACCGGGAAGACGATCAGTTCCGCCTTGATGATGCCGCGAAACGATGTGCCCGTCAGCTCCACCTCCCTGAAGCCGACGGTTGCTTCGCCGTAGTTGTGAATGGGTATGGGGGCGTACCAGATTTCGATGCCCTGGTAGCCGAAGTACTTGGCTCCGGCAATGAAGCTGGCCTCCCGCACCAGGGGCAGACTGACGAACTGGCCGGCGATTCCCTCCATGCGGGCGGTGATGTAGGAGATGACCGGGGTGTAGATGAAGCCGTAGCCGAGGAAAAAAATCCAGGGAAAGTTGGGGACCAGCCAGACGCAGAGCCCGACATAGGAGAGGGTGGAAAAGAAATAGATGGCGATGGACAGCCAGAAGTTGATGTCGCCCCGGCCGGGCGGCGGGGAAAACAGGTCCTTGAATGTTCCCCGTCCCGTACTGCCGCGGCTGAACGACCTGGCGACGGTCCAGATCCCGATGACGCCGATGGCCAGACCGAGGCCGATGCCGAAGCTCATGTAAAAATCGAAGTTGTTGGCAAAGACGGTGTCCACGGTGCCCATGCCCTGGTGCCAGCGGTGGAGGATCCCCTGCTGCCACAGGATCGGGTTGAGGATGACGGTGATGATCAGGCCGACCAGGCCGCCGATGACGGCCCAGAACGGCAGGACCATGCCGATGAAGACCAGGCCGAGATCGAGCTGCAGACCGGTGGCGACCGCCGGGAGGACTCCCTCGGTATGGCGGGTCAGTTCGATCCAGGGAATGGGTATGAGGCGGATGGGCTGGGTGAAGATCAGGCCGGAGATGACCGGCAGGAGAACATAGACGCCGCCGAAGGCCAGGCCGATGACGCCGCCGATGGAGAAGACCCGCCATTTCCAGCCCTTGTCCTTTTCGTCGGCGGATTCGGCCAGGGCCATGGTACCCAGGGCGCCGACCGGGGCCATGGGGAAGGGGAGGCGCTCGACATCGGAGGTGATGCGGTAGAGGGCATAGCCGAGGCCGAAACGGTCGACCCGCTGGATGATCTGCGAACCGACCAGCAGGAGGATGGGGATCAGCCAGTCGCGGTGGAGAAAGGTCCGCGCCGCCATGGACGCGGAGTCGGCTCCTGGCGCCACCCAGGACGGGATGAACTCGGTGACGCCGAGCATCTTGGCCGCGTCGGACTGCACCAGGTACTGGCTCCACAGCAGGCCCTGAAAGGGCGAAGCCAGGGCCGCGCCGGCCATGTAGTAGAGGATGAAGATTTCCTGCTGCCGGAGGTTGGTATGGGCCCGCTTGGCGATTTCGGCAAAGAGGATGATCGTCACCCAGCGGGCGGCCGGGCCGATGCCTAAGCCGATGACCAGCTGGAGGTACATGGAGCCGGGCATCATGAGAAAGCCGATGAACACCGCGCCGATGACGGTTTTCCAGTCGAAACCTTCCTCGAAATGTTCCGGCGCCTTGAGCAGGTCCCGGTATTCTTTCAGTTCCTTGTCGTCGTACATGATGTTTTCCGGATATCAGTCCGGCAGGACCTGATAGCTGGCGTCGGAAAAGAGTCCGATGATGGCCCAGGTGCCGCCCATGAGCAGATCGCCGATAATCAGCCCGATGAAAAAGAGCCGCAGTTTCTTGAACAGGACAACCCCGCCGTAGCGCATGCTGATCGCGTTGCAGAGCCAGCCGACGAAGAAGCTGAACCAGAGAATCCACATGGCCGAACTGTAGGCGGTAAGATAACCGATGGGGTGGATCGGCCACCAGTAAAACCGGTGGTAGCAGATCACCAGGATCAGCATGACCGCCGCCCCGGCGGCGGAGAAGATCCGGACCCAGTTGCCTGCCTCGACGCCGGTCTCGTTCAGGCGCACCACATTTTCATACACGTTGAGGGTGGTGCCGGTCGCCCATTCCAGCTGCAGCTCCCGCATGCCGTATTTGTAGCAGAGAGCCAGCATGGCCAGGAAGGAGCAGATGACCGCGGCGACAAGGGTCGCACCCAGGCCGAAGAGCAGCAGACGGCGGGAGGAGAGGGTATGGTGGACCTGCCGGGCGTGCAGCAGGGACGGCATCAGCGATTCCCGCAGGTCGACGAACAGCACCTTCTGGGCAACCGCTGCGATCAGCAGGCCGGCATGGGTGAAGAGGCCGGGCCCGAAAAAAACAAGCAGGCCGTCGATGGGGGCGGCGGTGAGGGTAAAGTAGCCGATGCCGCCCTGGCAGATGATCCGGGAGGCCACCAGGGTGATCATGAAGAAGGCCGAGACGACAAGCAGGGCGGCCTTGAAATTCATGCCGAAAAAGACCGCCCAGGCGATGATGGCCGCCATGCCGGCAACAGCGATCCAGAAGGAGAGGCGGACGCTGAACCATTCGGTGTGAACTTCCACCTTGCCGGGCCGCAGAGACTGGACGAAAACGTCCTTGAGGTGTTGGCGGGAGAGCCAGATCAGAAAGAAAAAGCAGACGCCGTAGGCGCCGATCATCTGGGTTTCCTCCGGCCTTGCCAGGGTGGGGCCGAAGGTGACGCCCAGGGAAGCAGCCGGGATGGAATAGCCGAGCACCGTGAGCAGGCCGAACAGCAGGCCGCCGAGCAGGTAGAAAAACCAGAAGGAAAGGGAAATCTGGCGGGCGGCCAGGAAGGCGAAACCGATGAAGACCGGATAAATATGTATTTTCAGCTTGATGAATCCCGACAGGATGCCGGACTGGGGAAAATAGGGGCCGGCCAGGACCAGGGTCGGGATCTGGGGCACCGTGGGGTAGTAGAAGTTGAGGCCGTTGACGGTGTGCAGGAACACCGGCACGGCAAGACCCCACAACAGATAGGGGCTGCTGAGAAAGCCGCCGAGCCTGTTTTCCTCGTAGTGTTCTTCCATGATCCGGGGAACGGTCAGGAGGGGGAAGTTCATTCGTTCGTTGTGAATCCATTGCCTGCTGAAGAGGTTGATGAGCGCGACCATCACCGCGTAGCAGAGGAAAATGAACACTCCCCAGGAGAGCAGGGGCGCCGCCCATTCCCGCCAGGGAATTCCGGCAAGCAGCTCGAACCATCCCATCTGCCTGCCGTTGAGCAGGCCGTTGTACATTCCGTCAACGGCTTCTTTCCCCGGATACAGCCAGGCGGGAAGCAGCGGGTGGACGATCTCCTGCCAGTTGTTTTCTGCCGTGGCAAACTGGAAGGGCACGGTCAGGTTGAGGAAAAACGTCCTCGTCAGGCCGGTATAGGCAATTCCCGAGCCGATGACCATCTGGATCCAGATGACCAGGAGTTCGCTGCCCGTCAGGACCCGCGAGCGGGGCATGATCCTGCGCAGCAGACCGGCCCCCAGCGTTGTCAGGAGCAGAACGTAGAAGGGGGCGAGGGGAAAGTGCCCTCCGCCCAGGGGAGTCGCCTGGTGCTGGATGTTGTTGACCGGGGTCAGGACGCAGATAAGCCCGGCCAGCACTACGCCGGCGATGACGGCCCTCGGTCTGACGGCCCGTTGCTGTGTGGTATCGGGGCTCATACCGGCTCGTCCGGGGCGATGGTTTTCGGCTGCGGCAGGAGACCGGCATAAAGTTCATGGGCTTCGTCGTCCAGTGACCGCCATACCAGGAGCTGTTTGCGCAAGGCGCTGAGAAAGGATTTGTTGATCCGCTGCCAGAGGCTCACCTCACCGGCCCGGTGCTTCATCACTACGCGGATTTCCAGGTATTCCTGACCTTCGGCGGCCGGACAGAAGTGGATGTCGACCCACTGCATGATCCCGAAATCAAACGGGGCCAGCCACACCTTGGCCCGGAGATGGACGCAGCCGGTCGCCATGGGCAGCTTTTTCCCCGGTTCTTCCGAGATCCTGACCACTTCGACCGGGCCGGTGGAAAACAGGCCGTGCGAGACGTCCTGATGGCCCTTGAAATAGCTGTACAGGAAACCGGCAATCGAGGTGTTCTCGTGGTAATGCATGAGAAAGGGCAGGGTGATGTCCATGGCATCGTTTTTGACCGGGGGCATGGTCCAGGAGCGGTTGACATCGGGAATGGCGATATTGGACGCCACCCGGGAAGGGTAGAGCACCGACAGGAGAACGACGGCCATCACCAGGACCATGGCCGCGACGCCGGCGGTTGACGAGTAGTTGACGGTGATGCCGCTCCACAGCCTGGTCCCCGAGAGCAGCTCGGCGCTCGTCTGGGCGAGCACATATCCCAAAACGGCGGACAGGATCGCAAAGGCCAGGGCTTCGGCGATGAACAGAAAGCCGACGTGCCTGGGCGCCAGCCCCACCGAGGTGTAGACGGCGATTTCCCTCTTGCGTTCGTACACCGAGCTGATCATGGTATTGAGAACGATGAGGACCGATATCAGCAGCGGAATGATGATATTGGGCATCCCGGCATAACTCATGGTCTCGCTGGCGTTGTACAGATAAACCCCCTTGTCTTCCCCGCTGAAGATGGTGAGGTTGAAGCGGTCGGTCAGGTCTTCGACTTCCTGCACGGCAACCGGGCCGGCTGCGCCGGAGGAGATGGCGATTCCCTTGAGCCTGCCGCCCATGTCGAGCAGAAGCGGCGCCGGAACGATGAGCACCTGGTCCGGGGGAATGTGCTGGTAGCGGCCTTGGAAGACTCGGACATCCTCACCGGATTCCAGCGCTTCCTGTTCAACTTCGCTCAGCTCCAGGGCCGATTCGCTGGGGAAAAAGGCCGGGGTGATGATTTCACCGTCAAGGTCCGTTCTCTGCTGAAGGAGATGTTCGGCGAAAACACCGACGACGGTCATTTTCATGCCCCACAGGTCAAGCTGATTGTGCTCCGGGTCGTCGGGATCGATGGCCAGGCGCTCGGCCAGGCGCGAGGGGAGAAGGACGACCTGCCGCTCCCCCGGGGCGAACCACCTGCCGCGCACCAGGATCTCGTCCAGGCCGGTGACGGAGGGCTCGGCGGCGGACAGACCGGTGATCCCGCTCAGGCTCAGGGTCTGCCCCTGAAAACCGGCGTTGATGCGCAACGCCCGCACCGGTTCTTCCGGTTCCAGCCAGACCCGCGGCGCGACCCGGGCCGTACCGCGGAACAAGGTGGCGAAGACGGGCAGGGACTCGGGCGGCAGGTCGCGCCAGCCGATGTTTTTCATCAGCAGACCGTGGTAGGGAGCGGTATCGGCAAAAAGCAGGCGGCTCTGCCGGCTCATCGACTTGACCGTGGTGAAGCTCATGATGGTGAAAGCGAGGATGATTAGGGTCAGGCAGGTGAGGCCGGTGCGCAGACGGCGGCGGCGGAGGTTGGAAACGCCGAGAAAAAAAGCGGCCACGAACGCCTTCCAGGTGCTGATTTCCGAGGGTCGCTTGTGGGATGTCCTTCGCTGCAGGAGAATCATTTCGTCCTCGAAACGGAGGATAATGATCATGGTCACCAGCAGCGACAGGCCGATGATGAAAAAGGCAAGGATCACCACCGTCGGGCTGTAGGCCAGTTCGAAGGCGGGATGTACCTGGGCGATCACCAGGATGAGGAGCAGGAGAATCCCGGTAAAGCCGACTATCCGTTTGTAGATGGAGACAAATCCGAACAGCAGCCGTTCCATGCAGAAGGCAAAGGGAACAAAAAGGGCGATGTAGAACAGGACCCCGAAGAGTACGTCCTTCTGGGTTTTTTCCACATGATTGTACACCCGGCTGGCCAGGGCCCAGGAACGGCTTGCCTCCTCGGAAAAAACATCGTATTGGAAGTTGCGCAGGGCCTGTTCGGCCGCGGTCAGGGCCTGGAGACCGTCCGCCTGCAGGGATTGGATCCGGGTACTGTGGATGCCGTGCTCCTCGAGATTGCTGATCCGTGGCTGCAGCAGGGTCCACATGTCCCTGGCGGCCAGATACGCGGTGTTGTGCAGCGATGGATGGCGGGAAACGTCGTATCCCGTGCCCTGCGGATTTGCCGGGCTGGAGTTGGTCAGGATGAGTTTTTTGTTCAGCACCGAGTCCGACAGGGTCAGCTTGAGGGGTGTCTCAGGTTCCAGGTAAATGGAGGCAATGATTGATTGCCGGGTGTCGATGCGGCTGTACCAGTAGCGGACCGGCGGGGCCTCCCGGCGGCCGTCCAGCAATTCCAGCCGGGTCATGTACCGGAAGCTACGCGGCTCCAGGAGGTTGAACAGCGTGGTCTGGCGGCATTTGAACATGATCAGGTCGGTCTTCATGGCGTTGCGTTGCATTTTGACCCGATAGGCGTCCTTGCCGGTCAGCTTTTTATCGATGGCCCAGACCGCCGACCCGTCTTCATCAAAGCGGTATCCCTCGAGAATGACTTTGTCCTGGACATGTTTTTTATCCGCCACGCCTTTGAGGAGGAAACGGCCCTGCCGGTCGGCCATGACGTAATATCTGCTCAGTCCCTGGAAGGCGAGCACGAGGGTCTGGGGGGCCGGGTGCTCGGCAAACAGTTCTCCGTGCAGCAGGAGACGGGTGTTTCCTTCGACCGTGGAGAAGCCGTTGCGGGAATACCCCTGCTCAAGCCGGTCGGCCAGGTCGACGGCGGTGATGAGGAGCTCGGCCGTGAGCCACTGCCGGTCGGCATATTCCCAGTCGACCCGGTCGGCGGTGTCGTACGGGGTTGACCAGTACTGGCGGATATCGTCAATGGTTGCCAGGGTCAGCCCGGGCAGCGCCGCCAGACTGCTGACCTCGCCTCCCAGGGCGGGCTTGTCGGGCAGCAGGTCCTGCCAGGGCAGAAGGCGGTCGGGGCGCAGGGTCGAGACAAAGGCCGGGCTTTCGGGCGGCAGCGTCGCAGCGCCGTCCTGGAGGGCGGTTTCGATATCCCGGAAGGCCGCGGTCCGGGTGATTCGCGCCAGCAGGGGATGATACAGGAAGCCCTGATGAAAGGCGCCCAGGCCGGTGCCGTGGCTTGACAGGTGAAGGGAGATAACCGCCCGCGGCTCGTATTCGGCCATAAAGGAGCGGAACCGCCTGACCTCGCTGAGAATTTCCTGCTGCTCGCGGAGTTCCTCCACCACTGCCAGGTGTTCCGCCTTTGACTTCGCGACCAGGGAAGCCAGCAGTTCGTGCTGGCCGCTGTCGATTTCCCGGAGGTTCGCCGTCCAGCCCAGCCGGCGCAGCCCAAACCGTTCCCCGGCCAGCACCCTGATCCTGTCGGCGATATCTTCTCCTCCTTCCTGCAGGCGCAGGCGCATCAATTCTCCGGAAAGAGCATCGACGCGGAGCTTGAGCGCCTGACTGACGGCCTCCTGCAGGACTTTCGTCGCGCTGTCGTCAATCCGGCCCGCGGCGTATTGCTCCAGCACCTCCAGATAGCTTTCCCGCTGCTGCAGGTCGGATTTCAGCTGCCTGTCCTTGTCCCGCAGGTCCTTGGCGGTGGCGGTGGCCGCCCAAACGGTTTCCCGCATGCCGGCCAGTCCCTGGGCATGGCCGCTGCTGGCAATGAGGAGAAAGGGCCGGTTGGGCGGTCGGCGGCCCAGGCGTTCCGCCAGTTGCAGCAGACCGGCAACGGACAGGGCTTCGTCCGCTCCGGGAGAGCGTCCGGGAACAAAGAAGCTGGAATCGTAAAACGCCTCGACGATGATGAGCTGATTTGCCAGCCCGGGATCGGACCCAGGGTAGAGGGCGTAAATATTCCGGGCCCTGGCCGCTGTCCAGTGGATGGTCGTTTCCAGGCGGACCTCCAGGCCGTCTAACGACTGCGGATCCACTCCTGTCCCGCCGGCAAGCAGGGCAAGGGTCTCCTCTTCCATCCAGAAACATGGAAACTGGAGGGGGGAAAGTTCTTCCTTGTTGGCAAAGCTGCTTTTCGACGGGGTGCCGCGGTTGATGTAAATAAGGGCGGACGCGCCCAGCGAGGCGGCATGGAGCCAGTTGCGGCCCGAATCGAATTCCATGAGGACTATGGCGCCCGCAATTTTTTTGGTGTTGAAGTCGGCGAAACCGCCCCTGCCCACATAGACGAGTTCTCCCTGCAGCCCTTCCGGCGGCAGGCCCTGGGGGGTGACGGCGTTGTAGCGGATGGGGTCAAGGGGGATCTCCCGGTCCCCGGCGACGAGCTTTGATTCCTGGTGTTCGAGGACCGGAACGGTAAAGCTGAAGGTGTCGAGCAGGTCCGGACCGGTTGCCGCCAGCCGTTCCAGGATATATTCCGCGGTTTTTTCCGCTCCCTGTGTTCCGGTGCCTCGGTCCCCATAGCCGCTCAGGGTTTCCACGGTGCCGCGCAGCCCGGAAAGGGCCGCCTGCCGATCCGGCGGTTCCGGCGGGGAGGCGGCCGGAGCTGCGGGCGCGGCAAAAAATATTCCGAACAGCGCGGCAACGGCGGGGAGCCGTCGGAGGACCTGCGCCGTTTTTCGGAAAAAAGGGGTCATTCTATGGTCCCAACCGATATGCGCAGTTCATCACGCTGCTCGATCTTGTCGATCAGGCCGTCGCGGATCCATATCACTTCGTCCGAGACGTTCAGCATCTTGAAGTCATGGGTGGCGGAGATGATGGTCACTTTGCGCTCCTCGCTCATCCGCTTGAGGAGATTGATGATTTCCTCCCCGGTTGTCAGGTCAAGGTTGCCCGTCGGTTCGTCGGCCAGGATGATGGACGGACCGTTGGCCAGGGCCCGGGCCACGGCCACCCGTTGCTGCTGGCCGCCGGAGAGCTCCGAAGGCTTGTGATTGAAGCGGTCGGCCAGCCCCACGGTTTTCAGCAGAATCATGCCCCGTTCCACCGCTTCGTCATTGCCGGTGCCGGCGAAGATCATTGGCAGGGTGACATTCTCCAGGGCGGTCATGACCGGGATCAGGTTGAAGGTCTGGAAGATGTAGCCGATCTTGCGGCAGCGCAGCCAGGCCAGTTCGTAGGCGTCGAGCTGGGCAATATCCACTTCGTTGATGAACACCTTGCCCGAAGTGGGTTTGTCAAGGCCGCCGATCATATTGAACAGCGTGCTTTTGCCCGACCCGGACGGTCCCATGATGGAAACGTGTCGGTCGGCGGCAATGTTCAGGCTGATGCCTTTCAGCACCTCCAGGGTGTGACTGCCCAGCTGAAACGTCTTGACCACATTGGTGGTCCGGATAATGGCGTGCTGTACGTTGGCGGACCTGTCGGACGGCATGGCTTACTCCTCAACCCGCATTGCTTCCACCGGCGCCATCCGCGCCGCCTTGACGGCGGGAAAGACGACTCCGAGCAGGCTGAGGAGGCAGCCGGTGGCGGTGGCGGTCAGGATGGTCATGGTTATTCCCCCCAGGGGCAGGGCCGTGAAGACAAGGGCGCCGAACTGCACGGCCGATGAAGCAACGGCAAAAACCGCACCGAGGAGCGCGCCGGCGGCGGCGCCGATAAATCCCTGCATCAGGGCTTCCAGCAGGAACAGCCGCAGGATGAAACTGTCCAGGGCGCCGAGGCATTTCATAATGCCGATTTCCCGAAAACGTTCGGTGACCGCCATGAGCTGCGCGTTGACGATGCCGACCACGCAGACCATCAGGGAGAGAATGACGAGCCAGCGCTGCTTGGCGCTTTCGCCGATGGCTGCGTCCCCGGGCTGGACATCGTAGCCCGCCTGCAGCAGCGCCCTGAAGCCGGCTTCGCTCCCGGTCTGGAGGATGGTTTCGGCTATCCGGTTGCCGGCCTGGACATAACAGAGAAAGGCGACCGCCAGCACCAGGCTGAGGGTGGTGATGAGCGAGCGGAAAAAGCGAACCCGGATGGACTGATAGGCAATTTCAACGGATTTTCCGAAGGGGAGAGCGACAAGCCGTTCCATACCTGCTGCAAACCTGTGAAGATGAATAATTATGGTTCATCCGACTAAAGCGTACTTTGTTTCATGAAGGGCATAGATTTTCAGTTTAAAGAATTCCATATCGCGAAAACCATATGCCTGTTTCTGCAATGTTTTAATTTTGTTGTTGGTTCCTTCCAGGGGGCCCGTTGATATAGGATACTTATAGTAGGCAAGAATGCCGGCGCGATGGCTTTCAAGGGTATCGGCAAAATTATCAAGCATCTTGATGCCGGCACTTCTGGCCTGGGCGATCCAATCCTCGAGGAAGTCAGCGGCTTTTTCTTGATCTTTTTGTAACCACAGCTGACGGAGGTCTTCTTTCAGATAATAGGCAGTGGCCAATGGCCTGTTGAGCTTCAGCGCCGCATCGAGCCGTTCTCGTTCATTTCGATCGGTGCGCAGATTTTTAGGATTCTTCAACAGAAGCCA
>OMKS01001358.1_pt1 | contig 21866 bp, 15 predicted proteins | sample 1674721 | NCBI WGS metagenome assembly OMKS01 (sample SAMN06264996, study PRJEB25208) | sediment metagenome | isolation source: hot spring sediment | place: USA: California | collected 2014-09-02
GGATGACATCGAGATAATTTTCGGATAGTCTAAGGTGTAAATCATATGTTATCAAATAAGGAGGTGGTGCTATTTCTTCAAGATATTAATCAATGCCAGTAACGTTAACAAGTTAATCTATCTGTAAAATTCTCTTTAAGGAGGAGAAACTTATGATTACCAAGAAGTGGATGAATCTGTTGGCTGTAATCGTGCTTTTCAGCCTCGTCCTTTCCGCTTGTGCCACACCGGAGCAAGTGGTCGTCACCGAGGTCGTCGAGAAGACGGTCGAGGTCGAGAAGATCGTCGAGAAGACGGTCGAGGTCGAGAAGGAAGTCGAGAAGATCGTCGAGAAAGAGGTCGAGAAAATCGTCGAGGTCGAGGTGCCCCCCGAGCCTGTCGCGGTGGACCGCACGGGCGCCTGGGTGGACACGGTCGTCGTGGTCGAGGAGCCTTCTTCGGAGCAGGCCGTTAAACGCCTCGACGTTGGCGAGCTTGATCTCTATGCTTATGCTATTGCTGATCCCGACATTGCGGCGTCGATTGATGCATCGGATGCCCTCGATTCTTATCCTTCCTACGGCTCCTACAACGAACTGACCTTCAACACTGCGGGCCCCGTCTTCGAGGGCACCGGCAAGTTGAACCCCTTTGCTGTGGCGCGCATCCGCGAAGCCATGAACTACCTCGTGGACCGCAACTACATCGCCGAGGAGATCATGGGTGGGATGGGCGTTCCGCGCTGGACGACCTTCAACGGCGCCTCCAATGACGCCGCGTTGATGGCCGACGTGATCCGTGGGATCGAGCTGAAATACGCCTACAACCTCGAGACGGCTGATGCCATCATTACCGAGGAAATGGAAGCGTTGGGCGCGACCCGCGAGGATGGCGTCTGGACGTACGAAGGCGAGCCTGTCGAGCTCATCATCCTCATCCGCGTTGAAGACGCGCGCCGTGAGATCGGGGATTACGTTGGTAACCAGTTGGAAGACATCGGCTTCACCGTCGTGCGCGACTACCGCACCTCCGCTGAAGCATCCCCCATCTGGGTCCAGAGTGACCCCAATGAAGGGTTGTTCCACATCTACACCGGCGGCTGGGTCACCACCGTTGTGCCGCGCTCGCTGACCGACAACTTCGCCTTCTTCTACACCGACATGGGCTACGGCGTCCCGCTGTGGCAAAATTACGTGAATGACCCCGAATTCTACGACCTGGTCGATAAGCTACAGTACAACCAGTTCTCGACGGTCGAAGAGAAGGTCGAGATGCTGACCAAGGCTCTGGAAATGGCGATGCCGGAATCCCAGCGCATTTGGCTGGTGGATCGTGCCTCCGTCACCCCAAAGCGCAAAGAAGTTTCCGTGGCTGCTGACCTATACGCCGGCGTCAATGGCGCGTGGCTATGGGCCCAGACCCTCCAGCGCCCGGGTGAGATCGGTGGGTCGATGAATATCGCTATGCCCAGCCTCCTGGTTGAACCCTGGAACCCCATCGATGGTACCAACTGGGTCTACGACATGATGCTGATTCGTGGCACGGGTGAGAGTGGCCTGGCGCCTGATCCCTACACCGGTCTCTCGTGGCCGAACCGTATCGAGCGGGGCGAGGTTACGGTGCAGACCGGCCTCCCCGTCTTCAAGACCCTCGATTGGGTGACGCTGGACTTCGCCGATGAGATCGTCGTTCCCGACGACGCTTGGGCGGGTTGGGATGCCGAGACACAGACTTTCCTGACGGCGTCTGAGGTCTACACCGAGCCGAAGACGGTGATGCGCAAGAGCATCGCCTACTACCCCGATGATCTGTACGACACCGTCAAATGGCACGATGGCAGCCCCTTCTCCATCGCCGATATCGTTATGTACATGATCATGCAATTCGACCAGGCGCAGGAAGCCAGCGCCATCTACGACGAATCGGTTGTCCCGGGTTACAACTCCTGGATTTCCGGCAACTTCCGTGGCGTGCGCATCGTCTCCGAGGACCCGCTGGTCATCGAGACCTACAGCGACTACTACGCCCTGGACGCCGAGGATTGCGTCACCACCTGGTGGCCTTACTACGCCCAGGGTCAGAGTTCCTGGCACGCGTTAGCGCTGGGCATCATGGCCGAAGCGGATGGCGAAGCTGCCTTCTCCGCTCCGAAAGCCGAGGCCAACGAGGTCGAGTGGCTCAGCTACATCGCCGGCCCCACCGTCGCCGTTTTGGAAGCGAAGCTGAACGCTATGCTGGAAGAGGGCGCGACGCTACCTTATGAGGCCACGTTGAGCCAGTTCGTGACCGCCGATGATATGCAGGCGCGCTTTGCCAACCTCGCGGAGTGGTACCGCCGCCGCGGTCACCTCTGGGTCGGCACAGGCCCCTTCTACCTGGAACGCGCTTTCCCCGTCGAGGGTACGGTCGTGTTGCAGCGCAACCGGGATTACCCCGATATGGCCACCCGCTGGATGGGTTTCGCTGAGGCTCCCATCCCCGGTGTGCTGCTGGATGGCCCCGGTCGCGTGACCATCGGTGAGGAAGCCGTTTACGAAGTTGCGATTGATCTCGCGGGCGCACCTTACCCCGTCGATGATATCGACAACGTCAAGTACTTGCTCGTCGATGCCACCGGCAACGTCGCTTTCGTCGGTGCGGCTGAGGCCATCGAGGATGGGCTGTGGGAGATTGTGCTCGATGCCGACACGACGGGCGCTCTCGAAGCTGGTTCCAACCAGTTAGAAGTCGTGGTCGTGTCCAAGCGGGTCGCTGTACCCGCCACCGATTCTCTCTCCTTCGTGACAGCAAAGTAGTTGACTGATCCGAACGTATCTTGCTAAGCTTTCTACGTTTACAATGTACAGGAATAGCCTAAGTTTTTTCTGTTCAGATCAGTAGTTTGGATGTCTTGCCGGGGGCGGGCGTTGACTCGCCCCCGGTTCGTAATTCTTTAACGAGAAAGAGAGGATCGTGATTATGTCTGTAGAATCTCAGCCTGTGCAATCTGCTGCTGGATCACCGGCACAGAAGAACGCGCCTTCCTCGAATCAGTTGCTCAAGTTGTTGCGTTATACGGTTCTTAAACTGGGAGCGCTCTTTATTGCGGTCGCCATTGGTATCTATCTGATTGTCTTGATCGCCAATATGGGCGGGTACGTAGATCAAATGATCATCGGTCAGGCCCGCGAGCGGATCTCCTTGCAGGTGAGTATGGATCCGGAACTCAAGCAACTCCCCACAGAAGAACGTCTCCAGATGATCGACGATCTGGTAGCGATAGAAGAGAGACGCTTGGGGTTGGACCAACCTTTTTTGGTCCGCAGTTTTCGCTTCTTGTGGAATGCGCTGACCCTACAATTGGGACGGGCGCAGTTTATGTCCAGCGACAGTGGTTCCCGCCTGGTGAAGAACATCATCCTGGAACGGCTGGCGCCGACGTTACTGTTGATGGCTACATCGAACCTGCTCGTGTTTTTTATCAACCTCTTCTTTGCGCTGTTCCTTTCGCGGCATTATGGGAGTTTCCTGGATAAGTTGGTCATCTCGCTCTCCCCCATCTCCACGGCGCCGGCCTGGTTTTACGGCATTTTCTTGATTTTGCTTTTCGCCGCGGTCTTGGGCTGGCTCCCGTTTGGTGGTATGGTAGCGGCGCCGCCGCCTGAGCAACTGGGGCCATACTTGCTGAGCGTCGGGCGGCACCTCATTCTGCCGGTCCTCGCGTGGTTGATCAGCAGTTTTTTTGGAGGGGTCTACGGCTGGCGCACCTTCTTCCTGATCTTCTCGATGGAGGATTACGTGGAGCTGGCGCGGGCCAAGGGGCTATCAGATCGACAGATCGAGCGGCGCTACATTCTCCAGCCCACGCTACCGAATATCATCACCAACTTTGCGCTGATGTTGATCTGGTTGTGGCAGGGGGCGACGATTCTGGAGACGATGTTCAACTGGCCCGGTTTGGGACGATTGCTCTATCAGGCCGTTGGCCTCTTTGACTCGCCGGTGATTGTCGGTTCTGCGGTGATTTACGCCTACTTGTTGGCGCTCACCGTCTTCTTACTGGACTTCATTTACGCGCTCGTTGATCCCCGGGTGCGCGTGGGCAGTGGAGGAGCAGGCAGATGAAATGGTTGAGACAAACGTTTACTGATATCAAGCAGTATCCCTCGGCGGTCGGGGGGGTGATCATCATCGCGTTGTTGGTTGCGCTGGCAATCTACACGGTGATTGCCATTCCCTATAGCGAGGCCATCAGGCTCTGGCGAGGTGGTGAGGACGTGTGGGGAGATAACCCGCGCCTCGCTCCGCCGGCATGGACCAATCTGTTCCGTAGCAAGAAGTTACCGGAGACGATCGTGCTTACCCCCGATGGTGAAAATGTCACGAAGAGCACCTCGGTCATCTCTGAGGACATGTACGACGTGACGCTGGAATATACTTTTGATTATCCCTACGACGACTTTCCCCAGTCGATAACATTCTTTTTCACCACGCAGTACGAAGCGCGCGCACCTCACCTCTCGATATCGTGGATCACTCCTGATGGGCGGAAGATCCGGGTCGGTGATATAACCGCGGACTACAAGCTGACCTACCGCCTTGATCAGGACGCGCGTCTGATCCGCCGGCTGGACGGTGCAGCGCCCAGTATCGGCCTCTTTGCCGATCCTGAGCGAGCTGGAGATCCTGTCGCCCTCAAGGGAACTTACACGCTGTTGATTCAGGCGACCACGTTTGAGGAGGATTCGGACGTGGATGCCAAGATCGTGCTCTACGGCAAGGTTCAAGGCCTGGCGGGCACCGATCACCATCGGCGTGACATCACCGTTGCGTTGCTGTGGGGAACGCCCATTGCCCTGGCTTTCGGGTTGCTTGCCGCGGTCGGGACCACGTTCACCACCATACTCATCGCTGCGATTGGGGTCTGGTTTGGCGGGGTGGTGGACGAATTGATCCAACGCATCACCGAGATCAACATGCTCTTGCCCCTCTTGCCGATCCTCATCATGGTGGGCACGTTCATGTCGCGCAGCCTGTGGATTATTCTGGGCTGGATCATTCTCTTGAGCATCTTCGGTGCCGCGATCAAAGGCTACCGGGCGATCTTCTTGCAGGTTAAGGAATCGCCCTACATCGAGGCGGCGCGGGCCTACGGCGCCAGTAACTGGCGGCTGATTACCTTGTACCTCATCCCGCGTATCATCCCGGTACTGATTCCCAGGTTGGTGAGTTCAATCCCGGGGTTCGTTTTCCTGGAGGCATCGCTGGCTTTGTTGGGTCTGGGTGATCCTGTTCTCCCGACCTGGGGGAAGCTGATCGAGGACGCCCGCGCCAATGGTGCGTTGTACAATGGGCTGTACTATTGGATTTTGGAGCCGGCGGTGTTGCTGATGGTTGCCGGGCTTGCTTTTGCCATGGTGGGTTTTGCGCTGGATCGTATCTTCAACCCCCGCCTGAGGGAGGTATAACCGTGGCTGACAAAGAAATCTTACTCGATGTAAAGGATCTTGTTTTGCATTTCAGCACGTCCAAAGGCGTGGTACGGGCTGTGGACGGTGTCAATTTTCAACTGAACAGCGATGAAGCGGTGGTCGTCGTGGGTGAATCGGGATGCGGCAAAACCTCGCTGGCTAAAGCGATTCTGCGTTTGTTGCCCCGTAACGTGCATACCTACACCGGTAAGGTCTATCTCAAGGGCGAGGACGTGATGCAGTTGAGCGACGAGGAGTATCGTCGCCAGGTGCGCTGGCGCAAGATGTCGATGGTGCCGCAGGCGGCAATGAACGCGCTCAATCCGGTCCTCAAGGTCGGCGATCAGGTAGCAGAGCCTTCTATCATCCACAGTGCGATGCGTAAAGCGGAAGCTCTGGAGCAGGCCAGCAAGATGTTCCAGCACGTGGGTGTCCCCCAAGACTTCCTGAATCGCTATGCCTTTGAATTAAGTGGGGGGATGCGCCAGCGTGTTGCTATCGCGATGGCCCTGGTGACCTGGCCGGATCTCATCGTGCTCGACGAGCCGACCTCGGCGTTGGACGTCTTGACGCAGGCGAACATCTTCAACGTCCTGAAGGAACTTAAGGGCGAGTTGGGGCTTAGTTTCATTCTCATCACCCACGACATCGCCACCTCTAGCGAGTTAGCTAACAGCGTGGCCGTGATGTACGCGGGCCAAATCGTAGAGCGGAGCGACGCGCACCGGTTCTTCGATAAGCCACTGCATCCTTATTCAGAGAAGTTGATGAATAGTGTGCCGCGTCTGCGTGGCAATCAGGAGCCGGATTTCATCACCGGTCAACCCCCAAGTTTGCTTTCGCCGCCCACCGGGTGTCGCTTTGCCGAGCGCTGTACCAAGCGCTTCGCCCGCTGTGACGAAGATCCCCCGGTCATCGAACAGGATGGGCGTTCGGTTAAGTGTTGGTTGTACGCGTGAGCGAGAGGAGCACTGTTCTATGTCCGTTCAAATGAATGTAAAGGGTCAGGATAAGGCATTGGCACAGGATGAAGTATTGGCAATGAAAAGCGATACTGTGACATCGAATGATGTTTTGTTATCGGTCAAGGACCTGCGGGTCTGGTTTGAGTTGCGGCGTTTTGGCTTCGGGCACGCCGGATACGTGCGGGCGGTTGATGGTGTCTCCTTCGATCTGAATCTCGGCGGAACCATCGCTATCGTTGGCGAGAGCGGCTGTGGCAAGTCAACTTTGATGAAGACGATTTTGGCGCTGCATCGTCCCACGAAGGGAGATATCCTTTTCGAGGGACAGAACTTGAATGCACTCAGGGGTAGCGAGATGCAGGAATACCGCTCCCAGGTTGGTTATGTGCAGCAGGACCCTTATGGGGCGCTGGCGCCTTTTATGAGCATCCAGCGGATTCTTGAAGAGCCACAAATTATCAACGGGATCAAGGATAAAGAGGAGCGTGATTTCCGTTTGCGCCGCGCCATGGAAGAAGTCAAAATGAGTCCCGTGGATGATTTCTTGCCCAAATTCCCGCATATGCTGAGTGGCGGGCAGCAGCAGCGGGTGGTCATCGCGCGGGCGATGTTGCTGGATCCGAAGCTCATCGTCGCCGATGAGCCGGTTTCGATGCTGGACGCTTCAGTGCGCGTGGAAATCCTCAAGCTGTTGCGTGGCTTGCAGGAAGCCCACAACCTGGCGGTCATCTACATCACACACGACCTTTCGACCGTGCGTTATTTTTCGGAGCGTGTTTTTGTGATGTACGCCGGGAAGATCGTCGAAAACTCCCTCATCAACGACCTGATTCACAATCCTTACCATCCCTACACGGATGCGCTATTGGCGGCTACCTCCGATCCCGATGCCGATAACGCGACGCGCTTCCGAGATGTGCCTCCTGGCGAGCCACCGAGCCTGGTCAATCCGCCGAGTGGTTGTCGTTTCCACCCACGTTGCACGCACAAGATCGAGGGTCTGTGCGAAGTAGAGGAGCCTCCATACTTCGAACCGGAGCCTCATCACTTAGTCGCTTGTTGGTTGTACAGGTAAGCCCTATGCTGGCACATCCCTGGAAATTGCTAGTGGTAGCTTTCGCCCTCTTGCTGCTTGGCGTGCTGCTCCCACTACTCATCGTGTTAAGGCTTCTCCCTTCCACGTTCTTCTTGAACTTTCTTGCCTACTTCGCATCCTTTTCCGGTATGATTCTGGGGTTGATTGGCTCTGTCTTGTATACCCGTATGCGCAAAAAATAAGCCTTAGGCAGTTCCAAGATTAGCCCAAACCGAGAAGACTAAGCACCCTGGGAAGCGATTGCTTTTGGGATGTTTATTTCCTTGGAACTGGCTTAGCGTGCGAGTGATTGACAGCCCCGCAGCCGTGTCATGGCTGCGGGGCTGCGGTCTTCCTGGCGTCTGCATACACGTTCGCGTACAGGCAAATGCGCGACAGCGTCGCGTTCAGGATACATTCCTCGCGGCTCGCCGCGATAACGGGTCCAGGGCTTGCCCTGGGGTTCATATCTATGAATTCTTGACTTTTCGATTTTTGTCCTTAGAATGAAATTTGTTCGCAAACGTAACCCCCACGAAGGAAGAGAGAGAGAGAGATGTCACGTAAGAAGTTGATGGCTATGATTGGGACGATTGTGCTGTCGAGCATAATACTGTCCGCCTGTATGATAACCCCGACTCCTGAGATAATCATCGAAACTGTCGTGGTTGAGAAAACTGTTGAGACGATCGTTGAGAAGGTCGTTGAGAAAGTTGTTGAGAAGACCGAGGAACCGGCTGTCGGCGACGGTCTCAAAACGCTGGTGGTCTGCCAGAGCCAGGAACCTGACACACTCTATTGGTATGGTGGCAACATGCTCGCAGCGCGCCACATTCAGCACGCGGTGTACGACGGCCCCATCGATAGCCGCACCTATGGCTACCAGGCCGTCATCCTCGAAAAACTGCCGAGCACCGAAGACGGCGACGCGATCATCAACGCCGTCACTGTCCAGGCCGGCGACATCGTTGTGAACGATGCCGGCGCCCCTGTGGAATTGATCGAGGGGATGCTGGTACGTCCGTACGGCTGTCGCTCGTCGGAGTGTGCCGTGGAGTTTGGAGGCCCTCCGATGGAGATGGACCAGATGTTTGTGACCTTCACGCTGGTTGAGGGCCTCAAATGGTCCGACGGTGAGGATTTGACCGTAGATGATTCCGTCTATACCTTTGAGCTGACTGCCGACCCTTCCACGCCCGTGAGCAAATTCACGATTGACCGCACGGCGTCTTACGAGGCCCTGGACGACAGGACTGCGATGTGGATTGGTCTGCCCGGCTACGTCGACAAAACTTACTTCACGAATTTCTGGATTCCCATGCCTCGGCATCTGTGGCAGGAAGAGTTGGGCTACGGCCCTGCCGATCTTCTGGAGGCGGAAGAATCTTCCCGCATGCCTATGGGGTGGGGCGCGTTCGTTATCAAGGAATGGGTGCCCGGTGATCACATTACCGTCGAGAAGAATCCCCTCTATTACCGCGCTTCCGAGGGTTTACCCTATGTGGATACCATTATTTTTCGTTTCGTCTCCGATCCAAACGCTGCCGTGGCGCAGTTGATCTCCGGTGAGTGTGACATCGTCACCCAGGATGCGTTGTCGGCAGACCTGACCCCATTGCTGCTCAAACTCGAGCAGGAAAGCGTGGTTGAGCTCGCCAGCGTCGCCAGCACCACGTGGGAGCACGTGGACTTTGGTATCAGCCCCGTGCCTGAGTATGACCGCCCGGATTTCTTTGGTGACGTGCGCATGCGCCAAGCATTTGCCTATTGCCTCGATCGCCAAATTGTGGCGGACACCGTGTTTTACGGTCTCCCCACCGTCATCGATTCCTATCTCCCACCTGACCACCCTTATCACGCCGACGGTTTGCCCGAGTATCCCTACGATCCTGAGCAGGGGCAGGCTTTGCTTGAGGAAATGGGGTGGGTGGATGCAGATAGTGACGGGGTGCGCAAAGCCAAGGACGTTGAGGGTGTTCTCGATGGAACGCCACTCGAGTTCACATGGTTGAGTGTGACCGATGCGACGCGTATTCAGTCCATGCAAATCTGGCAACAGAACCTGGCTGACTGCGGGTTCATCGTCAATCTGGAAAATGTGCCGGTGGGGCAGTATTTTGCCAATGGGCCGGATGGCCCTTTGTTTGGTCGGCGCTTCGACGTCACCTCTTTTACGAGCAGCGTCGAGCCTTCCTGCAGTCGCTATGTGAGCAGTGCGGTTCCCACCGCTAACAATGGTTGGAGTGGGGAGAACGTCTCTGGTTTCGCGGATCCCGATTTTGACGCGGCCTGCAACCGTGCGCTTACCGCTCTTCCCGGGACCGTCGATTACTTTGAAGGGCATCAAGACGCTCAACGCATTTTCTCCGAGCAACTGCCGGTGCTGCCGCTTTTCCTGCACTACAAACTCGCACTGCTGCGCCTGGAGGTAGATGGTTTCATCTTGGATGCAACTGAAGATTCTGCGATGTGGAACATCGAGGCGTTTGATACGCAATAGTCGTAGTGTTTGTTTTGTGGTGGCAGTGCCTCAACGTTGCCGCTTTTTTTAAGGGGAGTAGTCCGTGGAAAACGTTACGCAAGTCGATAAGATTCTTGAGGTGCATAACCTCAAGACGTACTTTTATACCGATGATGGTGTGGTGAAGGCCGTCGATGGGGTGGATTTCGACGTCAGGCGGGGAGAGATTGTGGCCCTGGTGGGGGAATCCGGCTGTGGGAAGAGCGTGACCTCATTCTCGATCATGCAGTTGGTGGGAGCGCCTGGAAAAATTGTCGATGGGGAAGTGTTATTCAACGATCGAGACCTGTTGAAACTTCCTGAGGCCGAAATGCGTTTGATGCGTGGCGACCGGCTGTCGATGATTTTCCAGCAGCCCACATCCTGTCTGAACCCGGTATTCCGCGTTGGCGAGCAGATTGCGGAGGTTTTGCAGATTCACCGGCGTATGGACAAGAAAGAGGGATGGGAGAAAGCTGTACACTTGCTGCGCACCGTCGGCATCCCGGAACCGGGGAAGCGGGTTTATTCGTTTCCACACGAACTCTCGGGCGGTATGGCGCAGCGCGTGATGATTGCAATGGCGTTGGCCTGTGAACCAGAACTGCTGATCGCCGATGAGCCGACGACGGCGCTTGATGTGACGATCCAGGCGCAAATATTGGACCTGATGCGTGGTCTGCAAGCTGAGTTTGGCGCATCGATCATCCTTATCACGCACGATATGGGCGTGGTGGCGGAGATGGCGGCACGGGTATCGGTTATGTATGCGGGGCGCGTGGTCGAACAGGCAGCCGTCGATAGACTTTTCGATAACCCGCTACATCCCTATACACATGGGTTATTAGCCTCCATTCCGGTGATGGGTGTCGTGACGAACCGGCTGGATACCATCCCCGGTGCGGTGCCCAATCTGATTGATCTGCCACCAGGGTGTAAGTTTGCCCCGCGTTGTCTGGCACGCCTTGAGCACAATTTGCAGATTTGTACTGAGCGTGAACCTGATTTAATCGAATATGAGCCTGACCACCACGTGCGTTGCTGGCTTTACCAGGACCAGAGGGAGAAACTCAATGACTGAGATACACATGCAAGCCGGCCACGATAACGGGCAGGAGAACCTGATTGTCGTGAAGGATATGGTGAAGCATTTTCCCATTCGCGGGGGACTCTTGCAGCGTGTTCAAGCGCACGTGAAAGCCGTTGATGGGGTTAGCTTCACGATCAGACGCGGAGAAACACTGGGCCTTGTAGGCGAATCTGGTTGCGGCAAAACGACGGTTGGGCGCACGCTGTTGCGTTTGATCCCGCCGACCAGTGGTCGCGTCTTTTTTGAGGGACGTGATGTTTTTGCGCTGCCTGGCAAAGAGCTAAAGGGCATTCGCAAGAATATGCAGATTGTCTTCCAGGACCCGTACTCTTCGTTGGATCCGCGCATGCCGGTGGGCGAGAGCATTATGGAGGGGATGGTCATCCATCACGTTGGGTCGCCTGAGGAACGTTGGGAGAAGGTCATCCACCTGTTGCGCATGGTCAACATGGAAGATTTCCATGCCAAGCGTTACCCGCACGAGTTCTCCGGCGGGCAACGCCAGCGAATCGGCATCGCGCGCGCATTGGCGTTGGATCCAAAATTCATCGTCGCTGACGAGCCGGTATCGGCGCTGGATGTGTCGGTGCAGGCGCAGGTGTTGAACATCCTCATGGATCTGCAAGAACAATTGGAGTTGACCTATCTCTTTGTCGCGCACAACCTGAGTGTGGTGGAACACATCAGCACACGCGTGGCGGTGATGTATCTTGGCAAGTTGGCCGAATTGGCCGACCGCCACGAAATCTTCGCGCACCCTCTGCATCCATACACGCGGGCGCTGATGTCGGCCATCCCGATTGCCGATCCCCGTAAGGCCGGGTCGCGTGACCGCATCATCCTTCAGGGGGATGTGCCTAGTCCGATCAATCCGCCCCAAGGTTGTCACTTTCATCCGCGCTGTTCCTATGCGATCACCGGCCTGTGCGATCAGGAAGAACCGGTCTTCAAGGATTACGGTTCGGGGCACCATGTCGCTTGTTGGCTGGTAGACAAAGAAGCTCGTTAAACTCTTGCGTAGAGTAAAAAACGGAGGGATATCCCTCCGTTTTTTTGTCGCTGCGTCCTCAGCGTGCTTTCCAAATTAGCTAAGGCGGGGTATAATTTATTGTAGGAGAGAGCAAAACGATGCGCAAACAACCTAGCTTTTTGGGGATATTGGCCGTATTGGTCGTCGTGGCCGGACTGTTGGTGTGGTGGATGGGCTCCCTGGCCAACGGTGACCAACTGTGGTTTTTGCGAGTCTTCAACGCACAAGCTGATTGGATTGCCATTTATTGGGATGGCGATACCTACATGTTATTCCCTGAGGACGCTGCTTATGAAGAGGTTATGTCTGCCTTTGCCGACGCCGTCGCGCATTGGGTGGGCTATGAGGAAGAAGCAGGCCTTTCTAATGATAGGTTGGAGCATTATCGTGAGGAGGGCCGTCTCCTGGAACTGCATTACAATATCTCGGTCCAGGTGCACACCCGGCATTCGTATCCTAGGGCGCGGAGCTTTTTCGTCCCGCTCTCCGGAACAGATGCGGATTGGCGCAGGATATTTGCTGGCATGGGCGATACGCCGCGGGTGGGTGCCTTGAACGTCAGCGAAGCGCGGTTTGCGCACTTGTTGGCAACGGTCGAACAGGCCGTCCCCGGTTACTAAAGAGGAACAATGATCGATTCGCAAGCGCGTATCCTGGTGGTCGATGATGACCCCAAAATGATCCACCTGGTCAAAGAGGTGTTGGACATGATGCCCTGCGAGGCGCTGGTAGCTGTCGAAGGGGAGGGCGCGCTGGCGTTGCTGCAGCAGGAATTAGAAAAGGGAACCCCGGTCGATGCTGTGTTGCTCGATGTGATGATGCCCGGTGAAGATGGCTTCCGCATTCTGGAGCGGATGAAGGCCGATCCACAGTTAGGACAGACTCCGGTGATCCTCATCACCGGCCTGGACTCCATTCCGTCGAAGACGCGCGGCCTCCGGATGGGAGCTGACGATTATATCATCAAACCTTTCGATCCTCAGGAGTTGATGGCGCGCGTAGGGGTGGTTCTGCGCATCCGCCGGACGGAGCAGATGCTCCGGAGACGTAATCAGGAATTGGCAGCCCTTGACGATATCAATCGCATGGTGTCCTCAAGCCTGGATTTGGATGAGGTTTTGGTTTCGGCATTGGAAGGCCTGGAGCGCTTGATCGAGACAGACGCACTGGCCCTGGTGCTCAACGACGAAGAATCTCAGTCGTGGGTGGTACGGACGGCGCGCGCGCAGTCTGGAATCTGGCTTGAGGGCCGGGTTATTCCCGCCGATGACGCTGTTTTGCGCGGCGTGGTGAGCGATGACCGCTCTCTGTTTTCCCGGGAAGTAAGTGAAGGCTTTTGGAATGAAGCATTGAACCGCGCCCCCCTAGATATTTTATGTGTGCCGTTGACGAAGGGCAGCGAGCCTATCGGTGCGCTGGTTGTTCTGAATCAGGTTGGGGAACTGGACGAGGAATCGATTCCGTTAGTAGAGCACCTCGCGGCGACCGTCTCGGTGGCGGTCCAGAACGCGTGGCTGTTTCAGGATTTGGAGTCCTTCGCTGAAGAAGTTGAGCGTTCCCAAAACCAGCTCATCCAGGCTGAAAAGATGGCTGCGGTCGGGCGTTTGGCGGCATCATTGGCGCACGAAATTAACAATCCGCTTCAGGCAATTCAGAATAGTCTGCATCTGACCCTCCATCAAAGCCTGGAGGAGGAAAAAAGGCGGCAGTTCCTCGAAATGGCGCAGCAAGAGGTGACCCGTCTGGTACAGATCGTGCGTCGTATGTTGGATTTCTATCGCCCCTCATCGGCGATGCAATCCCTAGATGTGAATCGACCAGTGGAGGATGCGCTGGCGATTGCCGGTAAGCGCTTGCAACAAGCGCGGATCGAGGTTGTGTCGCGACTGTCGTCGAATTTGCCCTCAGTGCGTGGTGCGCCCAACCAATTGACGCAAGTGTTTCTTAACGTTATCATCAACGCATTGGAGGCTATGCCCGACGGTGGAACGTTGTGGGTTGGTACGGCCTATCATGCCGAACGCCGGCAAATTGTGGTTGCATTCCGTGACAGCGGTCCGGGCATTGCACCGGAGATGCGCGAGCATATGTTTGAACCCTTCCACACATCTAAATCGACCGGCACAGGATTGGGGTTGGCAATCAGTTACGGCATCGTTGAGCGGCACGGCGGCATGATTGAAGTGGAAAGTCCTCCAGGAGCTGGGACGACTTTTATCGTACGTTTGCCGCAGCACTACGAGGAGGCTTGATGGAGGAGATCCGCATTTTGGTGGTGGATGACGAAGCAGCCGAGCGTATTACCCTTGGTGAAGTTCTGCGTCTCGAGGGATATCACGTTACGTTGGCGGCTTCCGGTGAGGAGGCACTCGCCATCGTACGGCAGGAACCCATGTTTGACTTGGCGATTCTTGACCTAAGGTTGCCCGGTATGGATGGCTTGCAGGTTCTGGATGGCGTCCGCCGGATTTCTTCGGAAACCATCGTCATCCTTATTACCGGTTACGGCACGTTGGAGACGGCAGTGCAGGCGTTGCGCAAGGGCGCGTACGACTTCTTACTCAAGCCCAGCCCCGTCGAAGAGGTGTTGGTAGCCGTGCGGCGCGCGCTCTCCGAACTGAAAGCTGGGCGCCACCGTCGTTTGCTGATCGGCCAACTGCAGAATACGTTGCAGGCTCTGGTGGCAACGACGGATGGTTTGATGGGGACTGAGGCTCTATCTGAACAGGCGCAGGAGGGTGATAGCACTACTATCGTCGGCGATATCCAGATCGACAAGGCTAAACATATGGTCACGTATTGCGGGCAGCCCGTCGAACTGACGCCAACAGAGTTCCGTCTTCTGGAATGTATGGTTGCACGGGTGGGCGAAGTATGTACACCGCAAGAGCTGGTACGTTGTGCACAGGGATACGATACCGATGCCTGGGGGGCACGCTCAATCGTGCGGGTCCACATCCGCCGTCTACGGCGCAAGCTAGAACCTGAGCCTGAGAATCCACGCTATATTTTGAATGTGCGTGGTGTAGGTTATCTTTTCGTCTCTTCGCCGGAGCAAGCGCTTGAGCCGGTAGAGGATTAGGAACGTGGTCGGCTCGCTAGAAATGGGCCGTGCCTTTTTTTGATGCATGAGCAATTTGCTTTACGGTAGGTTGGTGTTAGAATTTACTTGTCGTTGATTCCGTAAGGAATCGGGAGGACAATTCTATGACAGACAAAGAAAATCTGGTGAAGATGCAGAAGCTACGTCGAACAGTCGATCGCTTGCGCAATATGCGCTCTAGCGGAACGCCTTCGATTCGCAAGACATCCTGGTTCGCGCGACTAAAAACTCGCTTAGGGTTGACCCCTGTGCGGGAAGGCGCTGAGGAGTAAGGCTGCTGGTTTGGCAGTGCCAGCTTGGCGCCGCCAAACGGTGAGATTGGCGCCGCCAAACTATGAGATTGGCGCAATTGCTGGAAAACGACAACAGCGCGGCGAACCGCCGCGCTGTTGTCGTTTTTGTGTCTACCACCACAACAGGAACACATTTTGGGTCGATGTACTCAATCTCCCATACGTCACAACGACGCGCACGACAATATTCGTGCCGGAGCGTCCTTCGTTGACGGGCAATGAGGCATTGGCAAAGCCTCGTTTATCTGTGAAAAGCATTTGCGTGCTATCGGGAAGGATTCTGTTCGTGTTCATCTCACTAAAACTGATCTCAACCCGTGCATTCTCTACATAATCGCCGTTGGTGTCGGTCACCAAAACTGTCACCGTTTGATTGCGTTTTGCAGTCATCACCGAGTAGCGTAGCGACACCATAGCGCGCAGCCCGCTAATCTCGGAGAGAGTGGTCTCCGGCGTTACGAAGATCGAATTGAGCGGACGTAATGCCGCCGGTGGCATACGATGTCCGTAGATGTCGATATAGACCTCTCCCAAATCGCCGATAATCACCGCGTCTGCAGGATTATTGGGCTGCCATTGCAGCTTGAGACGTTGGAAGTACTGGACAATTTGCCCTTCCTCAAAGTACATCTCCGTGATGGGGTAGCCGAAGATGTTTATTCCCCCGTTTTCATTGAAAAAATCGAGAAAGGCGTAGGACACGGTATGTCCGGTCTCAGGGAAAAAGACCTTGCGCCGTGAACGCGGCGTTGGTTCGGGCACCGGAGGCTGCCGGTATTTCAACTCTTCGCCAAGCAGCCCTAATTGAACCTTGTACTGGTCCGGATTTTCAGGATGCCATTCCATCCGTGCTTTCTGGAAATATTGCACCGTGAGTCCTTGGTCTACGAATTCCTCGGTAAGAGGATAGCCGAAGATCTTTATTCCGCCGTACTCGCGGAAATAGGCGAGAAATTCGCCTTTCACCCAATGACCGGTTTGTTCGAAGAAGAACTCATCCGCCCCCTCTTGTGTGAGGCCCGTCTGTGGCGCAAAGAACCCTGCCGTGATGGCGAGTAAGAGCACTATGCCTAATTTCCTGAAAACTTGTATTGATTTCATATTTTCTCGCCTATAACTTCAGTTGATGCGTTCCAATAATGCTTAGGTGTGTTTACTTGCGTTGTTGGGCTAGCATAACCCCATATATCATTTTACAATAAAATGCATGATAATGCAATCCCTTTTCGGTTTTTTTGTGTTGCGGTTTTGTGGCAATTCCGTTGTCTTTTGCATTAGTGCCTAACCGCCCAAATTCTTGCTCAACGGGCAAGAAAACGGGCTGCGAAAAACCTTTTTGGTTCCGGCTTGTCCGGGTTAGGTTTTCAGAATTGGGACTTGACATAGAACAAATGTGCGATTATAATAAGTTTGGGATAACTTGGGATAGTTGGAACCATGATGTTTCAGAGTGGAGGTGGATGATGATGAAGAAGACGACGAAACTGCCTGAACGACAAGCCAAAATGTTCGCTTTTCTGGGAGACTACATCAGTGCCAATGGTTACCCGCCGACTGTGCGCGAAATTGGTGAAGCATTGAGTATACCTTCAACGTCCCTGGTTTCCTACTACCTCAAGGGGCTAGAAGAGCGCGGCTTGATTGCCCGTGAATCGTCAATCTCGCGTGGTATCCGCCTGATCGCCGAGCCATATGCGCCGAAAACTGATGATTTCCTGGTCGGTAGTGCTGAGACGCTGTCGATCCCATTTCTGGGCTACATCGTTGCCAGTGAGCCTATCCCGGTTGAGGCTCTTGCCGGTACTGAAACGGTTGAGATCAACCGCGCGCTCTTTGGCCGCGACGTCGCAGGCCTTTTTGCGCTGCAAGTCCAGGGGAATTCAATGATCGATGCGCTGATCCACGATGGCGACACCGTTATCCTGCGCCACCAGGAGCGGGTTGAAAACGGCGAAATGGCCGCTGTCTGGCTGAACAACAACGCCGAGACAACGCTGAAAAAGGTCTACTATGAAGGCAACCGCGTGCGGCTGCAGCCAGCTAATCCAGATATGCAACCGATCTTTGTTCCAACAAATGACGTGCGAGTCCAGGGCAAAGTCGTGATGGTGATTCGCCAATTAGCGAATTAACTTTGTCTTGTAAGGGTAGGGCAAGTCGCCGACTTGCCCTACTTTTGTTTATGAATCACCGGCAGGTAGCACTGCCACGGTTCCACGTTCAACCAGAGCCGGCGCTCCCAACGTTGACCGGCACCGTCTTCTAGAATGGCATCCACGCGGACCGGTTGTTCCCATGTCAACGTGCGAAACGGAACGGTGAGCACGAGTGTTTCCCCAACATCAAGCGTGCCTTCCCATGCCCTTAGTCCCCAGCCAGTTTCAGAAGGCAGCGTTGGCATAACAGCTGATGTGCCTGCTGTATGCCATATCTGCATTTTTCCCTCTGTCACTGCGCCCGGTCCGGCATTGTACAGTGCGAAGATCAGTGATACCGGTGTGCCGACGCGCACCGAGGCCCATTCCGGCGAGAGCCATCCGCTGGCCGACAAATCTGCGCCCGCGATGTGCAGCGCGGCGTCGTGCGCAAACGCGAAACCCCACGTGGGCAATCCCAGCGTCAGCGAGAGCGGGATAACCATGCCCGGATCGCCTGTTGCGGCGACGGTCCACGTGAAGGTTAGTGGAGTGTGCGGCCGTAGTGTGCCACTCCAGGTGATCGTCCGTGATGCAGCATCGTACTCCCACGCTTGCAGCAAGGTGTCCTGGATGAGCGTTACCGAGAGCGGCAGTGTGTGGGCGATGTTCGCCGGCAGCGTCTCCGCGGCGTCGTTGTAGAGGACGAGGGTGTGTACCACGTGCTCGCCGGGCAGGGGCGACGTTGGCGTGACCGTCCAGCGGCTCATGCCCAATGGCGAGAGCCAGCCGGCGCCCTGCGCCAGCGCCGTGGCGCGCGTGTCGAAGGGGAGTGTTTCCAGCGGGAAGGCGTAGAACAGCGTCCGTGAATTGGAGATCGTTTCCATAGCGCCGATCCCGAGCGGTTGCCCCTCTTGTCCACGGATGACAGGTGTAGCGTCAGGCTCCGGTTCGATAGCGTCGGCCCAGTTTCTGAAAGGAAAGTCCAGTTCAACCGGCCCCCACGTGCCTCCGGCGGGATGGTCGGGGACGCCGAAGGCGTGGGTGGGGCTGTTGGATTCATCCCAATGGAAGACCCCGAATCTTCGAGCCAGGGGACTATCGCTGTGGTAGTAAAGGAAATCCTGCGAGGAAAGCAGCAGCCGCCCGCCGCCGTCCAGATAGGCCAGTAGATTTATCTCTTCTTGTGCCAGGACCGGGGCGTACCAGTCGTAGCCGGTGAACCATATAATCACCGGATAACGACGCAGGATGTCAAGGCTGGGCGATCTTACGCCGGGTAGTCCGCCCAGGCTATCGGCGATGTCCCATACGTCGAAGGGGATGCTGCGTGCGGTCAATGCGCTGATGTAGCGCTCTTCCATAGGATACCAGCGATCATCATCCACCAAAAGTACCGGCGCGGGCGTCTTGACGCGTAAAGTACTGGTCGTCTCCGACGTTAAAAATGGCGAGGCTGCTGTCACAGTGAGGGGGTTGCTGGCATTGATGCCGGTCCCGGTGGGAATAGTGACGACGACGGTGAGTGTGATGGACTCACACGCCGCCAGGGTGACTGAGGACGGCGTTAGTGTGGCGGGCCAGGCGGCGGAATCCAGCGCCAGCGTCACAGGCGTGGTGAGACCGCCATAGCCGGTGTGCCGCAGGCGTAGTGTGCGGGTCACGGTCTTGCCCGGCAGGTCGATGTGCAACGGATTGCCGCCGTGTTTGAGTTCAAGTGCGACGGTCGGAGGCGATGTCATCAGCCAATCGAGGCTGCGTGCGAGCACCGTCTCCCGTTGGTCGCGCGCGGCGATGCCTTCGTAGCCAAAGGAGAAGAAAAGCGCGCGGTAGGGCGTGCAGACAGAAGCCCTCACGCCACCGGCACTGCCATCGGTATACTGCCATAGCAGTTCTGCTTTGTCGGGATCGCGGACTTTGATCACGTCGGGCCAGGTTTGGTTATCCGCCCCGTCGCCTCCTTCTATCGTCACCGTGATGCCGGAGAATGGCCCCAGGCCCGTTAACTGGCGGACCGCTGCGTTATCCGCAACGTAGCCTGCACCGATGGTCTTACTCAAGTATGACTCCAGGCTGGTGTAGTCACCACCGCCGTCGAAGTATGCTACGTCCTGCCCACTGAGCAGTAGACGTCCCCCCTCTTTGAGATAATCATCCAGTGCCACACCGCCGTTGACCAGTGCTGGCGAGCCTTTGGGAGAAGACCAGAGGACAATATCGTATTGCGCGAGAGTAGTGCTGATGGGAGTGTCGGTGGGTGGAAATTTGATGCGCTGTTCGTCGTAGGTGTAGCCGAGCGCATCGAGAGCGACTTTCCAGTAAGCTATCTGGCTGCCGTAATACCACGCGCCCTCATCGACCAACAGCAGTGTGGGTGCGGGAGTGAGGACGAAGTCGTAGGTGGTGATTTCACCAGCGACAATGCTGACGGTGGCGGTGACCACCCGGTAACCCAATCCGCGCGCGGCGACGGTGTAGACGCCTGTGGGGAGCTTGAGACTGTAGTTGCCAGAAGTGGTGACGGAAGCCGTGACCGGTGTGTTGAGGACGTCAATGCTGACCGTGCGCGTAGGCGCGACGCCGCTTCCCTCGACGGTGACGTGGCCTTGCAGCGTGCCGGTGGGCAGTGGGATAAGCGTGAAATCGAGTTTTTGCTGCGTACTGGTGAAGACGGGGACGTTCGATTGCGTCGCGGGCAGATAACCGAAGGCCGAGGCGGTGATATCGTAGACAGTGGGCATCAGCGCGAAGGTGTAGTTTCCGGCTGCATCTGTGGTGGTTTGCGCCAGGTTCCCGCTCGGATCGCGGGATGTGGCGACGAGCGCAGCGTTGGCAATGCCCACGCGGTTAGGGCCGGAGACATTGCCTGCGATCACGCCTGCGTACGTGGCGGCAGCGACCGCGGCATAAGCGTCGATGCGCCCCCAACCACTGTTGTTGTTAGGTAGAGGAAACCTCAGGGGAACGGCGGTTTGGGCGATGAGATCGGTGGTCTCCGTGATGGAGAGCGTGGGATCGGCGGAGCGCAGCAGCGCAACCAGCCCGGCAACGTGCGGCGTTGCCATAGAGGTACCGTTGGCGAGCGCGTAGACGCCGCCCGGCACCGAGGAGAGGACGTTGACGCCGGGGGCGATGATGTGCGGTTTCACTTCATCCCACGGCGACGGCCCGCGACTGGAGAAGCTGGCAACATCGTCGTCAGGGTCGTTGGCGCCGACGGAGAAAACACCCGGATTGCTGGCCGGCGAGCCGACGGAACCAGGCACTGGGCCGTTGTTGCCGGCTGCGAACAACGGCAGGATGCCCGCTGCCTTTAGGAGAGCGATGTCTTCTGCAAAGGCAGTACTGGAAGTGAGGGATGAAGACCATGAGTTGTTGACAACATCTGGAGCCATAGCCGGATCGCCGCCTGGCGCCAGCAGCCATTGGAATCCCGCGTGAATCCAGGAATCGTAGCCGAAGCCCTCGCCGCTGAGCACCTTGACGCCGATCCACTGTGCGCCTGGGGCCACCCCGATGTTGCCCGCGCTTGTAGCTTGCCCCACTGCTGTCCCCGCTACGTGTGTGCCGTGCCCGTAATCGTCGTAGGGATAGAGGCCTGCGTTGACGACGTCGAACCACGAGCCTGTGTGATCGAGGAGTCCGTGTCCCAGGTTACCCCGGTAATTGCCGCTCAAGGCCGGATGGAGCATGTCCACGCCGGTATCCATAATTGCCACAACCGCGCCCGTTCCGGAGATATTCAGGGTGGCCCAGACTTCGGGGGTACGGATTTGCGTCAGGCCCCACGTTGTTTCGCCGCCGGTTACGTTTTCTGCGCGCATCGTGTTTTCTACACGCGTCGTGTTTTCTACACTTGTTGCGGGAAACGTGACGCGTGCACTTTCCAGGGGGATGAGCTGGTCTGGGACGATGTATTGCTCGTAGTGATCAAGCTGGACCTCAGCTACTGCTGATGACGCCATCAACCGGCGCACCAACGTGGGGTGGGCCGTTAGCGCCGTCGCGCGGATGCTCCACAAATCTTGCCGCGCCAACACCTCTCCCCGGCGTTGGGCTTCGGCGAGGAGCGTTGCCACCGGTTCCAGCGCGTTGTCGAAATCTGCCTGAAGCGTTTCCACGAGTAGCGCGCGCGACGTCACATTCGCCGTTTCTGCCACCGGCACGACGGTGCTCGTGCCGGCCGGGCGCAGCTTCACAATGACGCGCAATGGCGTCTCCGGATCTGCTTCCAACGCCCGCAGCA
>OMKS01001362.1_pt1 | contig 21815 bp, 17 predicted proteins | sample 1674721 | NCBI WGS metagenome assembly OMKS01 (sample SAMN06264996, study PRJEB25208) | sediment metagenome | isolation source: hot spring sediment | place: USA: California | collected 2014-09-02
CTCTGGGGATCATCTGGACTTTTAATAACTTCAATATCGTCTGGTTGGTCAGCAACGGCGGAGAACCAGCCGATACTACCCATATTCTGGTGTCCTGGGTTTACAAATCCGGTTTTCGCTATTTCCGCATGGGATATGCAGCGGCTTTTTCGATGATCATTTTTGGTATTTTGCTAATTTTTAGCTGGAATTTTATCAAACGAACTAAGGCAACTGAAGCTGTTTATTAAAGGGTGGCATACAATGAGAAAACCCCGAGATTTATCGTTCACCGGGAAAATCGGCGCATATATCGTTTTAACCGCCTTCACATTATTCGCCATCTATCCGATACTGCGGGTTTTCACCATCTCATTGCGGCCTGGTGACCGGCTGCTCAGCAAATCACTGGCAATCATTCCTGAAAATGCCACTTTGGAAACATACATAAAATTATTTACCCAGGAACCCTTCTTGCAATGGATGATAAACAGCCTGATCATTTCCGCATGCGTCATGTTAGTTGGAGTCGGATTGGCAGCCACCGCAGGCTATGCCTTTTCCCGATATAAATTCAGAGGCAGAGAAACTTCGATGTTTGCACTCATTACCACGCAGATGTTTCCGCTGACCATGCTGTTGCTGCCGCTGTTCATCATGTTGATTAAATTGAAACTTTACGATTCTTACATCGGTTTAATCATCGCATATTCAGCCACTGCCCTGCCATTCACCACCTGGCAGATGAAAGGCTATTACGACACCATTCCTTATAGTCTGGAAGAGGCAGCTTCGATCGATGGCTGTTCACCGTTTGCCACGTTCTGGCGCATTGTGCTGCCGTTAGCAGCGCCGGCATTGGTAATCACTGCGCTATTTTCGTTTATGACAGCCTGGTCGGAATATCTGGTGGCAGCGGTTCTGATTCAAGATCAAAATCTGTTTACCCTGCCGCTGGGTCTAAAGACATTTCAATCCGCCATGGAAACGTCATGGGGGCTGTATTCTGCAGGCGCCATCATGGTCAGTCTGCCGGTGGTGGCGTTGTTTCTGGTGCTCAGCCGCTGGCTAATTTCCGGACTGACTCTTGGGAGTGTAAAAGGTTAAAAATTAGCTTGTTTCTTTCTGAATGGCTATCCAAATCGTGCATAATGGATCATCGGATGAAAAGGTCATCAGCATCAATTAACGATTTATTGAAGATTGAAAGGATAATATGAGCAAATTAGCGATTTTATCGGAGCTCTGGCAATTTTTAAAAGTTCGAAAAAAATGGTGGTTGGGTCCCATTGTTTTCTTTTTGCTTTTGTTGGCTTTTCTGATTGTGCTGACCGAAGGCTCAGCTTTGGCGCCGTTTATTTATGCATTGTTTTAAGTTTGGTGATATTAGTTATACTTTTCTAATAATGACAAAAAGACATCAGATATAACAAGAATGAATGCGATTGATTATCTCCAAATTTTAATATTTTTTGAATTGTTTACAAAATTGGAAATGATTATTTTTGAAGGGGCATCATAATTGGTAAACCAGGAACCGAATGACATAGACATCGAAAGGATAAAGCATCATTGGATCGAGACATCAAATGATGATTTTAGAACACGGAGTTATGGATCGATCAAATAAAGAAGTTACGTAAATGGATAAAAAAGATGTTTTAGATATTGTCAGAGAATACGCCTCAGTAATAATGAGAAATTATGATTGTAAACAAATTTTTATTTTCGGCTCATACGCAAAGGGTACTAATCAAGAGGAAAGTGACATTGATATTGCTGTAATCCTCAGAGAATTTGAAAATCTTATAGATATCCAATTAGAGTTAATGAGGTTGAGACGCAAAATTGACAGCAGAATAGAGCCGCACCCTTTCAGAGAAAAAGACTTCAACATGGCAAATCCAATTGTAAATGAAATATTGAAATATGGGCAGCGAATTGACACCTGCGCCGTTTAAATGTGCGTCTCAAATTTTAAATATCACTTTGCCTAATACATCATAAAAGTCTCAAGTCTTATGCCAGTCATTCAATTTTTTACTACCAGAAAAATTCTTTTATGCTAAAAAACTGAACTGCAAATTAACCAAACAATTTTTTTATTCATCATCGTTTTTATGAGACAACGTTTGAAAAAGATCGTTTTTATAACAATCTGCTTGTTAATTCCAGTTTTGTTTTTCTTTCTCCTGGAAATTATCCTCCGGTTGACCGGTTATGGCGATGATCTGAAATTGATACGCACAACTACCATAAAAAACCAAAAATTTTATCAACTAAATCCAGAGGTCGGCAGACGTTATTTTTCCCGAACTCATCGCGATTTGATCCCACAGCTTTACCCGCAGACTTTTGAATACCAGAAATCAGCGAACACCTTTCGCATTTTTCTTATCGGCGGCTCCACTATGGCTGGTTTTCCTTACCAATTAAACGCCAGAATTAACAGCCTGTTAAAAGATCGGTTGGAAAGCTATTATCCTGACCGTAAATTTGAGGTGGTCAACACCGGACTTTCGGCGATCAATAGTTTTTCCGTTTTGGATTTTGTCGATGAATTGGTAAATTATGAACCGGATTTATTCATTATTTACATGGGACATAATGAGTTTTATGGCGCTTACGGAGTCAGCTCATTGGAAAAAATCAGCAGATCACCAGGCTTCATTCGAGCTTATTTGAACTTAAACAAATTCAAACTATTTTTATTGCTGCGCCGAACTGTCCAATCCGTCTCTCATCTTTTTTATTCCGCGGCAGAACAAAACGCCTCGCGTACGCTGATGGCTTCGGTCGCTGAAAAAAATGTGATCCCTCTTCATAGCTCCGAATATCGCCTGGCAAAGCAATATTTTCGCGATAATTTAGACCGGATAATCTTGAAAATCCGTAAGCAACATACACCGCTGTTGATAAGCACACTTTTCAGCAATATACGAGACCAGGAACCTTTTATCTCTTTATTTGCTGACAAAACCCCCACTCAATCCCGTACAGAATGGGAAAACTGTTTCCAATTGGGGATGGACGCTTATCGAGCAGAAAAATTTAGCAATGCTTTAGACTATTTTTCGCTATGTGCTGCAATCGATTCGATCCCGGCAAAACTTTATTTCCAAACTGCAAAATGTCAACTCGCTCTAAACGATCAAGTTAACACACGATTAAACTTTCAAAAAGCCCGCGATCTTGACGGACTTCGCTTCAGAGCGCCATCTGAATTTAATCAAATCATTAAAAATCTCAGTTCACAGCGCCAGCTACCGATTGTCGATTTGGAGAAGATTTTTAATGCCAATTCGCCCCACAATATTGTGGGGAATGAACTGGTTAGCGAGCATTTGCATCCCAATTTTGACGGCTATTTTCTGATGGCAAAATTCCTTGCACGGGCTATTATGGAACATCGATGGGTCGCCCAGAAACCGGCGTCAAATTTTCAGTCGGATAATTATTTTTATGATATTTCAGGCGTCACGATTTTTGACCGAGCCATTGGCGATCGGGTGATTCAAAAATTAACCTCCCAATGGCCCTATCCAAAACAGATTTCTATTATCCATTATTCTGATCAGAAGTTGAAAGCAGCCATTGAAAAAAGCGTGATCGATTATCTGCTCGGAAAAATTTCCTGGAATCAGGGACATTATCAGGTGGCTGATTATTTCGAAAATCTGGAAGACTACGATAGAGCACTTCGAGAATACCTGGCTGTAATCAAAGTCGTACCTGAAAATTTCTTTCCCTATTATAAAGCCGGAAACTTGTTTTTCATTCAAAATCGTCTTGCTGAAGCTGAAGAGTGGTTCAAGCAGGCACTGGCTTTGAATGATCAGGCATTTCTCCATGCGAAACTTGGGATGGTATATCTGACTCAAGATTCGGTTTCCAAAGCAGAGATCAAATTCCGAAAAGCGATTGAAATCGATTCAAAAAATCAACAACTTTCGCTGCAAGAAAAAGCCCAGGCGCATTACTATTTAGCGATTTGCCATACGAAAAACCAGAAAAATGATTTGGCAAAACAGGAACTGCGACAGGCATTAGCCCTGAACCCAAGCCACCAGTCAGCTCAAAAGCTATTGACATTGCTAAAAACCAACACAAAAGTTCACATAAAATTGTAAATATATGGGCTTCAAATTTTTTATCGATTTCGATGGCAAATTGGCAAATAACAGTAATACTATTGCGGCAGCATTTTTCATTGATGAGAAATCGGATAAAATCGGATTAATGTAATTAGTTCACAATAAGAAAAAATCAGCCTGGCGCTAAACAGGTGATTATTGAATATCCTCGGTTGGTTTTGTTGTCACACTTTTTCCATCGCCGGTGCTGCGATAAAAAATTTGGACGCTTTCTTAAAAAATACTTGACTATTATACATTTAAACGCTATATTTAAGCCTTGTAAATTTCGCGCATCTTGGGTTAATTATTGATAAGTTTTCTCAAGAATAAGGTGGTAAAATGGAAAAAAAAGACCTCGAATTTTTCAAGAAACTAATCTTGGAAAAACGTGCTGAAATTCTTCGTGAGTTAGGTGTGATTCGAGAATCTTCAAAGCACACTGACAAAGAGTCATCCGGCGATGACTCTACTTATTCAATTCACATGGCTGATCACGGCACTGATGAGGAACAAAAAGAGAAAGTCTATTACCACGCAACCCGGGAAAATCGTTACTTGTTGCATCTCGAAGAAGCCCTCAACAGAATCGAAGCCGGTAACTACGGCATCTGCATGGGGTGCGGAAATTACATTCCAAAGGAAAGATTGGAAGCAGTCCCTCACACAAAATTATGCGTCCCCTGCAAGTTAAAGGAAAAAAATCGAGCCTAAATATTTTCAGCGATTTATTCGAGCAACTCCTTTACTTCTACAAACTTACGCTGGTGGACACCCGGTACCACATTTCGTCAATCCACATTTATATTACTGCGGTTGATTTAATTTCCCATTTTTCTAAAACGACATAGCCCATAAACGCTTGGCTTTAGCTGCATGATTAGGCGGGCTTAAATGAATAATAAAAAAAAAGCAGCCTTAATCCATAATGGGAAGAAAGGAGGTAAAACCCAGAATAGAGTTAAGGCTGCTTAAGAAAATATTACAAGGTCACCACGACCTAATTATTGGGAGGGTATTCTTTATTTTTTTCTCATCAATTAATTTTTTCGATTATTTATACTCACCTTAAATAAACGAGTTCCATTTTTTTTGTTCTTTTATTCTGAAAATTTAGATAGCTTATACTTGAAAAAGATTATCAAGTTCCAATTTTTTGAATTTTTTTTCAACTCGAGCCAGCCGCATGAGGAAATGGCTATAGGTCATTCTTTCTAATTTTTTTTCGTATAGAAATGGGCACATTAAAAAAGAGATCAAAAACCCAATGCTCTAATAATGCACCACGCTCGCCAAATACCGGAATGATATGAACGATGTTGGTCGCCCATCTTCCGGCCATCAATCTTGAGAGCGCCGGAAATTTAGCGACCATTTGAATGGGAAATCCCAAATATCCCACATAATGCCAAAAAGAGATGAGCGCGGCTATCCAATAATTTTTTATGTCCCGCTCCTTTATCATTAAAAATAATACGTACAAACCACGTACCAGTGAGCCCGGAGAGATAGGAGTCGCTTGAAAAAATGCAAAGATAGCGCCTGCATATAACAACCCTTCAGACCAGGTTTCTCCGAATCGAATCATCATATATACTGCTACTACCACAGAAATAACCTGTGTGATTGGCAGCGTTGCCACATGAACCGCCACACATTTTAAATATTTCTGAATAAAGGGATCTTTAATCTTTTGACGGATATGTTCCGCTTCTTCATCAGTCAGCATCCCCTCTTTATGCCCCTGTTCAATATTTTGCAGCAACCACTGCTCGCGAAACAAACTGTCGCGATAAAAACGGACCGGATAACTAACCGTATATTTGAATGACTTCCATGCATATTTTCCGTCGGTGAAAAATCGATGCCATTTCGGCGGCATCCAACCAAAAAACAGGCGTTGCAGCCAAAAGGAAAATTGCCGATTTACCAGCCGATGGGTGCGTTCTTCAGTCACCCTGCCATCCCGATGCCAATCAATCAATGCATGTGCAACTTTAGCCCGCAAGACTCTGCCAAAATATCCTTTGACACAAAATACATTTTTGAGATGTTGAAAATAATTTTGATTTCCCCAAACTTTTCTCAAAAATTTACCGACAAAGGGAAAGATGCCAAGTATATAAAACAAAATAAATTTTAACCCGCTTTTATTAAGCGCTACGCTGCTGGTTTTATCCAACAATCCTTTCACAGTCCAACCGGTGATCAGTCCTTGTTTGACTGAATTGCGCAATGATCTTGAAAATATTAATTTTAGTCCATGGTTTGTGATATCCGGCAACGAAGCGCGGTATTGTTCATCGCGAACCTTTAGTTCCTCCAGCACGGGCAGCAGGTCTTGAAATTCCGGTTGATGTTGTTGAATGAAACTCTCCAGTTTGGTAAAATTTCCGCGATCGAACTGGACCAACTTGCCATGCAGCAATCCTCTAAGGATGAGCCTGAAATCCACCGGACTCATGGGAAGGAATGGCAACAGCGCCAAACCAGTCCTGAAATCAATTGCGGTTAACCTGCCATTTGAATCAACTTTGTTGTCAATCCGTTTTAGCGCATTGGGCTGGCTCTTCAATGTCGCCCACTCATATTGGCGGGCGAGTTCCGGGGCGCCCATCAGGTGTAACAGCTCAACAAGTTTTGCCATGAATTTCTTTTTTTCAAGATATTCATAGGATTTTACTGATCCATCTCTGGGCAGATGCTCAATTTTTTTCCATTTTTTTCGCCGAAACATTTCGTCATCGATCTCGAATTTCCAGTTTCTCCCATCGACCCACTCGTTGATCTCTCCATAACTGCCCAGTAGCGGATCAAAAAAAGTAGCATAAGTATCAACAACTGCTTTTTCATCTCCAAAAAATATTTTTGCACCGCGCCGGATCAATTTTTGCCAGAGAACGCCGGTTCTGGCAGCGGCATAATTGGTCTGAGCTGCAAAAGACCCTTGATAGGCAATCCAATAAATGACATCCCGGAATAAGAGTGAAAATCCCGAAGGCGGTATAAGAATCTTAATCGCATAAAATTGATCCGGCTGCAAATTTCCAAACGCACTGCCATCGTCACTTTCCATCTTAATCAATTTTGCCCGATAAACCTGACCGGCAAAGCCACCGCCGACAAACTTATCAATCTCAAAATGCGCAATGCCCTTTGAATCAGGGCAGATACTGACAATTTCATATTGAAGGACTTCACCTGTGTCGTAGCGTGATGGAGGATATTTGCGAAGCAACCTGTTTTGCTCAACGATTTGCTGTAATTGGCAACAGACTTCCAGCGAATATTCATGGTCATCGTTTTGATAGAATTGATATTGACTCAATTCCTGGTCAGTGATATTAATCGGCTCTGGCTCGGCAACATTAGTTTTCATAATACCCCTTGGTTAAAATAAGCCCGTTGTAAAAATAGTAGGAAAAGATACAGATTAAAACAGTTAAAATCAAGTAAAAATGGTTGCGAATAATCTGTTCCTGAAATCTCGTTAAGTAATTTCATTTTTGGAATTATATTCTTATCGTGCCCGTTTGTGCAAATTTAATACCACCAACGTCGAACTGGCATAAAACTTTATCAAATTTATTTTATCAGCGACAATGAAAGTGAAACTAATCAAGATCTTTTTTTTGCCGTTCACAGAATATCAATCACAAATAAAAACTGCTGAAGCAGTTTAAAACTTGTGCTACTTTTATAGATCACCACAATAAATTGTGGTTTTGATTCAATTTCAGATTTGAACAAACACCATGATTTATCATGGTGCTCATAAGAGCAAATAACGCCTTAGAACCGCTTCAGCGGTTTTCAAAAACAATCACAATTAAATATCCTGTGATCGGTTACCATTTTTTTTTGACAAAGGGAAACAATATTAACCATTTAATCATAAAAAAATATTGCTTATTAAAAATAAATTAATAAATTATCATCTCAGCAAAAATCAGTTAACTCTTGAGGAATTATGGGCTATCAATCAATTATCACTCACAACGATTTTGACGGCGTCGCCAGCGCCGCCATTTGCTCTTTTGTTTTCAAGATCGATTTGATAAAATTTTCCGGACCGAACACCATCGCCAATGCCGAGATTACAATAACCGAAAACGATATTGTTTGTGATCTTCCGTATCCGCTTATATGTGGCCTCTGGTTTGATCATCATGAGGGAAATTTGCACGAGCTTAAATTCCGTAATATCGATCCGGAATCAATTCCGGGAAAATTTGACATTCAACCATCTTGTGCGCGGGTGGTTTTTGATTATTTTAGCGGTCAGGTTCAATTTCCCGAATATTTCAAGACACTGGTGGATGAAACAGACATTATCGATTCGTTTAATTACCAATCTATTGATGATTGGCGCAAACAAACGCCTGCAAAAATAATTGACGCCACCATCCGCTTGCGTAACAGTCAACTTCATGATAAACGCCGCTATCTCAAAATGCTTGCGCTGGAGATGCAACATCGACCGCTGTCGGTGATTGCCGAAAATGAAGCGGTTCAACAATACTATCAACAATATCTGGATGAGGAAAAAGAGATGTTGGAATTGATTCGACGCAACAGTGAATTCGTGGCTGCGGATAAACAACGTGAGATCATTGTGCTCGATTTAACTGGTTTTAATCGTCCCCCGTACCTGATAAAAAATCTCGCTTATTTGCTCTATCCTGAAGTTAAAGCAGTGTTGGAGATCAAACCAATTTTCAAAAATCACATTAAAACCAATAATTTAAGCTTTTCTTTATCGCTGAGCCTCAACATGAATACAGCGGAACATAACAAGGATGTGGGTGAAATCATGCGCGAATTAAATATCGGAGATGGCCACAAAGGAGCTGCGGCGGGAACGGTGCGCTGTCGATCCAGAAATGAAATGTTAAAACAAAAACAGATTATCCTAAATCGAATCTTTGAACTATGGCACAATCAAGAATAACTTACTGGCAAAAACCAGAATTAATGATATTAATAATCTGGTTGTGCGTTATTTCTTTTGCTGCAACCAATGGATTTGCCCAAATTTCTTTTAGCCAGAATCAGCCGCAATTAAAATGGAAAACCTTTGAAACCGAACATTTTCAGATTATTTTTCATTCAGGGATTGAAATCATCGCTGATCAGGTTGCCTTAATTGCGGAACAAATTTACCATCCGATCACCGAGGATTTCGGTGTCGAGCCACCAGTAAAAACAGCTATCATCGTAACTGACTATTTGGACTATTCGAATGGATTGGCAACCCCTTTGGGTCATTACATCGTTCTCTGGACACAAAGCGATTCCAAATACACCACCGGAGATCTGGCGTGGTTGCCCTCACTGGTCGCCCACGAATTTACGCATATTGTTAATTTTTGGGCATTCCGAGCGTTTCCCGGGTTTTGGCGAGAACTTATTGCGCTGGGCTTTGTTCCCACCTGGTTTTTAGAAGGGATGGCTCAGTATCAAGCCGAAAAATGGTGTAGCCACCGCGAAATGCTGTTGCGGGTTGTCAATTATCATCAAAAAATTTTGCCCTATAAAAAACTCACCGGATTTATTGGCGCCGATCCTATTGACGCCCGGCTGGTTTATGAACAGGGGCACTCGCTGCTGCGTTACATTGCCCACCGGTTCGGAGAACAAAAAATTAAAGAAATTATCGACAACTTCCGCAAATTTCCGATCAGTTTCAACCTGGCTTTGAAGCGCGCTATCGGCCTGTCTGAAACTGAGCTCTTCGTACAATGGCGCCAATACATTGATTCCCATTACCAGGCTGAATACGAAAATCGACTCCCTGTTTCTAACAGCGGTGAGGTTATTGCAACACCATTGCCGGCAATATTCGGTTCCCGCTGGTCGCCAAACGGAAACCAGATCGCCATCGTGGGGATCGAAGATTTCGATTCCTTTGTCCGCAATCTCTACATATTGGATTTGCGCTCAGACCGCTTTGAAAAAATTGCAGGTCCATTTGTTAATTCATGCGTCAGTTGGTCTCAGGACGGCAAACTGATTGTTTTTTCACAAAAACATTATGCAGCGTCCGGAGCCGCTGTTAACGACCTTTTCTTATTCAACACAGATACGCAGCGAATTGAACGATTAACAACCGATGCCCGCGCCAATGACCCGGATTTTTCTCCGGACGGCGACTGCATCGTTTACACTGTTCATCAGGGCTCTGGTTCTAATCTGGCTATTTTGGATCTTCAGACGCGAGAAACCACCATCATCACCGATTTTCCACACTGGACAGAAGTTTTTTCACCACGCTGGTCGCCCGATAGCAGAATGATCGCTTTTTCACTTTACGACCATCAGGGAAACCGCGACATCGGACTGGTTGATTCGGACGGATCAAATTTTATCCGTTTCATTGATGGCGCCGAGGACCAACGTTATCCGGCGTGGTCGCACGATGGGAAACAACTCGCCTTCATCGCTTATCGCAACGGCGTTCCCAATCTATTCATAAAAAATCTAAATAGCGGCGTAATCGCTCAGCAAACCGACACACCGGGCGGAGTTTTTTTGCCTGACTTCAATCCCGATGGAAGCTCAATTTCTGTGGTCGTTTTTGAAGATCACCACAAAATTGAGTTAGTCAATCTGGAGTTAACCGATAGCTCTCTGGCCAGAAATTCTAATTTCACCTCGGGCATTGATTTTCACCAACAGCGGCAACCGGTTCTTGTCCACAATCCGATTTATTTCTCCCAATTAAAGCGAGCTGACGGCGCGTCGCGCTACCGGTCTCGGAGCAATATTCGGCCCCAAATTTTATTACCATATCTTGAACAAGGAATTGACGGAATTCAACCGGGTATTTTTGCGCTGTTTGCAGACCCGTTAGAAAAACATCTTTTGCTGACAACTGTGTCCCACCAGTCAAAGCCTCATTTCTGGCTGAACTATGTCAACCGTCAATTCAGCCCCACCATCACGGTCGATCTCACCAAAACAACGCTGGATCACGGTGATTTTATAAAAGTGAATGATCGGGTAGTTTTGCCTTTGCAAGAAAATTACTGGTCAGGGTACGTCTCATTATTTTATCACATTAATTTTGGCAAATCCATGCTGTCCAATCACTTTCTCTGGTGCCGCTATAACGTCAACTACCGAACTTCGATGAACGCTGAATTATACAAACAGCATCAGATTGCAGACTTGGCGCAGCCGTTTCAAGGCTGGATCAATTATCTGACACTGGGGTATGCCTGGCAAAAATACCGACCCGATATTGGACACGATATTCACCCGAACAGCGGCGCACAGATCAGTGGCTATAGCCACCTTGCCCGCTCCTGGATTGGGAGCGAACTGATTTTTTCTCAGTTCAATGCATTTGGAATTATGCGGCAGCAACTTTTTTTCCACAGACATATTCTCGCGCTTCGCATCGGTGGATTGATCCGTAATGGAGAACAACCGATTCAACACCGACTGGGGCTGGGCTCGACATTTATCCGGGGAGTCCGCTATTCACGCAGCGGAGATCGACAAGTCTATGCAAATCTGGAATATCGCTTGCCGCTGATTCGTGATTTAGGGCTCAAGCTGTGGATTTTCTATTTTGAGCAATTTACAACTGCGCTATTTCTTGACATGGGAAAAGCATGGGGCAGCTATTTAAAAACGTTTACTGACGGATCCAGACGAAATTTTTCTGAAGTGGATTGGATCAATACTGCCGGCGCAGAAATTCGCCACCGTCTTTATCTTTTAGGAAAAATTCCGGTGGTCGTCAGAGTGGGATATGGGATAAATCTTTACGATCATACAGAAAAACAGGCTTACTTCCGTATTGGGCCAGTTTTTTGATCATTTAAAACGAATGGATTGATAAAGAAATGATACAGCTTTCTCCTGATAAATTTGCTGATAGCGTCCGATTTTTCAATAATTTTTTTAAGCTAAAAATCAATCGCCCGAATTTGTCTTCTTTACAGCAGATATTGGAAAAATTTGCTGTAATCCCCTATGAAAACATCAGCAAAATCGTAAAACTCAGCAACCACTGGGAAAATGAATCCAAACTTCGGCTCCCCGATGAAGTCATGGCAGATCACGCCCGTTTCCATCTCGGCGGCACCTGTTTTTCACTGACATTTTTTCTGGAAACGATTCTCCGTTATCATGGCTACCAATGCTATCCGGTAATGGCGGACATGAAAGCCGGGCCCAATATTCACTGCGCCATCATTGTGATACTGGATAATCAAAAATATCTGATCGATCCGGGGTATTTGCTTACCAGTCCGATGAAATTAAATTTATCGCAGCGATTGCATCGCGCTGCGGGTATCGGCGTCGAGTTACGGTTTAATTTGCCTTTAAATTGTTATCAACTTTTCACCTTCACTCAACAAAAAACAACCTGGCGCTATAATTTTAAAGACATCCCCTGTCCGCACGATGAATTTCTCCGGCATTGGCAAGCTTCTTTCACTAAACCATCGATGCATGGCATCTGTCTCACCAAAATCGAAAAGCATGGTTTAATCTATATCCATAAAAATTTTATGCGCCGCACCTCTCATTCATCCAAAACTAATTTTAACATTAAAAATAATTATCATCAAACCATTCATGACATTTTTGGTATTCCGCAGGAGCTCATCGAAAAAGCCGGCTATGCGTTGCAATTCAACCTGGAAATGGAAAGAAAGCTGAAAATTTGGGTTCCCAGGGGAAAGTAGCCACCTCCCAGTACACAGACCAGACCAAAGATTCGTCATCAAAATTATGAAATCGTATGTTAAGCTTTGTTGTTTACATAATTATTGACCCTTCCTTTTCAAGCTGGTTTAATTCGCTTTGATTAATTGATTCGGATTGGAAAATTTATCAAACTTATCACGATAATTATTGGTGGTCTGGATATGATCGTTCGATTTTTTTTGAGTCGGGAGCTTGATCAATTGCCGTACATCGATGTTAATTTTAAAATCAAAATTTGGCTTGAGTAACTCCAGCGCTTTCATCCAGATCTTGTTTCGTTTCTTCCAATTTCGATTGAGACGCCGGGCATAGACGCCAATCACAAATTCTCCGGTTTCAAATCTAATCAGCCGTTTCAGCAGTTGACGCACCGAGTAAAACGATTGGTGTCCCTTTATCTGCGCTCGTTGCAATTGTTCGATAGTCATGTTTTTCGGCTCGAAAACTGCATGATGAGCATCGTAAAGCGCCCAGTCAAAAAATTTGATACGCCCAGCAGCTTTTAATTTGTTGAAGGTTACGGTTCCGGGCAACGGAGTTAAAATAAGAAATTGAGCCGTACCAATCCGGCTATGATTGACAAATTTAATGGTTTCGGTGATTTTTTTCTCGGTATCACTTTCAAATCCAAAAACAAACATGCCGTGAACGTGAATTCGATTTCGATTAAAAGCTTTGATCGCCTGCTTAATTTGCTCCACCGATTGACACTTTTTCATCTCCAACAAACTCGCCGGATCGAGCGATTCGAAACCGATAAAAACGGTTTCACATCCGGCGCGGTGCATCAGATTCACCAACTGCGGATCTTTCGCCACATCCGCTCTGACCTGAGTTGACCATTTGAAAGAGAACTTTTCTTTGATCATGGCATTCAACAGCGCTTTGGCGCGCTTGCGATTAGCGGTAAAATTATCGTCATAAAAGAAAATCACATTTTTCTTATCGTCGTACTGTCTCAGCTCCTCAATAATATTTTCAGTGGAACGATAGCGAATCTTTCGACCAAACATACCGGTAACTGAGCAAAATTCACAATCAAACGGACATCCCCGCGATGTTTGTAACGGCACAATCTGATAGCCGAAAGTTCTTTTGATGCCGTTGTTGATAAGTGCAAAATCCGGATAAGGTATCGAATCCAGGTCTGTTATCAATTCGATAATCGGATTGTGGATGATATGACCATTTTTTCGATAGGATAAATTTGGAACGTTATCAAAATTTTTCCCGTTCATCCAATGCTCAATAAAAATCGGCAGGGCTTTTTCTCCTTCACTGCGAATCACAAAATCACAATGTTCCAGAGCTTCCTCCGGCAAAAAAGTTACATGGGGTCCGCCCATGATCACCGGAATTCCCATGTTGCGAATCTGATCAGCAATGGAAAATGCCCGGGTTGCCGTAGAGGTAATAGTTGAAATCCCGACTATGTCAGCCTGATTAACTTTTTCAAAATCAATTTCTTCGTTTTCTTCTAAAATAACCTCAACCTCCCAGCCCAATTTCTGCATGATTGTTCCCAAAATCAGCGTGCCCAATCGTGGAATCACGAACACTGAAAAAATATGCAGATTGGGCGCTTTGGGTTCAATAAATATTATTTTAGGTTTTTTCAACGTGCTCACTGCTTTTCTCCTTGCTATCTTTGTCATGTTTTAATTGTTTGATCTTATTTTCCAACTGGCGAATTTCCTTTTCCTTTTTCTTTAACAGCTCTTCCCAGCGTTCGATACCCTGTTTAAATTGCTCCATCTTTTTATAAAATAATTGAATCCGCTCCTTCATTATTTGCAATCTTTGCCATGAATCATCCGTAACTGAGGCTTTCAGATTCGATTGTGTTGCTAAAAAGTCTCGGAACATGTCCGAAATCTCTTTGATCTCTTCCAGACTATAGCCGAATAACTGAAGATCTTTAATCAGATTACAAAGGTAAATCCAGTGCTCCGCATAGAGCCGGAATCCACCTTCAGAGCGGGTATCCGGCTTGATAATTCCCCGCTCCTCCCAATATTTGATAGTACGGGGATTCATATCAATCAGGGTAGCCAACTCCCCCACTGTCAAATAACGGATTTTTTTTGTATCAGCCTCCCTCTGTTTTCGTTTCGAGGGCAATCCTATTTTTTTAGAGATCTTTTCAATTTCTTCAACTGAATAACCCATCGAAAGGAATTGTTGGATCTCCTGAATCCGTTTTATCATCTCGGCACTAAAGATTAACACGCTCCCATCAGCCGTTCCCTTGGGGCGGATCAAGTTGGATTTTAACAATTGTTGAAACAGCTCCGGCTGTATCTTAAGCTGCTTTAGAATCTCATCTTCGGTAATAATTTTCTCTTTCATATAATCGCCAGTTTACTGTTACTTTTAATTATATTATTTCCCTAATGACAGTATACGTATATTTCAATTTAAAGTCAAGCTTTTTTTTAAATTTTTATCTCAATTCTAAACAAAAAATATTTGTGCTAAATAGCCGGACTATTTACTGCGTGAAATTATCGATAGAAAACAGAACTGGCTATTGTATATATTTCCCATTATGTTTATATTATTGGTGCATTTTTTTTAATACCCCAAAGAAAATTAAAGGTTTAATATGGAAAATCGATTGAACTTTAAAAATGAACTCGTTGACAAATTGAAAATTGGCGCTGTTATTTTTGACAAAGTCAAAGTTGAACCAGAAATCGCCGGTGTAAATTCACAGATTGATAAATTAGCGGCTCAACTCCAGTCTGAATTTACTGTTCCATCAGCAGCGCGAAATTTATTCGCAACAATGCGCCGGGTTTATCAGCAATTGGGAATTGATCCCACTAAAACCCGCCCCTCCTCTGAAGCACTAATCCGGCGCGCGTTGCAAGGGAAAACAATCTACCGGATTAATTCAATTGTCGATATCTGCAACTATTGTTCGATGTATTTCGGGCTTTCCATTGGTTTGTACGATGTTGATAAAATTAGCGGAGAAACAATCGAGATTAGATTGGGACAGAACGGCGAAGGCTACGCGGGTATTGGAAAACAATACGTGAATCTGGAGGCTCGAATTGCACTGGTGGATCGACAGGGTGCGTTCGGAAATCCATCTTCAGATTCAGATCGGACAAAAATAACACTTGAAAGTAACCGCATCATGTTCATTATCTTTGCAGCTTTCGATTATGAACAAACAAAAATGCAAGATCATCTTGATTTTGTGGAAAGCACAGTGAAACAATATCACACCTGTCAAACAGAATTTAAGGAAATCATAACTGGCTGAAGAAAAATCCAAGCTACCTTAAGGGAGTATCTCCAATTCATCGCTGTAAATAATCTATACATTTCGCTTGACGATAACTACCGTCATATCGTCCTTCCAAGTCTGTTGATTTCCAAAGTCATAGACGACATCGATAATATCAGTCACTAAGTTTTCAGCAGACTGATTTTGATTGTTGACGACCAATTCTTTTAATCTTTGTTGTCCGAAAGTTTCACCATAGATATTTCTTCTTTCTATTAAACCGTCAGAGTATAAAACCAGCAAGCTACCCGGCGGCATAACCGCAAAACCACGTTTTAACTGAATCTCTGGTAACGGTCCCAGAACGGTTCCTCCTCGTTTTAACAACTGGATTCGTTGACCATGCACCAGTATCGGATCGGGATGGCCGGCGTTCACATATACCAGATCACCGGTGGTTTCAATTTCTGCATAAAACAAAGAAGTAAACGATGTCGATAAAGTGCTTCGATGAATCACCCGGTTCAACTTTTGTATAACCGCCGAAATTTTCATTTCTTTTTCCAACCCCATTCGAAGGCCGGTAACCACATCCCGAGCCAATAGTGCAGCGGGCAGTCCATGTCCGATGGCGTCGCCAATGCCCACACCGAAATGTCCTTCAGAAAAAGTATTGTAATCGTATAAATCACCACCGACAATTTCAGCAGAAATCGATTTTCCAAAAATTTCAAATCCCTCAATTTGAGGAGCATTTTTGGGAAGCAGACTGCGCTGAATTAATTCCGCATGTAACAATGAATTTTTCATGCTCTCGCTTGAAATTCGGGCATTGAGCAACTTTCGGGATGTGTTAACCGCAAATTCGATTTCTTCACGATCCCAGTTATCATACAGCTCAAAGACAAACAGCCAGACCTCTTCTCCTCTCAATATGGTAAAAGCAACCAGTGGATCGGCATAAGCACCGGCTCTGATTCGCAACGTAGGCGATGAATCGTGATAAATATATGTCCCATGCTTGAGCACTAATTGAACAGCCTCGCTTTTAATATCCAATTTCTCATAACAATCCGGCTCCTGGATATTGGTGCAATAAACCAGAACAAATTCATCAATAATCAACTCATAAAGCCTGCCGTTTTTGATGCGCAGGTCTTTCCCCAAAAATCCGACCAACTCTCGCAACACTGTCGAAAAGATATTTTCAGCTCCAACCTGATAAATCTCAGATAAAAAAGCGTCCAACCGGCGGTAGTAATCTTTTACATTGGTAATCATATCGCTTCCCAATTATGGAATAGTGTGCTTTTCTGTCCTTCATTCACATAAAATATTTTCCAAACTCGCAATGGCGTCATTCAGTTCATCATAACAGTCGAAAAATTGATTGAGTTTGGTAACAGCAAGTGCACCGCTAATAAAATCATTGCTGCCAGTTAGTACTACCTTTTTGCCGCCGCTATCGGAAAACAAGGTACTGGCGGTAATTAATATTGCCAGGCCGGTACTATTGATACGCTCCACCTTGCCCAGATCTAAAATAATTTTATTGACATGCTGATCGATCAAATCATTGAGGCATCCTTCAAAAACTTTCGAATCTGCGGGATCTCCCAGCGTTTTACCGGCAAAGTAAATTATTCCGATATCATTTATACGTTGCGTTTTTATTTCCATTTTACCTCCGTTGTATTTCGGACCAACATTTATCAACAGGACAATATCGCTGCTTATTAAACAATTAGCAGGTGTAACCGGCTTGAACAGTGCAAAGATGTCTAAATATTACCAACCTGGATCAAATTTGTTTCATAAAATTCGAATACAAATCGCTTTATTCATGCCAACGATTTGTTTTTCGCATCATCATTTTGCAAATTAAAAGCAGCAAGGCGATCGCACCAATTAGCGATGCTTGTTAAAACAATTCATGTTTGAAAGTAACCTTCCCTTGCCATTTTTTCCCGGTCTTCAAACCTGGGTAAAACTTTGGACTGTTTTTTCATCCAATTGTTTGACAGTCTCGATGACTAAAAGGATGCCGTTTTCCACATCATCTAACGAAATAAATCCGACGTGAGAATGAATATGTCTGGTTGGAATCCCGATAACAATGCTGGGACATCCGGAGCGCGACAGGTGAATCATTCCCGCATCGGTACCGCCGCCAGCGACTTGAGATAGCTGATAAGGAATTTTGTTCTTTTCAGCAATATCAATGATCAATTCCTTGAGCGGCTGGTTGGGAATCAGCGATGCGTCAAAAGTTGAAATCGCCGGACCTTTGCCCATCACCGCCGGCGCTTGTTGTGGCTCCACACCGGGAACGTCGCCGGAAATATCCACCTCCAGCGTAATATTCACATCGGGTTCTGCCAGCCAGGCAGTGGTGCGAGCGCCTCGTATTCCCACTTCTTCTTGAGTCGTTGCCGCACCGATTACAGTATTGGGATGAGAAATATTTTCGCTGTTCAATCGGCGGATGACTTCAGCAGCAATCAACACTCCCACGCGATCATCAAACGCTTTGCCCATAGCGATTTCCATCAAACCTTTTTTTACATAAGTTCCTTTCTCGAGCTGGAAAACGGTTTTCTGAATGGTCGAAAAGTTTGAAACCGGCACCGCTGGATCGCCAATGCGAGCTCCCATCGCTTCCGCTTCCTTTTGGTTGGAGCACCCAATATCGATAAACATTTTCGATTTTTCCACCACCTTTGTGCGTTCTTCCGCTGTCAATAGATGTGGCGGTTTAGCAGAAATAATACCCGGCAGATCACCTTTCCGGGAACGGATCGTTACCCGCTGTCCCAATAATACCTGGTCAAACCAGCCGCCGATGGGATTGAAAGTTAGGAAACCTTTTTCGTTTATTCCTGAAATGACAAAGCCGACCTCATCAATATGTCCGGGCAATAAAATCACCGGCTTTTCAGCTGTTCCCTTTTTAACAAACAACATTGAACCCAATTTATCGAATTGAATACTATCTGCATATTTTGATATATACTGTTTGACAATTCCGATCGGTTCGCGTTCAAATCCAGAGGGTCCGAAACTATTGGATAGCTCGCGAAAGAATTTAACAGTTTGCTGGCGCACGATTATCTCCCGGTTTGGTTATTTTGCTTGTTATCAAATCCATCCGGTTTGAATGGATTAATTTAGATCGACCTAAATATACCATAATTTATTAAATATCCAAATAATTTTTTGAATTATTTTTTTCCAAGACGGGTGTACGATCTCAGTTATTGGCGGAATGGAAACTGATGCCATCGCTCTATTTGATACAATCAATGCAATTGCTTAGTTAATTTGAAAAAATTAACGTTTAACAAAATGATCTGAATGTCAAGCGATACCATCAGTATTCCACCCAAATCTGATGTTTTGCAGACGGGTGTATTTTTTTTCTTGCATTTTATTATAAATTATCTTATATTTCAAGCTCCAAAATATCATGGAGGGCGTAGCTCAGTTGGTAAGAGCGTCAGGTTGTGGCCCTGAAGGCCGCGGGTTCAATTCCCGTCGCTCTCCCAAATTTATGGACGAAAAAAAATGTCCCCATCGTCTAGTGGCCTAGGACTCAGGATTTTCATTCCTGCAACGGGGGTTCGATTCCCCCTGGGGACGCCATTATTAAGGTGATTCCATTTTTAATTCACCTTCTTTTATCTCTTCCCCACCCTCGCAATTTAAAATTCAAGCGATGAAATTACTTGATTTTAAATCCATTGTTTCATAAATTGACTACAAATCAATCGATTTGATCAGCAAAGCAAAATGGAAAATTGAACACATTTTTTTTTATCATACAGAAAGCACAATCCACGATAGTCTATGTGTGTCCGTCGATATTCAAAATATTAAAATATCGGCAATGGACAAGGCGTTGCAAATTGCTGTATGAAAATTTTTTCAGGAAAAAAGATTGTTAAAATATCCGAATAAAAAGGTTGGTAATGGTGATCAAACGAAAGCAATCACCAGCTTGAAGAAAAAAACTGGAGATCCAATTCGAATATCTATGCCCATCAAAATCAAATTATTCATATTTTTCCTCTTCTATTATTCGTCGCTGCTATTTTCCCAACCCGACAATTGGGAAATCTTCACCCCGGATAATTCCGGGATCTCCGACACTTATGCTCTGTCCATTGCATTTGATGATTGGGGCAACACCTGGGTCGGCACTAAATATGGCGGCTTGTGCAAATATAATGGCAGCAACTGGGAAATTTTCAAACCGGACATCCACCTCCCGCTTCAGTACAATGGAATGGACAAAACCACTCATCAAAACTTGGCGCCACAGGTAAATGGGCTCTATGATCTCGCCATTGACCAAAACAATGTCAAATGGATCGGCACTAAAATTGGTGGATTATTTAAATTTGACGGATTCGGCTGGACCTCGTTTACTACCAAAAATTCAGCTTTACCCAATGATTATGTTTGGAGCGTTATCATCGACCGATCCGCTGCCAAATGGCTGGGTACCATTGGTGGGGGTGTTGCAGTTGTTGATGGTTACAGTTGGCAGATTTTCTCCAAGGAAAATTCCCCACTGCCCAATAATGAAGTTTGGGCAATCGCCATCGATCAATCCGGCTGCAAATGGTTCGGAACCACTGAAGGATTGGTGCAATTTGACGGAACCAGTTGGCAAATATTTAATCGCGACAATTCTGCATTACCGGTAAACAAAGTTCTTTCAATTGCCATTGATAACAATGACACCAAGTGGATCGGCACCAGCGGTGGTGGTCTCATCAGATTTGACGGTCGCAACTGGCATATTTTTAATCAATCCAACTCTCCCCTGCCCGATGATATGATCTGGTCGATTGCCATCGATTCCAGCGGTTTAAAGTGGATCGGCACAATTTTCGGCGGCGTTGCCAAATTTGACAATCACGATTGGGAAATTTTTAACACTGAAAATTCACCGCTGCTCAATAATACAATCTGGGATATTCAAGTCGATCCGGCGAACAATGTTTGGCTGGGAACCAATTACGGTTTGGCGGTTTACCGGCAAAACATCACCACAATTAGCCATGGCAATCTTGTAAAAAACGATCAAATTGATTCTGATAAGTTGCTCAGTTGTTTTCCAAATCCTTTTAACAATTTCACACAAATCAGATTTTTTGTTTCTCAAACTCGTCGTGTCAAAATAACAATTTTCAATATCACCGGTAATTTTGTTTACCAATTAACGGACCGAAATTATTCAACCGGGATTCATCACGTTTTTTGGAACGGACAGAATTATACGAAAACTACGGTGCCCAGTGGAAAATATTTTTGTCGCTTTGAAACTGATGACCATGTTGAGACGCGGTGCATAACATTTTTAAAATAACTCGTTGTCGATTGTATTCGGTATTTTTTCTCGCTTCAGCTGTACAATGATGACAGAGGTTCGGGCGGCTTTTGTGAAATTGTTTGCCATTGACCGGCGAAAAAATCAATTCCCGACAAACATCTGGAACATACCATGCAATTTTCCATTCTTCGCTGCGATACAAATCAACCTAAAAACATCGCGCTGCATTTTTTCCATGATGATACCTACGACGTGAAATAGTATTTACAATCCACTGAACTGAGATATTTTATTTGACAGCGGCAAGTTGGAGCAGGGGCATCTTATTTTGTAATAGTTCACCTGTCATTCCGGCTGGAGCGAAGCGGAATGCCGGAATCTCAATAATAGAACTTTTAAATAT
>OMKS01001365.1_pt1 | contig 21776 bp, 21 predicted proteins | sample 1674721 | NCBI WGS metagenome assembly OMKS01 (sample SAMN06264996, study PRJEB25208) | sediment metagenome | isolation source: hot spring sediment | place: USA: California | collected 2014-09-02
ATACACCACAAACAACATCACGTAAAAGCCCACGCGATGCCGCGGCAAGGCGGCGGTCACCGGGGCCTCTTTGTAAGTCCGGCAGCAAGGACACCAGCGCCGCTCGATTTCGTAACACGTCACTTGCGGCGGGCGCACGGGTTCGATGTCTTCAATAATGCGTTCGCGGGTCACACCCGCGCCCGTCAAAAGTTCACCACAATCTGGACAATGGGTCCCCACCGGAATCTGCTCCGTCCGGTCAATCTGGGCGGGGCGTTTACGCCCACTCCCCTGATGGCCGGCGGCGCGCCCGCGCCGTTTTTTGTTCGAGGCAGCGTCGCTCGTGGAAGCCTGACTCCGTGTTTTGCGCCGTTTAGGGCGAAAGGGGGCTTGTTTGAGGTTGTTTAACTCAGTGCGCAGTTGTTGCTTCTCTTGTTCCAACTCTACAATCCGCTGTTGCGCCGCGGCCAAGTCTTGGCGCAGTTGGGCATTTTCGGCGCGCAGCATTTGCACTTCGGCGTGTAAAGCCGCCAAGTGCCCCGGGAGTGCATCTGGAAATACCTGAGCTTTATCTAGCATACGCACGATTTTACCAACCAAGTATTAGAATGAGGTTAGCATTGCCTAAGAATTTCGTATGCATGCGCCTTGCTCACTCTACTAAACGATTACATCTTTTTTTCGTGGATGACCATCGAATGTTGTTCACCAGCCGGCTGCTAACATTTGCTTGCCGATCTCGTGCCCCTTCTCCGCGTCGTACAGCGCCTCGACCAGCGCCAGCGCGAACTCGATGGCCGTACCGGGGCCGCGACTGGTGATGCAGTTGCCGTCGACGACCACGCGCTTTTCTATATACACCGGATTTTCGAGTTGTGACGCGAACGCGGGATGGCATGTGGCGACGCGCCCCGCCAGCAGGCCGTGATGTTGCAGTACGACGACCGGCGCAGCGCAGATCGCGCCGTAGAGACGCCCCGCCTTGCGTTGATCGTGCAACAGCACGGTCAGGATTTCGCAGTCGCGCAGATGTTCCGCGCCGGGCATCCCGCCGGGGAGGGCAATGCAATCATAAACTGTGCCGGCGCAATCGACGATGGACGTATCGGCGATCAGCTTTGTGCCCCGCGAGGCCGTCATCTGGAGTGTCGCCTCCACCGAGGCCACCGTCACCTCCGCTCCCGCCCGCCGCAGCGTGTCGATGATGCAGACCGCTTCGATTTCTTCAGTTCCATTAGCAATGGGAACCAAGACTTTTTTTGACATAACATCTCCTTGTGCGGTATTTTGCACCTAAAGGCGTGGGTGAGAGGGTGTTTTTGCGCTTGCGGGCGCCGCCCGCAAGCGCAAAAACACCCTCGAGAAAAAGCGGCTTTAGCCGCCCACTCCGCCGACAGCGTGAAACCGCGATAATTTTTGGATAGGTTCTTGGTGTATTGTGCATCGAAGTTGTGTATTTGGCAAGTGCTCGCTTTCTATCACGTTAAGAACCTATCCGAGAATTCGCCGTTGACGCACAAGAAACGCTCGCAAGCATAATCTTCGGATAGAGTCTAAGTGTTACCGGGGTGGTATGGTTCTACCAAATGATAATGTTACCGAAGGACAACGCGCGTTGACACAATCTTGCGCTCCACATACAATGGAGTCGTTTGATCATCAGTCGTGTTTTGGAGGTGTGTAAGGTGGATGTCAGTGACGTACAATCCCTGATCGAAGAGAAAGTGCCGGTAGCGGGTTTCCTCGGGCTGGCGGTCGAAGCTGTAGAGCCGGGACACGTTCGCTTGCGCATGCCTTTTAGCCCGCGGATCAAAAATCACCTAAACATTGCCTACGCCGGCGCGATTTTTGCCTTGGCGGAGATTACCGGCGGCGTGGCGATGCTCTCCGCATTTGAGCAGGATGGCTGTACAGTCCTGGCTCGGCGGATGGAGATCGACTACGTGCGTCCCTCGCGCAGCGATTTGCTGTGTGAAGTCACGTTGTCTGATGCTGTCATCGCCGAAAATCGGGTTGCTGTGCAGGCTGAGGGTAAGGCCGATGTCATTTTGCCTATCGAAGTGCAAGATGAGCGCGGACGGGTGATCGCGCGTGTGTCGGCGTTCTACTACTTGCGGCAGAAGTGACGCGGTTAGTACATCTCGGCGTAAATGACTCCTCAGTTACATAGCTCCGAGGGGAACGGCAGTTCCCCGATTTGGCGTAGCCTCGCGGATCTGCGCTCCGCTCCGAGCGTAGCTGTCTGGGGAGGAACTTGCGCCGCGCTGTACTAGCGTGACGCCCCTTGTATCGTCACTTTGTCTGTCCCATCAGGACGTAGCCAGCGCTTGCCGGTTAGCGGGTCGTAAAGCCCTATGGACAGGATATGCGGTTCGCCGGGTGCGTCCGTCGGAACGGTGAACCGGTGCACCTGCACCACGTGGTCGCCGGTGCGCAGCGAGTACGGATCGACCCATAGGCCATCGTCTCCCGTGATGAAGCTGCCGTCGGCGGAGAGAAGGTGTGTGAAGACGTTCAGTCTCGGCCCCTTGTAGATGCCCGGCGGCGGTGGATTGGGGATCAACTTGTGCGGCGGCAGTGGGAGGTCGTTAACAACTCGCCACCATGTGGTTAATGCATAATCATCCCCATCCCAGGCCACGGCCTGCAAGGCCAGCGCGCCGGCGAAGGGCTGCGCTGCCAATGGCGTCCCGTGGATGTCTGTCGTGAGTGCATCGTCCGGTGGCGCTGGCAGCGTGAGCAATACCCCTTGCATCCCTGGCGGCGCTGCGATGCGCGGTGCACTATCGAGCAGCGCCTGGAATTGTGGCGCGCGTCGTTCGCCAATTTGCATATAAAAACGGATCGGGGTTACCCCGCCGGCTAATGCCCGTTCTGGATTCACATAACGCAGCGCCGTGTCCTGGCGCTGTATGTCGGTCTCCACCGCGACTTTATCCCACGATCCAAAAAGAAGACTTCCTACAGCCGCCTCTTCGATCTCTGGATGGGCGTTGAGATGACCTGCCAACGCCCGGTAGTCGGCGCGATAGAGAAAGCGCACTGCCGGATGCTGCGGCCACGTGATGAAATAATCGGGCAGGTCACGCCCGGCGACCAACGCGAACGTGAGCAGGCACAGCGGGATCGTCGTCCACCGCCAGCGCCGGGCCGCCGCCTTCATCGGCATCGCCAGCAGAAGGTAGACTGCGGGCAACGCCAGAATCGTGTGGCCATAACTCGACGGTGGCAGGCTGATGAACGCCGGTGCAATTCCTGCGCCAAGCCATAGCAGCACCAGCCGCGCGTTCGCTTGGTCGAGGTGTCCTAGCCGCGTGAGGATGCCAAAGTAAAAGAGCAGCGCGCCCGCGAGACCGAACACCGGGCGCTCGGCGACGTTGTAGAGCCATTCGGGATCGCCTTTAGCGTGCGCCATGCCCAATGTTGTCCATGTGGTCTGTACCAGAGGCCGGACGTCGCCCTCCACGAGTGCCGTGAGCGGCACGGCCAACTCGCCCACGCGCGCATCGGCGCCAGGAATGTGCGTCGCTGCCCAGAACATTGGAACGGCCAGCAGCACGCCGCCCGCCAGCGCCGCCAAATACGGCTTCCAACGCCCTTTGCGCCCGCCTACAAACGGCAACGCGACGATCAACAGCGCCGGGATGAGCCGCCCGGCGTAGTACGTGTACAGTCCCCCTGCCGTCCCGATGGCGATGCCCACGGCGGGCCAGCGCGACAGACGCGCGTCTTGCAGCACGCGCCACGCGCAGTAGATCGCCAGCAGCATCCACGGCAGTGCCCCGATGTGCCGGATGGCGACACGGCTGTACATCAGCCCCCAAAAGGAGGCGGCGACCGATGCGCCCGCCAGCAATCCTACCTTGCGAGTAAAGAGCCGCCGCCCCGCCGCCCACGTCAGCACTACGGCCAACGTCCCGAAGACGGCGGACGTCCACCGCGCCGACGCCTGGTTTAGTCCTGCCAGGGCCAGCACCGGCGCGCGGAGTGTGTGAAAGAGCGGTTCGTGGCCCGAGGCGCCGGCGAAGTATATCTGCGGGCCGTTGTCCAGGATGTCCAGCGAGAAGGTGTATACTTCGATGAGATCGTCGTCGCGCCAGCCTGGAGGTACGTCCAGTAGCGCGATCCACCGCAGCCCCCACGCCAGTAACAGCATAGCGACGACGGCCCACCGTTCCCAGGTGTGTAGCTGTTTGGCAACACTCGTTACCGTTAAGGCTTTGTCGTTCTTGTTCATACCGCCTATGTTACCGCAGAGACGCCTAATCGCAACTTGAATGAGCGACTTGTTTGAATTCTCGAACCGTGTATACTTGGGGGTAGAGTAATCGGTAATCAGCAACCGGTAAGTTGTGTTAGAATAGCTGTATCACCAGTTACCGGTCACTAATCGCCATGTACTATTTTTAGGGAGGGACTATGGGAACTGCGCGGGACATCGCATTGATTTTTCTGAGTTTGGAAGCGCTGGTGATTTCTTTGATCCCATTGCTCCTCCTGTCGGCGCTGGCGTATGGCGTGTACCGGCTGCAAAAGCTCGTTAAGCAATACTTAAAATTAGGGCAGGTTTATGCGCGGAAGGTGCACGATTACGTTGAGCGGGTATCCAGAGCAGTCGTCGACCCTTTGATCCGCGTCCACACGAAGACGCGTATGACAACGACGATGGTGGAAAAAATCGTTTCCCGGAGGTCATCATGAACAATCGAACACGGACTTTGGTGGTTGGCGGTGTGATGGGCGCGTTGATTGGCGCTCTGGCCGGTTGGTTGTACTTCAACAGCAACGTTAAGGTGGACGAAGCGGGCGAGGAGCACCTCCCAGTCCCGTCGCCGGGTGAGGCCCTTAAGCTTGGCGTGAGCCTGCTTGGTCTGCTGCGGCTGATTACGGGGTAAGCGTTCAGCGGGCGGCAATCCACTTAAGCCACGGATTGTGGCGTTTTTCCTGCGCCAGCGTGCTCATCGGCCCGTGTCCAGGATAGATGATCGTTTCAGGTGGTAGCGCGAGGAGGCGTTTTAGGCTCTCCGTTAGGGCGCGTGGATCGCCACCGGGCAGGTCGGTCCGCCCAACGCCGCTGGCGAAGAGCGTATCGCCGGTGAGCAGAGCATTTTCCTCGGGAATGTAGAGGCACACGCTGCCGGGTGTGTGGCCTGGCGTCGTGAGTACGCGCAGACGCAGATTCCCAACCATATATTCGAATCCTTCGGTTAGCGCGATGGTGGGCTGCATTGCGGGGACTGGTGGAAAGCCAAACCACGCCGCCCCGCCGCCTTCGGCGAGCAGATCGTGGTCATCTGGGTGGATGCCGAGTGGGACGTCGAAGGATGCCAGCTCGGCGTTGCCGGCGCTGTGATCGAAGTGCCCGTGGGTGTTCAGGATGGCCTTGATCGTGACGCCGCGTTGTTCGATCTCCTTAAGCAATGGGGTTGTGTCGCCGCCGGGATCGACGATGACGCCTTCGTCGCTGGCCTTATCATAGACGAGATAGCAGTTGGCTTCCAGGATGCCGAGAGGTATTTGGACGATCATTGTACTCCTTTGTGCTCGTGACTGGTAACTCGTTGCTGGTTACTCGTTGAAAAAATCCATTGAATCCGCTAAATCCGTTGACAAACACTTGTCTATTGTAGCATAATTTGGGGGAGGGAATATGACGCGTGTTGAACAGATGGCGCAGTTGGCTGAAAGCCGTGGGCTGGATGCGCTGGTGTTGATGCCGGGACCAAATCTTTTCTATGCAACTGGACTTTCTTTCTTTATTAGCGAGCGCCCGGTCGTGGCGTTGTGTCCCGTGGACGCGCCGCCGGCGTTTGTGCTGCCGGAGTTCGAGGCGTCGAAAGCCACATCTGCCGGATTCGTGGTTTTCACCTACACAGACGAAGAAGGTTACGCGCTCGCCTTCCACGAGGCGTGTGCCACGTTGGAATTGGCAGATGCACTCCTGGGCGTTGAGGCGCTACGGATGCGTCTATTGGAAGCGCGTATTCTGCAACGATATGCGCCGGGTGCGGAATTGGCGCCCGCTGACGACCTGTTCGCCGAACTGCGTATGGTCAAGAGCGACGCGGAATTGGACGCAATGCGGCGGGCAGTCGCTGTCGCGGAGCACGCTTTCGAATTGTGGGTTTCACAACTTCGCGTAGGCATGACCGAGCGCGAGGCCGCCGCGCGTTTGATTGCGGCGTTGCTTTCTAACGGAGCCGATGCGCTGGCCTTCGACCCGATCGTCTGTGGGGGGCCGAACGGTGCGTTGCCCCACGCACACCCGGCGCACCGGCCTTTCCAGCCGGGTGATTGGATGGTGGTGGATTGGGGCGCGGTGGTGGATGGCTATGATTCGGATATCACACGCATGGTCGTTTTCGGCGAGCCGTCAGGTCAGTTGGCGGACGTCCACGAAATTGTGCTGCGCGCCAACGAGGCCGGCCGCGCGGCGGTGGCTCCCGGCGTGGAGGCGCGGGCCGTCGATGCGGCGGCACGCGCCGTTATCACGGCTGCCGGGTATGGTTCGCGGTTCACGCATCGCACCGGGCACGGACTGGGGTTGGAATGTCACGAACCGCCGTACATCGTCGCCGGCAATGCGCAGGTGCTCGTGCCCGGGATGACGTTCACGGTTGAGCCGGGCATTTATCTCGAAGGTGTAGGCGGTGTGCGCATCGAAGATGATGTCGTGGTCACGCCTGAAGGCGTGCACACGTTGACGACGCTGTCGCGTAACGCCTTCGTCGTCAGGCCGGACTGATTGTCACCTATATCAGACCCCCGGCCACATCCAGGGTCGGGGGTCTGATTTTTTGTACATGTTAAACCACCCTTGTGAAAGTTGCGGCACCTTGTATCTTGGGCTTGCCTGAAGCTTCGCCGGGGTAACACGAGGAGGTAATTGGAGGTACTGAAATGGTAGAAGATAAAGCTGTATACATCACCCCTGAGGGTCTGGAAAAACTCAAGGCCGAACTGGACGAACTGATCAATGTTCGTCGCGTGGCCCTGGCGCAGCGGCTGAGCGTGGCGATCAAACAGGGCGATCTCTCAGAAAACGCCGACTACATCACAGCCAAAGAGGAGCAAGGTTTTCTCGAAGGGCGCATCCGCGAAATTCAAGCCGCCGTACGCCATGCGGTCTTGATCGATGATACCGCTACGACCGACGGTCGAGTTGCACTCGGCAGTTCTGTAACGGTAGTTGAGGAAGGGTGCGACGACCGTGAAACGTATCACATCGTAGGTCCGCTGGAAGCCGATCCGACGAAGGGGAAGATTTCGAATGAATCACCTCTAGGGGAGGCGTTGATGGGGCGTGTCGTAGGTGACAAGGTCGTTGTGCAAGCGCCGGCGGGTGAGATTGCATTTCGTATCGTGGAAATTGCCTGACGGTTGCCGTGTGGTTAGTATAAAAATCACAGGGCGGGTCTCCCCGCCCTGTGGTGTTATGTGGCTTGCTCAACGCCGGTTGGCGCGGAGGCGCTCGATTTCATTGCGAATGGACTCCAGGTCGCCCAAGCCGAGGTAGACGATGGCGTAGCGGATATAGGCTACCTCGTCGAGTTGCCGCAGCTCATCGATGACGATGTCGCCGATAATGTGGCTGGGTACTTCGGTGCGCCCTGTCTGGCGGATGGCGTACTCTACACGCTCGACGATGCGGTCCAGGTCTTCGGCGGAGATAGGCCGCCGCGCGCACGCTGTCCGCAACCCGGAGACCAGCTTTTGACCGTCGAATTCTTCTCGCCGTCCGTCGCGCTTGATGACCAGGGGCGAGGTTAGGATGGCCCGTTCAAGGGTACTGAAGCGCCGCTCACAGCCTTCACATTCCCGTCGCCTGCGCACATTGCCTTGTGTGTCGCCGCGCGTATCGATGACTCTGGTTTGGTTGGAGCTACAGTACGGACATCTCATCGGGTTCTCCTTTCGCTCTGCGCCTGGATCGTATCATCTCAATAAAAAGGGGAGAATGGGGGTTTGGGGGCGGGCGCCGCCCCCAAACCCCCATTCCCAGATTTTTGAGAAGATACCCTGGATCATATTTGGATGTGACTATAGCATACTCGCGTGAGCTGGCAAGTTGTTTGACAAAACGCCGTGCAGGTTTATAATAAGGATACGATAATCTATTATATTGTTGGAGAGTACAGCATGAACAGTGAGAAAAAGCGACAACCCAAAGTCATTGTATTTTCGACGCCGACCTGTCCGCACTGCCGGCACGCGAAGCAGTATTTGCGGACCCGTGGAATCCGTTTCACGGACGTCGATATATCGCGCGATGCGCACGCCGCGCGCGATATGGTGCGAATGAGCGGGCAGCAGGGTGTGCCGGTTGTCCGCATCGGTAGCCAAACCGTTGTTGGCTTTGACCGTCCCAAGATCGACCGGCTACTGGATTTGAAGTAACCGCCAACTTTGAGGATTTTTCCGTACCGCGAGGGCTATCATCCTCGCGGTTTTTCTTTTTAGACAGCGTTTACAGGATTGCCAAGATGTGAAATGAAATCCTGTCCCCAAAACACAGAAATGGCGGTTACGCGCGCTGTTTGGGGATGCTGCTGAGCACCTGAATGCCCAGCCCCTCTAGTTCCGCGCGCTCCCGCACCATAGGATCGCAGTAATGGGCCAACGCTACCAGTCCGATCCCGGCGGCGAGGGCGAGGGCGATACGTAATCCCGGCCCGAGTAGTTGCGCACGCAGCGAGGGTGGTTGTGCCACAGCCGTTGGCGTATCGACGCGCCGCGCTACGCTGCCGGTCGCGCGCAGTTGGGGGAAATACGCCACCCCGTTTTCTGTCAATTCGGCGCTGACGGCACCGGCGACGTGGGGCAATTGCTCCGGGTCGGGCCAGGTGAGGTAGATGACGAACACCGACTGCACGTTGTCGCTGGCAATTGCGCCTTGAATGGCACGGGGATCGATCGCCAGCCCAAGGTCGGCGAGGCGCACAGCGACGTTCTCGGCGAAGGTTCCCGTCAGGGCGATGTCGGCCAGGGCGTTGGCGATGTACTCGGACGACAGCCATGCATAGTAGCGGTCGTAATCGGGCGAAAGCGTCGCTGCCGGCTCACTGCCTGCGGCAAACCGCATCACGGCCTGGTACGATGTCCCCGGTCGCCGGTATGTCAACACTGTGTATCCGCCGACGATGACGACAGGAATGAGCGCCAACCACCACCAGCGCAACAGAATTTTCAATAGTTGACGTATTTCCACGGTTTCATCCTCCCTGGAAAACCTCTCAACAGATAGAATGGAAGAACATCCGATTGATCGCACTCATTATACCATCAAGCGCCATTCGTCAAAAACCGCTTTTTCACCAATGTTTGCTATTTGCCTACCAATTTGTAATGATTTTGTAACGTTTCTCTACCTCTGCCATACTAGAATAGAAACAAGAAACATGCGCTAACTTAGGTAGTTCCAGGATTTAAACCAGGCCACATCAGAGGAAAGTTCCTGTGCTAACGCCAAAGTCTGGCTGGTTTATTTTCCTGGAACGGCCTTATCTTTATGGATCAGGAGACCATGATGAATTCCTTAGACTCTCAGATGTATAATGAGGACAAAGGGGCTGCCAGCCGGCACGAGGAAGCGATGTTGCAGGCCGTGCTGGATGCTCTGGAAGCCTTTGTTGCTGCCGACTCGTGGGCTGAGGCGCGGCGCGTGTTGGAGGCGCATCCCCGCGAACTGTTGACGGATATTGCCGATGACGTGTTGGTGACGATGATGGCGCGCTATAAGGACGCCGAGATCGTGCGCATGCTGGCGCAGCACCGTCAGGTGTTGATGCGCTGCCGCGTGGTGGGGGTCGACGTGGCTTTCGCCGAATTGTCATCGGTGGATATTCCATGTCCCGCAGGTGTCGATCCGGATTTGTGGCAGCGCGCGTTACAGATCGATAATTCTGCAGCGATGATGGATTTTCTGGCCGAGTACCCTGATTTGATTACCCCCATCTACCGGCGAATGTCGTATATCTTGGGCGAAGCACACGTCTCCTTGTTGGATGGTATGCTGGCGCTCCTGGAAGCGGATACCTGGACTGCTGCGCGTGACATCGTAGAAAGTTTACCTGCACTGTTGAGCCTTGAAGCCGATCTGTGGCTGATGCAGTACGGCGCATCGCTCAGCCGGGTGGGCAATCATCGCGCTGTAACCGTCGTGGAAATGCGCCGCTGGTTGTTGGCACGCTGTCGTATGATCGGTGTCGGCCCGGCGTTCGGGGAACGGTTGGCGTCGTGGGACGGCGCACAAATTGGTAGGCCTGCTTTCCCTGCCCCGCATTGGGTGATCCAGGCCGTGGCGCAAGCTTTGTGACATTGCCAATACAATTTGTAGACGGCAGACAGGAATTCGCTCTCCTGTCTGCCGTCTTTTTTTGGATGTTTTGCCTATTTTGTTCCTTCCCAGACGTGAAAGCGCCGGTCAGCAAGTACCTTTTGCACTCTGCCGAAGTGTGCCCGCAGCCACGGCTCGTAGCCAAGAAAGGCGTTGGCGACCAGATAAAGCTTGCCGCCAGCCTTGAGCACGCGGGCGGCCTCTGCGATGAAGAATTGCGCAGCCTCGAAGTGCAGGCCGTGTCCCTGGTGGAATGGCGGATTGGCGACGACGATGTCGAAAGTCGCCGTCTCCACCGTCGCTGCGCCGCTGGCGTGAGCGATGGGAATAGCGGGATAGTCGTTGGCAGCGAGCGTCTCCTGTGCGGACAGCACCGCCCGCGCAGACACGTCCGTCAGCATGACCTTTGCCCCGCGCCGCAGCGCCGCCAGACCTACCAGCCCCGTGCCGCACCCTAGATCGAGGACGCGTGTCCCGGACGGAACCTGCATCCCGGCGATAAGCGCCGCCGCTCCGTCATCGAGGCGGTCTGGCGCAAAGGCCCCCGCGTAGCTTATCAACCGCGTTGGGATGTCATCGACGACGATGTCGCGTTCGGTGCGGCGGACGGCGGGGAATGGGAAGTCGCCGTCCGGGCGCTGCGCCAACCCCGCGTGGTAGCCGCCCTTGCGGATGACGATGCCGGCCTGCCCGAAGAGTGCCCGCGCTTGTTGTAGTGCGCTCTTCACCCCCTCGTGGGTCGCGCCAACGAAGACCAGTCGTCCGCCAGGACGTAACATTGCCGCCGCCAGGCGTAACGCCTCCTCCTGCATCTCTCTACCGCGTGGCAAGTGGAGGAAGGCGTCCTCGCAGGTCGCGGGTTCCAGCCCGGCGAAATTGGCTTGCGCAAAACACTGCGCGGCGGGCAGACGGTTGTGGGCAAAGCTGGCCGTTAGCGCTTGCCCCTCGGCGGCGTTCTCCGTCCAGTAAGTCACGCGCCCGTCCGTGGGCGCGACCGCCCGCGCAACCCAGAGCGCCGTCGCCGTCGCGCCTGGCCCGGCGACGAAGGCGCGGGTTGCTTCAACGTTACGCGCGGCGGCAAACAGGGCCGCGTTTCCCGCCCCAGGCTCCGGCACGCCCGGCAGCCGTACGATGGCGACCGGGCCATCGGGAAGGGTGCAGATCGTACTTTGCAGTTTCATATATACCTCTCGCGCCACATTCGGAATGGGGTAATGATACTCCGGAAATCGGGGAAGCGCAAAGTGAGTCTCAACCCCATAATCTATTAGATAGTAGGTTGTTGTTACATTTGCTGAAATGTGTTATAATTTGGCAGATAATCGGCTGTTAATCTCGTTCTGGAGGGTATAATATGGCAAGTGTACAGGACTTCGCGCGACGGGTAATTGACAACATTGAGCGCGTCATCGTCGGTAAGCGCGCGGCTGTCGAATTGACGGTGATTGGCTTGTTGAGCCAAGGCCACTTGTTGATTGAGGATGTGCCCGGCGTAGGCAAAACGATGTTGGCGCGTAGTCTGGCGCGCTCTCTCGGTTGCTCCTTTGGTCGCCTTCAGTTTACCCCGGATATGCTACCCAGCGACGTAACCGGCGTGTCGATCTACAACCAGGCGACGCGCGAATTCTCCTTCCAGCCGGGGCCGCTCATGGCGCAGATCGTGTTGATCGACGAGATCAACCGGGCAACGCCCAAGACGCAGGCGGCGTTGTTGGAAGCAATGGAAGAGCGCCAGATCACAGTTGATGGCGTCTCGCACGCCCTGCCGAAGCCGTTTATGGTCATGGCGACACAGAACCCGGTGGAATACGAGGGGACGTTCTCCTTGCCCGAGGCACAGTTGGACCGCTTTTTGATGCGCGTTAACCTGGGATATCCGGCGATGAAAGACGAAATCGAGGTTTTGGATCGCCAGCAGTATCACCATCCTGTGGAGGATTTGCAGCCGGTGGCCGAAACTGAAGAGGTACTCGCGGCACAGGAGAGCATCAAATCAATCTACGTGGCTCCGGCGATCAAGGAGTACATTGTGCGACTGGTGCAGCAAACGCGGCAGCACGGTGACATCTTCCTGGGTGCCAGTCCCCGCGGTAGCCTGACACTTTACCGGGCAGGACAGGCCCGCGCCGCCCTCTTTGCGCGTGATTTTGTGTTGCCCGACGACGTCAAGGCGATTGCCCCGGCAGTATTGGCACATCGTCTGATCATGAGTCCGAGCGCCCGTCTGCGCAACGTTGCGCCGGAAGACGTGGCGGCGGCTATTCTGGAGGGCGTCCCCGTCCCGGAGAGCAAATCGGTGCAGGGGACCAGCCGCTAAGTTAATCCCATGAATGCGAAAACGAGCGCGAAGAGCCACCTGCCGACAGTCAGGCTGAATTCCTGGCTGTTGCCCGTGTTGGTGCTCGCGGCCATAATCACAGACTTGCTCGCGCCCTATCGCGGGTGGCGGGTTTTGTATGTAGGCCTGGGCGGCGCATTGCTCTTGGGGTATTTTTGGGCACGCTCTCTGGCTCGGGGCTTGGATCTGACCCGCGAGATGCGCTTTGGCTGGGCGCAAGTGGGCGACCGTCTGGTGGAACGCTTCACGCTGCGCAACGAGGGATGGGCGCCAGGCGTCTGGGTTGAAGTGGATGACCAATCGACGCTGCCTGATTACCACGCCAGTCGTGGAACCGGCCTGCCAGGGCGGGATTCGCTGCGCTGGCACACCGAAGCGACCTGCAACCGGCGTGGCCTCTTTGTCTTAGGGCCGACGTATTTGCGTACCGGAGACCCCTTTGGGCTGTTCTCTGTCTCGTTGCCCTATCCCTCGGCCTTGCCCTTGTTGGTGTTGCCCCCAATCGTTCCTTTGCCGAACATTCAGATTGCGCCCGGCGGGCGTTCCGGCGATGGCCGCCCGCGCCCTAATGCCATTGATCGCATAGTGAGCGCCTCGACTGTCAGAGAATACGTCTCTGGCGATAGTCGCCGCTGGATTCACTGGCGCACGACAGCACGTCGTGATGATTTGTACGTGCGCCTCTTCGACGGCACGCCCTCCGGCGACTGGTGGATTTTGTTGGATATGGACGAAGAAGTGCAGTCGGGCGAGGCCGAGGATGCCACGGACGAGCATGGGATCATCCTGGCGGCGTCGCTGGCCGATCAAGGGATCCGCATGCGCCATTCGGTGGGGTTGGTAGCTCAGAGCGAGGAGTTGATCTGGTTGCCGCCAGAGCAGGGTGAGGGCCGCCGCTGGGAAATTCTACGCTCCCTCGCGCTGATTACCCGTGGTAAGCGCTCGCTTGCCGAGGTCATTGCGAGGCTACAACCGAGCCTCGGGCACCACACCAGCGTTATCGTCATCACCCCTTCGGTGCGCGTCGAGTGGGTGGAGTCGTTGGTGCCGTTGGTCCGGCGCGGTGCAGTCCCCACGGTCTTGTTGTTGGATCCGGTATCTTTTGGCGGCACAGGTGATACAACCGAGCTAGAGGCGGCGCTGATGGGGTTGAACGTCGCCAATTATCGCATAACCAGGGATATTCTGGATCAACCGGAGATGCGCCCTGGTCAGCAAGGGCAATGGGGATGGCGCGTATTGGGGACCGGACGTGCTGTGCCTTCCTATCGCCTGGCGGATGTGCCTTGGAGGTCACTAACGTAATGTACGTGCGCGCGGCAGATCAAAATCATTCCGGCCTTATGGGCCGTATTGTGTCCTGGATTGGCTCCAGAAGGGTGATTCTCTGGTTGTTGCTGTTGACCATATTGAGTATTTTTGCGGGCGGTCTGGTCGAGCTGATCGCCGGCCTGGAGTTGGGTTTTGCCCTGCTGGTCGTTATCGTGGCGATGACCACAGGATGGCTTCTGGGGGCGTCACGGCTCTCCGGTTGGCTGGCGACGCTGTGTAGCCTGGTGATTGGCGCGGTTTTTATCCTGGTGCGCGTGGGGCGTTTGGGCGGCGATATTATCAACGTTGGGCGCGCTGTGTTCGTGCTCGTCGGCCAGGTGTCGGCCTGGCTCTGGGAACGCCTGCTCTTCCTGGCATCTTATTCGATTGAGACCGGTGAGTTCGGACTGACGCCGGTGCGTGTGGTGGAGTGGGCGGTTGTGCCGGCAGCCATTGGCGTGGTGTTCGATGCCGTAAGCACGCTGCTGTCGCGCGCTTACGTGTGGCTGGCGGCGATTTTCTCCGGCCGTGGGACGTATGACCCCGTGGCTATCGTGTTGGTGTGGGGTTTCGGGGTGTGGCTATGTGCGCTGTGGGCCGGCTGGATGGTGAGTCGTAAGCGCCAGCCTATGATTGGGCTTTTGCCCGCGGGCTTCTTGCTCTCGTTTTTGCTGGCGTACACCTACGAACCATCCGGCGTCCTGTTGCCTTTCCTGGGCGTATTGTTGGTTTTGATCGCCTTGAGCCGCCATCATGAGCGTGAGTCACGCTGGACGCTTGCCAACATCGACTTCTCACGGGACTTGTGGCGCGAGGTGGCGATGGCGGCAGCGGGCGTCTCGGTGGCGCTGATGTTGGCGTCGGCCATTTTGCCAACTTTTTCTTATCGCAAGTTTGCCAATTGGATCGATCAACTGACCGCACGCGCGGAAGTAGATCAAACCCCGGTTCAGGAATTTGCGAAATCGCTCGGCGTCGAGCAACAACCGCCTCCGCCGCAGCCGGTGCGTCCTGCGCAACTGTTGCGCAGCACAGACTTGCCGCGTCGTCACCTGATCGGCTCTGGCGCTGAACTCTCGCGGGCGCTGGCCTTTATCGTCAGCACCGGGGAAATCGCGCCGTTGGAGTACGAGCCCCACATGGATCCTGGCCTTTGGGATATTACTGTGCCACGTCACTACTGGCGCAGCCTGACCTACGACCGCTATTTTGGTTATGGCTGGGCCACAAGTCACGTAGAAACCACCGACTACGAAGCCGGCGCATTGTTTACTGATCCCGAGGCGCCCAACACGCGCCTGCTGCGCCAGGAAGTGCGGATGGTCGGGGAAATCGGTGGCGTGGTTTACGTGGACGGGCAATTTGTCTCTGTGGATCACGATTACGAAGTGTCTTGGCGACCGCCCAATGAGATTTTTGCGGTGACGACGCAGGAACGGGTTTACCGCGCTGACTCACTGCTGCCGGTGTTCACCGTAGAAGAGCTGCAAGCCGCCGGGACCGATTATCCGGAGTGGCTGCTCGAACGTTACCTACAATTGCCGGAGACTACGCCGGAGCGCGTTCGTATCCTGGCACGCGACCTCACCGCGACGCAGCCGACGCCTTATGACCGGGCCGTGGCGATTGAGCGTTATCTGCGGGAGTTTCCCTACACGTTGGACGTAACGCGCCCGTTAGGGGATCAGGATATTGCCGATTACTTCCTTTTTGAGCTGCAAGAAGGCTATTGTGACTATTATGCCACGGCGATGGTGGTATTGGCGCGCGCGGCGGGTATGCCGGCGCGATTGGTGGTCGGCTACGCGAGTGGAAATTACGATATGGCTAACGCGCGTTACATCGTCACCGAGGCGGACGCGCACGCCTGGGTCGAGATTTACTTCCCCGGATACGGTTGGATTGAGTTCGAGCCAACCGGGGGACGCGCGCCGATCATCCATCCACGGGAGGCCGAGGAACTTCCAGAATTGCCGCCGCGAGAGTGGGAACCGTTGGTGCCACCCTCGGCACCGGTTCAAGAAAAAACCTCACCAATGCTTGTGACGCTGGCGTTGTGGATCGCCGCCGGGATCATTGGCGTCTTGCTATTCATCCTAGGGGTGAGCGGGCTTGACAGTGCCCTGTTGTTGCTCCGTCGTTCCCCTGTGGAAACGGCAACCATACTCTACAACCGTCTGCGAAAATCCGGCAGGCGATTGCAGGTTCACATGCGTGCTGGAAATACGCCTTATGAGTTTGGCGCTTTCCTGGTTGCACGGATGCTGGAGATTGCTGCCTCCCGGCGCGACGAAGAATTGTTGCCGCCCGCCGAGGACGAAATCCCGGTGTTGATCGAGTTGTACGTCCGTGCGTGGTATTCACCACACGTCATCGAGATGCCGGAGCGCCGCGCGGCGGTTTGGGCGTGGTGGAAATTGCAGTGGCGATTGGGCCTGGCTAATTTGTGGCGCAAACGGCGTGCCCAACGCCCGTTACAGCACGCCCTGCCGCAACCTGTAAACGTGGCATTACCGCCGCAATAGTACATCTGCCACCCTGGTGGGAACCTTCGCCAGGGTGGCTAGTCATCAATCTTCTGGTATGAGGGTTCGACGATGACCGAGAAATTCGAATATCCACGGCGACGATTCATGCGCGGTTTTGTGCGGCGCGTCACGCAAGTGCTTTTTGGCTTGATAACCGATTTTCACATCGTCGGTGCGGAAAATCTCCCGCCTGAAGGGCCGCTGCTGGTCGTTGCCAATCATTTTAGCTTCGTCGATCCGGTGGCGATGGTGCGTATCGCGCCCTGGCCGATGGAGTTTCTGGGCGGTTTCCGTACCCCCAACGCGCCGCCGCTGATCAGTTGGGTTCGCGAGTTATGGGGTTACTATCCCGTCTTTCGCGGCACCGGTTCGACGTTGGCCCTGCGGGCATCGGATGCAGTGATGCAGCAGAAAGGCGTACTCGGTGTCTTCCCGGAGGGGACGAGCGCGGCGGCGGTGCTCCGCCCACCGCGTCCGGGTGTGGCATTGATCGCTGCGCGGACGGGAGCGCGGATTCTTCCCGTGGGATTGGATGGTTTCATCGACGTATTACCCAAGCTCGGCAAAGGCCGGCGCGCGCGGGTGACGGCACATATCGGCAAACCGTTTGGGCCTTTTGTAGCGTTGGGGCGGGGGCGCGCGCGTCGTGAATACCTGGAGAAAATCGGCCACGAAATCATGCAACACATCGCCGAATTACTACCGGCGGAGCGGCGCGGGCATTATTCGGACGATCCGACCATCCGCGCGGCAGCGCAGGGGACCGAGTATTACCCGTTTGACGACGAACCGGAGATTTGAGCTTCCGAGGTTGGATGCGCCTGCAACCTGCACAGCATCATTGCGTATATAGTGATGACATTAACGCGAGGAGGTGACTTATGAATCGGCGTCCTGGATGTTTGGCCGGGTTTTTGCAGTTAGCATTTCTCAACATTATTTTCGATTGGTTGCAGGAAAAATTTGGTTTCGGGCGAGGCTGTTCTTGTACCGGTATGGGCTGTGGTGTGATTTTGCTGATCCTATTCTTGATCATGGCTTGTTCCGTAATTACCGGGACAGATTGGTTCCGACTTTTTTGACGAGCCGTTTTCTGTCATTATAACACCGACCTGTTCTCAACAGGTCGGTGTTGTTGTAGATCACATTTGTGGTCGCGGGTTTGTTTTTGGACCCACGCTTGTGAAAAGTGACGCTGTTTTGACTCTTATCAAAGCTAGATTATACTAGAGATGAGTTTACTGTAAGGGCTTGTAAAATAATAACTTCCTGTGTCATGATGCATTTCACCCGTAAAATCGGAAGTTTATGTATTTACGACCCTAGTGTGATGTGCGTATCGTTGCATAGAAACGTTGGAGAGAACTTTGTATGCAGGATCAACCAACACCTAACGCTTTGAAGCGTGTTTCTCAAACCCTACTGCGTCTCGTTTCTGACATTCGCGGTAAGATTATTGTTCCCTACCTTATCTTGACCTTTGCCGTCGCCGTGATTGGTCTCTACGTGATCACGCGCCTGCTCTCCAGCTCACTGGATGAGCGTTTCAATAGCCATCTCTTGGAATCCCAGCGCGCGATTCTAGACAGTTTTTCGCGTCAGGAGATAGACCATATCGATTTGGCTCGCGCTATTTGGCTTACGGAAGGTGTGGTTGAAGCTATACAGGAGCGTGATGAAGCGGAATTGGAAGATATTGTACCGCGAGTCCCAGGAACCAGTCGTCTCGATGCGATAATCCTGATAGATGCTGCGGGCGAAACGAGGCTCAATATTTTAAAACGTGAGGGTGGGCTTGAGCTGGTGGACTATGATTTCAGGCCTATCGATGTGTGGATAGTTAAGCAGCTTTTAGAAGATCGCTCTGCTTCTGCTCCTGCACGGCGTGCTATTGGCGAGCACCCTGTAGACAATAATTACTATTACTTCACCGCTGCCCCGATTATTCTGAGAGAGGAATTTTTTGGCGTTGTGCTTGTGGGCACGGGATTGGATGGATTGCTCTCTCGCCTTAGCGCGACATCGATGGCCGAGATTACCGTTTATCTGAACCAGGGCCAGGCTATTGCTTCTACGCTCACGCAGGGTATTATATTGCCTGAGCTGCAGCAGGCTAAGTTAAACGAGCTTGCGATCCCGCCTGATAGTTATGCCGACGTTTTCTATTCTGATAATAAAACACTTATCGGGACACTGGTTTTTGAGGGGCGTGACTACCGTTTTTCGCGTGGGCCGCTGAGGGTAGGCCATGACCGGTTAGCAGTTTTCGACGTGGTTTTGCCCGCAGATTTTCTTATTGAATCGAAGGCAGTCAACCGTAGTACGTACGTTTTAGTGTTCGGATTGGCGATGGGGGCCGTTATCCTCTTGGGATACAGCGTGGCGCAGCGCATTACGCGCCCGCTGTTTACTTTGATGAAAACCTCACAGGCCGTAGCCGATGGCGATCTAAAACAGCGCACGGGTATCCAGCGCACCGACGAGATCGGCACATTGGCAACGGCCTTCGATCAGATGACGGAACGCCTTGATGAGCGCACCCTCGCCTTGCAGTCTTCATTGCAGGTACAACAGGAAACCGCCAGCCGGATGCGCTCGATCCTGTCCAGTATCGGCGATGGCGTATTGCTTGAAGATGCACAGGGCGATATCGTCCCTCTGAACCAGGCGGCTACCGCGATGCTTGAGGACATGGCCGCAAATTTCCTCGGTGGTCCTATGCGCGAATTGCCTATGCTGGAGCAGGATCACTCGCTGGATGCGCTGGTGAACCCGTGGTTGCTTGAGAGCCGGCGTTTCCAGGTCGCCAACCGGATTTACATGGCACACTCGGCTGCGGTGGGCAGTAATCATGGTGAAAACTTGGGGACGGTCATTGTATTACGCGACGTAACTGCGGAGATGGAGGCCGAGCAACTCAAGGACGCTTTTGTTGCGCACGTTTCCCATGAGCTTCGCACACCCTTGACTGCCATCAAGGGCTACACGGCACTGCTTGGGGCGACCGCTGGCACGGCCTTGAACCAGACGCAGCACAATTTCCTGGACCGGATCAGTCGCCAAACGGACAACCTGGTCGGGATGATCAATGCGCTGTTAGACTTCTCCGAAGTCGAGACCGGCGGGCGGATTGGCTTACGGTCAGAATCGTTAGAACTCCCGGCTCTGGTTCGAGAGATTTACGAAGACTGGCAGATGGATATGGACGAGAAGCCGCTCGTCTTTGCGCTGGAAATTGAGGATGACCTGCCCAGAATCAACGCTGACGTCGCGCGCTTGCGATGGGCGCTCATCAACCTGGTGCGCAATGCTTACCAATATACCGATCCTGGTGGCGCGGTAACGTTGCGTTTATCTTCCGCGCAAGACAATATAATTTTCCAAGTCATCGATACCGGTGTCGGCATCGCAGAGGAAGACCAAAAGCGCCTCTTTACCCGCTTCTATCGCGTGATGCAGAGCCACGATGATAACGTGCGCGGTCTGGGTCTGGGACTATATGTGACTAAAATCATTGTCGAAGCACACGGTGGGGCTATAGAGGTAGCCAGTGAGGTGGGAGTTGGAAGCACTTTTACCGTGACGCTTCCAACAGCGCGTGACCATGAAATCCAGCCGGCGCTTGCTTGACCGATAACGTAGGGGCTAATATGGCGCTTTCCAAGCGGTATCAACGCCAGGATGAAGAGCAGCGGTGGTCAGTTGACATCATTATCTTTCTCATTATTTTGGGATTGAGCTTTGTGTGTCTATGGATCACCGCGCTTTTCGCTGTGCGTCCACGCGATTTTTGGGAAGTCGCTGCGGGGATGTATTCAAATATTAACCCTGATGCGCTCTTTACCCCCATTGTTTATACCGGAGGGTCCGGGGTCGTTCCGTTGCGTGAAGAGGCGCGCATTGTCCCGACGGTGCCGCCCGAACTGCTTATGCCAGAGCAAGCAACGTCTGTTCCGGTGGAGCCAGTGAGTTTCTACACGCCGACCCCCACGCCAACACCCACGCCTCTTCCGCCGACGCCCACGCCTGCACTGCCGACGTCGACGCCCACGCCCACGCCGTCGAGCACGCCGACACCCGTACCGCTGCCGACGGATACACCGGTGCCGACGCCCACATCACCGCCAACAGCAACAGCTACGCCCACTCCGACGCCGTCAGTTTCACCTACCCCGACCGAAACGCCCACCATTACCCCGACGCCTACGCACACGCCTACACGCACGCCGACGTTAACGCCAACTCCGACGCCCACAGCTACGCTCACGCCGACGCCCCCGCCCACACCTACGTTTACCCCGACGTTTACGCCGACGCCAGATGCTCCGCCGCGCCCATCGCCGGTACCACCGCCGTCCACGCCGACGCCCGATGTCCCACCGCGCCCGTGAGGCGCGCTCGTTTGGTGCGTTTAGCGGACGGGATTGCGCAGTATGCCGACGCTCTCTATCTCCACGTCTACCACATCGCCAGGTATTAGTGGGCCGACGCCGGCCGGGGTGCCGGTGAGGAAGATGTCCCCGGGTTCGAGCGTCATCACGCTGGCGGCGTAGGCGATGAGCGTGTTGGCCGGGAACACCATCTGGCTCGTGCGCCCCTGCTGACGCACTTCTCCGTTGACGCGGCAGATGACGCCGAGGTCCGCGATGTCCGCTTCGTGCAAGCCGGTCACAATCCACGGCCCGACAGGGCAGAAGGTGTCGAAACCCTTGCCGCGCGTCCATTGCCCGTCCTTGCGTTGCAGATCACGCGCAGTGACGTCGTTGCTGCACGTGATGCCGAGCACGTAATCCCAGGCCTCTTCCGCGGTGACGTTGCGGCAGCGCTTACCGATTACCACTGCCAACTCGGCCTCGTGTTCCACCCGCTGTGAGAGCGCGGGAACGATGATGGCCTCTCCCGGCCCGATGACGCTGCTTGGCGGCTTGAGGAAGAGCAGCGGTTCGGCGGGCACTTCGGCGCCGTGCTCGGCGGCGTGCGCCACATAGTTGCGTCCCACGCACAGAACTTTTGTGGGGCAGACCGGCGGTAGCAGCGTGACCGTTTCCAGGGTCCCAATACGTGCTCCTGGCGAGCCATCACTGTAAGGATGGCCTTCGAGCCGGTAGACCTGATCGTCCTCGAGCAAAGCCCACACGCTCTCGCCGTGGTCATTGATCCGTACTAAACGTGAAATGGACGTCGCATGCATAGTATCCTCCTGATTTTTATCTGTCTCTTATACACATCTGACGCTGCCGACGAAGAGGATAGTGTAGATCTCGGTGGTCGCCGTATCATT
>OMKS01001366.1_pt1 | contig 21771 bp, 3 predicted proteins | sample 1674721 | NCBI WGS metagenome assembly OMKS01 (sample SAMN06264996, study PRJEB25208) | sediment metagenome | isolation source: hot spring sediment | place: USA: California | collected 2014-09-02
TGATAATTGAGAGTACCAATTTCAGATACCCCGATTCATTGGGCATCTTCGGGTTGAAGGGCCGTGTCCATTCATTACCCGGTCTTGAAAGTACAATATAGTTCAGTGACTTTCCATCATCGAAACAAAGATTCGCAAAACCGGCTTGATGACACCTTTCTTTTGTGACGGAAATGTCAACCGTTTTATTAATAGAGATTCATTAAGCAGAATAAAGATTGATTAGGCAGCTTTCGCGAGTGCACATCTGATGAAATGATCGAGTGCCTAATTACACAAAACAGTCTTGCGGCTTATCTCCTGGTATTTCTTTTCACTGTCGGTAGGACCCATAGTCTCGCGGCGGGAAGTGGGAATGTAAACATTTCTTATGAGATGCTGCGGAAGCTGGATCCCTCGTTATTCACCTTTCTCCTGTTTGTAGTTTACTCCTTTCGGGCACATTGTGACCTCGTGCTTATCGACATCGGCAGAAATAGTTACCGTGATACGGGTAAGTTTGTGCGGAAATACCTGCAATCAGGGAAAGGTAATGGTATCTCCCGGTGCCTGACGGGGGCGAATACGTGAAAGAGGAGACGGGACACTGTTTGAGGTGGAAAGGAAGATTCACCGGATCGTGAATGGATTCTTTCGGTTCGATTCGCCATTCGAGAAAAACAACGAGGCATGGGATGATGAAGAAACGTATTGTAATCATGGTGTGCATAATTATTGTCGCCATTTCCCCGGGGCAATTTCTCTTTGCACACACAATGGAAAGCATTTCGATACTTAAAATCTCTTCGAAAGATAAGACGGCGGTAATACGTATAGGAGATGACAGTCATCTTACGGTTATCAGCGCGGGTGATTATATAGGTGATCGAATAAAAGTAATCGATATAACAGAGGGTAGAATCGTCATGGAGGAGGCGGGCGAAGGAGGAAATGAAACGATCATCTTTAACAAGGAAAACAGGAAGACGACATTTCTTCGGATTTTTAGTGTGGAACCTTCAAAACCAATGGTGACCATACCCCGGAATTCAAATTAATTCGGATCATTCAATCATTCAAAAAGTGGATGCGTTCATTAACTTTCATGAGGAGCATGAGGCGGGTAATGAGTAAAAAACAAACGATTCACAATCGGAGATACTATTGTGCCTTCATAACGACAGTCTTCTGTTTGTTCATTTCCCAAATTTCTTTCGCACAGGATTTCATTGCAACAAGCCTTGGTGATTACGGCAACGTTACGGTTATGGAAGTTACAGGGAATTACGATGCCACTATTGCTGATTTTCAGGTGTCGAGACAGGAAATAGCGAAAGAATTTTTCAAGAATCATCCCGATGACTATGACTTTCTCGTCATATTTTCCAATTTTACATTCAACATGCCAAGTTACGTGATTTCCGGTGAAAACGTTACGGCTGCCGGGTTTTATTGTCCCGTAAGAAATGGCGTTCAGGGTATCGGTAGGGAACTGTTTGATTATTCTTCTTTTTATGGAAGTAACGGGAAACTGCAGGGGACGATAGATATGGGAGCACTTGGCACGAATGTATCCGATCCTCTTGATCCTGGGTTTCAAAAAACAATGTCGGTCCTGAGTCATGAAATACTTCATCGCTGGGCGGCTTATGTAAAATTTAAGAAAACAGACGGCAGTGTCAGTGATGAACTGCTGGGATCCAAGGATAACGCGGGAACGGATCGCTGTCACTGGAGTTTTCTTCTGGACACTGCCGGTTCGGTGCTTTACGGAAACCGGTGGCAGAATAACGGCAATGGAACATTTACTTCCCTTCCGGCTAGAAAGTATTACGGACCGCTTGATTTATACCTTATGGGGTTGGTTGATAAAACTGAAGTGTCTCCGATGCTGCTTATTGAAAATTCTGATATTGATCCGGAACGATTGCCCGAATCGGGCATTACTGTTTCGGGTTCGGAGAGATACATTACGATTGATGACATTATCGCAGCAGAAGGAGAAAGAGTTCCTTCCGCCGAATCGTCACAAAAGAAATTTAAAATAGGTTGCATCTTCGTCGTCAGGCCCGATACATTCAAGGAAGCTGATATCTCAGGAATTCGGAATATTATCGATAACTGGGTCATATGGTTTTCAGGACTGACAAACGGAAAAGGAACTTTATGGATCGATAGTTCTACCGTCGAAAACATTCCGACAAATCCGGGCACGGAATCGCCGGTTTATGATCCACGAACCGCTCCTCCCGAGATAAATGACGGCGTTACATGGCTGATTGGTAATCAGGAATCCGACGGAAGCTGGCAGGACTCGATTCAGACGGTTGAGAGAGACACTGCAGAAGTCATATCCGCATTGAAAACATTCCCGGTCGCGGCACAAAGTCATGACGCCGGAGTTCAATGGCTCGACCAAAATTCCTCAAATAATACTGATTATCTGTCAAGGACAATTGAAACGCTGAATCGCTCGGGCGAGAATGTTGCACCATTGGTGGCGGCATTGCTTTCATCTCGAAACGCCGATGGTGGGTGGGGCGGCAGTAACGGGTATATCAGCAATATGCTGGATACGTCTCGCGCAATTAAATCACTGTTGGCGGCCGGTTATACGGACAAAAATATAATTGCTCCGGCTATTGAGTATTTGAGGATTAATCAGAATCAAGATGGCGGATGGGGAGATGGCGCCGAGAGTAGCACCATACAAACGACAACGGATGTTCTCACAGCATTCAACTATTGCCGGTCGACCTATTCGCTGGAAGGTTCCATACAGAAAGGCATTTCATGGTTGCTGGGAAAACAGAACCCCGACAACGGATTCGGCAACAGTCCGAGCACCATTTACGATACTGCCGCCGCTGCGATTATTTTAAAGGAATTGAATGTTTCTCCTGATACTACGGCCAGTGCGGTTGATTATATTTTGAGTCTTCAATCGGAAGACGGAAGCTGGTTTGAAAGCCCGTACCAGACTGCAATGGCAGTGAGTGCGGTATGGAAAGGAAATGTTGAGCCTGACCTCTCCATCACCACGAATGATATATCGTTTACTCCGTCGACGGTTACCAGTCTGCCGTCACAGATAATCGTCAATGCCGAGATCAAGAATAGCGGATATACCGATGTGTCGGAGGTCTCCGTATGGCTTTATGAGGGAACACTTTCTGATGCAGATAAACGGGGCGAGCAGACAATCTCAATTCCCGGAAAAGCTTCGGCGACGGCAACGTTCACAGTGACCGTCACAAATGGTGACGCCCATCGATACTATGTGGTTATCGATCCACAGGGATTAGTGACCGAATCAAGCAAAACAAATAATACCGCGATCAAAATGCTCTATCCGGAAACATCCTGTGATTTCGATGTACAGCATTTCTCAGTTGTACCCAATCCGGGTAATGTTCTCCAGCCCGTCGTAATATCTTCCCGGATAAGAAATAACGGCACCAGTGATGCCTTCAACGTACCCGTAAAATATTATATCGAATCAGCATCAGGCACGCATGATATAGCGACGGTAAGTTTGAATATACCGGCAGGCACGACGGTTGATCATGAATACATATGGAAGGCAGACATATGGGGAGACGCCCTGACATTGTGTGTTTTTGTAGATTCTGCCGATGCGTTTGCCGAGCTTTCGGAAACGAATAATAAGATGATTATCTCTCCATTTGCCGTTAATGAGGCGACAGCTCCTAATCTGACCGTTTCACATAATGATATTGTGATTACACCGATACCGGCTCATGAAGGTGGGACGGCAACCATATCGTCATTGGTCAAAAATGAAGGCTTTACCGCAGTTCAGAATGCGGAGGTTCGATTTTACAAAGAAGTTCCGGGGAATGACGGCGTTCTTCTGGGCACACGGACGATAGCATCCCTGAATCAAGGGGAGACGGCCGATGTTTCCATCGATTGGGGGACTATTGCCGATTCAGGAGATAAGATTATTACCGTCGTGGTTGACCCGGAAAATAAGATCAGTGAAGTAATAGAAGATGACAACAGCGCCTTTAGGACCATACGGATTCTCAGTCTGCCCGATTTAGAGGTTGCCGATACATCCATCAGGTTTGAGCCTGCGGCCCCCAAGGATGGAGATACGGTATCTATTTCTACAACCGTACAGAATACCGGGCAACAGGAAGTTACGGCCGTTGCCGTGCGTGTTTATGAAGGCGGCAGTATTATCGGATCGGGCACGATTCCCACGATAGCCGGCAATTCACAGGCAGAGATATCCTTTGCCTATGAAACAACGGGCAAAACCGGTGCGCATGAAATCATGCTGGTCGTTGATCCCGATAATTCGATTGTTGAACGAAACAAGGATAATAATACGGCATCCCGCACCTTTGCAGTTCAGGATGCCGATCTGTGGGTGACAGAGCTGTATATATCTCCCAACGGCGATGGTATCAAGGACGAGACGCAGTTTTCGTTCCGGCTGAAGACACCACAGACGGTAAGTGTTGTCGTCGTAAATTCGGAAGAAGAGCGTCTGCGAACATTTACTGCCCCTGAACTTGAAAACACGACGGGCGACGTGGTGACGTGGAATGGATTTGATGATGAAGGCAGGGTTGTTCCCGACGGTGAGTACCAGCTTCGAATTATCAATGCTTCGGGTGCGATCATATCCGGACTTTCCGTTGTTGTGGATAATAATCGATCGTCTCTGATAGATGCAATCGAGTCGCATTTTCTGTTGAAATCAAATCTTACCTGCATGCTGCCCGATACGTCAGATGAGAGATGGTTCCCCGACGAGAGCGGCATGGTGGTGTATGTCTATGGACAAAACAGTAATACACCTGAATATCCCACCGGTTTGTATACCGTTACTCCGGACGGTGAAGATGTTATGCGACTGGTTCCGCATGAATGGTGTATCGGGGAAGATCCCACGTATGATTACCGATACCCGGAATATGACATTTATTCTCTGTCCAACGATGGAGAGACTATCGCATTTGTTCTCGAAAAATATAACAGACTAACGCGGTCGACAGAGTTGATGCAGCTGTGGACGGTTGATCGGTACGGCGAAAATCTGATGATGCTCGACTCTCGTGAGGCTCTGCATGAAGCAGCATATATCAAAGAGATTGAGTGGGCTCCCGACAGCCGGCGCATCGCATACCGAACGATTAATAAAACAACCAATGACAATGAACTCTGGATTGTCAAATCCAACGGAACCGACAAGCAAAAGATGGCTTCGGTCAGTGGGAATCTCAGTCTCTACACATGGTCTTCAGATGGGCAAAAAATCGCATTTGTACAGTATGATGAAGGGTTTAATTCTGCGATAGCAAGTATTGTCAGTCTCACGGGCGACCGGTGGGATATCTATGAAACAACCAATCGGATTGCCACCATGGAGTGGCTCAGTGGCGAGCGGGTGCTCATTGAGGAAGAATTCAATTCAGGGCGGAAGCAAATTCGGATTCTGGATACTTCAGGTTCGGGAAATCACATAAGTGCCGATGTGAACAACGTCCGGTCTCTCCTGATAAGCTCGGATAGACGGCACTATGCGGTTATTGACGGCATGATGGATTTTGTTGCCGATCCGTGGAGTGTTAAGTTGTGCGATGAAAACGGCAATTGTACCGTTCTCCATGAATCATCATCAGCAACAGTGGAACAGATGGAACATCCCGTTGTGGACGAACTCCGCTGGTCGCGCAACGGCGACAAGATCGCGTTTGTGGATTACGGTTACACTGAAGCGAACCCCGGCAATTTTAACGCCTATGTGGTGGTGATAGACCTTCGCACGATGGAAAAGAAGGCTTTTTCGATTGAGGATACACCGGATAATTATTTCCGCTATGTATACGATTCGTTGCAGTGGTTCAGCGACAACGTTTCTCTGGTTGCGAATGTTGAACAAACCGGCGTCATTGCAATCAATACCGACAGTGGGGAGAAGATGAATCTTCCCATAGAGGGAGCATATTACGGCACTGAACCGAGAGTGTCGCCGATTGGCCGGCATGTAACATATAACCGGTTTGTTGATAGTGAGAGCATATGTGCCGGCAGAGGGTGGAACGATTTGTGGGCCATGAGGTCGCTTATGAATCTGACCGCCGATTTGCGGGTAACTAAGGATTCGTCGGCGGTCATTCTGAAAGGCATCGCTGCAGACCTTCATCTTGCCGATTATAAACTCGAATATGCCGATGCAAAAAATCTTGATGCCTGGAGCTTAATCACGCCGCCATCCACGCTTCCTGTTATTAATGATGTGATGGCGTTGTGGGTTCCCCCATACGAAAGTACGTTCTATGTTCGTCTCACCGTATCCGACAGGGCGGGCAATAGAACGTGGGAAAGAAAGCGCGTTACATGGGGGCAATCCGTAAGTGTAACTAATCTGTATAAATCTGAAGAACTCTTTTCTCCAAATGGAGACGGCGTCAAAGATACGGTCGAACTTCATTATCGTGTTGTAGACCCGGTGCATCTTGAATTCTACATACACGATGCCGACGGTATGCTTGTCAGAACGTTTCTGAAGGATCATTCACTTCCCGGTGAGGATTACCTTACATGGGATGGACGTGATGAAAGCGGGGCCGTGGTTCCCGATGGCATCTACACGATGAAGGTTTTTGATTATGAGTTTTACGTCGAGGTGGATACGACCCCGCCCCGCACAACAATCGAGTTTGGCAATATCGAAGGCTCCGATCAGATCGGCGCGACGGTTTCCGGCGCTGACATGCCGGTTTATGCCGACTTGCGGGGAGGGGTTTTTGACGACCATATAAAGGAGTGGATCGTCGAATGTGGCGATGGCGATAATCCTCAGGAATGGCATGAATTCAAGAGAGGTACCGGCAACGTTATACAAAAGAACGATGACTCTGAACCGATCTTTGATGCTGACGGTAACCCTCAGGCTGAGACGCTTCAGAAATTTCAGAGCGTTATGATCGAGTATGTTGTTGGTAAGAAGTTCAGAATTACCGCCGTGGATCATGCCGGGAATAAGCAAACCCGTCTTGCTGAATTTCTGGAGGAAGTGCTGGTTGCCAATCTATGGAAAATCCCGAAATCGAGCGATACGTGGTATCCGATACCTTTTGTACGAAACAAGGACGGCGGTTTTATCCCACGGGATGTTATTCTACCGGAATATGTACAACCCGGTCAGCATCATCTTCGTGGACTAGAGACATTGAGGTTGCCACTCGCCGCTGTAACGTTGCAGTGTCGGCGGGATATGCAGTGGATTGATGCGTTGGAACAGGAAAATCCCCTTTCAGGCGTGATTACGGTGGGATGGGATAATTCGGATGATGCCCTGAATGATGTTGATGCCGTGAGAATAAAGGCCGTTGATGTTACCGGCATTGAGCACTTTTCGAATCCCGTGTATATTCGATCACTTTTCTTTATTACCGTTGGATGCAGTGAACCGCCGACAGCACGTCAAAATCTTTTTGAAGATCTGACTGAGCTGAAATTTCAGGTGATGAGCAATGAAGATGAACGGTATCCCGAGTGGACGGATTATAAGGTATTATATGAAGTTATCGGTGATATTATACCGAAGGGCACTTTTTATCTTCCCCTGCCTTCCGATCTCCGAGAGGGCGTGAGCTATTCATTGCGGATGACCGGCGTTGATGCTGACGGCGGCGATCATATAAGTAACGTAGTTACGTATCCTCCATCCGACTGCGCTCAACTTCTTCTTGATATAACATATGATTCCGGAAATGACTGTGGGGTGCTTTCATCCGGAAAAGTTGAAATATCAGCCCGGTGTATCAAACCTCCCTCACGATTAAAAACATTGAGTTATTATATTAAGGCACCCGGCAGGGACCGAGAACTGTTGCGCTGTTTCGATCTTGCCGGTGAGGGATGGGGAAGTGTTTTTGTCGATACGTCACGTATGGACGAAGGCACGTACACAGTGGAAGCGGTTGTGGAGTATGTTCGCGAGGATTTGATCGACCGCATCGGCGGAGCATCGGAACTTTTCGTCGATCGGATGCTTCCTGAAGCTCTGATTAGATACCCCGGCGACACTGAGTATCTCTGTCCGATGAGCCTGGAAGATTCCGGGGGGAGCTGGCGCGGTGTTAATGTTGAAGTGAAAGGCAGTGATGATACGGCTGTTAAACAGTATGATCTTTATTACGGTATCGGTGAGGATCCCGGGAAGTGGATGCCTGCGGTAACCAGGATAAATGGAGAGAATAAGAGGATTTCCGGTCATGGAGCAATTACGGGTACAATAGGCCCGTGGAATGTTCCCGACATGGCGGGCACTGTTTTCAGCCTCAAATTCAAGGTGACTGACATCGTCGGAAACGTAAACTGTTATACCACAGCGTGTCGCCTGGATACCACGGTGCCCGTAGCGGTTTCATCTGACAAAAAAATATTTTCTCCCAATGGGGACGGAGAATGGGATGATGTGACAATCAATTACAGCATCGGAGAATACGCCGCAGTGGATGTGACCGTCATGAAAGTATTGCAGGGCGCTCAGACGTATCCTGTAGAAAGGAGGTTGATAGTACATCAGCCGCACATCGGCGGTCCTGCCGCGATAGTTTGGGACGGCAGAGATGATGCCGGCGCTGTCGTGCCCGACGGATTGTATCAGGTGATGGTTGCTGCCATCGATTCGTGCAACAACGAAGTGACGGAAAAGATTGAAATTGAGGTTGATACTACGCCGCCGACCGTGGGTATTTCGTCACCGCAGCCGAGCGATTCCCTGGGAGTTATGGTGGAAGTGACAGGAAGTGTCAGTGACACGAATTTTGCACATTATGATCTCACTGCCGAGCAGGGTGAGACGAAACAGGCCCTTGCATCGGGGAATAATCCCATCAGTAACAGGATAATGGGTGCATGGAATACCTATGGTCTTGCAGGTCAATGGACGTTGAAGCTCGCTGCAGTGGATAAAATCGGAAATACAAGCGAAGCAACTGTCATTGTCGATTTGGAAGATACGCAGACGCTGATAAAGAGTTTTACGGCTCTTCCCGTTCTCTTCTCGCCCAATAATGATGGCAAGCGGGAAACGACGGATATACGATACGAACTCGAGGATACGTGCGACATTACCATCGAGATCCGTAATGAGTCAGCGGTTAAAAAGACCTATACGGCGCAGTCGGTATCGACGGGAGAGTATATCTATCAATGGAACGGGAGCAGTGATGTCCCGGGTGAGACGGTTGTACCTGACGGCGCCTATACGATAATGCTGAAGGCTGTTCTTTCATCGAATCCAACGGTAGTCCAGGAAGAGATCGTAACCGTAGTGGTAGATGGAGTACATCCTTCAGTTGCGATAGGACCATCTGATAACGTATATCTCAAAGGTTCCGTTACGGTTTCAGGAACTATTACCGATCAGAATCTTGCTCATTATTCCCTTTCCTATACAGGTGATGAGGGAACAACGATTCTCGACGAAGGGAATCAGAACAGAGAGGATCACACCTTCGGGGTAATCGGTGATTTGTCGGAAGGCACGTACGTTCTTACTGCTGCCGCTGAAGATTGTGCGGAAAACGCCGTCGTGAAGACGTCATCGTTTACAGTCGACAGAACCCCTCCGCGAGCAGTTATTCAGACGCCGGAAAGCGACGATCTTTATGGATCTCGAAATGATACGGTTTCCATAACCGGGACGGTTGATGAAGAAAACCTTGAAATCTTTTCACTTCGGTATGGTTCGGGAGATAACCCGACTCAATGGATCGAACTGTTTGGAGGCGACAGTCTGACCGGGAGCGATGTTCACGTTGACTGGGTTGTCGGCGAGAATGCCGGCATCCCCGACGGAATCCATACGGTATCTTTATATGCAAAGGATAAGGCCGGATGGGAAGGGGAGGCCAGAGTCAAAATTATTATCGATAATACCATTCCCGAAGTATCGATTTTGTCTCTAGAGAACGGTGATTATGTCAAGAGTCCGGTATCGGTCGTGGGTACTTGTCTTGACGAAAATCTCGATGAATATATTGTCGAAATATCCGCAGGTGAGTGTGGAAGAGCTTTCAAGTGGGTGCCGATCAGGACATCATCCGTTTCAGTTGTTGATAGCGTTCTGGCGTTGTGGTCAGGTCTGCCGCCCGATGGCAAATACTGCCTCAGAGTCAGTGCAACGGACCGGGTCGGAAACAGAGCTGAAACCGCCGTGGGGGTTATCGTTGACACACAGCCGCCGTCAGCACCTGTTCTTTCGGGAAAAACTGAAGACAATTCATCCGTCGTACTTGATTGGTCGGCCAACAGTGAACCGGACATTGCCGGTTATAATGTATACAAGAACGGTACAAAGGTTAATATCACACTGATTATTGACCCTCATTATAAGGATCAGAGCCTTGGCGAAGGCACTTATAAATATTCCGTACGGGCCGTTGATCAAGCCGGGTGGGAAAGTGAGTCCTCAAATGAAATTGAAGTAACAATTGATCTCGTTCCACCTGACGCACACATCGGGTTGCCTCGTGACGGAGCTATCGTCAGTGACATTGTAGATATTAAAGGAACGTCATACAGTGAAGATGATTTCAAGGAATACCGGGTCTTTATCGGTGAAGGATCTGCTCCGTCAACGTGGATTCTGCTCAGAACATCACCGGTTCCGGTCAACTATGACACCTTGGTTCACTGGGACAGTATCGGATTTGCCGAGGGAGTGTATTCGATCAAACTTGAGGCGGAAGATATCAACGGCAATGTCGGTTCTCATCAAATTGCAGTTACTGTCGACAATACCCGGCCGGTCGCTCCCATTCTCATTTCGGCGACACCAAGCGGTTCGAATGTAAACATTACATGGCAGGCCAACACAGAGGCCGACCTTGCAGGATACCTGTTGTATCGTAATCACGAACTTGCGAATGTATCAGATCCCGTTATCGGAAACCTGAAACCATATCTGTTAACGGATACGCACTATACTGACTCCGGGCTGCCTGACGGCACGTTCAGTTATTATCTTTTAGCTATGGATGAAGCCGGTAATATCAGCGATCAATCAAATACGATCGATGTAGAAATCGACACAAAACCGCCGCAGGCCTTTATCGTTGCGCCGGAAGACGGAGTGGGCTTCGAGAACAATTGTATGGTAAAGGCGGATTCTCCCGACGGCGATATCATAAAGGTACAGTTTCAGTACAAGAAAGCTGATGAAAGCGTCTGGATCAACCTGGGAAGCGCCGTTACGACACAGCCGTGGATTACCCATCTCGATCCGGCAGGCCTCGGTTTCGTCCATGGAACTTACCATTTGCGGGCGGTGGCGACCGACAGAGGGGAAAAAACAGATGAATCGCCTTCGCAGATTTCGATTATATACACTGATGTGACAGCGCCTGCAAGTCCCGCCGATCTTCGTGCCGGAGCAAACGAAGATACTGTCACCCTTACCTGGAGCGCCAATACTGAAGAGGATCTGGATGGCTACAACGTCTACAGGCTTGTGGGAACGTTACGAACCAAACTCAATATGGACATTGTAAAGGATGCATCCTTTGTTGATCCCGGACTTGATGTCGATACGTACGGATATGAAGTAACGGCGGTCGATACGTACGGAAATGAAAGCAAGCCCTCCACAGCCGATGCAACAATCTATGCTCCCGTGATTGATCAGCCTTACACACCGTCGGGGAAGCCGGTTATTCATATCAATGGCGCCCAGGCGGCAGCTTATTCTACGGTTGAGATATTCACTGCCGTGGGCGCCGGCGATTTGGAGTCCCGATGGTCGGTCACGGCGGATGCTCAAGGAATGTTTGACGCGGACATTATCTCTTCTCCGGGTGAAAATCGAATAGCGGTGCAGGCGATACATGGGGATGATTCCCGGAGTAAAATGTCCGATGTGGTGGTTGTGGTTTATAATGAACCGCCTGCGGTGCCGGAGGGACTGACAGCGGCGATCGATAACAAGAATGTCAGCCTTTCCTGGAATCCGAACAGCGAATCCGATCTCGCTGGCTATAATCTCTACCGCAACGGTGAAAAATTGAATACATCGACGGCGGTGACGACCGGAACTGCGACGGCCTCGCTATCCGGGTATGCAGCATACAAAGCGTTTGACAACAATCCTTCCACTATCTGGTACGGATCTTTATATGAGACTAAGAAGTTTGCGTGGTGGCAGATCGATCTGGTAAGTCCCGAGTTGATAAGCCGCCTCGAGATTGACTGGTATTCACCGAACTGGGCGGCAAAGGATTACGAAATTCAGATGTGGTCCGGATATGCATGGATCACATGGAAAAAAATAGTCGGTAACACGGAGAAAATAAATACTTTTGATATCATGCCGGCTTATCGCACGGACAAAATCCGTATTTTCATAACCGGTACGGTTTCCACCGCGGCGTATCGGGCTATATCCATCGCCGAGATAGGGATTCAGAAAGAAAGCCCTATTGCTGCCGTCTCGTACGAAGAAACCGACCTGCCTGACGGCATGTATGAATACCAAGTATCAGCCGTCGATTATTATGGTTTTGAAAGTACGCAATCAGAAAAACTGGATGTCCCTGTCGGGGATGTAGTTCCACCTGATCCGCCGCAGGGACTCGTGGCGTCAGCGACCGGTTCTGATATTGAGCTTCAATGGCTGCCAAATTCCGAGAACGATCTTGCAGGATATTATATCTATCGTGCTGTTGATCAGGGATGGGCAAAAATTTCATCGGTTCCCGCAACGGAGACAACGTATACCGACACAAATCTCAGGAACGGCACCCATACCTATCGGATCACGGCTTTCGATACGGTAGGTAACGAAAGCGAGCCGTCCAACACTTCATCGACCGATGTCGCTGTCGATGCGCCTCCGACTCCCGTGAATCCAGGTATTACCATTGTACCCGAAGGCAGTGCCCTGATGATCTGCTGGGAATCATCGGGTGGAACGACAGTTGGTTACAAACTCTATCGGAGTCTGGCACCGGGAGGACCGTACGAGCGGATAAACGATGAGCTCATCACCGATACATGTTACACCGATACGGCACTGACAAATGGTGTTACTTATTATTATGTTATTACCGCTGTTGATTTGCTGGGGAACGAGAGCGCTTACTCCGAACATGTCGCATCGATTCCGGCAGATACGACAGCTCCGGTTGCTCCGGTATTATTCCAGCCTACGACGAGCGGAACCCCCCTGGAAGTTGGTGAGCATACAGTTGATGTCGGAGGATGGGCGGAACCGGCGGCAACCGTCAAGCTCTTCGGGAATGGTAATTCTCCGGGTGAGGCAAAAGCACTGGAGGAAAACGCACGTCAATTGTTTACCATCTTTGATGATGACAGCTATGCGCTCGATCTTTCCGTTTCTCCCGACGGCACAAAATTAGCGTATTTCACCGATGAACCGTCCATGTTTTTCGGCCCCGGTTGGTTGAAAGATTTATCCACGGGGGAAACGACGCAGATTTTCCAACAGGGATACTCGGTTTCATGGTCAGATGACGGTAAGACGCTTGCCTGTACCCTGGAAAGTGATGACGGATTCCGCATAGTTCGGTTATACACTCCCGGCACCGGTGCGGAACGGCAACTGACCGGTGACACAGACGTTAATGAATTTTCTCCGTCATGGACCCATGACGGAAAGAAGATAGCCTTTATCAGTGACAGATCCGGCTTGAGCGACGTATGGATCAAAGACCTTGAAACGAACTCACTGTCACAGGTGACACAAAATACGGACGCATGGAGTGTTTCGATTTCCCCCGACGGCACAAACATCGCCTATGCTGTAGGCGAATCTTTGCATATTCTTGATATTAACAGTGGAAACTCTATTGAAGTCACATCTTCGCTTTACGCTGACATAGAAAACGTGCCGTTTGCTTGGTCGCCTGATAGTACGAAGCTTGCTTTTGTTTCATTCGATGACGATTCTCCGGATATCTATATTCTCGATGCAGGGACAACAAATACTGTTCAGGTAACCGATTCGGATGAGGAAAAGGCCTGGCTTGCCTGGTCGCCTGACGGTGGAAAGATCGCCTTCGCTCTTTTTGCCGATAATCATGAAGAATTGAAAATCGTTCCGGCAAAGCAGGGCGTGACGCCTGACATACTCGTGCAGGCGGAGGAATACCTCGGATCCGTCGAATGGCTCCCCTCGGGCCGGATCGCTTATATGGACGGCGTAAACCTGATTTTGCTGTATCCCCAGGGATTCTTCAGTTTTGCCGATGTGGGTCTGGATGCGGGGGAAAACGTGTTCCACGCGATTGCCGTCGATTCTTCGGGCAACGAGAGTTCCCCGTCGGATGACATCGTCGTGATTCTTGACAATCTTCCCGATCTTGAAATCGCTGATGATGATATCTTTGTTTATCCCGCCGCTCCTCTAACGGGCGAGGTTGCGACAATCAGTGTCACGGCGCGAAATAAGGGGTCGGCGCCCGCTGAAAACGTTCATGTCGATATTTATCACTGGGATCCGTCAGGAGCCGTTAATCTCGTTAAATCGGAAGTTATCCCAATGATGGATGCCGGTTCTCAAACGACGATCAGTTTTGCCTGCGATCCGGTTGAAAAAAAGGGTGAACATATCATTACCGCTTACATAGATGACGAAGCAGGAATGCTTGAGCTGTCCGAAGAAAATAATTTTGCGGTCGGTAAGTTCTATGTAGCGGATAGTGAAGGAGTGAACATGATAACCACCCTCGATGCCGATATCTATAACGGCAATGAGGATGTGGATATTGATATTCGCTTGTTCAACAGCGGTGCGAAGAAAGACGTCGTTCTGGCGGTTAGCGTTGAGGATGAAAGCGGCTTTACGGTTGCCGAATTTGATGAGATTGAGACGGAGCTGCCTTATGGAGCCAACAAACGTTACTCTCTCATATGGAATACCGGCCGCACCTATGCGGGAATGTACCGCGTACGAACCGTATTAAAAGAGGCTTCCGATGTAATTGATGAGACTGTCGAACCATTTACCATTACTTCGGCTGTTACGGTGTCCTCGTCAATTATAACCGATAAAGTTCATTATGGTCCCGAAGAAGACGTGGTGATGGACGTCACGGTAATGAATGACGGCTATAACTATGATGTTTCCGAACTCACCGTCAGGATAAGCGTCGTCGATGCAGGTGATCAGGAACTCTTCGCGGAAGAAAAGGGCATTGTCAATCTGCGTGCCGGGACCAAGGTTTCAGTGCGGTCCATCTGGAATACGCAGAGATGTCCGACCGGCGAGTACAGGGCGCTTGCCCGGATCATCCGGAACAGCGAATCCCTTTCCGACAGTTCGGAGTCATTCGATATTGATGCGGCGGTTGAACTGACAGGAACCGTAATGGTTTCACCTGCGGTAGTGCTTATGGACAGTCCCGTGGGTGTTGATTATTCAGTTACGAATGCCGGAAATTCTTCGGCCCATGACCTTGCGGTGACTGTAGTCGTTTGTGATCTCGACAGCCTGACAGTCGTTGCTGCCCATGAAGAACTGATGACCCTCGGCGTTAATGAAACGAAAACCGGCCACACCGATTTCAATACGGCGGGATTTGAGGCAAAGCAGTGGAAAGTCATTCTGCGGTATGGCGAAGACGGGGATGTAAAATCGCTTGCATCGGCTTCGTTCACGGTGAAAGATGGTACCGCACCCGTACTGACCGTCGTATCTCCTCAAAATGGCGAATCGTGTTATGGTTCGGTTACGATGACTGTCATTGCAGGTGATAATGCGTCGGGCGTTGAAAAGGTGGAATATCGGATTGATGGAGGAAACTGGATACCGCTTCCGGCAACGGATGCCGCATCGGGAAAATATTCATCGACGTGGGAACCACTTGAATCGGATGAAGGAGAACATCAGATACGGTTCAGGGCCACCGATAAGGAAGGCAATACATCGACCCCGGTGAACGTAACCGTTAACGTGATTCTCCAGACACCCTTTGCGCGACTTACCGGCACTCTGTCGGCTTCACCTGATCCGGTATATCAGGGGCTGGAAGAACAGTTTACCTATACGGTGACAAACGATTCTCCGGCGTCCTTTGACAACATGACCGTAACGGTTCTGATTGTCGAGCATCAGACACAGGATGTGAAAGCAACACTCTCCGGGACGACGTCAGTACCGGCGAACACCATCGCAACGGGCGGCATTACTCACATCACCGCCGACCTCGTGCCCGGAATGTATGATGCCGTGCTGCAGGTGGCCGTGCCCGATATTCCTGAAGCGAAAATCCTGTCGCAAACGACATTTGAAGTTGTTCCTTCGATAGCCGTGGCGAAAACAACGGGCGGGTCTGTCAATCTCCTGGTATGGGTAAATGATGCCTGCCGGCTTTACACCGGAGGAGATGATGGGCACGGCTGCGGAGAATGCGGCGGCAACCATGGTCAGGGAAATGGTCAGGGGGGCGGATGCGGCCATGAAGGATGGGTCGAATGCGTCAGAGTAGATCTGCTCGAAAATATCCTGAATGGCGTCGTTGATGACTATTACATTGTCTTTGATCCTGATTCATTTGAAGAAGAACTGAGAAACCCGTGGTATACGGATATTCTCATCCTCGGTGATCATGAGCCCCTCAGGTACAAGGTTCGTGCCGAACTCAGGGAAAAGGTGTTTTCAGGTACGGGAGTCATTTCTTCGCTCTGGCTCAGGCATTTCATAGAGCCCGATGAAGATGACTGGTGGGATATATCGTCCATCTTCGGCGTTCGATGGAGCGGTCATCTGTGGCCCGGTGAACGTCAGGTGGAAACCGTAGCGAGTCCCGTTACGAATGAAGGGATCATTGCCGTGCGAGGCAAGGCAAAGCGGATCGAGGCGAAAGACGGGACAACCGTGGCCGGATGGATCGAACCCGCCGGCGGGCATCACGAACGGTCACCCGCAATTGTTATCAATACGTACGGCGCCGGGACAACGATCTACTGCGCCTTTGATCTCGGACTTTCGCTGGCGGAGGAAACATATGATTTGATAGCGGATCTGGTGACACGATCCGTCGGGCACGTTCATAAACCAGGCAATTCCGAGACATACCGTCCATATGATCTCATTCCCGTAAAAATAGATACGACGAGCGGGACCACTGCTTTCAATCTCAGGATGACAGAGACATATTCTGAACAGCTTCGCCTCTATGACATCGGCGAGCGACAATGGAACGATGAGAATCCATGGACCAAAGATTTTCATCTTGATTCCGGTGAAACAGAAACGGCGCGGTATGGCTTCCTGTTGCCCGACATCCCGGGAACGTATACATCCCGAACGGAGGTCGGGTTTGTTCTCGATTCCGGATATGTGCCGTTTCGAGCTATGACCGATGATTTCGTTGTAGAGAAGGATATTGAAACGCTGATCGACGATGTGCTTGCCGGGCTGGATTCGCTTTCGGTATCGTTCTTTGATCGATTCAAGGTCTGGGGTGCGATCAGCTTTGTGCATCGGGTTCAGGATCGGGTCATACGAACGGACCGGGATATTGAAGAAAACATCAGGGATATACTCAGAGCCATTCACCTGCTGTTGTTTGTTGGAAGCGCCGACCCGTCTGATGTCAGAGTGATGCTCGATAATATCCTGAAGATCGAACAATCCCGCTACTTTTATTTCGAGGGACCGGAGGAACTGTTGAGCGGAACCATCAGTGCAGCCCCGAATCCGTTCATTGCAGGCGAACCGGCTACACTGACATTTACCGTTACCAATGCCGGTGAACAGGCCTTGAATGATGTGATCGTGAGGATGCTCATTATGGATGTCGATTCGCAGACAGTAAAGGAAACCCTTGAGAAGAACGTCGATCTGCCGGGAGGGGGAACGACAACTACCGATATCATGGCGATTCAGTCGATCGGCCTGGAAGCAGGGAATTATGAGGTGATTCTGACGGTGACCTCCACCGAAATTCCCCAAGGGAAGACACTGGCATCGATGGGTGTGGAAGTTAACGTATCGGCTCATCCGCCCACGGCTGTCATCGGTGGGCCGTATGTTGCGATGATCGGTGAGACCGTCGAAGTTGACGGGACGAGTTCCTATGACGTCGATGAAGGATTGAGCGAATCGGGTTCGCCGCCTTTTGATGGAATTACTGCATACGATTGGAATTCCCGGATGGATGAACCCTATGATTTTAACGATGCTCATGGCGCACGTGCATCGCTTCCCCCGTATGATAATGCCGGTGTCCATGAAATTGCCCTGCGTGTAACCGATAATACGGCAGCCGCTTTCCCCGGTGCGGGAACGGGCAACCTGAATCACATCGCCTATGGCGACGTGACGGTCTTTCAACAAGGAGTGACAACTCTGGACATTATCCCGGAGTCTCATAGATGCAAACTCCTTTGGAATGATATCGGAGCGTATCCCTATGAGATACTCCGTTCCAGTAAGAGTGCGAATGAAGGTTTTGAAAAAATTGGAACAACGTCGGATACATTCTATAGGGATCGAACCGTCAGTAAGGGAAAAGATTATTGGTACCGCATCGGCGGGGAAGTGGGCGGCCGGGAGACAATTTCACCTGCGGTTCATGTAGACATCCGATGACGTTGACGGAGCGAAATTCAGTTACTATACACGAGGAGGGGTTGGAATTTGATGCAGCGACCGACGAATTCGATCTTATTGTTTATATGCTGCCTTTTTATTATGATGCCGGGCCTGTCAGGGGCCGCCGACGGTAACCTTGAAAAAGACATGCAGAATGCGCTCGATCAGAGCAGAGGTGCGGTTTTTCATCTTCAGGAACGGATTGCACGGGGGATGCCGGCGCCGGATCTGTTTGCCCGGCTGAAGAGTCTTGCGGAAGATATCCGCATGTCGCATCTTTTGCTGGCAGAGCGATTCAGACGTCATGAGGCACGAGTGAGCGCCCTGGGAGCCGTGGCGTTGGAACGTCACCACCACATGGAGGAAACATACCGCCGGGCCGTGGAAGAATACCTGGACATCGTGGACGGGATGAAAACGTTTGAAGACCTGTCTTCCCCGTCGCTGGAACGGCTCAAGACCCTCCTCGACCGGATATTGCCGAAAAAGAAACGTCCCATTTTCGGGGCTCTTCCTTACCGAAATCTTGACTACCCGGCAACAATTCCCCCGATCGAACCATCAGTCATTCCCGCCTATCGGGGAGGAGATAAAACCGTCTCCGATGATGATCTGAAAGGTACGCCTCTGGCTCCCGTATCTGCCCAGATTGCCGAACTCGCGGAATCGCTCGACTGGAATCCGGTCGCCATCTATGAATGGGTCAAAAACAACATCGATACCCAGTGGTACTGGGGATGTATGAAGGGGGCGGAAGGAACGCTGCGGCAGAAAAGTGGAAACGACGCCGATCAGGCGGCCCTCCTTGTAGCGCTTTTGCGCTCCGCCGGATATCCTTCGCGGTTTGTCCGCGGGGTTGTCGAGTTTTTCCCCGGAATCGACACAGCCCGGAACCTTACCGGGATCGAGGATGAACGGGAGATCGCCGCTTTTTTCAGAAAAGCGGGCATTCCATCCGCGCCCGTGATCAAGGGAGGTGGAATTGCAAACATCAGGATCGAACACATCTGGGTGGAAACGCAGGTTCCGTATGCGAACTACCGCGGTGCCGTCATCGACGAACACGGCAAGACATGGCTCGGTCTGGACACGAGCATCAAGGCAGCGGGATATACTTACAATCAACCCGAAGCGATTCCGGGGGAATTTCCCTTATCCGGCATCCGCGATTCGTATCTCGAAGCTGTTCGTGGTGAAACGCCTCTGGAATATATCAAGTCGGAAATCGACGGATGGCTGAGTCAGAATCAGCCGGAAATGACCCGCGAGAGTTTCCTGCGAACCAAAACCCTGGCGGTGGAGGAAATGAAGATCCTTCCGGCGAGCCTTCAGTTTATCCAGGTTGCGGTAACCGGGGAATATACCGAACTGCCGGATGAATTGGTGCATACTGTGCGCTTTCGTACAACCTCCACGGGGGATGACGATTTTTTTGATATCACCCTGCCTGCGTTCAGGCTTTCCAATCGGCCGGTTTCGATTACCTGTGAACCGGAAACCGTGGAGGATCAGGAAATAATTAACTCATACGGAGATCTCGACAATACACCGGCATATCTGGTGAGCCTTCGTCCCGTCATTACGGTGGACGGAGAACGGCTGGCTGTGGGGAAAGGGGGCCTGCCCATGGGCAGCGAGTACACACTTATCATGGAACTCACCTCACCGAATGGCGTCGAACGCATAACAAATTCCCACGTCATGGGAAATGTGTCCATGGTCGGCATTGCCTGCCAGTCCGCCGTTATGCCCGATGAGGTTCCCGATAAAGAAAAAACCGCCGAAACCTGCCTGCATGAGATGGCGATCGGCTACATTGACCGGTGGAACAAGGCGGAAGACGAACTCGCCTCGCTGTTCCATCTCGCCATTGCCCGGCCCATTCCCGCCGTGGTCACCGTCGGCGGTCTGATTGACGTGACATACCTCCTCGATTCGCCTTACGAATTCACCTGGAAAGGCGTCTTCGTCGATGCCGATCTGAAAACAATTGAATCGGCGGCAGGATTCACGGACACGAACGACAGGCAAAAGATTTTTATGCAGCTGTCGGGACTGCACGGCTCGATCTTAGAAAACCTCATCCTTGAGGATACTCTCCAGGTGGACGGCATTTCCACGGCCAAACTGTTCGGTGTGGTCAACAGCAGCGGGATGCCGGTCATTACGATCGACAAGGGTACGTTGGACGCATTGCTTCCCTCATTGTCCTTTGACGATGCCGTCAAGGAAGATATCGCCAATGCGGTTAACCGGAACTTCATCGTTCGCGTTCCTCAATCGGAAATTACATATGAAGACTGGACCGGTATCGGCTATCTCAAAGAAGATCCCGAAACAGGTGAAGCCGGCTGGATGCTGAGCGGGATGATAGCCGGGGCATCCACGGCATGGAATATCAGCCGGTGGGTGGAGCTGATACGTGACAGGCTGCGTCATCCCTTTTCCGAACCGCCCAATTACGATCCTGCATCGGCTTGCAGCGTCGTTAAAATCGATGCCGCCGACCGGCAGAAGAACACTGCCGGCAGGAAGCTGGACAAGCGTCTGGAGGTTATGGTTCGCGACAGGGAAGGCAGGCCCGTGAAAGGCGCCCTGGTGACCTTTACGGTTATTGCGGGCGGTGGGACGTGCGGCAATAATGAAACGGCAATTACCACCGCCACGGATTACCGGGGACTGGCTTCGACGGATATGACCCTCGGCCGGTTCACCGCAGAGAACCCCGTGATGTGGCAAGTAGCGGGACAGACCTATGCCCAGCAGGTGGGCGTCAATCTTGTGGATGTTTCTCTTGCAAATGGAGTAAAGATTGCCTCGCCTTTCACCGCCTACAGATTCCCCGGCGAAGCCTTCCGTATGAGAAAGCTGTACCAGGCCGGATCTATTCGTCAGATACTGGATTTCGCGGGATTTGTGTCTGTAGCGGTGGAAGATGAGAACGGAAACCCCATCTCCAATTGCGATGTCACATTTACAGCTCAGGATGCCGTTGCCTCCACGCCGACACCCTGCATTGCCGACGGCGAGGACAGAACATTTGCCATGCTGGTAAAATCGGGCGATAAGTGTCTGAAAGGTATCCCAACCTATGATTCGTGCCGGTGTCAGGGTTCTCCCTGTGAAAGCGGGACGCGAAGCATTACCGAAACGACGAATCGTGCCGGCGCGTCCGTCCATGTCTT
>OMKS01001368.1_pt1 | contig 21738 bp, 21 predicted proteins | sample 1674721 | NCBI WGS metagenome assembly OMKS01 (sample SAMN06264996, study PRJEB25208) | sediment metagenome | isolation source: hot spring sediment | place: USA: California | collected 2014-09-02
TTAGGTAGTTCCAGGACTTAAAATCTTCCAAACCAGACACTTGTTGCTCGGAAAACGCCTGTATTTGGAAAGTTTATTTTCCTGGAACGGCCTTATCGTTTGCTGAAGGTCCGTTACCTCCAACGAAAATTCAAAAAAATAAAATTCGGCGATAACAGACTGGGAGTCTGTTGCAAAATAGACAGGCAACCCCAGGTTAACGATTTTAAAGTGCACGATCGAACGGGTGCAACGCACTGATGATGCAATGCGTTGCACCTATGAAAAACTTTAGCTGCTCTTGGTGGGCATATACTTCGACAACTTGGCCGCCAGATTGGAGAGCGGCAGACTTTGCAGCCAGATTCTTCCGGGGCCGGTCAGCGTAGCGAGGAACAACCCCTCACCACCGAACAACACATTGGTAAGGCCCTTGACCGTCGCAATATCATAGCGAACAGTTGGCTCAAAACAGGCGATGTGACCGGGATCCACTTTCATCGTTTCACCGGCCTGTAGCGTGTACTCGCGCACCTCACCGGGGATCTCCAGGAAGGCAAAGCCCGGTCCGGTAATCTGCTGCAAGACAAAGCCCTCACCGCCGAAGAAACCCGCGCCGAGCTTCTTGCGGAAGTGCATCTTCATCTCGACAGAATTCTCGGCGCACATAAAAGCGTCTTTCTGGCAAATCAGGCTTTGCCCGGCCTCAAGTCTGACGTCAACGACCTTGCCAGGCGCTTCTGGCGTGAAAACAATCAAAGCTTCAGGATCGTGGCTGGTGTACGTCGTCATAAAGAGCGACTCACCGGCCAGCGCGCGGCCCAGGCCTTTCATCAGACCACCCTTGGTGTTGGTCGTCATCTCGATGTTGCCCTTCATCCAGGCCATACCGCCGGATTCAGTATACATCGATTCGCCGTTGCTGAGATAAACTTCCAGCGTAGGGAGCACAGTCCCGTTAATTTCGTAACGCATAGTGTTGCCTCCTTTTTGAGATTAAAGAAACAATCATCTTCATTATAACATGATGTACTACTACCGCAATCAGGATGTGGCCGTGATTTCAGACACCCTTGAGTACGGCGGCCACCGCGCGGATGTGTTCCGGCGTACTGCCGCAACAGCCGCCGAAAATCTTGACCCCCGCTTCGGCCACAAATCGCTGCGCATACTCGGCCATAATCTCCGGTGTCACGTCGTAGACCAGGTCGCCGCCCTCGGCGTGCGGCAGGCCGGCGTTCGGCTTCGCCATCAAGACGGCCTCCGGGACAACCGACCGCATCTTGAGGACCGCGTCCAACGTCTCGCTCAACGTGCGCCCGCAGTTCGCGCCGATCACGGCGACGTCCATCCCCCACAACGTCTGCGCGGCCTTCTCCGGCTTGACGCCCATCATCGTGCGCCCTTTGGTGTCGAAGCTCATCGTCACCAGGATGGGCAAATCGGTCACTTGCCGCGTACCCTCGATGGCAGCGGTCGCTTCGCCCAAATCGCTCATCGTCTCGATGAGGATTGCGTCGGCGCCGCCCTCGGCCAGCGCCGCAGCCTGGGCCGCAAACCCGCTGACGGCATCGGCGCGCGCGAGCGTTCCGAGCGGTTCCAGAAGCTGTCCGGTTGGGCCGATGTCACCGATGACCAGCGCACGGCCTGCGGCGAGCTCAGGCGAGTCGTCGCCGACGATCTCGCGGGCTAGTTGCGCTGCCGCCAGGTTTACCGCGTGGACCTGCTCGTGCAGGTTGTCGCGCTCCAGGCGCGCAGGTGTGCCGCCAAACGTGTTCGTCAGAATCAGATCCGCTCCGGCGTCGAGATAGGCCTGGTAGAGCGCGCGCACCGCATCGGGATTCTCGAGGTTCCAGCGTTCCGGTGCTGCGCCGGGTGGAAGGCCGGCCTTTTGCAGCATCGTACCCGTTGCGCCATCAGCCACCAGAACCGGTCTGGTGTTCAAATACGTGGTAAATTTGGACATAGTTCCCCTCCGGTATGGAAAAGAGTGAAGAGTTAAGAGCAACTCGCAACCCTTATGATACCACAGAAGCGCGGTTTGCCACGCCACGTCTAGGGTGTGTTAGCGAACTACCAGAGTGTCGAGGCTGAAGGTGCCTTCGAGGGCGGTGAGCGTGAGGGTTTCGCGCCGGGAGCGCAAATGGCGCGCGAGGAGGAGCGGAGTGCCGTTAAGGGGCAGGTCGCGGCTGCGACCCGAACCGTCAGTGACGCGTACCACGCCCACACCGGGGCCGGGCGTCAGTGCGAGCGTCCGGCCCTCCCAGGTGAACGTGACGGTTGCGCCGGGTGTCGTCGTTGTACGGTACCGGCCTAATACGGCCTCGGACGCGGCGACGTCATCCCACGCCCCTTCGTACGCAAGCTGCCAGCTCGTCTCCTGGTGGACGCCCGCGTAAAGCGTTGGTTCCAACGTATTAAGATACGAGGACAGGCTTTCGTACAGAGGCAGCGGCGTGAAATCCGGCTCGACCATGCGGAAGTAGTACATTGGCTGGTCGCGCTCCGCATCCGACGCGCGCTTGAAGAACCAGACCGTCGTCACGCCGGCCCACGGCCACTCGCGCTGGATACGCTCGTAAGCCAGCGGGGCGTAGCGCGCTTGCTGCGCCAACGTCACCCGGCCGTAGCGGGCTTCGATCCCCTCCGGCGCGGCATTGCTGTTCATCTCGCTGATCCAGATGGGCTTGTGTGCGTCACCGTTGGCGACCATCACGTCGCGTACCCACAATGGGCGCGAGAAATTGACCTGGTTCTGCGTGGGCCGCATCCGGCGGTCGGTGGGGCCGGACCAGAGCATATAGTTGTTGACCGCCATCACGTCCAAACACGCGCCCGCGCCCGCATCGTACATCCGCTGCAAGAAAACGACGTCCATCAGGTTGTTGCCTTCGTAGGCGGGGTTCCACGTGCCGAGTTCCGCCGTGGGAGCCATCGCGCCGCTGATGATGACGGCCTGCGGATCGATGGCCTTAATACGGGCGTAAGCCAGGCACAACAATTCGGTGTAGGCGACCGGATCGACCGGTTGGTTGCCCCATTCGGGGTAGATGTTCGGCTCGTTCCAGATTTGGTAGAAGCGGATGCGCCCGCGATACCGTTCCGCCACGACGCTGACGTAATCGCCGTAGTCCGCGATGTCGTCCGGCGGGCCAAATGCGCCGCGCGCGTGCCCGTCGTGACGGCTCCACTCCGGTGGTGCATCCAAGCGGGCGATGATCGACAGACCATACTGTTCGCTCAGTTCGACGATGTTATCGTATTTGTCCCACGCCGAGCGATACGGTTCGTAGCGGCGGTCTTCGAAATCGCCCTTGCCGTGGATTTCGATGTCGTACCAGGGGAACGACTGCCGGATCCAGTGAAAGCCGGCGTCAGCAATCATCTGTAACGATTGGGCACGCTTTTGCGGCTCGACTTCCTGCTCCAAGAAGGTATTCACGCCAAACGGTGGCAGATCAGTGTGGATTACGGCGACATCATCAGCCGTGCGGGGCAACGGACGCGTCCAGCGAAAAGCCCACTGCACCAGGCCGCGCAGTTGGGGAAGCAAGCGTTCCTCACCGGTGATGGAAAACAGCCGCGTGCGCGGGTCGGGGAACAGCCAAGCAACACTCACCAACACGGCGAGTACCAGCAGTGCTAGAATGGGCCAAAGTCGGCGAACCATAGCCTATAAGGTTACCGGTCTGTGGGTGACGGCGTTTTTTCTCCAAGCAGCAATGTGACTGAGGGTGATTGTTCTTTGCTGAGGTAGGCTTGCACATCCGCGAGGGCACGTTCATAAAGTTCAAGCAAGGCGTCGTCATCCCCTTTGAAACCGCTGATCGTGCGCCGGGCGCAGGTGCAACAGCCTAGCGAGGCACGATAACTGTCGAGATCACAGGTTAAACAACTGCCGAGCCTGATCATCATCAAACCACAAGCGAGAACTTCCTCATAGTAATGTGGTAGAAACGCTATCTGTTCGATTAGTTGCTGCCACTGAGGACCGCGAAGATCACGCAATTGTTGAATGCATCGGGGTGGAAAAAGAATTTCACTATCTGGGTACATGTTTGCTCGCTGTGTAAGACTCCTGGACTAGGCCCTATAATAGCACAATAAGGACGTTTTTTCAAGGGTTTTTCTAGGAATTTTCGAGGAAATTTGCCCTTTTGCGATGCCCGATACCTTTACAAAATGCCCGAAACCGGTATACTCACCGCAGTGTAGAACGTGATGCGTGAAACTTAAGAGATTTTCGCATAATGTTTCACATTTCATGTATGACAAAATAGAGCCTAACCACGCAAAATCTTGCCCAACGAGCAAGAAACGGGCGTTGCAGGCCCTTTTTAGTTCCGGTTTATCCGGGTTAGGGAGGTGTTATGCGCGAGATGGAGGTGAGACCGGCACAGCCGCGTACCACCGTACAGGTAACGTTACCCGACAACCGTACCTTCGAAGGGCCGGTAGGTATAACGGTTGAAACGTTTTTCAAAGCCGCATTTCCCAACCCAAAAGCACCACTCATTGCAGCGTTAGTGAACGGGCATTTGCGGGAGTTGAGCTATGCCCTCAAGCACGATAGCGACGTAGAGCCGATCGATCTGTCGCAATCCGATGGAGTGCGCATCTACCGGCGATCACTTTCCTTCTTGATGATGGCGGCAGCGCAGCGCGTTTTGCCCAGCGTGGAAATCTTTGTCGATCATTCACTGCCGTTTGGCGGATATTTCTGCGAAGTGCGCAACCGCGAACCCTTCACCCCGGCCGAACTGGACGCTCTTTCCGCAGAGATGCAGCGTATGGTCGCGGCCGACATTCCCATCGCGCGTAGCAGCATCCCGCTGGAAGAAGCGTTGAATGTCTTCCAAAGCCGCAACGAGATGGACAAAGTGCACCTGTTCCAGGGCCGTGAACGCCACAAAAAAGACTATCTCCAATGGTACACTTTGGAGGAATACCAAGATTACTTCCACGGTTACATGGTCCCCTCCACCGGCTACCTGGAGTATTTCCGGTTATTGCGTTGGGAAGATGGTTTCATCCTGCAATTTCCCCGGCGGCATGAACCCACAAAACTGCAACCTATCCAACAGGATCCCCAGCTCCTCACCGTTTTCCGTGACTATGGCCGGTGGCTGCGTCTGCTCGGCACAGATAGTGTTGGTGAATTGAATGCCATCATCACCCGCGATGAATTTCGCAAAACAATTTTGGTCTCCGAGGCACTCCACGAACAACATATCGCCGACATCGCGCACCAGATTTGGGAGCGACGCCAGCACGTGCGGGTGGTGCTGGTGGCCGGCCCATCCTCTTCAGGGAAAACCACCTTCTCCAAGCGATTGGGCGTGCAATTACTGGCCCATGGCTTACGGCCTTTCGCGCTGGAATTGGACAGCTACTTCATCAACCGCGAGGATACGCCGCGCGATGAGAACGGCGATTACGACTTCGAGGCCCTCGAAGCTGTGGATGTCGGCCTCTTTAACGCCGACCTCCAGGCGCTCTTGCGGGGCGACGTCGTCCAACTGCCCAAGTTCAACTTCTTCACCGGCCGGCGCGAGGCGGGGCGCACCGTGCAATTGCGACCGGATCAAGGCGCAAGATACGTCATCATTGTGGAAGGCATCCACGGGCTGAACCCCAAACTGGTCTACACACTCCCGAAAGAGACACTGTACCACGTCTACGTCTCGGCGCTGACGCAGCTCAACCTGGATCGCCACAATCGCGTACCGACGACCGATAGCCGTCTGATCCGGCGCATCATCCGCGACGCGCGCACGCGAGGCTACAGTGCAGCGGAGACCATCGCCCGTTGGGAAAGTGTGCGCCGGGGCGAAAAGCGCTACATCTTCCCGTACCAGGAAAACGCCGACGTGATGTTCAACTCAGCACTGGTGTACGAGCTTTCTGTCCTCAAACCGCTCGCCGAACCGCTGTTGCTTCAGGTAGATCGCGATTCACGGCAGTGGGTCGAGGCCAAGCGGCTACTTGCCTTCCTACAATGGTTCCTTCCCGTGCCGACGACACAAGTGCCGGAAAACTCCTTGCTACGCGAGTTCATCGGCGAGTTATCCCTCGAAAAATTCCACTGGGACTAAATTTCAAGGCATGGCACACTGCAAAAATTGCGGCTACGAACTTCCCGAGACGGTGGGGTTATTGTGTCCCAACTGCGGCGCGACCTTACTCCCGGAAAAGAAACCCGGTCGGCGTAAAGCGCTGCGTTTCAAACTGCCCTCTATCCCACGTCGTGCAAAGCGTGAGAAGCAGGCTTCCTCGCAGCCGGTGGAGGAGCAGACCGCGAAACAAGAAACACAACGCTCAGCAAAGCAAGAAAAGCCGCGTCTTCACCTGCAGATCACACCCACCCTGTGGAAACGACTCCTCGTCATCCTACTCGCTCTGGGCATCTTCTCCGCCGTACTGGTGGGGGCAGCGTATATCGGGCTGTACTACGGCGAGCGCGACCGGCAGACAGCACGGCAAAACGTCGTGCAGGAACATTACACCGCCGGGCTGAACGCACTCAATGAAGGGCGTTTCGAGCGCGCGGCGGCGGAATTCCAGTACGTGCTGCAACTTAATCCTCAGCATACCCTGGCGGAACAAGGACTCACCGAGGCACGCGCGCGCCTGGCGGTCAAGCCCACCCCCACCCTCGAAGCCATCACTTCGCTGGCGGAACAACTCCTTGACCAGGCCCGTGCCTCGTTCGCCGCCAACGATTGGGTCGCAACCGCGCGCACGCTGACCCAACTGCGCGCACTCGACCCGGACTACGAACCTGAAGAAGTCGAAGAGACGCTCTTTACCAGCCTGTACAACGCCGGAATCGCGTTTCTGGAAGAAGAAGCGCTTGAGGTGGGCATCTCCTATTTGGATCAAGCCATAGCTCTGCGCCCGCTGGATGCGGACGCAGTCAATCAGCGCAACCTGGCGGCGCGCTACCTGGACGCACTCAATTATTGGGGCGTGGACTGGGAACTGTGTATCGAACGCTTCGAAGCTCTTTACGCCACCAATCCCAGTTACAAGGATGTCGCGCAACGTGTCTACCGAGCCTACCTGGCCTACGCCGATTACTTTGCTGCGCAGGGCGAGATGTGCCCGGCGGAGATGCAATATGCACAGGCACAACGCATGTACGCCGATCCCACCATCGATCAAAAGCGCGCAGAGGCGGCGCAAATCTGCTTGGTTGCCACGCCAACCCCGCTGGAGGGGACGACACCGCACCTCACCCCACAGCCCATCCCGGGCTTCACGTATGGGCGGTTGGCCTATCCCGTCTACAATAGCACAACCGAGATCTACGACATCTACGCACTCTACACCGATGGACGCATTCTGCGTGCCGCCAGCGGGTCCGACCAACCTTGGTGGGAATTGGGAACGGGACGCCTGGCCTACCGCGACAAAGTCGCCGGCGGGGTGAAGATGGTCTTGCCGGAAGAAGGGATTCCGCTGCAACTGCTTGCGCCAGCGGGGCAGGCCTGGCCTACGCTTTCGCCCGACAGCCGCCGCGTGGCCTATGCCGTCTTTGTCGACGGCGTATGGTCGATCTACATCACCAACACCGACGGCTCCGGCGAACCGCGCCGCCTGGGGACGGGATGGGCACCTGCGTGGGGCGCATCGGGACTGCTGGCCTACACCGGCTGCGACGCAACCGGGAAATGCGGCATCACCCTCGACAACCCCGACGACGACCAGCCTGGCACCGTACTAACGGGCAGTGAGAATGACAGCGCTGTGAGTTGGGCGCCGGGGGGCAACATGTTAGCCTACATGACCAACGTCACGGGCAACTGGGACATCATTCTACTCAGCCCAGAGGGGGGCGTAGAGCAATTGACATTTGATGCCTCGGATGAAGGGCTGCCGGTGTGGTCACCCGATGGTGGGCATTTAGGTTTCGTGAGCAATCGCGATGGCAACTGGGCCATCTACGTTATGCAATTGGACGGACAGAACGTGCAACGCCTCCTCGATCTCGGCCCCTCGCTGCCGGGATGGGAGAACCAGCGTCTCTCCTGGGTGCCTTAAGCGATAAAGACTACAAAAGTCTCAGCACATATTGGGCCTTGCAGACCTGTAGCTTAACGTACATAGCGGCGCAAACGGGCACCTCGTGAGACTTTTGTAGTCTGGCCTTGACGAAAGCGACAAATCGGGTATAACTCATATGTCCGGGGCGTAGCGCAGTTTGGTTAGCGCGCACGGTTTGGGTCCGTGAGGTCGGAGGTTCAAATCCTCTCGCCCCGACTGAAGACCACACGGTTAGGCGATTTTGCCTAGCCGTGAGGACTCAGGTAAGCGATTTTCGCACATTGTGCAAAATTGCTGACCACACGGCTTGGCCCTCTTTCTGAGTAAAAAAAGCCCCGCGTTCATTCTCGGAAATCGTTCCCTGAATACGCGGAACCCCATTCAGAAAGGAGACCACACAGATGAAAAAGATCACTTTGTCCCAAGCCTTCGACGGCTTTATCCTCGACAAGCAGGCCGCCAGCAAGAGCGCGAACACGATTCGCAACTACCGTGTCACCTTCAGCAAGGTCGAGCTATGGCTGAAGACCACCCGCCCGGAGAATTCCGATCCCTACTTCGCCGATCTCACGCGCCAGGATTGGGTGGCCTTTATGGCCTGGCTGCGCGACGACTACATCAGCGCCTGCGAGGGCGTCGCGCGGCGCGAGCCACGTCCCCTCTCGCAGAAATCATTGCTCAACATCCACACTGATCTCTGTGCCCTCTACACCTGGGCGATCTCGCCTGGCATCGAATTGGCCTCTACGCACATCCTTCACACCATCGAACGCCCGGAAGCCGATGCCCCGGTCATCGAGACATTCACCCGCGAGCAGATACGCGATATGCTGAAAGCGTGCAAGGAGTCGCGCGCCTGGCACAATCGCCTGGACAAGACCAACAAACGCAGCACGGCAGACCGGGACCAGGCTATCATCTTGCTCTTGCTGTCCACCGGCATCCGCGCCAGCGAGTTATGTGATATTCGCCTGCGCGACATCGATATGACGCAGCGCAGCATCACAGTCGCCGGCAAAGGACGCGGGCAGGGGAAGTCCACCGGCCGTGCTCTGTGGCGCTATCTCACCCCGCAGATGAAAACCCTCAAACAGGATGATACGATCTTCACGGTCGGGCCAGAGGATGCGCCACGCTCCCTGACGCGGGATGTGCTGTGGAAGCTGATTCATCGCATCGGCGAGCGCGCCGGCGTCGAGGCCAATCCGCACAAGTTCCGTCACACCTTTGCCACGCATTACCTGCGCAATGGCGGCGATCTGTTCACCCTCCAAGCCCTGCTCGGTCACACCTCGTTGGAGATGGTGCAGCGGTACGCCAAGATCGTCTCCGCCGATTGCGCCCGCGAACACGAGAAGGCCGACCCGGTGGATAATTGGAGGCTATAGTAGTCGTATAGCAGAACAAAAAGGCCTGGCAAGTCTATCACACTTGTCAGGCCTTAAACGTACAATTATGTCAGAAACACACCATCAACCCCACGTTTCACCTACAGTGCGTATCAATGCCTCACGAATCACTTTTTCATCCAGGCGAAATTCAGCTTCCAGTAGTTGATGTAACACATCGGTGGCCGAAGCAACCAATCCACGCTGTTTCGCCAGGATGACTACAGCAAGCGTACCTTTAGTTTGTAGATTGAAACTGCGCGCACATTTGCGAGCTAGAGCATCATCCAAAATAACCTTCCATCCCGGCTTTGTCAACGCACAGGAAATGACCGCAGTCTCACCAGCCCCCAAGTCCCAAGCCAAAACTTCTGGCACAAGATCCGTATCTACAATATGACAGGTATTGTCCATCAACGCAAGGTAAGCGCGGTCGTTAACTGGACTAGCTTTGATTTCATCAGCCACAGCACGTGGTATGACAAAATCTGTCGTCAACTCACTGAATAGATGCGTATATCCAATTCTTCCCAAAGCAATTAGCGGCGAGGCATTCAATATCCATCGCTCAGTCATTCACAACCTCTGCGATGATCTCGTCCGCGTTGTACTGAAAAGGGGATACACCAAAACGCGCTAGTGCAGTGAGGAATTCCCCGCGTGACAATCCGGCGACTTCGGCAGCTTTAGCCTGCGAGAGCGTGCGCATTTCGTACCATTTGATCGCTGCGGCAAGACGCATCTCAGAGACGAAGCTTTCTGGATCTTCGCGCAAAGCCGAAAACACACTCCGCGGAAATTTCAACGAAACCTGGACTGTTGTCATCATCCCTCCTATCTTCATTAACACCATTATAGCACATTACTTACCAATCCCCCCTTGATTTTGCCATGTCCAGTATGGTACAATAGAAGTATAGCGGTGGACACACTGTAAAAGGTCTGGGGCTAAGCGCTCCGAACCGCAGGAGGCCTTCAGGCCTGCGGCGCTCTGTCCAAAATGTAAGGCGGACAGAGAATGAAAGGGGAGGACACGGGAGTAATCCTGTGTCCTCCCCTTTTTTTGTTTCCTATCACATTGATCAGTTCAAGGCGGTGCAGTGTTCATAGTATGTTTCGATGTAAAGGCGGAGTCAGTCACTTCGGAAACCTTATGGCTGTCCCAGTGGCTGGCCTCCACTATGCGTAAGCAACGCCGGCTCTATGTCGGCCTCATCAGGCGCACACGTTATCATTCCGGGGATTCTCTCCCGGCAGTGATATGTGACAACGCCACAACACACGGAGGTGATTAATGAAGTTACCCTTAATTGGTTACAGCGACAAACAAGTCGTCGATGCGCAATGGAACGTCATCACAATTCTGACCCAAGCCCTCACTGAAGGTCACTATCCACCCTCACCCACGCAGCAGTTGCTCCGTGAGGGACTCTGTTCCGTTCCCAAGATGCATACACCGGGTGAATATGCAAGAACCGTGGCCCAAGCAGTGGTGGCGATCGTCACCAAAGCGCTGCAACAGCGCGATAATCTCGCTGCGGCGCTCAAGAAATGCGAACAGGAACGTTACACCCTCCAGTCGCGGGGCAACGCCTTCGAGCAACATCCCCCTCAGGAGAAACTGCGCGAGCAGGCCAGGCAAATCAAGCACTGGCGGGAGCGCGCCCAGAATGCGGAAGAGGACATCGCCGAACTCAAGGCCGCCCTGTTCCGCGAACAGAGAGCCAACCAGGCCAGGCAGAACCGGCTCGAGGGTGAGATCGCGGAACTAAACCGTCTGATCGTCGAGCAACAGGAGACCATCAATGTCTACACACATTGACCCGCACACGAATACTCTGTTTATATTAGATGGTCCGATTCCCTATAACGCGATTCGTGTGCGCGCGGGCGTTATTCGTACGCGCCTTTTTCACCACCATCGCAAACTCATTTAGGAGGAAAAATAACTATGCAAAGGAACTCAAATCGTTCATCCAGCCGCCGCAAGCGGAGCGCAGTCGATACAGCCACGTTGCTGGCGGAGATCGGCCCGTTGGCGCAATGGCTGCCCGTGCTGGAAACTCTGCTGCCCACCGGCGTCGCCGATACCGGGCAACTCCAACAAGCCAGCGGCCTTTCACGCGATCAGGTCAATCGCCTGGTCAGGCGCTTCAATGCGCTGGCGCCCGACGCCATTCTCACGCGCGTCCAGGAGAGCATCCCGCGCCCCGGGCGACGCGGCGGCAGTCCTATCATCTACAAGCTGGGCGAGGTCGGCGCGGCGCTCCTGCAAGAGAACGGCTATCCCGACGCGCACGCCTGCGGCCTGGAAAAGAGCACGCCCATCGCCCACGCGCGCAGCGTCCTCGATGTGCGACTGACCGCCCTCGCTGCAGGACTATCGGTGCAGACCGAAAAGGAGCTGCCCTATGGCGACGATCAAGTGCTCCGTCCCGACAACCTGATAACGCTGGCTGACGGGTTGCCCGCGCTCTTCGAGATCGAGCAGGATGCCGACATGAGCCTGCTACGCCGGGTCCGCGACAGCTTACGGCGCAAGGTCGCCTTCTTCACCAGCGACGCCGGGAAAACCGTCTCGCCCATCATCCGCGTGCTCATCAACCTGCCACTCGGCCCCCTGTGGGATACCACCGTCAGTGTGTGGGAACGCGCCTCGGCCATCGTCACCGACGAACACGACGGACAACTGCCGTTCAAGATCATCGCTCTCTCGCTGCTGACCTTCCTCGAAACGCCCGATTGGAGCACAATGCCCGGCGCCCGCTGGGAGTCGCTGTTCGATCCGGCGCAAACCAAGCACTTCGGTCGGCAGTCCAAAAAGATCAGTACGCCGGCTTCCCAAAGCACAGGCTTGGCTACCACAGACCCGTCCGCCGATCAAGAGGACGAAACACTGCCGGAACCGCTGCGCCGGCGCACGGCGAGTGACGACCGTCGCGTGATGGAGGCTTATTACCAACACGTCATCGAGCAAGGCCCCGCCCTGGCCTACAATGACGAACAGCCGCGCCCTGACCGGGCCTTCTTCGAGGTAATGCGGGTGATCTACGCCGCCTCGTACCCCGAGGACGCCACGCCCTGGCAACTGGCCCATCACCCGTATGCGTCACTCTATCTGCTGCGCAAGTACCTCGCCTTACACCCGGCACTCCGTGTGGCGCTGAAGAAGGCCATTGAGCGCCATGCTAACCGTATGACCTGGAATCCAACGATGGTCATGCACAAGATGCAGAACGTGATCAACGCGTTCCTGCGCTATCACGGCTTCCATAACTCCGGCGGGCTGAGCGCCTATCCGACAAGCAACTACAATCGCCCCGACCTGGCTGGGGACTTCAAGGTTGCAGTGAGTCTGCATCCGGAGATGCTGCTGGGTCACGAGCACAAGACATACTTTGCCCGCGACTTCACCGAGCCAGCAGAAAGGGCGCTGGCCTGGGTGTTGTGGGCGCTCTTCGCCTACAGTCTGGACATTGGGCTGAAGTTGAAAGAGGAGTATCCGGCGTTTTGGTAAAAGGGAGGGCCGGGGTCATCAGACCCCGGCCTAATTCTAAAACCATTAATCAGTGCGCTCCGCAAAGTCCATAGCGGGTAAAAGGCAAGCGGTTGGTCTCCACAATGTCGTCGGACTCAGGGACAAGATCAACGTCGTGGAAACAGAAGTATTCAATATCCAGCTTCGGTATGAATTCAAAGCCCACGTCTACCTTGGCCTTGGCGTGCGCCATGGTGCCCATTCGCAAGCAGCGCAAACTGCAAAAAATCGATCTTCTTTGTCCCGCGATAGACGAAATACAATGCATGGGTGCCGTTTTCCACAGTCAGAGACGCGGTATAGCTTGTCCAGTCCGCAGTGCTTTTCAGGGTAACACCCGCCAACACAGGCCCAGTCTCCTCTGTGAAGACAGCCATCGTTCCGCTGCCGCCGCGGACGGTGATCGAAATGCTTGAAACGTCTTTGAAATCAAAGTATTTGAAGCCGATGACGGCGCCGTCGTCGATGGCGGTGATGAATCGCTCCCCATCTTTGCAGGTGATGTTGGGGCTGTCGCTGCCGTGACCGTACCCCGGCACGGTGCGGGTGCGGTGATTATAGAGGTTGCAGCAGTAAACGGCAGGCCAGAGGCCCTTTGCGGGAAGAGGCTTTGCCGCAAGCCCCTGTGTGGTCATCTCTACCTGATGGATCGTGCCGTCCGCCTCGATTTCGATGCGCTCGGCGCAGGCCTGACGGGAGAAGTTGGTGTTGTGGGTGCAGCGATGATAGAACACATAGTATTTGCCGCCGATGCACTCGATACCGCCGTGGATTGTTCCGCCAGCTGCTTTGAATTTCCTGTTGCCCCGATATCCTAAATCGCTGTTGGAGACGATTGCGCCGCGATACTCAAAGCCTCTGTCAGGAAACTTGCTGGTGGCATAAGCCAGCTCGCAGTTGTAGCCGGAGGAGTATACCAGATAGTAGAGCTCGCCGAATTTGCGGATGGAGACAGCCTCATAGAAGGGATGGCGGTACAACTCGCTGTTTTTAGGGGCGGTGGTCTTGCTGTCCAGTACGCTTTTTGGCGCGGACTTCACCCTCAGCATATCCTCCTCCAGCTCCACCACAACGCAGGACATTATGCTTGGCTTTGTAGCCTTGATCTCGCTGACGGGTCTGTCGAAGATATTGCTCTGCACGTAGTTCAGTATCGGTCGGAACAATCTGCTGCGAAAATCCCGACCAAGGCCCCAGCCATAATAGAGCCAGATACGCCCGTTGTCGTTGAGCACAGCGGGGTCGTTGTTCAGGAACATGGTCATGGGCCTGCCATCCGGCCAGCGAATGTCGCCCAGATAGTCGAAGGGACCCTCCGGCTTGTCCGATACCGCCACCGACATGGGGCCGAAATTTCTCGTATTGGGGCCCATAGCAACATAGTAAAGGTAGTATTTGCCGTCGTTGCCTCGCACACAGTCGGGCGCGTAGTAATCCACCAACTTGCCCGCTTTACTGCGGGGGTCTTGCGACTTCTTATAAGTAACGCCGTGACAGGTCCAGTTCGTCAGTTCGTCCACGGGCGCGGACCAGACGGTATAATCCCGCTCACAAAAGCGCTTGCCGCCCTCGGCATCATGGCTGCCATAGAGGTAGACCCAACCACCGAACACATGAGGTTCGCCATCCGGGACATATTCATCAAGGGGTAAAAAAGGATTCGGCATAGTCGTTCCTCCTGTTACGCGTGATAAACGGCTTTCAACGAGTAACTCATAAAATCGCTCCGTTGCCCTCGATGATTTTCTTGTATTCGTAGGCCGAGTCCTTCAAAATGCGCTTGCCGGTGGGATAATTCACGAAGATCAGACCGAAGCGAGGGTCGTAGCCTTCCGCCCATTCGAAGTTGTCCATGACTGACCAGTACTGATAGCCCAGAACGGGATATCCTTCACTAACAGCCCGTTTGAGGCTGCCGAGATAGCGATATAGGAATTCCGTGCGCTGGGGATCGTGCACCTTGCCGTCCCGGCAGACGAAATCGTTGTCCGCTATACCGTTTTCTGTGATCATCACCGGCAAGCCGTAGCGTTCATGAACAAAGCGGATCGTCCAGTAGATCACACGCTCATCCACCACCCAGCCGATATTACTCTTGGGCAGGCCGTTTCCGGTGCCGGTTCCGTCACCGCCCCAGTCGGCATAGTTATAGGGCTGATATACATTAAGCCCTACAAAGTCCAAAGGCTGGCAGATCACTTTCATATCTTTGGCTTTGGAAGAATAGACGCCGTAAGCACGAACAGGCTTACCCGCCAGCATAGGATCCATCCACCAGCGGTTGCCCATAAGCCCGACGCCCAGTTCCATGCTGTTGCGGCGGGCCTTTTCGATCTCCGCATCCGTCTCCGTATTGGGAACAAAGCAGCCGGCTGCCATAGCGACGCCCACCTTGGGTGGGTTTTTCGCGTACTGGCGGATGACCTTCGCTGCCTCGGCATGGGCGAACATGGCGTTTCGGGTAAGCTTGGAAAGGGCTAGATACCGGTGCTGGAAGGGGGCGTGAGCCCCCTGCATATAACCGTTCATGATGAAGCACTGCGGTTCGTTCATGGTCATCCACCATGTCACCCTGTCGGAGAGCGCATCTATCACGGCCCTGGCATAGTCACGGAAGAGCGGCACGATCTTCTTCGACAGCCAGCCGCCTTTCTTGTAGACCCACATAGGCATATCCCAGTGGAAGATGGTCACCAGCGGTTATTTTTGCAACACAAAGTATAATAGATTATAGAAGAAAGACAAATAGTACACCAGATCAGACCAGTAAAAAAAGCGCCGCCACCGTCACTATATCAGTCGCCATCTCTCACAGCAATCGTTTGGCAAGGGTGTGGCACAGCGCATCAGCCTATCACTACTCCACCGGGATAAGTTTCGCCATGCTGTACTCGTCTACAAAGGCGCCATCGACTAACAGAGACCACTGGCGTCGCCCCTCGATGACAAAGCCCATTGTCCCGGCGCGATGTCGCCAAGCGTCTACGTGACTTGCTGGCCGTCGAGTCGGGACCAGGCGGGCGAAGCTGCCGTGACAGTCACCCACTCCGGCAGCGTGAGCGTGACGGTCACAGCACGGGCGATAGCGTCACCGGCATTGTAGGCTGTGATGGACATTTGCACATTTACAGGTTCGTCATCGGGGATGTAGCACTCGCCGTCAATCACGTAGACTGTCCCCGGTGGCGTTCCGCCGTTGCAGACATAGTCCATCCACACCGCCGCGCCATGCGCTTCCACGATGAGGGGCTGCGAGGTCGCCGTCCACTGTACCTCAAACGGGTCGGTGTAGGCGATACCCGCGCCCGCGTTGACGACGTTCGGACCGTGTTGCGCCCGGATCAATGTGGCAGGCGCAATCACATAGAGCGGTGTGTCCAGCGGAAGTTGCTGCACCTCAGTAGGCAACGTGAATGTTACTAAACCGCCATCGACCGTGTAAGAAAGCGGCGTGACCTGCGTGGGCACCAGACCGGCATAAATAAGACTCGCAGTGTCCTGCGTGAACACACCGGCATCCACATCCAACGGGGCTTGCACCGCCGCAACCGCCGTCACGTCAGTTGTCCATGCAGCGTCCGTCAGCACAACGTTGGCGGGCAGCGTATCGGTGAGGATCAGGGCGCTCGCCGGGCCGGAAGTGTAGCGCGGAGCGGTGTCCTCGAGACGCCGCAAGGCAATACGCACAGGCGGAACTTCGTCGTAGGGTTGCCCGGCGGGGAAATTATCAGCGGTAGCAATCACGGGGATTTCCAACACTTTGCCCCACAGGTCTGCGGCCACGCCGCCGGCCTGAATCTCAAAGTACCACACGCTGCGCCAGGCGTCGGGGACGTCGGCACGATTCAGGAAAGATAACTCCGTCCAGGTCGGCTCCGGTGCTGTAGACGCTCACCTGGATGGGGCCGCCGGTCTTATCGACGACGCCATCGCTGCGCAGGCCCTCGGCCACGTGAACGTGCGCATCGTAGATTTCGTAGCGGTTCGGCCCGGCGATCTGCTCTGCCGATACACAAGTCGCCCACCGTCGTGCAGCTTGAACTGGCCTTCGCGGTTGAAGGGGTAGTTTTCGATGGTCGCCGAGACGACGAAGGACGCCCACGAGCCGGACGGGATCACGCGCAAAACCTCCTTTGGCAGCCACTCCAAGAAGGGTGCTTTGGACTTTGCACGTCTGTTGTCTGTGATTCGTACCTGGGAACAGCAAGGTCAAGATTTTTTCTCCACTGCGCACGGACTGCTCTCCCAATCGTGCTCATAAGACTAAACGGTTACCAAAATAGTACTTCAGTCCTGGTATAGACAAAAGAAAATAGGCCGATGTCTCTACATCGGCCTATGGTGAAGTGATTCCGTTATGAACTGCTTTTTAACAGCACCCCAATACGTTTGTACGTCAGTCAGGGTGGGCGAATAACATGCTCTTCATCTCACATCTGCGTAGTGCGTCTCAACGCCTTGCCGTCTGCTCAATTTGAAGAAGGACGCGTAACGCTTGGCCGAGAGGGCCGCCCCCCGATGGTCGCGCCCCAGACTGCGCCAGCGACGAAGCAAATCTGCCTCCAAATGTTCAGGAAAGCTGAACGCAAAGCCGGAGGTCATCGTGAAAGCAGGCAAGAGGATAGGGCGAAGAAACAGCACATAGCCTGACGACAACGATTGGCTAAAGGCAATATCGGTCAGGTCCAGACGGCGGTCTTCTTGGACCAAATCGTGCAGGTGAATAAGTCGCGCCGAGCGCGAAATACCTTCGATGCGGAAAAGTGAGGTGGTAGCCGGCGCCATCGCGGCCAACAGCTCACACTCAATGGGATTGGCACCGCCAATTGCCGCTTGATAGCGCGTCACGGTGTTCTGTCCCTGCCGGCGGTATTCATAGACGACATAATCCGCCAACACCGATATGTCGCCTTCATGATCGAAAAGCAGTTGCCGGCCTGCGCCCTTCATCCCGAGCGCACGCGATGCCGCGGATAACGCTGCATTGTCCATCCCGAATTTGACCAGCTTCTGATTGAGCGCCATCCCGATTTTGCGGTACTCCTGGTAAGTTGCCAAAGCTGGGTTTTCCGCTGCTGCGCTCTGATCAAATATACGTTTTAAGTTGTCAAGCATAGACTCCTCCCTGGTGGAGATAGATCCACCTTCAAAGAACATTCAAAAACAATGACGGCATAGCGGTCAATTTTCTAGCCGTGAGAGCATGTCCCGCGCGTGCATAACGAACTCGCCGGGCGTCACCACCTTCAGCGTGGGATGACCGGGTTGGTAGTGGCGCACGTTTTCCTCGCGCCTCGGGCCCAGGAAGGTGATCAACCACGAACATTCACCCGGCGATCAAAACGTCGGCGTCCACAAACAGTCAGAGATTAGCGGGATCAGCCATTGACTACATTCTCAGCATAGCGCTCCTGATCATACTTCTCGCGTTGCTCGCGCAGCCCGGTCAGCAGGTCCTCTACCGTCAACCCGGAAGCCTGGCGCAGCCGTTCGATCTCGCGGGCCAGTTCGGGCACCATCGGTACCATCGGCGTCAACACAAACATCCCGTCCAAATCCACCAAAGAGAAAGTGTCGCCGGGTTGGATGCCGTATTTCTCCCGCAACGCAGAGGGTAAGGTCAACGTGCCGCGCTGCCGCACCTGCAATGTTTCGACCATACTTCACCTCTTAACCGTTCCTGGATAAAGATGCGTTTATCCACGCTCGCAGACGGCCTTCCGTCTGTTGGACGAGTTGATCGATGACATCATCCATCGACCGTGTTGTTTTATCATCGCTGATTTCTCGGTGCCTTTTGAGAAGCGTATCTATGACACGCAAAGCGACGTGCTGATTCATCCCCGGAATGAAAGGAGCCTGAGAAAGATCGCGTTTCCAACCGTTGATGTCGCCCCAACGAAAGGGGGTATCTCGCGGGATGCGATAGGTAGCGCTGGGATGTGTGAATGTCACGCCACCCTTAATATCAAGCAGCGACGGAAACCCTCCAACAAGTAGGCGATCACGGCGTCTAAGGGTCTCCGCAACATCTTGAGCCATCCTCGCCCATTGCTCCTCCGGCGGCTCTCCTACGTCAACAGACTTTGTAACTAGTTGTCCACCTGACTCATGATATGACTGTTCGCGCGACCACTCGCCATTGCGCCAAGTAATTGTGCCGCTCCAATACTTCACTTCGAATACCCATATCCCCTTGCTGCCAACAACGACGACATCCACGTCATTGCCGTGACGCTGTTGGAGATTGTTGAGAATAAATGCACGGTTGCCTACCGTGCGTTCCAGTGCCTGTACCAACGCGCGTTCACCCACTGTGCCATACTTCGTTTGATCACCTGTGAACTTGCCGGTAAGGTACGTGAGCCATTCCGAGTATAATTCGGGCAGCAATTGCCGTTTTAGAGGTAGATGTAACGGATGCGGCGGTGGCTTTGGTTTGTCCTTCAAGGCTTTCCACGCCAGACTGAGCAACAGCACACCGATGACTACGCTTCCACAGAGCATCGATAAAGCGGAAAAGCACAAAGCGCTTTTACCGAGGATAACACCAATAATGATTAGGATCAGACAAAGTCCGATGCCTCTGAACGCTGTTTTGCTGCGATCTTTGATGTGGCGGCGATAGTCGCGATAGTCGGCAGCATACTGCTCCCGTTGGCGTGCATAGGCGACGAGGAGAGCATGCCGCCACTGCTTGAGTAGATGCACATCAACCTCGCGGATTCGCTCGAAGCCGGCGAGGAGATCGGTTACCCGTTTATCGATCAGCAAGGTACACTCCCTGTCTCCTTGATCCTACCCGGTTGCGTTCTGTCCCTGCTGCATCTTCACGTACTCCTTGAACATCACCTCCTGGAAGAACTTGGCGAAGTCCGGATCGTCATTCAGCAGCTTGTAGAACTTGAAACTCACGTCCACCATATCCTGGATGCGGTCGCTGATGACGTGGTCGAAGGTGAGGCGGGCTTTGTCGGCGGGGTTGATCTGGACGGTCTGCGCCAGGCTCTCGTCCTCGGCCAGCCGTGCTTGGAGGTCGGTGATAAATTGGACCCCCTCCTTCTCCGGGATGTCGGCGCTGGCAACCTCGTTGAGCAGCGCCAGGATTTGCGAGAGGGGCAGCAGTTCGTCCTCCGGGCGGTGATGCGCGTCCTTTTCGCCTTGCGGGTCCAGGTAGCCGCCTTCACCCCGTTCCAGGACGATGCTCCCATTGTGGGTGCGACGCAGCCGGTAGGTGTCGAGGTCCACCGCATCCAGTACGTCCATCGGCAAAGGATCGCGCTCCCAGGGCAGTCGCTTGAGCAGGAAGCGTCCAAAGCGGTAGAGCTTCTCCAGGTCGGTGTCCACAAAGGTGATGAGTTGCGCCAGGAAGCTGTACAGCCGCACGTAGTCCTTGAGCGTGCCGCGAAAAGCATCCTGAGCCTCCTCGGCGGCAGCCTTGAAGCGGTCCACCGCCGGTTGCAGGGCATTGTGGATGTAAGCGTGGCGCTGCGCGTCGGGCAACGCGTCACCCGCGTACCACAACCGGGCCAGGCGTTCCACCTCGTCCGGCGTGTAGATGTGCGCATCCGCCAGCTTGCGCTCCAGTTCGTACAGCAGATTGGGATCGGTGGCGGCGGTGAGGAGCGTGGTCTCGTAGTAGTCGGCGAAGGCGGCTTCGATGGCCTCGGCTTCGTTGGCGAAGTCCAGCACGTAGGTCGTACGCTTGTTCGCGTGGGGACGGTTGAGGCGCGAGAGGGTCTGCACGGCGTTGACGCCGCCCAGGATCTTGTCCACGTACATCGCCGTGAGCCAGGGTTGGTCGAAGCCGGTCTGGAACTTGTTGGCGACCACCAGGAAGCGCATCTCCGCGCGCTTGAAGGTCTCCGCCGTCTGGCTTTCGGGCACGCCGTTCATCCCCGCTTCGGTGTAGCGGATGCCGGACTCAGGGTCGGTGACGGTGCCGGAGAAAGCGACCAGGGAGTGGTACGGGTAGCCCCGCTCGCGCAGATAGCGATCCAGCGCCAGTTTGTAGCGCACGGCGTGCAACCGCGAGCGGGTGACGATCATCGCTTTCGCTTCGCTGCGGATGTGATACGCCACCTGCGCGTGGAAGTGTTCGACCATTGTGGCGACCTTCTGTTCGACGGCGTGCTCGTGCAACTCGACGTAGTTGCGCAGCAGCGCGGTGGCCTTCTTGCGCTCGTACTTGGGATCGTCCTCGGCTTTCTTCAGCAGATGCCAGTAGGCGCGATAGGTCGTGTAGTTTCTCCAACACGTCCATAATGAAGCCCTCTTGAATCGCCTGGCGCATCGAGTAGAGGCTGAAGGGTTTGAAGCTGCCGTCAGATTGTGGCGTACCGAAGAGTTCCAGCGTGCGGGATTTGGGCGTGGCGGTGAAGGCGAAGGAGCTGATGTTGGGCAGTTGTCCCCATGAGAGCATCACCTTGACCACTTCGTCTTCCCAGTCCTCGCCTTCGCCCGCTGCTTCAGCGGCTTCTTCCTCGGCGGCGGCCTCTTCCAGGCTCCCGGCAGACAGCACGGCCTTGAGGTGGCGGCTCTGTTCGCCCGACTGCGAGGAGTGCGCTTCGTCGATGACGATGGCGAAGCGCTGGCCCGGCAATGCTTTGATCTCCTCGGAGATGACGGGGAACTTCTGTAACGTGGTGACAATGATGCGCTTGCCATCTTCCAACGCCTTCTTGAGCTGGCGCGAGGTGCGGTCGATGCTCTCGACCAGGCCGGGCACCTGCTCGAAGTCGCCCACGTGGCGCTGCAACTGGCGATCCAGCACGCGCCGGTCGGTAA
>OMKS01001370.1_pt1 | contig 21726 bp, 16 predicted proteins | sample 1674721 | NCBI WGS metagenome assembly OMKS01 (sample SAMN06264996, study PRJEB25208) | sediment metagenome | isolation source: hot spring sediment | place: USA: California | collected 2014-09-02
CGCGGGGACGCCCAGGCCGTCGACGCCCTGGCCAAGCGGCTGCTCGACAAGGATATCATGGTGGCCCAGGCGGCCGCACGGGCGCTGGGTTCGATTGGGACCGAGCAGGCCGCCGCCGCGATCGAGGGGAATCTCGACAAGATGCCGAAGGAGCAGCTCCTCCACGCGTATGAAGGGCTCTTGCGTTGTGCGGAGGCGTTGTCGGCGGCCGACCAACGGGATGCCGCGGTTCGCATCTACGACAGCCTGCGAAGCCTCCCCGAGCCGCATCAGGTCGTTGGCGGGGCCGTCCGTGGGGCGATCCTGGCCCGGGGTCGCGGCGCCTTGCGTCTGCTGCGCGAGGCCCTGACTGATGAGAACTACATCGTCTTCTCCGCCGCCGTTCAGGCCAGCCAGGAGATGCGTGGGCCGCGTGTGACGTCGGTGCTGTGCTCGGTGCTCCCCGACCTGGACGCCGATCGCAAGATCGTCCTGACCGAGACATTGGCCATGCGGCACGATGCGGCCGCCCTGCCGACGTTGCTGGAGCAGGCCAAGGCCGGCCCTGTGCCGGTGCGTCAGGCGGCCATCAAGGGTCTGGTGGCGGTCGGCAGCCCGGATGCCGTGCCCGGCTTGGTCGCGCTGCTCGACGACCCGGACAAGTCCATCGCCCAGACCGCGCAGGCGAGCCTGGCGGCCCTGGCCTGTCCGGAGGTCGATGCGGCGGTGATGGCCATGCTCAAGGACCCCTCCGCGGCCAAGCAGTTGACGGCCCTGGAATTGATCGGTCGTCGCCGGATGGCCGGCGCCATGGACAGCCTGTTCGAGGCCGCCCGCAGCAGCAATCCGCAGGTGCGGGCGACCGCGATTCGGCGCATCGGCGAGTTGGGCGGACCATCCCATCTGCCGCGGATGCTGGGGTTGCTGGACGGGATGACCGGCGCCGACGATCAACGGGCCGCCGAGCAGACCCTGCGGAGCCTATGCACACCGAACGGCCAGCGCGACAGCGCGGCCGTGACGATGCTGTGCGAGCGGATCGGGCAGGCTCAGGGCCCGGCCAAGCATGTTCTGCTGCGGGTCGTCGGGGCCATGGGCGGCACCGAAGCCCTGCAGGCCGTTCGGGCGGCGATGAAGAGCGATAATGCACAGGTACGGTCCGAGGCCACGCGGGCGCTGCTGGGCTGGCCCAACGCCGAGGCGGCGCCGGACATGCTGGCCCTGGCCAAGGGCGCCCCGAATCCCACGGAGCGAATCGCCGCGCTGCGGGCCTACATCGGGGCCGCGCGTGATCCGGGCTTGGGAGCCGATCAGAAGGTCGCCATGTGTGGCCGCGCCCGTGAGATGGTCACGCGTGCCGCGGAGAAACGCCTCCTGCTTGGCGTGCTGGGCGGCGTTGCCTCCCCCAAGGCCCTGGCGATGGTGGGCGAGTATCTGGACGACCCGGAGACGAAGAACGAGGCGGCCCTGGCGGCCGTGGGCATCGGTGAGAAGCTCGCCGAGCAGAAGGCCGAGGGCCTGGCGCCGGTCATGCGGAAGGTCCTCCAGACCACCAACAACGACGATGTGAAGAAACGCGCCCAAGCCGTTTTGCAGAAGGTGGGCGGATAGAGTGGACGAGTGATAACCAGCGGCGCCGGGGCGGAGTTCCGTCCGCCCGGCGCCTCTCAACGCCATACCGCAACGCCATCAGCGGAATCGCTTCGCGATGCTGACGAACGGATTCCTCGGCTTCGTGGTGCTATGCTATGCTCCGCACCGCTTCGCTCGGAATGACGATGATGGGGCGGCCCCTGTGGGGTGGGGAGCCGGGTGACATGCACGCGGACGCCCCGACCCACCAGCGCCGGGTGGCATGCCCACGCTCGCGTGGGCATGTCCTGGCGATGCAGGGGGGCGTTCGTCGTCCCATGGCCACACAAGTGTGGCCATGCCACCCACGCCCGGGGTGGCAGCCACTGAGCGTAGCGAAGTGGGTGGGTCTGTGCAAGAGTGCAGGCCAGCGCCATCCACTTCACCCTTCGGGTTCAGTGGCTGCCACCCGACGATTTTTTGGGCCCCCACCCAATGTCATGCCGACCGGAGGGCCGAAGGCCCGGAGCGGAGGGATCCGTTCGAGCAGTCCTTCCGCAAGGCCGGGTGGCATGCCCACGCTCGCGTGGGCATGTCCTGGCGATGCAGGGGGGCGTTCGTCGTCCCATGGCCACGCAAAGCGTGGCCATGCCACCCAACGAATGCACAGGCCCCCCCTTGAGTGTCATCCTGACCGGAGGGCCGAAGGCCCGCAGTGGAGGGACCCGTTCAAACAGCACTTCCACAAGGCACCGGACGCCATGCCACAGCATACTTTCCAACGGGGAGTGAACGTTGATCTCCGGCCACTCAACGCGATGACGCAACCCACCAGGCGCTCAACGCCGTGACGTAACCCACCAACCACGCAACGCCATGACACAACTCGGCATGCACCCAACGTCATGCCCCAACAACCAGGCACCCAACATCACGACGCAACAACAAAAGCGGTGTCGCTTCGCGACGCTGAAGAACGGATTCCTCGATCCGCGGTGCTTCGCTCTGCTTCGCACCGCGTCACTCGGAATGACGGTGATGGAGCCGCCCCTTCGCGGGTGATGGGCCGGGTGGCATGCCCACGCTCGCGTGGGCATGACCTGAAGATGCGGGCCCGTTCATCATCCATGGCCACACAAGTGTGGTCATGCCACCCACATTGAGAGGGCCTGCATGGCATCAAGACCGCGTGGACACAGCCCGCCTTACCTGCGGCTATAACCACGGGCAGGATTCGCGTGCCATGACCGGTCCTCACAGGCCCAGCAGGAGCTTGGCCGTGGTGAAGTAGATCAGCAACCCGGTGATGTCCACGACCGTGGTCAGGGCGGGGCTCGCGACAACGGCCGGGTCCCATTTCATCCGGGCCGCCCCCAGCGGCAATAGCGCACCGATCAGCGTGGACGTGATGACCTGAAGACCCAACGCGATTGCGATAGCCAGGCCGATGGTGTTCAGCGACACGCCGTCAGGAATGCTCGACCCCCCTCCGAACACAAGCACACGGGCAAAAGCGATAGTCCCCAGCAACAGCGCCAGCAGCATGGCCACCCGGACCTCCTTGGCCAGAATGCGGAGGATATCCCGCGGGCCGACTTCGCGCAGTGCCAGGGCGCGGACCACCAGCGTGGCTGATTGACTGCCGGTGTTGCCGCCGGTATCGGCCAGCATGGGCATGAACGCCGCCAGAACGGCGAATTGGAGGAGCAGGCCCTCGAAGCTCTGGACAATGAACCCCGACACCAGGCCCAGAACGGCCAGCGCAACCACCCAAAGGGCACGGTTCTTGAAGTGCCCCCAGACGCCGGTCCTCATATAGACCGCATCCTCGTGGGCTCCCGCAATGGCCATGAACTTCTCCATGTCCTCGGTGTGCTCCTGTATGATGATATCGATCGCATCGTCGTGAGTGATGATTCCGACGAGCGCATCGGCCGAATCGAGAACGGGCAGCGCGATCAGGTCGTACTTGCGAATCGTTCGCGCGGCGTCCTCCTGGTCGTCGTCCACGCGGGCGTAGACCACCTCCGAGTGCATGATATCGGCGACCAGGGCATCCCGCCGGGCCACGATGAGGTCCTTGAGCGAGACGAACCCCAAGAGCCGACGGTGCTCGTCGATCACGTAAGCGTAGTAGATGGTCTCCCGGTCGGGCGCCACGTCGCGAAGGCGCTCGATCGCCTGCGACGCCGTCATGCCCGGTTCAAGCGTGGCGTAATCCGAGGTCATCACGGCTCCGGCGGTGCCCTCTTGATAGGCGGCCAGACGGCGGATGTCCTCTCGCTCGGCATGGGCCATCGCCGGAAGGATCGCTTCGCGCCGGTCCTCAGGCAGGTGTTTGAACAGGTCTGCACGATCATCCGGGGCCATATCTGCCAGGAGCCGCGCCGCCTCCCGACGGGACAGGGACGCGACCATCTCCACCTGGGTCTCCTCGTCCAGGTGGCTGAAGATCTCCGCCCGGAGCACCGGCTCGGCCTGTCGGAGCACGGCCCAAGCCTCCTCGTGTGACAAGGCCGCAATGAGTTCGGCAACGGCGGCGGGGTGCGTCTCTTGACAGAAGTCCCGCAGGGTCGCATGGTCCTCGGCGGCGAGCAACTCGCGCAGTTCGGGGACGAGAAGAGGATTCTTCCTTTCCATGGTTCGCCTCCATGTCGGCCGCCACGCGCGGACGGGCGCGGCCGGAGGCAAACCGAGGGCTATGCGGCATCGCCCCGAGCGTTCAGCCTCGCGGCCACGCGGGCCACGCACTGCGGTCCTGGGTCGTCGACTTCGCCTTCAACGGATTCCCGGACCGCAGGCCGGAAATCGTGCCTGTCCTTCATTTCGCTCACGACAAACCTCTTATTGGGAACCTGTCACGCGTGCTTATGTCGGGACAAGACTAGCTTGACTTCCGCAGCATTCAAGATTTTTCTCGCACATTGTAGCGATACGAAATGATCCGGACCCTTTCGAGCGTGACGAGCCCTTCGCCGATGAGCCCGTCCAGATCGGGCAGGAAGGCCTCGATGCGTTCGGGCTTGTCCACGATCTCGACGACGATGGGCAAATCCTCGGACAACCGCAGGATCTTGGCGGTATGGATGCGGCTGGTCGCCCCGAAGCCCAGGAAGCCCCGCAGGACGGTCGCCCCGGCCAGACCGCGTCGGCGGGCCTTCTGGACGATGACCTCATACAGCGGCTTGCCGTCGGCCTTGTCGCTTTCGCCGATGAAGATTCGCAACAGAGAGGCTTCGGAAGGCAGCTTCATCTTGGGTTCTCCTTCAAATGGCCCGGGCGACGGCCATGCCGACGAACAAGGCGACAAAACCCAGTCCCGTCTGCACGCCGACGTTGGCCCCGGCGTACAGCCACTGGGCCGAACGCGCCAATTCGCCCGTCTCCAGGATCATCGCGGAAAAGGTGGTAAAGGCCCCCATGAAGCCGACGAGAATAAGCGTGCGGGTCTCGCCGGAGACGGACCAGCGACTCTCGAACAGCACCCACAGCAGCCCCGCCAGAAAACATCCGACGAGGTTGACGACCAGCGTGCCCCACGGAAACGCCGACCCGGTGAACCTGTGGACAAATCCGGCCAGACCGTAACGGGCCAGCGTGCCCATCGCGCCCGCCACGGCCAGCCACATGAGCTTATGAAACATGAATCGGCCCTCTCGACAGACAGCATCCAGCCCGCTGTACAGACACGGACAACCGCCTTGCCATGGGACGATCCTCGTCCGCCATGGACGTTGCCCGCACCTGCATGGTAGGAGTCATCAGCCCGACCCGGGGGCGGTTTGTGAGGGGGACCCCATCCCCGCGACGGCGGCATTGTAGCCGTCGCCCACCGCACGGACAAGCCCGAAACGCGCGAGCCACCCGACGCAGGCCGCACGACCACGGACAGGATCAACAGCCCGCAAGGGCAGGACAAGCCACAGAGGCCACAGAGCCCAGTTGAGTTACCCGGCTTACCTCTGTGCCCTCGGTGCCCTCTGTGGCAAACCCCATGGCCCGCGAGGAACAGCCCACCCGACGCGCGGACGTGTGGCCGTCATGGAGTCCCGAGGGGTGGCGGCTTTTTGATTCGCAGTGTGAATCAAAGAGCCGGGCGTAATGGTTCGGGCCAGCCCTTTGCCTTCGGCAAAAGGCTGCCACCCCACGATTTTCTGGCCCCCACCAGCGTCATCCCGACCGGAGGGCCGAAGGCCCGCAGTGGAGGGATCGGTTCGAACAGCCCTTCCACAAGGCACCCGACGCGGAGCCGCAACATGCTCACCCATGGGGGTGACGTTGGTCTCTCCGCCAGGCGCTCAACGCCATGTCGCAACCACATCAGCGGTGTCGCTGCGCGACGCTGAAAAACGGATTCCCCGCCGCCGCGGTGCTATGCTACGCTTCGCACCCTTCGCTCGGGATGACGATGATGGGGCCACCCACGCTTGGGAGGACCTGCACGCGAGAACACCGTGTGGACACAGTGCACCCTATGTGCGTCGCCTGCATGGAGTCGGGTGACATGCCCACGCTTGCGTGGGCATGTCTTCAAGATGCGGGGCGTTTGTCAGCCCATGGCCACGCTTTGCGTGGCCATGCCACCCCATGCTTGGGGTGGCAGCCACTGAGCGAAGCGAAGTGGATGGAACTTTCCCGTGCACGACCGCGTAGGCACAGGCCATCTTCGCCCGGGTATGACCACGGGCAGGATGCCCCTGTCGCCGCCATGAAACCCCTTTGTCTGGCGGTCCAAGGGGTTGTGGGGCCTTTCTGGCCGTTTCAGGCGGCGTTGACAGGCACGGCGGGTGGGCATAGAATCGCGGCTTTCCCGAACCGTGAGGCGGCCATGAAATACCTGATCGACTGCGTGTATCTGCTGGGCCTGGCGGCCGTCACTCCCAAGATGCTCTACCGCGTCCTTGTGCACAAGCGGTACCGCACGGGCTGGGCCCAGCGGCTGGGTCGCCTGCAGCGTCGGCGACCGCAGGACCCGTGCATCTGGATTCACGCGGTCAGCGTCGGCGAGGTCAACGCCACGCGGACCCTCGTCCGGACCCTGCAGCAGCGGCGGCCCGATTGTGAGATCGTCATCAGCGCGACGACCGACACGGGTCTGGCCCGCGCCCGGGCGCTCTACGCCGAGCCGTACGAGGTCTTCTACTACCCGTTCGATCTGTCGTGTGTCGTGGGCCGGGCGCTGCGGAGGCTGCGGCCCAACGTCATCCTGCTCATGGAGCTGGAGGTCTGGCCCAATCTGGTTCGGCAGGCCCATCGCCAGGGCATCGCGGTGTTGGTCGTCAATGGCCGCATCAGCGACCGCAGTCTGCCGCGATACCGTCTGATCCGGCCCTTCATGCGACAGCTCTTTCGGCACGTCTCGTGCGTGCTGGCGCAGAGCCAGGAATACGCCCATCGCTTTATCGAGCTGGGCTGTCCGCCCGATCGCGTCGAGGTCGTACCCTCGCTCAAGTACGACACGGCCGAGGTGACCGACCGCGTGGACGGCGCCGAGGCCCTGGCCGGGCAACTGGCCCTGGACCGTGACACCATACCGCTCTGGATCGCCGGGGGCACCGGGCCGGGGGAGGAGGCCATCGTGCTGGATGTCCACCGGCGGTTGCTGGCCGAGCCCGGCCTGGAGCGGCTGTGCCTGGCGGTCGTGCCGCGAAAGCCGGAGCGCTTCGACGAGGTCGCCGCCCTCATCGAGCGCCGCGGCCTGTCGTACGTGCGATACAGCCGCGTCAAGGCGGGCGCCGAGCGCGTACACACGACGCCGCGGGTGATCCTGGGCGACACGATGGGCGACCTGCGAAAGCTCTACAGCCTGGCGACCGGCCCGGTCTTTGTCGGCCGCAGCCTGGTGCCGATGGGCGGTTCGGACATGATGGAGCCGGCGGCGCTGGGTAAGGGCACGATCTTCGGGCCGCACGCGTTCAACTTCCGCCAGACCGTCGAAGCCCTGCTCCAAGGCGAAGGGGCGATCCAGGTGCAGGATGCAGAGGCCCTCTTCCAGGCCGTCCGGCGCTGTCTGACCGATCCGGACTACGCCGCACGAATCGCCCGCAACGGCCGCGAGGTCATCCGCCGCAACCAAGGCGGCACCGAGCGGACCGTCGCCGCGGTTCTGCCGTGGCTGGATCGCTGAGCCTCTACGAGCGAATCGTCCGCGACAGCGCGGCGATGTGTTCCGGACCCGTGCCGCAGCAGCCGCCGACGATTCGCACGCCCGCTTGATGTATCCGCGCCACGGCCGCGGCGAAGTCCTCCGGCGACAGCCGATACACAGCCTGGCCATCCTCGAGGTCGGGCCGGCCCGCGTTCGGTTCGGCCAACAAGAACAGCCCTTCGGCGTCCGCGGCGGCTTCCACCCATGCCCGGGCCAGGGCGACGTACTGCTCCATCGCAAGCGTGCCGCAGTTGAACCCCACACCGGTCAGGCCCCGTCCGGCCAACGCCGCCCACGCCCCCGCCGGATCGACGCCCATCATCGTGCGAAAGCCCGACCCGGCAGGGTCAAAGGCGAACGAGGCGAAAACCGGCAACGGGGTCACCGACTGGGCCCCCTCGACCGCCGCCACCGCCTCGTCCACGGCGGTCATCGTCTCGATGAGAATCCCATCGACCCCGCCATCGCACAGGCCACGAACCTGCTCGGCGAACGCGGCCCGCAGGTCATCCGGATCGAGCGAGCCCAGGGGCTTGAGGAAATCGCCCGTCGGCCCCACGTCGCCCAACACGTACCGGTCGGGTCCGGCGGCCCGACGGGCCAACTCGGCGGCGGCTCGGTTGATCTCGCGGACCTGCCCGCCGCGTCCGTGCCGGCGCAGACTGTACGCGTTGCCGCCGAAGGTGTTGGTCAGCACCGCGTCGCTGCCGGCTTGCAGGTAGCGCGTATGGACCGCGACGATCTGCTCGGGCGCGTCGAGGTTGAGGGCCTCGTTGCAGCCGCCCGGAGCCACGCCCGCGGCGATCAGTTGCGTGCCCATCGCGCCGTCGAGCACGAACACCCCCTGCTCAAGCCGTTCGATCAATCCTGGCCGGGCCATCGCTTACTCCTCATCCGCCGTCGGTTGCGGCACGAACCGGCAATGCTCATCGAGCCGATAGACGTGCTTGAATCCCCGCGTGTCGGCGGGCCGAAACAACTTCTCCTTCTGCGCGTCGGTGGGCTCAAATCGCCGCACGCCCGACAGATCCAGCGTGACCACCGCGTGCTTGCCCTCCGCGCGATAGACGGTCATCTGCAACCACGTGGGGACCACCACACCGCCATCGATCGTCTCATAGTCGTTCATCTCGATCGTCGCCGTCAGGGCCCCACCCGGCGCGTGGTAGTCGATCCGGCGAACCCGGTAACCCCCGCAGTCGATCATGATCTGCTTGGCCAGGCGGCCGTCCGGACTGAGCCGCGTCAGGACATCGGTGCCGTTCTCGTGCTGCAGAATCCACGATCGGTCGACCTGCACCACGCCCAAGGCCTCGAGGAGGTTATCCGGATTGATCCACAACGTCTGCCCGCACGCGGCCAATTGATCGCGCCGGCCGCCCCAGTATGCACTGACCTCCTTGGGCTTGACCCGCAGGTAGAACGCGTTCTCATCGGCCCCCAGACGGATCATCTCGCCAAGCAGGCCGTTGCCCACGAGAAACACCCGCTGTGGCGGGCACACCCGAAGCTCGATGGAGCAGCTTTCTTCGTGGACCTTATTCTCGTCGTCCCACCACTTGATCCGGCACTGCCCCCCTGACCGCAGAGGAACGAGAGCGACCCGTCGGGCCTGGAGCGCGGCGACCGCTTCGTCGATCGTCGCCTTGCCGGGTATCGGCTTTCGGGGCTCCTGCGGCGGCGCCGTACACCCCGCCAGAACCAGCAACAGGCCCGCCAGACCGACCCCCCCGATCATCCATGCTCCGCTGTGCTTTGTCATCTCACAAATCCACCTGAAGAATCTGGCCGACCTGTCCGGACAACTGCTCGATCTGGTCTTCCGTGAGGTGGGGGTTGACCACCTCGACCTGACGGTCCTGCCCCGTGACGCCCAGCGTCCAGACTTCGCGCTCCTGTTCGTCCGTGCGGCTGGCGTCGTACTTGAGCCGTCGTTTTCGCATCAGGATCAGCGTCAAAACGAACCGAAACTGCACCTTCTCGGTCTCGGTCTCCTCCGCCAGCCGGTCGAAGAACGCCATGAGCATCTCATCATCGACCAGCAGCCGCTTTTTGCCGCCCTCTTCGGGCATGCGGCTCTTCCAAAAGCAGTACACCGGCGGTTGGGCCTCTTGCCAATACGCGCAACTGAAGTCGCGACGCTCCAACCCCTCGTCGGTTTCCACCAAGGCGGCGTAGTACTCCTGGCCCACCTCGAAGGGTTGGTTCGTGCCGTAACACTGCCCCAGCGGTTTACTGATCTGCCAATCGGCCATCCTGGTTGTCGCTCCCTGTCTGTTCGCTCGCGATGGAGGGTAACTCGATCCACGGACGGATCGCCTCGACCGTCTTGGGCCCGATCCCAGGCACGGCCTCCAGGTCGGAGGCCCGCCGAAACGCCGCCCCCGCCGCGTGGAGCTGCGCCCGCCGGGCACAGATCGCGGCCGCACGGCTCGGCCCGATCCCCGGCAACCGCATCAGACTCGCGGCACAGGCCCGATTCGGGTCGATCCGCTCGGCCACCCGCAGCGACCCCGGCCCGCGCAGACCGTAACACAACCCCCACATCGCGACAAGGGAAAACGCGATCGCCAGACTGACCCGCTGCGCCGCCCGGCCGACGGACCGGGACCACGCGTCCGTGGGCGTGGGTGTCTCTTGCTGGCTGGACGCCGCGCGACCCACATGCACGCCCCTACTTGCGAAGAATCGCCTTCTGGAGCCGCGCCAGGGCCAGAAAGGCCCGCTTCGGCTCAAACTGCCGCGTCAGTAAACCACCCCCCGCGAGGTCCAGGCACGAGCCGTCGCTCAACTGGGAATACGTCACCGACTGCACGAACGGCTTGGCCAGGGCGATGCGGTAGAACTGCTCGACCCACTCGCCCTGTACGTCCGGGTCCCACGGACGATGCCAGATACCGGCCCGGTCGTCCTGCTCACCGCCGTTCAGGCGATCGGGGACAACCACGCCCGTAATGTGAACCGGTTTGACGACCTGGGCGAAGCAATCCAGCCGCGCCGAGATCTGCATCATGTCGCGCAAGTGCATACCCGGACGATCTTTGCCGAAGTGCATCTCGATGCCGAAGGCGTCGAAGCTGATGCCGCTCTGGATCACCATGTCCGCGTACACCAGCGGGGGGATCGTGTTACGGTCGTGGGCGTAGTACTCGCCCCACGGATAGAGAATCTCGATCAGCTTGCGGCTCTTGACGTCGGCGCTGCGGGCGGCCAAGGCGGCCGTCCGCGTCATTTCAATCGCCTGCTCAAAGCTGAACCCGAAGTGATTGTCCGCGTTCATCCCGCTGATCAATCGCCAGGCATGGATGAGCCGGCCATACCGCGAGACCAGCTTCGAGACGAACCCGTAGGCGGTCTCGCGGATCTTCTCGAAGGGCCAGCGGCTGTGCAGCAGCCAGCTCGGCAGGGCCTCCTCGGTGAAATGCAACAGCGGCCCGGCACAGACCGCCAGACGCTTGGAGGCCAGACGCTCCAGGCAGTGGTCTAGCTCGGCGAAGTCGTATTGCCCCCGTTCGGGCTCGATCCGGGCCCAGTTGACGGGGACGGTGACGAAGCCAAACATGTCGAAGAGCCACTTGCAGTAGACCTCGTTGTCGATCAGGGCCGGGTCCACGCGGCAGCCGAGGCAGTGCCGCCCCAGACTGCGGTTCTTGCAGCGGACCGTGAACGCCTGCTCGGCCTGATAGGCCGCCAGCTTCTCCGCATAATCCAGCGCCTTGGCGAGTGACTCATCGGCCAGGACCGATGCCCGCGCCGGGTTGCCGATGTGCTCCAACGACCCGATAAACAGCGAGCGGGCCTCCTGGGACAACGCGAGCAGATCCTGGTCTTCCTCAAACAGCGACCAATCCTCGCGCTTGAGCGTGATCTGCATCAGCTTGGCCCGGGCCAGCTCCACGTTCAGCACATAGGGTCGCGTGCGTTCGGGCAGCCGCGTCGTCGGCAGCAGAAGCTGCCCCAGCCCCTCGACCGGCCAGAGCAGCGCCAACCCCGCGGCGTCGTGACTGCGTCGCTTGCACTCGATTTGTCCCTTGGCAAACCGGATACGCTCGGTGGCATGCAATGGGATCGTGTCGGCCCCGAACATGTACGTTCCAGCCAAGGTAAACGCATCACACAGACGGCCCTGCTTGTATACCTCAAATCTCAACGCTCGTCCTCGTTGTCACGTTGCTCCTGTTGCATGAGTATAGAGCCGGGATTATAGCACGACTTGCCGCGCATGCAAATCGCATCCGAAACAAAGCGCCGTGGCAGACGACAGGGGCGAAGACACTGCAAGACCCCCTCCCCACATGAAGCAGACGCCGTACACTCCCGTCGGTCCCCTGAGTCACCCGGCCGGTCCGTCCTGTTCAAAAGGAGTAGGGGTACTCCAGCCGCAACTGCAGAAGAAACAACAGGTACTGCGCCGCCATCACGGTCACCGTCACCAGGGCCGCCAGTCCCGCCATCTTGAGCAGATGTGCCGGAACCAAGGGGCCGAAAAGCACCCGGGCCCCTCGATGCCCTTCCACGCCGGGTTGCAGACGTTCAATGGCCCGTATGGCGTCCGACAAGATCCGCCGCCGACTGCCGGGGTCGGCCGGGAGGCGAAACCGGCTAACCAACCGTTCGATATCCCGTACACCTCGCATGGTCCGCCTCAACATCCAAAAGCGCCCTCAACTTCTCCATCGCATACCGATACCGCCCTTGAGCGGTGTTCACCGACACGCCCTGCACCGCGGCGATCTGCCGGAACTTCATGCCGCCATGGGTTCGCAGCAGCACCACCTCCCGTTGCTCATACGGCAAGGCATCCAGGGCCCGGCCGACCCGCCGGACCTCATCGTCCTGCTCGGCCACCTCCTCGGGTCCCGGCTGCGGACTGATCACCGTCGGAATGCCATCACCCAAAAACACCGTTTTATGACGACGACGGAACCGGTCACGCGACCGGTTGGCGACGCACTTCGCCAGGTAGCTGCGAAGGCTGCCCGTCAACTCAAACCGCTGGATGTGCTCGGCGAAGGCCAGGAAGACATCATGCAAAACATCCTCGGCGGCGGCCCGCTCGCCCAGCAACTTCGTGCCCAGCGCCAACAAGGCGGACCCGTATTTGTCATAGATACAGCACAGCGCCTGCGCATCCCCGCGCTTCAGCCGTTCCACCAAGAATCGGTCCTGCTGCATCCCGTTCTCCGGGCTGGATCATGCATCCCCTCGCGTCACCATTATTATAACGCGGCCTCAGGAGGTTTTCGTATGAAAACCGTGCCCGGATTCTCTGGCGAGCGGGACTGACCGAGCGGCCATAATACGGCTAAGGCCTTCTGAGAAAAACACTTACGTGGCATGAAGCCCGCGGTTCTGGAGCCCCTGGGCCCATTAGAACCCGCTCTACCCTGCCTGAGAGGGGACGCTGGACCGTCCAATACGGCCGCCGAAACGCAGAAATCGCTCCAACTGGCCGGTCCGCAGCAGCAGACTGCAGATCACCTGAATCTGGCTCAGGAGCATTTCGATGAGCCCCATGTTCGCCGTGGCCGTGTGCTGCGAGTACCCCTCCAGGACCAGGAAGACCGTCGTTGTGTCCTCCACATCCATGCCCACCTGCAGCGCAATCACGTAGCCGCCCTTGCGCTGGGCCGTCGCAGGCTCCCACCCGTCGCACGTCTGCTCGTGGAGGCCCTCGAAACACTCCCGCCAGGCCTCCACGTCGATCCGATCGCCATCGGCCGCCCGGTACTGGCCCTCGGCATCACGCACGACCAGAACCGGACCATCATCCGGAAGGAAACCGGTCAGCTCATCCAGCAATCGGCGGCCCAGGCTCTTTTCTGCGTCCAACGGCATCCGCGGTCCCATCAACTTGCCCGAAAAGGGGGCGATGGGGCCGGTATCGGCCGGAAGGGATGTCAGTTTTACGGAAAATGGGCGGGTTCGGCCCCTGGGGGTGGCTTCCGACCGCCTGGTTCAGCAGCAATGAAACGTTATAGGACGCCGGCCACGACAGGACCCGCATGGTGGCCCTTTCATTCCGTCGGCCATAGCCGATGAAAAGAACATTCGGTCTATTGCACTAACCGCCGGCCCCTGCCGGTGGCCATAGCTTCAGGACGTGCCGGCCGCCCTGCGGCAACTCGAAGGGGCCGGGGAACGGATGGGCTGCATCGTCTCTTGGCTTACCAAGATAATCGGTGTCGATCCGGTATGGCGTGCCGTCGGGCTGCTCGTAGGGCAAGCCGGGGACCCGCGCCCGGCCGAGCAGTTCACTGGTGACCAGTGGGTGTCCAATCTCGGCCCAGCTCTCATCGAGCGTGATCTTGAAATAGACGCCGTCGTTCTCGGTCGTCCGCTCAATCGCCGGATCGAAGTCCGGTTGGACCATCGGATTCTCTTCATGTTCAGACGGCCGGGCGCCCTTGAGGAACACGTTGCCGGCCATGAACACGGGCTGGGCGGCGTTGTCGTAAGGGGCCAGGCCGTCGCCGCCGACGAACAGGTTATTGAAGAAGCGATGGTCGCCGCCGGGGATGTTCCGCAGGCCCGCCACCTCCGTGCTGTGCGGCGCATGGAACGGCGTCTCCCGGCCCCGCTCCGGGCGCGGCACGATGCGACCGGCGAAAAGGTTGTGCACGTAGGCGCCCCCCTGCGACATATCCAGCAGCGCCACCGGCGAGAGAAACAGATTGTGCTCCACCATGAACGGGCCGTGGTTGACCTCCACGAACAGGTCCTCGCCGCCCGTGTTGTCGTGCAGCACGTTACGCGTCACCCGCGTGCTCTGGGCCATCCAATCCAGCCAGATGCCCCGGCAGGTACGGTGAATGTGATTGTGGCTGATCTCGGTGTCGATCGCGGCGTGGATCTTGATCCCGGCCATCTCGGCGCCCGTGAACAGACGCCGCACGTGGATGTCGTGGATGTCGTTGCCGGTGATGGTGCTGAAGACCGCCCCCAGGCTGCCGACCAGGCCCGCCTGTTCGCAATGCGAGATGCGGTTGTTGCGGACGAGATGATGGCCGATGTTCTCCCGCGACCAGCCGTTGGCCAGGGCCCGCTCGATCGTCAGGACGTAACCCTCGGCGGTGTTCTGCGAGGTATTGTCCCACCGGTCGCCGTACTTGCCGAGCGTGACGCCCACGCACGTGGAATAGCGGATGTCGTTGTCCTCGATGATCCAGCCCTTGCTCCAATGCGTGCCGATCAGGCCGATCTGCTCGGCGGTCGGCGGGGCCCAAGGCGTCGCCGCGTGCATCATCGTAAACCCGCGCACGGTGATGAAGTTGATGCCCGGTTTGTCGGGGTAGAACACCGCCCGGCGGACGTTGATCTCCGCCTCGGCGTCGTTGGGATTGACGCCCGGGAACTGCGCCCAGATCGTGGTGTTCGAGTCATCCACGCGGGCGAACCACAGGCCGGTATCCGGCGGATCGAATCCGGGGTCCTTGAACACCAGGCACAGCGTCTGCACGCCGCCGGTGGGCTTGATCTTCGCGTGGAACGAGGCCCAGGACTGCCAGCCGCCCGTGTTGGGCACCGGGCACGTCCCCAGCAGCTCGCCATCCGGGCCATCCAGCCGAATCTCGATGATCCCGCCGCTGGTCTCGGAGGCGGCGCGGAGCTCGATGCCGTCGGCCTGCCGCCCCAGGTCCACGTCCTTGTACCGCACCCAGTCGCCGTGCTCGATCCAGCCGATGCACTGGCCTCCCTCCGAGCAGGCGGCGGTCTGGATGCCCTGCTGCGCGGCAAAGTCCGCCGCCGGCGTTCGCTCAGCGCCGTCCGAGTCGCGCTCCGGCCGCAGCCAGGCCACGTTCAGCAGGTATTGCCCGCCCTGGGCCAGCCACGCCGGGGCCTGCGAGACGGGGGCGAGCGCCTCCTCCAGCTTGGTCGCTTCGATCAGCCAGTGGCCGTTCATATAGACCGCGCCCGTGTGGTGGACACGGCCCCGCGGGTTGAACCAGTCGCCGGCGATCACATCGCTGTAGGGGTTGAAGTCGCCGAAGAAGCGGTTGGGCAGCGTGACCTTCCACGTGTCGTGCTGGACCTTTTGCCAACCCTTGACGACTTCCGAGCCCTTTATGATGGCCGTCTCGCCGGGTGCGGCCCGGTAGATGATGCGCCGGTCGTCGGAGGTGCCGCCGCGGGGCGGTGTGATCCGCTCGCGATAGACCCCCGCGTGCACGGTGATCACATCGCCCGGTTGCGCCCACCGGGCCGCTGCCGAGATCGTCCGCAGCGGGGCATTCTCCGTCCCCGGGCGGCCATCATCCCCGCCGACGGCGACGTGATACTCCCGCCCGTGCGCCATCGACACCACGAACACCACCAGAATGAGAATCGCTCTTGCCTTCATGACTGTCCTCCGCAGATAGAAAAACGTCCACACGCGATGCAAAGCGAGCGGCATCCATTCTACAGGGACGATGGCCCCGTGTCATTCATGAACCTGTACCGGGCCGCCCATTGTTCACCTGCGGGAGAAGGAATCCTGGCGATTCTGCGTTTACCGAATCGACGGGGCAGCGATGCAAAGCGTCGGAACATGCCCACGCCAGCCCCGCCGTGTGGGACGGGCCGTGGGCATGCCACCCGGACACGGTGTTCAGACCTTCGCGTTTGTCACCCCCGCGCAGGTCAACGATGCGTCTTGGCGGACGGGGGTCCAGCAACGCGATCCGGCCACAACCACATGACTGGGTTTCCGCCAGCGCCTATCCCAACCCAACTGGAATGTACATCTACGTTCTGAGTGTGGAGCGTGACCCACACGTCCAGCGTGGACCCCGGATCAAGTCCGGGGTGACACCCTTCTTCAACAGTCTGCTAGAACCACCCCTGGGAGAAGCGCAGGACGAAGCCCCCGAAGGGGCGCAGGGGGATTGTCACAGTCTGGTCGGCGGTGACGGTTTCGTTGTCCGAGCGGAACTCGCGGTCGGAGCGGCCATCGGTGATGCGGACCATTTTGAACTTGCTGGCCGGGAGGAACGACAGCGGCACGTGGACCGTCGTCTCGTCCGCCGAGCCGTTGATCCCGCCGACGTACCACGCCTCGCCCTTTCGCCGGGCAATCACCACGTGGCGGCCGGGGTGGCCTGCGATGAACCGCGTCTGGTCCCAGGCGACGGGCACCTCCTTGAGGTAGTCCTTCACGGCGCGCGGCAGCGAGCGATAGGACTCGACCGAATCGGCAAAGTGCAACCAGCCGGACTCGAACACGACCGTCAGGGCCAGCTCATGCCCATAGGTGGTCCGGTGCGGGTAGCGGTTGTCCGTGAACGCCACGGGCGTGTAGTCCATCGAGCCGATGGCGTTGCGGGTAAACGGCATAATCGTGTTGTACGCCGGGGCGCGATCGGGGTAGTCGGGGTCGAAGATATAGCACTCTTCGCCCCGGACGGCCTCCATCGTCATCAGGTGCGGATACGTCCGCTGCCAGCCGCGGGGGATCGTGCAGCCGTGAAAGTTGACCATGATCTTGGCCTCGGCGGCATCGCGGCAGATCTCGTGATACAGGCCGATGATGTTCTGCTTGTCGCTCTGGAAAAAGTCCACCTTTACGCCCTTGACGCCCCACTCGGCCAGCCGCTTGAGCTCCTGCTGCCGGATCGAGGGGAAGTACATCATGCCGCGTGGCCGCTCGGAGACAATGTTGTGCGGCCCGCCGGAGTTGTACCACAGCAGGACACCCACATTCCGGCGCTTGGCGTACGTGATCAGATCATCGACGGTCCCGTGCTTCATGATCGTCCAGTTGGCGTCGATCAGCGTGTACTCCCATTTCATCTCGGCGGCCAGGTCGATGAACTTCTTGAGCTTGTCGTGGTCCTGCGGGCTGTCCTGATCGCTCCACCAGCTCCAGGCGACGCGGCCGGGGCGAATCCAGTCGGTCTTCTCGACGATGGATGGCCGGGCCAGCGACGTGACCAGCGTCGATTCGACGATCGGGCCCAGGCCCCGGCCAATGAGGATGAGCCGCCAGGGCGTCGCCCACGGCAGCGACGAGGTGGGCTCAAGATCGCCCGTGCCGTTGCCGTCGGCCGGGTCCGGCATGCGGATGCGGTAAACCCCATGCGGCGCGGCGCTCTCCAGGCGCGCCCCAAAGTAGCTCGCCTCCAGGCCCGACTCGGTGATCAGCGCCCAGGCGCGGCCATCACCCACGTGGTATAGTGCCGGCAAGGCCCAGCCCGTTGGATTCGGCGAGGGCGTGCCGGGGGCGATATCGCTTTGATAATAGACTTCATAGGCCGGCGTGTACGTGCCGGGCTTGTCGTACGGCATCATCCAGCACCGGGCCCCGGCGGGGATGGCAAAACCCGTGGCCTCGCTCATGACCCGGCGGACCGTTGCATCCGTTTCGGGAAAGCGGTATCGAAACGCCACGCCCTCATCGTACGCCCGCAGGACAAGCTCCAACCGAGCCCCGGCGGGCGCGGCGAAGTGCAACACCTGTTCGCGGCCCACGTCCAGGCAGTCCTTGCGTTTGCCCGTGGTCATCGTGTACTCATCCCGCACGATCCGCGGATCATCGGCCTTGACAAACCGCAGGTCGTCCACGAACGAGGCATCGTCGCGCACGATCCCCAGCGGCGACCAATCCATCACCGTCACGGCGTCGGGCTCCGCGCCGTGCCGCACCATATAACAGAGCCGCACCTTGCCGGTCGGGTAATCGGCCGTGCCGCCCAAGTCCGCCAAGCGTACCGTAAGCGTCACCTGGCCGTCGGGTGAGGCCAGCCGCCACGTATCCTGAGCCGCGACCGTCGCCGCCATACTCCACAACATAATCACGATCCATCGTCCTGCCGACATGTTGGTCGCCTTTCCTGCCCTGCTTCGTTCCCTGGCCCGCCGAGGAGCGCAAGTCATTACTCGCCGGGCGTTTCCAGCTTGAGATAGTCCAATCCGAACATGTGCCGCGCGATCGCCTTGGGGTTGGCGCCGACGATCTCCACACCAAGCACGTGGGTCCCGGCCTCCAGCGCGAAGGTTCCCAGGTCGATTTCGCCGCTGGTGACCACGCCCGTGTGGTACAAGTCAATCGCCGGGACGACCTTGCGGCTATCCCAGCTCAATTGCACGATGCCGTAGTCCGGCGCCTTGGTCAATTGCACCTTGAGGACCCGGCGACCGGCCTTGTCCACAGGCACCTCGATCTCCAGGGTGTCGCCCACCTTGCCATCCCGCCACCAGAGCTGCCGGCCGCCGCTCCAGCCGAACTGCGGGGCAAATTGCACCTCGGTCGTGCCGCCCGTGACGCGACGCACCTTGAGCCCCTCGCCCTCGATGGCTCCGGGCACATCCTTCCACAGAGACGGCACGGGCGCCGGTCCCTTGGCCGCCTCCTCCGGATCGGGCTGGATGTTGCAGGTCGCGCCCGGCCGGGCGTACCAATACGTCGTGGTCGCGTAGGCCATCGTCGTCTTTTCCCAGTGCCACAGCTCCAGGTCGAACCGCAGGGAGGTGTGGAACGGGATCGCATCCAGGCTGCGGCTGCGGGTGTTGGTCACGCGGCCGAAATTGCCCGGCCCATCCGCCCGCGGCTGGGCGTGGAACGGCGCCTCGAAGAACTCCGGGGTACAGTATGCGTAGCCGTAGTAGTCCTCCGTGCCCGTGCCGACGTGCGAGGGGAACGATTCGCCGTCGATATAGATCTTCTCATCGCCCTCGCCCCACCAGCCTATCACGCCGTTCATCAGGGCCAGCGTGTCGCCGACGAGCACGCCCCGACCCCGGATCGTGATGTAATTCCAGTCAAAGTGCGGCTGCGACGCCACGGGGTAGCGATGGTGCCAGTTGGCGCGGAAGTGCATGCTGCGGTTGTCCCACGTCCAGGGCTTGCTCTGCACGCCCACGGTCGCCCGGACCGGCTGGTCGCCCAGGAACAGCAGCCGGATCGTACATTGTTTCTCAAAAGGCATGGGCCAATAGCACGTCATCGTCCCATCCCTGGCGACCGTCCGCCACCAACCCCGGTAGGGATTGACGCCCAGTCCGCTGCCGAAGAACTCCCCCACCGGCGCCCAGACCGTCTGCTCGCCGTCACACTCCATCACCAGCACCGTGGACCGCGTCGCCTTCTCCAGGTCCGCCGCCTCGAGCCGTACCGTCATCCGGCAGATCGCCCGGGGGCCCGTGATCACCAGGGGCTGGAAGGCCTCCTTGCTCATGGTCAGGCTCTCGGTCCGGACGGCATTCTGTGCCGGCACCGCCTCCCACGGGGCCAGCAAGAGCCGTTGCACTCGCTGCAACACCTGGCGGTCGCGTTTGAAGACGGCCGGCGAAAAGCTCTCGACGGCCGTGCCGGGGGCGTACGTGCGATAGTTGATCTGGTAGTAGAACGGGTCCTCGTTCTTGCGGGTCTCCCAGAAATTGGGCCCATCGTAGGTCACCTTGCAGTGGCGGGCGTACGGGATCGGCAGGTAGAGGTTCTGCCCACGGGCCCGCACCGCCGAGAGCGGCTCACCGACCAGGGCGATGCCCCCGATCAGATCGACCACCTTGCCGGAGATGACGGGGGAATCCTGGCCGTCCACGTAGATGCGCAGCGTGCCGCGCATGTTGGGCCCGGTGCACCAGATGCGGACGATACAGCCGGGGCCGTCGACGTCCATCATGACCCATTCCCGGCGGCCATCACGTTCCTCGACGCCGAGAAACTGTGAGAAATCACCGTTGGCGAACCAGCCCTCCTTATCCTCCGGGCTGACCATCCCGCGGTCATAGCTGCTGAACTGCCGGCAGGCATACTCCGGATCGGGGAACCGAGCGATTCGATCCCTGTCGACCATTTCCTCCAGCAGCGACCCGAACGTGATGGGCCCGGCCGCGACGACCGACAGTGAACCGATCCACAGCACCAACCCGACGACCGACAGGCTCCGATGTGTGCGCTTCATGTATCTCCCTTTCCATCCGTAAGGACTCGCGAACGCGGGCAGTATACCCGCAAATCCGCCCCGATTCAAACCCCATCCGCCTGGCCGGCGCAGGCCATGGCCGGGTTGCAGGTTGACGAACTGCGGCTCGGCGCGTAGGATGCCGCATCGGCTGGCTTGGTTCGCCATGAGATCGGGCGGACAAACGTGGAAAGGAGACACAATGAAAGTATGGCTGACAACGGTGGCGTTGGTGCTCATGGGCCTGTGCGCAGGCTGCGGGATGACATGCTGTGGTTCAGGGAAAGGCGGTGCCATGACGATCAATCGCGAGTCCTTCGGCCGGACCCCCGACGGTCAGGATGTGTGGCTGTTCACCTTGACCAACGCCAACGGTGTGACGGTCAAGGTCACCAACTACGGCGGGATTATCACCCATCTGTTCGTGCCGGATCGCCGCGGCGAGATGGACGACGTGGTTCTGGGGTTCGACACGCTGGATGGATACCTCGGCGAGCATCCGTATTTCGGCGCGATCGTGGGACGCTACGCCAACCGCATCGGCCAGGGCCGATTCACGCTGGACGGGGTCGAGTATACGCTGGCGACGAACAACGGCCCGAACCATCTGCATGGCGGGCTCAAGGGCTTCGACAAGCGCCTGTGGGACGCCAAGACCGAAAAGACCGACGCCGGTGCGCGGCTGATCCTGAGCTACCTCAGCAAGGATATGGAAGAAGGCTACCCCGGTAACCTGAAGTGCACCGTCACCTATGAGCTGACGAACGACAATGAGCTCAAGATGACCTACGTGGCCACGACCGATAAGCCGACCGTCCTGAACCTGACCAACCACAGCTATTTCAATCTGGCCGGTCACGATGCGGGGCCGATCTACGACCACGAGCTGATGTTGACCGCCGACCACTATACGCCGGTCGACGAGGGGCTTATCCCCACGGGCCAGGTCGCCCCGGTTGCGGGCACTGTGTTTGACTTCACCACACCCCACCGGATCGGCGAACGGATCCATGATGTGCCCATGACGGGCGGCTACGACCACAACTTCTGCCTGAACAACCGGAATGGGTCACTGGCCCTGTGCGCGCGGGCCTACGAGCCCAAGTCGGGCCGCGTGATGGAGGTGTACACCACCCAGCCGGG
>OMKS01001371.1_pt1 | contig 21720 bp, 21 predicted proteins | sample 1674721 | NCBI WGS metagenome assembly OMKS01 (sample SAMN06264996, study PRJEB25208) | sediment metagenome | isolation source: hot spring sediment | place: USA: California | collected 2014-09-02
GATTGCCGGCGTTTGGGAAGCCGGAATCGATGCTCGCGATTTTAGTTCTCGCTTATCCAATCAATCTTGGCACTTGTGGACTTGGTCACCAGAAAATGGTTATGAAGTGGTCGCCTTTTTCCATTATTTGCGCAGTCCTTTTGATCAAATATAACTGAACCTAGTTTAGTCAGTATCATAAAGCTTACTCTTATTGGTTTTAACTTTAAGATTGTTTTTATCTATTAATTATTTGTTTTTTGGTACGATTTAAATAATTTATTTCGCATTTATAAATTAATTTTAGATCTAAGAAAGCGCAAACTGATTTCGACTGCCCATAACAATCAGAACCTTAGCTTCTTTTTCTCCAACACACTCACCCCGGTGGGGTATGGTGGCATCGAAATACAGGGTGTCGCCTTCCTCTGCTATGAAGTGTTGATCACCATGCAAAAAACGGATTCGACCCTGAAGAACATATATCATTTCCTCCCCGTCGTGTGTAAACATGTGGGTGGAAGAAGGTTGGGGAGTGAAGGTTAACAGGAAGGGTTCCATTAGTTTGTGGACAAAGGGATGCGCCATGGCTTCATAATAGTAGCCGATGCTGTTGCCTTCGCGACTTATGATTTTCCGCTGCTCGGGCTTCACATGAACAATATCCTGGCTCGATTCTTCCATGGTAAAAAGATCGGACAATTGCACGCCCAAAGCCTGCGCAATCCGGCTGCATGTAGAAACTGGCGGAATCTTCAGCCCACGTTCTACCCTGGAAAGATATCCCTTACTCAACCCACTGCGATTGGCCAAAGATTGAATAGTCAAGGACCTTTCTTTGCGCAAAGCCTTTATGGCTAAACCGACCTGATAGTCCATCGCAGAGCCCAACTGGTTTGCAGAATTTTTGTTATCCTTTGGGAAACAAATTTGCACCGATGGGCAACTTTGTCAAGGAAAAAGATTGTACCAAATTCCATTGCTTCTCTCTCTGAACGTTTCACCGATTCCACTTTTTTCCTTCACCTTTGACGGGCTTGGGATTCCCGGCTTGTACTATGATGACCAACCCAGACTCCGACAGGCAGCAGGTACAGGATAAATAGCATTTTTACTCCGACAGGCTGCCAAGCAGGAACCCTGCAAGCGGAACCGAGTTCTTGCTAGACGGCCGGCGTGTCGTCACCTTCAGATGCTCGGATGTTCTCAGGCGGAAACTGAACAAGGGAAAGTAGCAATGATATCCAGTATTCTGTCAACGCTGGATTCAGGTTTTAAAACACCGGCTCAAATCCATTCCAGCACCAAACCAGCACTAGCCAAAATTTTTTATAATTTTTTCAAATGGTTACAATTCAATACAGGGTTCAAATCCCCTCGGTGGCACCATTTGGATTTTCTTTTCAACCTTTCTCGTTTCCTAGTTGCAAAGAACCCCTAAAATTACCGGGGTGTCACGAAAAGACGCAGACCACTGAATGCCAGAAGATGAACTTTCAAGGAAAACAGCACCTGTAAAGAAATGGAATATGGGCGGCTACGATTTAAGTTTGTTACAAATCCGTTACACATACAAAAACAGGTTGCGGCAATATGCCATAACCTGTTGATTTTATGGTGCGCCTGGGAGGACTCGGACCCCCGACCTGCGGATTAGAAGTCCGCTGCTCTATCCAGCTGAGCTACAGGCGCATTATGGTATTTTTAAAAGAGGATTTCTATCACATAACAGTGAAGATGGGAAGTGGATTGTTCAGTGGTAGGCAGAAAAGCCGTCCTCAACCCAACGCGTTACATTGGGGTGCAGAGACGGCTCCCTTTCCATTTCCATTCAAAACTTCCCGCAGTACGGTGTTGGTGTTGCTTTCAAGCTGGCACATGCTTTCCGCAAGCGCCTTGAGATGCTTCAGACTCTTGCGTGCCTTCACCTGGCAAGGCAGCGCAAGATTTCTGTCGGCCAGCACGTCTATGAAACGATCAAGCAACTCCATGTCGAGGCTGTCGGGCTGCCTGGTTATCAGTTCGACCCACTGCATCTTGAGTTGATCCGGGATTTCGGTATAAGCGGCTATCGTTGCCGGGTCAGCGCCGGCTCTGAGCGATTGCTTGAGCCTTTCAACACCTTCGAGTACCTTTTCCTTGCTATGGATGTCGTCGGAATGGCGGGAAAGCACTTCGTCCCAGCCTTTCAGGATATGCCGATCCACCCATTGTTCCCCTTTCTCGGTGGGCAAAGAAATCTCGAGCAGCCTGTTGTGCATCGCAATAAGCTTTTCACGTTTGTCCGTGTCTTCTTCCATCTGCATGATCACTTCGTTCAGAGTATCTATTGCTTCGCGCCGCATCCCCTCCTTGCCGGTTCCCTTCAGCAGCGCCTGTTCCCATTGACCCCGCAGGAATCCCAATTCCAGCTTGATCAATGAAAAAATCAGGCCCGTCTTTGCCACGGCATTTCTGAGAGCATCCGCAAGAATATTGCAGGAGGCCAGCCTGTCACAGGACAAACGCTGCATGGCTTCCATGGACTCCTGTTTCAGCTGGTAGGAAAGCAATTCGGTGCCGAGTGCCCGCGAAAGCTTCTTGATCACCTTTGTTTGAGGCCCGGCCATCTTTATCGTGTAGGGTTTGAAATGTATCTTTATCACCGCAACCACAACGTACGGGCTGTCCTGCCAGATGACCTCATTGTAAAAAGTTTTCGGGTACTCGATGTCAGGTGTTTCGGTTCCGTAAAGGTCCATTTTCCTGATTAGAACAGGCTCCATATGATGGAAATCACTTTCACGGCCCTCCACCTGGAGCCGAACACTGCGCATATCATTCTGAGGGTCACCGGCGGTCCAGCTACGTTGTTTTTCCACACACCATGCCATGGCTTCAAGAGGCCGACCCGGCTCGTCCCGGTATGAAAGCCACGGCTTCCCCGGTGGGTTGTAGTCTGAAACTTCGGGCAGTCCCCAGGATATCTCCAACCGGTCCCCGCTGATGACTCCGGAGGTAACACGCCGGACTACCGACGCCGGGGGGGAACCGATTCGATAGACGGTGCCCTTCATGGAATCGGGTAGAGCAAAAAGAATCGTTTCGATAATATCTTTACAAGCGGACTCAAGGATTTCGCTGTCTATTCTTATGGCCAAAGCCCAACTCCACTTTATTTAGGAAAAATAGGGATTTAATTTATGATTCTGAAATCTTTTTTTCTTCTTGTCATGCAAAATCGATCTAAACATGCAATTAATTTCATTTTTGCTGTGAAAAATGTCACTGTCATATGAATATAACTGTCGAACTCGAAAAAAAGTACCTTCAGACTGCTTCGCTGTGTATCAATTTCACATTATCCACAAGTGCTCTGACGATTAAGCTTGCACTACCCTCTAAAAAAATATCAGTAACTGAATCAGTCAGATGGGTCCTTTCTTTATTTATTTCGATTATAACAGCACCATTTCTTTTGGCTATAGAAGGAATCGTGTTCGCAGGAGATACCAGAGCCGAGGTACCTATAACCAGCAACGCCGCAGCTTTTGAAGCCAGGTCAAAGGACCTGTTCAGGGCTTCGAATGGTATAGATTCACCAAACATTACGACATCGGGCTTCAAAATCTGCCCGCAGGAACACCTGGGAGGATACACACCCCGCCTTTCTTCTCCCCGATAAACAGAACCGCACGACAAACAGGAAAGTGTACTGCCGTTGCCATGGTATTCAATCACGTCTACACTTCCGCCCGCCTGATGCAGATTGTCGATATTCTGGGTTATTACACATTGAAGAAATCCCAGCCGCTCGAGGTCCCCAAGCCCGATGTGGGCTGCGTTCGGTGCCGCCCCGAGAACTATTTCTTCCAGTTCTCTCAGCATGCCCCATACTTTTTCAGGATCTCGGCGGAAAGCATCGATAGTAGCATACTCTCCAGGATCATAACGAGTCCACAACCCGCCCGCGCTACGAAAATCCGGGATACCGGAATCAACGGATATGCCCGCTCCGGTAAGCGCAAGCGTAGGGCCGGGATCTACAATCGCCCGGGCAGCCCTCTCAATCAGGCTCTTCACCTAAATACCCCTGTTAAAAACATTATGGAGGCAGTTTAAACTGCTTCGAAAATCAGTTTACCCTCGGAATTATTATAGGATTTGAGCCGCGCCTTCAAAGATTTTTGCTCGCCGAATATATTTGTAAGCTTGACTGTATCCTCTTCCAATTCCACCAGGTCAACACTCTCAAGAACCCGGTTTTCAACCCCGTTTTCAAGTAAATATGCATGAGCCTCACACATGCCTGTTTCCTCCGTTTTCAACGCAATACAGCCGAAAAAATCTAATCGGCCGGCAAAGCTTCAAGCGCCTTCCGCAGACAATCGTTGCTTCCGGCGTTGAACTCGATCATTCGTTTCACCTCCGCTGCGGCTGTTGTAAACCCCGCATTTTCCAGCTCCCGTGCAAATTCCTGGTATTCACTTTCATGATGATCGTTATGGGTGATCCAGTGCTCGAGCCTGATCCGTGCTTTTTCGGCTGTTTTCATTTCTCCGCTCCTATACAAAATAAATATAAATCGACCGTATGCAAAATCATTTCGACAACCGCCTTCCGGCCTGTCATATCATAGACACGGTTCTTTACGTTACGTAAACCGGACCTGCATGTCAACAGCCGATCGCTCCGTTGTAAAACCCCTGTACCACGTTCTGCAACGGGGTGACGACTTCCAACGAACTCAAACGGCATAAACCAGCTTTTTACGAAACCATCAATCCTTATATCGGAGATCCGGAATCGTTTTAAAGTATTGACTCGACCCCCGCTCTCAGGGTAATATCCCCCATCATTCCGCTGTGTACCGGGGTGTCCGATCCAAGGACACGATTACCACCCGGCACGCCTTTTCCTTTTCGGGACGGAGGTCTTAATTATGGTCGACATACTCGAAGGCAAAAGGATCCTCATCGTCGATGATGAGCAGGACATTCTGGAAACCCTTGAAGAGCTCCTGGACATGTGTCTTATTGACAGCGCCCCGGATTTCAACACAGCATGCAAATTTCTGGATAAATATTCATACGATGCTGCGGTTCTGGATATCATGGGGGTCAGGGGGTATGAATTACTCCAGAAAACCGGAGAACTTGGTATTCCGGCGGTCATGTTAACTGCCCATGCTTTAAATCCGGACAATCTCGTTAAATCCATAGAAATGGGCGCCCAATGCTATGTGCCGAAAGATAAAATAGGCGACATCGCCTTTTATCTCGCCGATGTTTTCAAAGCGAGGGAATACGGCATCCAGAAACATGGCAACTGGTTTAAACGGCTCAAGCCTTTTTTCGACAAAAAATTCGGTTCAGGATGGAGAGAAAGCCACAAGGAATTCTGGGAGGTTTTTGATAAAAACTACCACGTTAAAAAGGAAGACATTGAAAATATAATGTAAACTTGACCATCAACCCGCCGCCGAGTCATCATTTGGGAGTGGGACCCGAACAATAAACCGGGCGCCCTTCCCTTCATCGCTTTCAAGAAAAAGATCGCAGCCCATATCCTCCACAAGCACCATAACGCCGGCAAGTCCCAGCCCATGACCGCGTACGGAACATATGTCGTTGGCATCCATCTGGAAATAACTTTCAAATATTTTTTTGTGAAACATGGGTGCGATTCCCTCTCCGTCGTCGGCGACGGATATTTCAAGGATGCTCTCATGTTTTTCGAGTCGCACCTCAACCGTGTTCCTGCGGTATTTCAATGCATTTGTCAAAAGGTTCCTCAAAATCTGCCTGATTTTACCTTCGTCAAGGTACAGAGTTTCACACCACAGGTTTTCGTCGACGTGTAGTTGTATGCCCCGCTGTTCCAGGATTTCCTTAACTGCCTGGAGATCCGTACAGGCTCGAATTTCCTCGGACAGGTGTCCATCGGCAAGGTCGAACATTTCCACCATGGACTGTTCGACCAGTTGCGACAATGTAAACCGAACCGGGTTAATAATACCGGCCTCGGATCTGCCCAGTTCCAGAGCATCGTTTACAAGGGTCTGTATGACTTTAATGTTCCTCCTTGCCCGCTCGATCACGCGGTTTTGGGCAGGTGTCAAAGACCCGTATTTGTCCGGCCTGCCTAAAAGTGAATTTAAACCGGCCTCTATGACCGCCAGGGGGACCTTGAAATCATGGATCAGCAGGTCCAGTTTAATCCGTTCACGATGGGAACCGATCCGCCCGCCATGCTGCCGCCTTTCCGCGACAAAGGGATCCGATTCCCGCTTGGCCGAAGGGTCTCCTCCAGATGGATTCCGCGGGCCGGGATTCATGCCCGCCGAACCGACTGATTTTTCAGATGCGGTAAATCTTTTAAAAAACCGAACCACTAAATAGCGACCTCGAAGGTACTCTGAAAAAAATTTACTCGAAATGACGAATCGAAGGTATTATAAATGAAATACCACCCCGACGTAACCCACAAAATTGCTGTCCTTGTGTTTATCATAGCTTGTGGCGTAAATAAGCTCCGATCCTCCAGCAGCTCCGAGGGAACCCACCGCGGAAACGGCGGCGGCAACTGCTCCTGCGCAGCATGCATTGCGGTTCCGTGCGGCCTCGTCCAGTACCCCAGAGGCATCCATCCCGACAATCAAGTCAACCATGCGCCTGTCGTTTTCTTTTACAACCCAGTCCACGGCGGCAGGACCCACTCCTTTCGGAACATAACCGTAGTTGTATCCATAATGAGTCAAATCAGTCGAACCCAGGACGGCAATTCTTCTGCCGATACTTTTTGCCACCTTCACAATGTCTGAGCCAAGATCGATGCCGGCAGGCGAAGGGGGCACGCCAACAGGAAGGATCATTGCATCGGGAGAGAAATATTTAATGAAAGGCAGCTGCAGCTCGATGGTATTGTCCGATGCATATCGTTTCCCGGTCTCAATCCTGAATTCATGACTGGAGATTACCCTCTCGGCCAGGGCACCGTCGATTGAAAGTGCACCGATCGGTGTTGTCCACTTTCCCTGTTTCATGATATAAAAGGGCTCAGAAGGATGAAGATGACGTCCGAAAACAACCCATGTCTCCGGATCGAAAGTCTTTCGAATGCATGAAATCACATTGCAGGCTATGTGCCCGGAAAACAGCCAGCCCGCATGAGGTACGATCCCACCGACCGATGTACCTGAATCAGGGCATGAAACGGCACCGCTGATAAAATCTTCAATCATTCGAATGCATTCACTTTCAGTCCCAGGGTACCAGGACCCGGCGAAATCAGATTTTCTTTCATCCATTCCGGTTCCCTCCATGTTCCGGGTTTATTCTGATCGTTATTCCAGAATGCGACCTTCAGGGCTTGCAGCGTTGGGAATTAATTGTTAATAGACTTCATTAAAACAGCATTGACCGCCGCTCAGCGGAAAACGCCACCCCGAGGGTAAAACTATGAATTTGGATATTTCAACCTGGATTATAAAAATACCCGTTCTTCTTTTTTCTATCACCCTTCATGAATACGCGCACGGTAGAAGTGCACTGTTCTTCGGAGATCCTACAGCCAAAATGAAGGGAAGGCTTACGTTGAATCCCTTGCCTCACATCGACCCTTTCGGTGCCCTCTGTCTGTTCCTGTTCAATTTCGGCTGGGCCAAACCCGTGCCGGTGGATCCCCGCTATTTCAGGAACCCGAGAAGAGACATCGTTTTCATGAGCCTCGCAGGACCCGCCGCCAATCTTATGCTGGCAGCACTCGCCGGGCTTACCCTGCGGTTTTTTATGTTCCCCTCGGAAATTTACCAGTTAACGCTGTTCTACCTGCTGTTCATGAACGTGGGCCTCGGCCTGTTCAATCTTCTCCCTCTCCCCCCGCTCGACGGCTCTCATATCCTTGAAAACCTTCTGCCTCTGAAAGCGTCGATCAAATACCGCGAAATCGGGCGTTACGGCCCGTTCCTCCTCATAGGAATAATCATGCTGGACAACTTTGCCCACACCGGCATATTGAGCCGCGTTCTGATCGGGCCGATGCGTTTTCTTGCCGGTTTTTTCTCCGGCATCCCGTTCTGATTCCTTTTTGAATGTTGTTACATCACATCCCTGTCGCTTCTTTCCACCGCCCGGTCAATTTCAGCCTTAAGCGGAGCGGGCAGGCCCGGAATATCCACGTTCAAAAAACCGCGCACGATCGTTGAGACAGATTCATCCTCGGAAAGCCCTCGTGACATAAGATAATTGATCTCTTCCTGTGCGATTTTACCGACAGCGGCTTCGTGGCTCATCTCGACACCGTCTGCATGGCCTTCCAGCTCCGGAATCGCATGGATGACCCCTCCGTTTAAAATAAGCCCCTTACATTCCAGGTGCGCCTTGATCTCCTCGACTTCCCCTATAAGATGTCCGCGTGCAATTATCCTCCCACCGTTCGTGATAGCGCGGGAGACGATTTCGGCCCTGTTTCCGGGTTTCTTCAAAAATATACGGCCTCCCGCGTCATATACTGAACCCGGACTTCCGGCTATGATACTGTAAAACCGCGCCACGGCCCCCTCGCCCAAAAGGTGGGTCACCGGGTACATTTGAAGCGATTTTGCAGGCTTCATGCAGATGTAGTTATTGATGAACAGGCCGCCTTCTTCAACGACTGCCGCGGAGCGGGGCCTGACAATCATGCCCTCCGCCCAGTTGTGGATCATCGTAAAGGTGACCCTGGCGTTCTTTTTTATATAATATTCGGTGACTCCCACGTGCGCGCCGCTTTTGAGATGAGGAGAAGTGGCGCATCCGCTGATTATATGAAGCTCAGAACCTTCCTCCGCGATGATCAGGTTATGCACCGTCTGCTGGAAACCTTCCCGGCCCATGTAAAGGCAGGCCTGAAGCGGGTAAATCGCCCGGGCTCCCGGAAGCGCCCTTATTACATAGCCCCCGTGCAGATCCAGTTCGGTTGCCGCGGTATATTTATCGGCGTCGACCGATACCAGCTTCCAGTAATAATCCGACACCCATGGGTGCTCTTCCAGGGCTTTCCCTATCGGGATGACTTCTATGCCCTTCTGTGTGCTGGAGCAGTGAATCACAGAGTCGTCTTTTTGTAGAAAGGTAGCCCCCCGGCCTTTAGTGGAAGGATCCGTGCCGGCCATGATCAGCTGATTTCTATCATCTTCGGGAAGGCTGTCGAGCGACCCTGCGGGGACATATTCGTGAGACGCCGCTTCTTTCGCGAACGAGCCCAGATCGACGTCGTCTCCAATCAGCGCCGGTTTGTCTCTTGCGGCTTCAGCCCTGCGTTTCAGTTCATCTCTGAAATGCATCGTACACACTCCCGGTATCCTGTCTGGCCAATGCAGGTGAGAATTTCACGAGGGTTGGTAACGCAGCTCAGGCGGCCGTCGTACAGGACCTGGCCCTTGTCGGCGGTCAAGTAGTCGAGGATGTAGCCGGTATGGGTTATGATCAGGCCCATCTTCGTCCGTTCCCGCTTGATCTGAATTCTGGGCTTGGCCGGCTCAGGCTCCCCGTCTTTTTGGAGAAGCATCGCTATCGTCTTTCCGACAAGAGCAATGTTTTCCAGGTCAACTCCGGATTCAGGTTCGTCAAATAACATCAAATCAGGATTTTGGGCGAGGAGCTGGAGAAGTTCGGACCGTTTAATCTCACCTCCGGAAAAACCCGCGTTCAGGTCCCGATCCAGAAAGCCTTCGAAGTCAACCCTTTCAGCCAGAGAGTCGACATCCACATCTCCTCCGCAGATCTGCACCATCTGCCTCGTTTTCAACCCGTTGATCGTCGGGGGCCGCTGATAGGACATCCCTATGCCGAGTTGAGCACGTTCGTTGATCGGCGCATGTGTTATGTCGACACCCTTGAACACGATCCTTCCGTTCGTAATCCTGTACTGGGGGTATCCCATAATTGTCATCAACAGGGACGTCTTTCCCGATCCGTTTGGACCGAAAAGAATGTGAGTCTCTCCCGGTTTTATCTCAAGGTCGATATGCTTCAGGAGAATCTTGCCGTCCAGTTCCACTTCGAGATCTTCGATGAACAGCATTTTTTCCTCCATGGGGGGAATTATTGCCAAAAAGCAGGAGTGACATTTACATTAAAAGAAAGACAGCCGTTTGACAAGGAGAAATCCCAGGAGAGATTCCGGCAGCCGAAGGCCGGCTGCGATAGAAATGCAACCGACGGCTTGATCATCTGCCCAAAATGCGGCAATATGGCCACCAAAGCTTACACTTCAACAAACGGAGGTACACATGGAAGTATTCATTCTGCCGGTTCTGCTGGGGCTCATTCCTGCTTATATCGCGAAACGCAAAGGCAGGTCTTTTGGATTATGGTGGCTCTACGGCGCCGCGATATTGATCATTGCGCTACCCCATTCACTACTGATAAAAACCAACCCCGCCGCGATCGAAAAACGGCTTTCAGCCGAAGGGATGAAAAAATGCCCTTATTGCGGTGAATCCATAGAGCAGGATTCATCGATCTGCCGCTTTTGCGGGCAAAACCTCGCATCCCAGGCGTCAGAGGCCTGACGAACAGGCCAATTTTCAGGTTCCAGTCCGGTCACCGAAGGAGATGGTGTCCACAAGCCCCAGCTTGCAGTATCTAGACCCCACGCAGACTCTCGGCTGGTAAACCTGCTTCGGAAATTTGAACCTCGCCCCCACCGCCTTTAGAAGTTCCAGAGCCTGCCGGGCCGATTCCTCCGAAAGATCAAGTATCATGAGTTTCTGAGAAGTAGTCAGATGCACCCTGGCACCTTCAGCTTAAACAATTTGGTTAACGGCTTCCAGAGTCGACGGACTGACCATGCCGGATGCAAATTCCAAAGTTAAAGCGTACGACCCGTCATTTTGAATAACACAGGATTCCATTCAGCCTCCTAGAGTTTCAAATCTTTGTGCCTGTTTGCAATGCTGTGAGCCAGTTGATCAAGCGAATTTAAATCATCGGGCGAGGGCAGACCCTTGCACAAAACAGGATCCAGCACCTCAACTTTCAAATTGGTAATCATGCCTGCCAGGATCTCGATGGTCTTACCCCCCCATCCATAGGAACCAATGATCGATAGGAACTTTACCTTGGGTCTCAATGCGTTGGCAAGTAATGTTGCATAAGCGGCAAGGGGGTGAGGTCCCGCCAGCACCGTGGGCGTACCGACAACAACTGTTGCCGCATCCACAAGGGCCATTGCTAGTTTCCCGATATCCGTCACCGGGAGGGAAAACAGCTCGACGCCTACGCCTTTTTCCACGAGGGAAGATGCAAGATGGTCCACCATCTGTTTAGTGCTCCCATGCATCGATACATATGGAACCACGACCCGGTTTCGAGGTACGCCTGTCACCCAATCCACGTAGGCATCCATGATCCATTTCGGCTCATCAAAAATCTGCCCGTGGCTGGGAGCGATCATCTGAATGTCGTAGTCTTTGAGCTTCTCGATGTTCTTTGCGATTACGTTTCGAAACGGCATCATTATTTCGGCGAAATAGCGCTTCGCCGCTTCATGGACCCGCCCCTGATCCGTTACATAAAGGTCGGAAGTCGCAATATGCGAGCCGTAGAAATCGCAGCTGAAAAGGATCCGGTCTTCTCGAAGATACGTCACCATGGTTTCCGGCCAATGAACCCACGGGGTATAAATGAATTCCAGTGTACGGTCGCCCAGAGAGATCGTCTCCCCGTCCTTCACGGTTATGAAGGTGTCTTCGGATATCTTCAGCAAGTCAACCAGCATTCCTTTGGCCTTGTCTGTAGCCACGACTTTCGCTGCCGGGAACTTTTCGAGCACCCACGGGATGATGCCGGAATGGTCCTGTTCGGCATGATGCGAGACAATGTAGTCTATTCTGGAAACGTCGGCAATTTGCTTCATCAATTGGTCCGCCATCGGGGGATCGACAGTGTCCAGCAAGGCGGTTTTTTCGCTCCCCTCGATCAGATAAGCATTATATGAGGTGCCGTCGGGAAGAGGTATAAGAGAATCAAAAAGCCTCCGTTCCCAATCGATCGCCCCAAGCCAGTAGACCTTTTCCTTTATTTTTCTCATACGCATTGCAATTCCTCCTTGCACAAGCCTTTTACGGCATCGTTAAAGGTGGTTCTGTCCCATCCGGTATTTCCACCTTTCGTCCCTGGAGTGCCAAAATGAAATTTTTGGCTCATACTATCCGATAATTTAATGAATTTTTTCCCCTGATCCACCGCCAGGAACTCTCTTCCATGGGCCTAATTCCTCATATACAGTACTCAAATATCCGTACAAGGGCATTGACTTAAGTCAAAGACATCTCACTCGATATTCTTTATCATGCTTTTTAGTAACTTTGTATGGTAAAATAGGTAAAAACCCCCAAGATGGATAATTACCCGATCTGATGGGGAGATAAACCTCCCTGTAAATGCACAACCACGAGGGTTCACCATGCCAAAAGGGACAGCTCTGAGAAAAATAATTCATTGGGGCAAATACATTCTGCTCATCGCGGTTGTCGCCCTGGTTGTATACTGGATTCGATTTTCACCTGTTTCCGTCAACGGTCATTCGGTCAAACGGGGGGAAATAACCGCGGAGGTCATGGGTACGGGCACGTTAGAGTCCCGTGTTCAAATGACTGTCAGTTCGAAAATCGCCGGGAGAATATCGGAATTGCTGGTCGACCAGGCAGATGAAGTTCAGGAAGGGCAGGTCCTGCTCCGGCTGGATGACAGTGAACTCAAACAGCAGGTTGAAATCGCCCGCTCGGCCCTCGCCGCTGCAGAGGCCTCTCTTGACAGGGCGGAAGCCGACGCAGTTCGCACCCAGGCAGTTCTTAACCAGGTAAAGGTGGATCACCGGCGCATTCAGCAACTCTATACCAGCAGATCCATATCATCAACCGAGATGGAAAGGAGTGCACAGTCTCTAAATGTGGCGGAGGCGGAACATAATAAAGCAAGGGCCGCCGTTATGGAGGCAAAGAAAAAATTGATTCAAGCCCGGAACACACTCGACTATCAACAAGCCCGGCTCGCGGATACCGTGATAACAGCACCCTTAAGCGGGCTTATTGTCCGCCGGGATAGAGAACCCGGAGACATAGTGGTTCCAGGCACACCCATCTTTCTGCTTATCTCCACAACCGAGCTATGGATTAGTGCATGGGTCGATGAAACGGAAATGAACAAGCTCGCACCCGGCCAGAACGCGCGTGTCGTTTTTCGTTCCGAACCGAACCGTCCTTATAGCGGGGTAGTGGTGCGCCTGGGCCGTGAAACGGACAGAGAAACCCGCCAGTTCATCGTAGATGTCAAGCCTGATCGTTTACCTGAAAATTGGGCCGTAGGGCAGCGGGCGGAGGTGTTCATCCAAACGGCGCACAAAACGGATGCCGTCCTTCTACCTTCGAACGCCATCCTCATAAAAGAAGGGGAAAAGGGAGTGTTGGTGGAAGAGAAGGGTCGGGCGGTTTGGCGCCCTGTTAAAGTCGGGCTGCGTGGTAAGGAAGAAGTGGAAATCGTCGAAGGACTCGAGCCGGGAGAAACGGTGATTACCTCTCCGGGTTCAAAAGACATTTCCGCGGGGAGAAAGGTGGAAGTGACAGATGAACCTGGCCGTTAAGGATATCCGTCACAATCTCGGACGATTTGCACTGACAGGTGTCGGAATCGGGATGCTCCTGATGATGGTCATGGGAATGGTGGGCATTTATCGAGGCCTGATCGAGGATGCCACACTTCTTATAGACAACCTTGGAGCCGACATATGGGTGGTACAGAAAAATACGAGGGGGCCTTTCGCCGAAGTGTCCCGGGTTCCAAGAAATCTTCTCGATCGTGTGGCCGTCGTCCCCGGCGTTACCAATGTCAGGGAATTCGTCTATCATATGATCCAGCGCGAGTATCACGGAAAACCCTTGCGAATCGGCGTCGTCGGGTTAAGCTGGCCTATCGACAAGGGGGAATGGCTGCCTCTCACAGCCGGCAGGCCACTGGCTCAAACCCATTATGAAATGGTCGCAGACGAGAAGCTGGGCATACCGCTCGGAGAAAAATTGCGTCTCGGCAAAGAAACGTACAGCGTCGTCGGCATTACAAAGGGCATGATTTCTTCCGGAGGCGACGGCCTGGCGTTCTTCACAGTGGATGACGCTCAGCTCATTCAATTCGATGCGCCGGGCGAAGCAGTTCGCCTGGAACGCGCCTCGCGTTTTGAAAGGGGAGCGAAAGCCGATATAGGGCAAACGCAGCCCTCTCTGCTTGAAAAGGCCCTCGGGCCGTCGACGTCCATTCCCGCACTCGGCCCGCCCGCTATCAGTGCCGTTATCGCCACCCTCAAACCCTCCTTCGAACTTTCGGCTGTTTCATCGGTGCTGTCAGGCTGGAGCGATGTTTCCGTTTACACGGCTGAGGGCCAGAGACAGCTGATGCTCAAGGGCATGGTGGAAATGGCCAGGAAACAAATCGGGTTTTTCACCGCATTGCTTGCATTGATCTCCGCAATTATCATGGCCCTGATCCTCTATACCCTCACACTTGAAAAGATACACGAAATAGCTCTCTTGAAGTTAATCGGTGCACCCAACCGGGTAATCCTGTCCATGATTCTGCAACAAGCTCTTTTCCTCGCTGTCACCGGGTATGGGATAGCATATCTGGCAGGCCAAAAGATTTTTCCTCAATTTCCACGCCGCGTCATTTTATTGGATAATGATTTGTTCCTGCTGGCCCTCGTTGTTCTGGGAATCTCCGTAGCATCCAGTATCCTGGGGATATACAGGGCGGTAAAAGTAAACCCGAATGAGGCACTGGCCGGATAACGATATGACAGACAAAGCAATAGCCGTCGAAACTCAAAAACTTACAAAAATTTACGGGAAGGAAAATACCGAGGTCATCGCCATGCGCGATGTGGATCTGAGCGTAAGCAAGGGGGAGGTGGTAGCTCTGCTGGGGCCGAGCGGTTCCGGCAAATCCACGCTGCTTACAGCTGTAGGACTCATCAACCCGCCCACTTCCGGCAAAGTCATCATCAACGGTACCCCGGTTCTGGATGGCCCGGATGCTTTGCTTAATCTTACCACTTTTCGCCGTAACCACATCGGTTTTGTGTTTCAAAAATCCAACCTGATCCCGTTTCTATCCGCATGCGAAAACGTTCGGGTGGCTCTTGAATTGAACGGGATACCGGGCAGAAAAGCCAAAAAGAAGGCGATGGAACTCCTGGAATACCTCGGGATGTCGGACCGGGCGGAGAGCCTGCCTTCAATGTTGTCAGGCGGTCAACAACAAAGAGTTGCCGTGGCAAGAGCTCTTGCGAACCGACCGAGCCTGATCCTGGCGGACGAACCGACCGCGGCGCTCGACAGCGTCAGAGGAAGGCAGGTAATGGAGCTTTTCGGCAAAGTCGCCCATGAACAGAACGGGGCGGTCATTGTCGTCACCCATGATCACAGGGCGCTGGATGTATTCGACCTTATTTATGAAATGGAAGACGGCAGGATTCGACCGAGGCCTTCAGAACCTGAAGAATCCAAGCCGACATAATGCCTGTCTGATCGATGCACACCGACCACTCCCGTATTAAGGATTTTCCCCGCAACAGCCCAAAAAACACAAACCATGACTCGTCCGTCGAGGCCTGCCGTTATGGCAGTTTCCATATGGCACTTCCGGATGGGCATTCGCCGGAAGCCGCTTTATTGCCATCCCTGGAATTTTTCCCAGAAATCCCTGTCACGGTCTTTCCAGCCGACCCCGAACTTTTTATTATAATATACTCCGAACCTGTCAAGCCATCGCCACCAGAACTCTCAAGTTTGGAGAATGAACAACAGTCGGAAGGCATTTGAAAAAAAACCTTCGGCGAGCTCAGCGGCTACTGATAATGCGTGGTTTCAAAGAAATTACGCCGCACGAACCCGTCGAAGGAATATAATTGGACCCGGCCGTTCACCCAGGTCTTCCATCATGCCGCCTATTCGAAAAAAACCTGTGCCCGAACCGGGATCGCGGCCCCGCCCACCAAAGCCGTGATGGTCGAACTCCCCGGCTCATCGGAACAGATACTTCCACGGGACATGCCTCCCTTGTCGGTCGGTTCGGGTTGAAGGATGCTATCAACCTGCCTGTCCGAAATCAGTTTCACACCAACTCCAGGCACAGGATTGTAGTGTTTATCTCGAATAACAACAATAATGTCGGATGTAGACGCCCCATCCGCGGCAAGAACGGGATAGGTCAGGCGCACTCTTGAGTTTTCCGGATCAGGTACGCCGGGTTCCACGCTGACATAGGCCTGCCCGATCAAATCTCCGACAGCAGCGGTGACCTTGCCCCGACCCATCCTGGTCGCCACAAATACGCCCGGATCCTGGAAATATCCGATTCTACCGACAACCTCCCACTGGGCGGCATCCCGGGCTATGTCCACCAGGTTGTCCTCAACATCCACGCCATCGATCGAGAATTCACCAACTTCCCCTGAGTTTAAAGCTTCAGGGTTTGGGGAAACGAATAAACTGTAAAGTTTGCCCGCCTTAACCTCAACCCACCGGAAAGCGGCCACATCCCCCGATCGAGCTGTCACCACACCTTTTCCCGTTTTCCGGGCATAAAAACGCCCGGAGGCCACCTCGATGGATCCGACATCGTCAGAGACCGCCCATTTCGGCTCCACGGGAACTTCGTTCCCTCCGATGTCGAAACCCACAGCGACAAAATCATAGGTTTCCGCCGCCCGGATATCGTCCCCGGGCAGACGGATCTCGATGCGAACCAACGGCCCCGTCGATATCTTCACCGGCACGCTGCAACGAAGGTCTCCGGATCTGACATCGATAGAGCCTTCACCGGCGCCTCCGCCCTCGAACACCGTGCCGTCAATGAAACGGCCGAGTCGCTCGGGATCCACGCTCATCACCACGTCCACGGCTGTTTTGTTTCCGAATCGATCGAGCCCGAAAACCGACACACTCTCCCGTTCCCCTGCTTTCACGGAAACCATGAGAGGCCGAGCTTGAATCTCCACCGGCTCGGCTGCAACGACTTCCACCTCTGCGCGTCCCTTTACAGCACCTGAGTCTGCAAACACCTCCGCGCGATGGGAAGTACGGGAAGAAAATGTTCCCCCGGGAGAAATAGAGGCTTTATCAGGTTCCCCTACGCTCCATTCGTATTCTAAAGGAACCTTGTTACCGAGCGCATCATAAGCCTCAGCCGAAAAGTCAAATTCACTTCCTGCCTCCATCTGTATATTTCGAGGCTGCACCTCGATCTTTGTCACCGGCCCGGGATTCACCACGATGTCCAATGTGCCCACCACGGCATCCACTGACGCACAAATAAAGCCCCTGCCGGTCCGCCTTGATTCGAACACGCCTGGTTCGGGAAAAACACCCAACCCCCCGGTAACACTCCACACGGGCTCGATCGAAATTTCGTTTCCGTGAATGTCGAACCCCTCCGCCTTGAGGGTTGTCCTGTCACCGGCCTGTGTTTCCAGGGATTCAGGCAGCACCCGGATGCGGCTGAGAGGGCCCGGATGAACCATAACCGGCAATTCCGTGGAAACATCGCCGCAAGTGATTTTCAGCTCGCACCGGCCTGTGGTATGAGCATAGAACAAATCACCCTCCTCCATGGTCCCCAGATCGGATGACAGGCTCCAGGCGTAGGAAGCATCCTCCAGAAGATTGCCGAATCCGTCCTTCACCTGAACCATAAGTTTCTGGGATTCACCTGCTGAAAGATCCAATGAATCGGGCTCAACCATGATTTCGGCGGGGTCACCGGGAAACACCTCCACACGCGCCTCCACGCTCAAGTTTCCCACACTTGAAAGGATCACACCCGATCCTTTTGTACGGCCTTCAAACTTCCCCTCTTCATCAATAACCCCCACATTACCTCTGACCGACCAGGCAGGGGATATCTTCAGATCATTGCCTCCTGCATCCGTTCCGTTAGCCTCAAATTGAATTTTATCGCCTGCCTTCAGCTTCACGGACGAAGGCAGCACCTGTATGGAGGCAAGCCCGCTCTTTTTAACGACAAGGGAGGCTCTGTCCAGCAGATTCCGTGAGGTCGCCAGCACCATGCCTTCGCCGGCCTTCATTCCGGTCAACGTACCATCCTCGCTGATATGTCCCAGTTCGGGATCAGTGAGGCTCCAGGACGCTTCAGTATCCACTGGATTTCCCAGCTTATCTTCCCCTATGACATGGAGGCTGGTGGACGAACCCGCTTCCAGGGAAATATCGGAGGGAACTATCTTGAGATAAACCACCTCGGAAGGCACCACCTCAACCTCGGCCAGAGCGAATACACCGTCTGCACTCGCGCGTACTTTGGTTTCTTTTGCCTGCCGCGCCCTGAAAACCCCTTTCTCGTCAACAGAACCCGCTGTACCTACAATGGACCATTGTACCGGGGAGCCGGTAGGGTTTCCGAACTCGTCATAGGCTGTAGCGGAGAAATCGCACTCTTCCCCAGCCTCGATCACCAGGCTGTCGGGAACGATCTCGATACGGGCGGTCGGTCCAGGATCAACGGTCAGTGAGACGACACCCGCCAACTGAATTCCCGTTCGCTTCTGGGTTATAGTCGCTGTAACAGCCCCTTTACCTGTTTTCTTCGCGAGAAAACTTCCCTGCGCACTCATCTCACCCAGATCAGGTAACACCGCCCAGTGTGTCCCAGATGAAACAACGTTTCCGAATTCATCGTAGCCCCGGGCGGTGAGCTGCCGGCTTTCGCCTGCGTGCAATGTCAAATCCTCCGATGGATCCATGGTAACACTCGCCAGATCGGAAGGCTCAACCGTCACCGTAGCCTTAACTTCCAAATCGCCGACCACGGCGGTTACCGTGGTGGTGCCCGCCTTGCGTGCTTCAAAAAAGCCGTCTTCTTCCAGCCGGCCGAGATCATCCGCCAGCAAAAACTGAGGTTCCATTTCTACGCGATTCCCGAACCTGTCGTATCCCCGTACCTCGAAAGCGACCGTTTCACCTGCCAGGAGATCCATCCTTGAAGGAAACACTTCCAGTCGAACCAACTCCGCCGGAACTACTTCAATGGTACAGGCATCGCCGGCCCCGTCCGCCAGGACTCGTATCTCTCCCTCACCGGCATACCTTGCGGTAAAGGTTCCCGACTCCTTGTCCATTGTCCCGAGGGACTTGCTGAGAAACCACTCGGGAGCAATCTCGAAGCGATTGTCATGGGCATCCACACCGTAGGCTTTTAGATCAATCGTTTCTCCTGCTGTAATGACTGTTTTGGAAATATCTATAACCACGGAAGCCAAGGGGCCGTGTTCAACACGAACATCAGCCATCCCGGAAGCATCTCCGCTCTCTCCGATAATTCGACCCTCCCCTGCCCTCCGTGCTTGAAAAAATCCATCATCAGACACAGAGCCGATATCTCCTTCCACCCTCCATGTAACCTTGGCCGGCAGCGGGTACCCATACCGATTGTAGCATTCCGCCCCGAAACTGATGGAATTTCCGGACTGAAGGCTTACTTCGGAGGGAGAGACTTTCACTTCCACTGGAGCCCCGGCTTCTACAGAGAAAGGCAGCCCGGCCGATATATTCTTATACGAAGCCAGCACCACTCCATCACCCGGTTTTCTCATAACCGCTTTCCCGTTTTGATCAATGCCCGCAGTCTCTCCGGTGATTGACCATTCAACTTCGACAGGGGTTTTGTTCCCATAGGCGTCATACCCAACAGCCTCAAATTCCACGCTCTGCCCTGCTTCAAAAGGCGCAGCATCAGGCTCAATTTCGATACGGACGATGCGGGTTGCTTCAAAACTCAGGTTGAACAGGGCATCTCCGCTCTCGAAAACCACATTGAATTCAGCCGGCTCTGAGGGCAGATGCACTTCCAGCACCCCTCTGCCCGATTCATCGAGGGAAAGGGTGTTTTTCGAAAGAGCCACATCTTCCCTGGTTGAGCTCACATTTACCGTGGCGTAGGAAGCCGGGCTTTCAGCCTCGGATAAAGCTGTTACCGTCATCGCTATTATGCTCCCTGGAAGCGCCTTTTCGCGCTCTGCATCAATATGGATGGCCTTTACCGCAGGCGGGAGCACCTCTATCGTCGCCGTGGCCGAGAATTCTCCGCTTTGGGCGATAACCTTTGCCTCCCCCGGTTTCACTGCCTTGAAGGATCCCGGCCCAGGCATGGAGACCGATTCCCCTTCCAGCCTCCACTCAATGTCTATATCGGGCATTTCCTGATCTTTCTCTGAAACGCCGACTGCTTTCAATTTCAACGAATCACCGACTTTCGCCGAGGCCTTCCCGGGATCGATCCGGATGCGTGCCAGTTTTGGTGGCAGAGGTGTTACGGTCACAGAAGCGTGCCCGACAACGTCTCCCGTGGAAGCCGTCACCCTGGCTTCACCTTCCTTAACGGCGGTGAAAGTCCCTGCGGAATCCATGGTGCCTGCATCGCCTTCCACGCGCCACGAAATGGTTGCGTCCTCCAGCCTTTCACCGGCTTTATTAAATGCTGCAGCCTCAAATCGCACCGATTCCCCTTCCTGAACGCTGGTGGATTCCGGGGTAATCTGAACATTCCGAGGCTCTTTGTCGCCGCAGCCGGTCATTATCATTAAAAGCGCAAAGCACATCGCAAAAGCGATATTCGGTATTTTCCGCTTTATTGCCGTTGTATGCATAATTCTCCTCCTTCAAAATTAAATTCCCGTTTTGATAAGGCAGACATTCAAATGTCCCTGGTCGAAGGCATTTCGATCTCGGATTTTCGGACGTTTTAACCGGACAGCGATCAAATAATAAGATTCTCACATCTTCTAAGTATGAGGGGAGCGGCATGATGTGTCAAGGGTCAAGAAAAAACCTGTCAATAAAAAACTAATCGGGACTTCGCTTTCGGACGGGTTTCAATCCAGGCGTTGCTGTGGAATCCTGCAAATTTAAGTACCTCTGAGTGTATTTGAAAGTTGATAAAAAACGGAACATGGTGTTTCCAGGCGTGGGCAGAGAAAGAAGGGATGGCCATATGGTTTTTTCAGACGGGCGCTACTTGGCGGCCAAGACAGCAATTCCCTTCCCTGCCATTCTATGTGTACCATCCGGCGCTTTTTTAATATCCCGTCCATAATAAGGCCACGGAAGCACCGGCATTCCGTGATCCTGGTAGAACCGTTTCCACAGATAAGAAAGATCATGCCCAGGAATTGCCCGCATATACTTTTCGATAGCCCCCCTGAGGTCAAGATCCTCTTCAAGATATTGAATAATTCTGAATCGGAACATTCCCCATCTTGACTCAAGGATCTGCTGCTCTTCTATCAACCCGGGGGGAGCTTTTTGTGAAACAATTGCTGATTCAAGATCATAGGCCTTTCTAAAATCCTTCACCCACCCTTGAATCACGCTCGATATCCAATCCTCATCAATATGGCTCTCTTCGATTTTCAAAAGCAAGAGCACGATGTCTGAAATTTCCTGGTCCGCTTTACGTATATCCAGAGTCTCCGAGTTGGCATCCGATATTATCCCCTGCAACTCCTCGACTCTCTGCCTGAAAGGTTCCAGAAAATCGCGCCGATTCAACCTGGCTTTTTTCAGAAATTTCATAGAATCCTCCTGTGCGGACCGCACTCCTATAACCAGCAAACACCATTTCCCGCAAGCGATGTCATTCTTTTTTGACGGTTCATGTTTTACTTCGATTTGCGTTTTAAAATTTTCTAAGCCTTACAATAGGAGCCTAACAC
>OMKS01001372.1_pt1 | contig 21719 bp, 16 predicted proteins | sample 1674721 | NCBI WGS metagenome assembly OMKS01 (sample SAMN06264996, study PRJEB25208) | sediment metagenome | isolation source: hot spring sediment | place: USA: California | collected 2014-09-02
GGGTAACGAGTTTTTACTAATATTTATTGGCATAAAAAAACCCGATTGGAGTAATCCAAACGGGTTTTTGCTATTTTTTATGAACTACTGAAGTGGTTTAATAACTTCGATAAGTTCGGGCAGATCCATTTTAATATTCTTTAGATGCTCAATGGTTGGCACGCCATTGTTGTTCCATCCGCGGCGCTTGTAAACAGCATCGAGTAGCTGCTCGTAACGATTTTCGCGATACTTGCGCGTGGCAGCAATTTTTTCGTCGGTGCTCATGTTGGTTGGGTCGATACCAACAATCTCCTTTAGCTGCTTATCGTAACGCTCTTGGCGGCTTTCGTACTCCTCGCGGGTAACAGGGCCTGCAGCACGGTATGGCTGAGCATCGTGCTTGCGCAAGCCGTATCCACGGCGAATGTTGAAAATGCGCTGGAAGTTGTAAACACGTTCGCTCTGAACAATCATCTCGTGCTTATCAAAGGGTTTTCCGGTAACCCCTTTGTATACCTCCACGTAGTTATCAACGTGCCCAGGAATTTTATGAGGTTCGTCTTTTTCGGCGTTATCCTTGGGCACAACGTCGTTCCAAGGTAGCTTGCAAAGGCCTTGTAAACCAAACCATGTGCGGAACATAGGGAAATAGTGAAGCGCCTCAGCCTTATCGTCGAAAGTTGGAAGCTGGTTGTTTACCATATCCATAAAAATAAGCCAAGCCTCGTCGTGCTGAGGGCCTTTATTGGCCATGGCGTAGCCGCCTTGCTGAGCAAGCGATTCCTTTGATACGTACTGTGAGTATTCAAGTCCTTTGTTTTCCATTCCAATGTCCTGCAAGAATTTTGGGTCGGCACCGTACTCCTTAGCGAATATTTCTTTCATTTTACGAACACCTTGGCCTACAATCATACCAAACCCTTCGCCGCGAGCTAGCTGGTGCATAACCTCCATGGCATCTTCAAAGTTACCAAAGTTAAGTTCAAGTCCTCCAGTGCGCTCTTTGTTTAGTATTCCGTTTTCGTAGCATTCCATTACAAAGGCCATGCAGGTACCCCAAGTGATGGTACAAATGCCGTAGGTATCGCAATAAAAATTAGCCTCGATAATTGCCTCAGGGTCGAAAATTCCGAGGTTCGATCCTAAACCAGCAACCGTTTCGTACTCTGGTCCATCAACAATAACGGCTTCGCCTTTGTAAGGGCCAGTTTTCAGAACAAAATCGTCAACACCTTTGGCGCAGCTCATGGCGCAGCCAATCCAGCAACCATCGGGTATGTTTTGGGTAAAGTACTTATCGCGAAAAATGTTGCTGTGAATTTTTTGCCCATCAACCGAACTACCAAACTTGAAGTTGTGCGTAGGAAGCAGGTCGTAATCGTTCATCACGTTGGCAATGTTAGCAGTTCCCTTCTTGCGCATTTGGCATTGTTGGTCGTCGAGTTCGCGCATTTCTTGCTGAAATGAACGCCCAACTGCGGTAATTTTTTCGAGGTCGGCCACGTTGTTCAGGTTGCCTTTAACACCTTCAACCTTAGCTACAATTGCCTTAATTTTTTTGTTGCGCATTACGGTACCAATGCCTCCTCTTCCTGCCTGCTTAAGCCTAATTTTTTTACGCTTTACATCGTAAAAGGTGAAGTTCACCATGCCAATTAAAGAGTTTTCGGCAGCAGCACCCATTGAAACAATACCAATGTTCTTGTAATCCTTTTCGTTGTCGGCGAAAACTTCGGAGAGCTCCTCGGCAAGAATGTGAGAATCCTTTGCAAAGCCTGGGTCTTCATAAATCTCTACCTTATTAGTTTTCCCATCAATGAAGATAATAACATCTTTATCGGCTTTGCCTTGCAGCTCGAGCGCATCGAAACCTGAAAATTTAAGGAATGGGCCGAAGAAACCACCTACGTTGGAGTCCATTACCGAATCGGTTTGGGGCGAAATGCTTACCAGTAGTGATTTTCCAGCACCAGAGTATTGGGTTATACCCCCAATTGGACCTGAGCTGATGATAACTTCGTTCTCAGGGTCGTTCCATTTTGTGGTTGGAGTGGTAGCGTCCCAAAGTAGCCTTAGGCCATAGCCTTTGCCACCAACAAACTTTTCTTTCATCTCGGTGGGCACATCCTTTTCCTTAATTTGCGCATTGCCTACGTTGATGTAGAGAATTTTATCGGTGTAGCCTCTGTAAAGTTCTTTCTTGTTGTACTGCCAATCAGCCAGTTTTTTTGCCTTGGCAAACATCTCCTTAGCATTCATAGTTAAATTATTTAATGGTTAGAATGGTCTAATTATTTGCTAAAGATATGAATTATTTAATCGGATGTAAAATGATGAATATCAATATGCACGGCATTGCATAATGCTTTTTTACAAGCAGTTTACGGGTGCAAATGTGGAGTTGTACTCTAAAGGTATTTTATTTGTGGCAAATTTGTTGGTTTTGCCGAATTCCGCTTTTCAATCGGTTTGATGTTGTATAACAGGGAAACAGCGTTGGATGCTATTGTTTCCTATAGGCTCCAACGGAAATATTTTCTACCGATTGGAATGCACGATAAAATGAGTTGAGCGAGCCAAAACCTGATAGCTCGGCAATTTGCTCGTTTGAAAGGTTTTTGTTTTTTTTAATAAGCTTTTTAGCATGCTCAATACGGTAGTGGTTAACGTGTGCGCAAAAATTACGGCCATACTCTGTATTGATTAGCTTTGATACGTAAGTTCGGTTGGTGCCAAGCATTGTGGTGAGATCCCAAATTTTCAGATCGGTATTTTTATATATCATCTCCTTTTCGAAAAGCTCTTCGAGCCTTTTCTTAAGTCGTAGAGGAGGTTTCCCTTCTTCGGTTACCTCGGTAACGCTAGCAACCTCAGTGAATATTGCCTTTTGCTTATTACCAAGCAGTCCAATAATAAAAAGCATTGAGGTAAATACAGCCGACGGAAAAATGAGAAGCCAAGGGTTTTGAAGGAAAACGTTTCGACCCAGCGATGCCAGTACACCGCTTGATACCGATGTTAAGGCAAGGCATATATTGAAGAACTGAACCCAGTTCAGCCTTCGCTCTTCCAAATTTGAGTAGTAATCCTGCAGGCGTAGGTTGTTTTCCTTAATAAGTTTGTAGCTTAGGTAGAGGTATATTACTGTTTGCAGTATAAAAACAGCACGGCCTGTTACGAACAGTATTTTCATGTAGAGGTGTATTCCCTTTGCTTTGTTTCCGCTTACCAAAATATCAACAATAAATGCAAGGGAATCTTCGTAACCCATTATTAGGTATCCCGAAAGCACTGCAACAAAAATGAGCAAAGGGGCAATGAAGTACTTTCCATGGCTTTTTACTGAAAACGAGCTGTCCACCGTAAGCAGCCTAACGTACACATGGTACATTGGGTATACAAGCAAATAGGCTAAAGTGTAAATGCTATCGAGGTAAACATAAGCTGTGTAGTTTTGAGTAAAGTAGAAGAAGTGCGAAAGGTATAGCACCGATGCTGTTACCATAAACCATGCTAGAAAAATCTTGGGTTTATGCGTTTTGGCATTATTTGCAATTAGCGCAAAAAACCAGAATATGGTTACATAAACCGGGTTAAGAAGGAGTATTTCTGTAAGCATGTGTTAACACTAAAAATTTACAAATAGTAAAATGGGCAACGAATTTACACAATATCTGAAATAAAAAAACGGGTACTCGTTGGTTCCCCGTTTTGTAAAGTGGAGAAAAAAACTTAGATGTAAAAGTTTACCCCCCCGCCAATTAGGCTGTATGCCGAATCGGTTAAGCCAATTTCGGTTTCAAAAATAAAGCTCATATTGCTACGTATGCCAACCTCAATGCCTATAGGCAACCAAAGCAGAAACTGCGTACTATTCTTAGGGAAATTAATGTCCACATCGGCTCCTGTAAAAATTCTAATATCTTTTCGTATGGGGAATGTGGCGTTAAGTGTACCGTCAAGCCCAAAAACGCCAAAATCGTGGGCACCAACAGCAACCGATAAATTACGGCCAATGGCAAATTCAACATCACCACCAATGTAATTGCTTGGGCCTAAAACGCCAAGGGTTAGCCCAAAGTCAACCCCTTTTGTAATACCAACTCCTCCATGAAGGAAAAGGATAAATTCGGCGTTACCATTAATGAGCACTGCAGGTTCAATGCCCGCTGAGAACTTTTTGGGTTTTAGCGTTTGACCTGTGTTAAAAACCTGAGCCGTAACGCTGAACGAAACAGCAGCGGCAAAAACAATTAGCAAAATCTTTTTCATCATTTTTGTATTTAAGTTATTCCTTTACAAAAGAACAATTTTTTTAAATATCAGCTTAAGCAATTTGTAAGTTTTTGCATTAGAAATATTGGATAAGACTAAATGCTAAAAATTAATTAGCTTTGTTGGATATTAACCTCCTTAAGGTTTTTGTTATTACTATGTAATATTTGAGCAGCATGAAAAATATCCTCTTGTTAAATTCGGTTTTACTTTTTGTTTTTACGGTTGTAATTAGCGTTAGCCCAAGTGCCCAGCCACGTAATTTTACAACTGACAACAGAAAAGCTATTGCCAAGTTTGAGAAATCGCTTAAGGCATACGATAAGTTTAGCTATGGTGATGCCGAGAAGCTGTTAGTAGAAGCGCTTAAGTTTGACAAGAATTTTATAGAAGCACAGCTAATGCTTGCACAGGTTTATCAGGTTACACGCCAAACCGAGGAGGCCATTGTTGCTGCCGAAAGAGCCATTGAAATTAATCCTACTTTTTTCCCGCATGTATACTATAACGTTGCAAATATGCTCATTGGAAGGGGCGAGTATGAACGAGCGCAAAAGCATTACGAGAGTTTTTTAACCTTTGATAATGTTAGAGAGGAAACTCGTAAGCATGCCGAGCTAAAGCTAGCTAAATGCAAGTTTGCTCTTAAGGCTATTGCCAATCCAGTTCCGCTTGCACCCGAAAGTTTAGGGACGAACGTTAATAGCAATATGGACGACTACTGGCCAAGCCTTTCAGCCGATGAGAATACCTTAGTTATAACTGTTAATATTCCGAAGGATCCTACATTAGATGATGTTTTTAGAAATAGGCAAGAGGATCTTTTTATAACAACCCGAAACGAGCAAGGCGAGTGGGAGCCAGTACGTAATATTGGTCCCCCAATTAATACTCCCCAGTTTAACGAAGGGGCTCAATCAATCACTTCCGATGGCAATACCATGTATTACACTGTATGCGACGGAAGGTGTAACTTGTACGTAAGCAGTCGCCAAGAAAATGGTTTGTGGGGTCGGCCAAAAAAACTACCCGAGCCAGTAAACCTGAGCTATTCCAGTGAGAAACAGCCATCAATATCGCCCGACGGCAGCACCCTTTACTTTGTTAGCGACCGGAAGGGTGGATTTGGTAGCTTTGATATTTGGCGATCACACAGGGTTAATGAGAATCAATGGACTGAACCCGAGAACTTGGGCGATTCAGTAAATACGGAATACCTCGAGCAATCTCCCTTTATCCATTTCGATAACCAAACCCTCTATTTCTCATCCAATGGGCATGTTGGCATGGGAGGGCTCGATATTTTTATGACCCGAATGATTAACGACACAACATGGGCGAAACCCGAAAATCTAGGCTATCCAATTAATACGCACATGAATGAGGATGGGCTAATTGTAAATGCGAAAGGAACTAAAGCATACTACTCCTCAGAAATAAACCCAGAGTCGGGGCGCGATATTTACCAGTTCGATTTGCCGGCTAACGTTAGGCCCATTCCCTCATCGTATGTGAGCGGAACCATTACCGATGCTAAAACAGGCTGGCCATTGCAAGCTTTGCTTAGCCTAGTTGATGTTGACAAAAACCAAACGGTAATGGAGAGCCAATCAGCTACCGATGGGAGTTTTTTAGTATGTATACCAACAAACAGGCAGTATGCGTTTTTTGTTACAGCGCCAGGCTACCTGTTTCACTCCCATAGTTTCAATCTTAAGGGAATTCATTCGGCTGCCAATCCCTTTAAAAAAGATGTTGAGCTTACTCCAATACGAGCTGGCGAAAAAATGGTTATGCGTAACATCTTTTTCGAAACCGACTCGTATGACCTAAAACCCCAATCAATTGTTGAGTTGCAAAAGCTGCTCGAGCTACTCAGATTAAATCCAACCCTTAAAATTGAAGTAGGTGGGCATACCGATAGTGTAGGCACAGCAAGCTATAATCTGGTTCTTTCGGAGAACAGGGCTAAAGCTGTGGCGCAATACCTTATTGAAAATGGTGTAGACCAATCAAGAATTTCGTCGAAAGGGTATGGGTTAACAAAACCAATTGGCGATAACCAAACTGATGTTGGACGCGCATTAAACCGCAGGACCGAAATACGGGTTTTAGACATCTAGAAACGTAAGCTATTGCTCTTTTTTCGGAATGCTCTGCTGTATAACACCATTCAAGCAAGTGTATTTGTTTATCAAAAACCTTTCCTTTGTATTGGTTAAATAGCCGTTTGCTATTGACATTTCGTGCTGGTAATTTCTGCTTTTTAACCGTAAATTACAAGAATATTAAACCCAACACGCCTTATGAAAGCTATACTAAACCACAGGTCGATTCGAAAGTATAAAACCACTCCCATTGAGGAGTCAATTTTAAATGAAATTCTGCAAGCAGGAGTTAGAGCATCTACCACAGGAAACATGCAGCTGTATAGCATTGTAGCTACAACCGACAACCAGATTAAAGAGCAGCTTGCCCCATGCCATTTCAATCAACCCATGGTAAAGCAGGCTCCGGTAGTGCTAACCTTCTGCGCCGATTTTAACCGTTTTAACAAGTGGTGCCAGCAGCGTAATGCAGTTCCTGGTTACGATAACTTTCTTTCATTCTTTACCGCTGCAATCGATGCTCTTTTAGTTGCTCAAAACGTGTGCGTTGCAGCAGAGGATAAGGGGTTAGGAATTTGCTACTTAGGAACAACAACTTATTCTGCCGATAAGATAATTGATGTGCTAAAACTTCCTAAGGGTGTAGTTCCTGTCACAACTGTAGTGGTTGGCTATCCCGATGAATCCCCTGAGCTAACGGACAGACTTCCCTTGCCCGCAGTTTTGCATCGCGAAGTTTATCAGGATTACTCAGAGGGTGATATTGACCAGATTTATACGGCAAAAGAGGCGCTCCCCTTAACAAAAAAATTACTAAAAGAGAACAAAAAGGAGACGTTAGCTCAAATTTTTACCGATAACAGGTACACTAAAAAAGATAATGTTGCGTTTTCAAAGGTGTTGCTTAAGGTATTGTCCGATCAAGGATTTATGAACAATGAGATGTAACCATTTGGTCTCCTAAATTTTTTTCAAACACACCCAAAAAGAGTTAGCTATCTTTACGGTGTGTTTTTTTTGTGCCATTATGTTTCGAAGATTATCACTCTTGTATACGCTAATTATTTTGCTCGCAGTAAGGGCCACAGGTCAACATATAGCGGGTGAAATTGCGTTTGCCGATGCTGAAAAGAACCATAAGTGTTTTGTTCGCATTAATGCAAAAGATACGCTGCTTATACATAGCGCATTTTACAAATGCTTATCGCAAATTCGGTGCAATGGCTTTCTTGAGGCTCGAATCGATAGCTTATCGGTAACAAGCAAAAGGGCATTGGCTAGTGGGTATTTAGGAGATGAATACTCCTTTAGTGTAGTAAAAACGGATAGCCTAACGTTAGCAATTCTCAAAGAAATTGGATTACAGCCAGACGTTCGGGGGAGGTTCAGCGTTAACCCCGATTTTTTATCCATATCGAAACAGGCAGTTCAATTCCTCGAAAACAGTGGCTACCCCTTTGCCCTTATCAATTTTAGCGATGTTACCATCGGTAATGGTCAAATAGAAGCAACGAGCAGCATTGTACCTGGACCAAAAATTGCTTTCGATACCCTTTTTATTAAGGGTGATGCAAAAGTAAAACGATCATTTCTTGAAGCACAGTTGAGATTTCGCAAAGGCAATGAATACCAAGAATGTTTTGTGGAAGCAATTGACAAGCAAATCAATCAGCTAGGCTTTATCTCAACCATTAAGCCAACTGAGGTTGAGTTTACACCAGGCAAAGCAAGGCTTTACACCTACATAGCTAACAAGGCGGCGAGCAGCTTTTCGGGCATTGTTGGTTTTGCTTCGGGTGAGAGCAGTAGCGGATTACAGCTAACAGGAGATGTTAACATAAATCTGCTCAACGTTTTTAAGCGGGGTGAACTAAATCGCCTTCGATGGCAAGCAATGGGCGAGGGCTCACAACGGTTAAACATGTCAACATCATGGCCTTTTGTTTATGGCTCTAATGTTTCGGTTAGGGGGGCGTTTAGCCTCTTTAGGCGCGATACATCGTACTTAACTATAAACCCCTCATTTGCCTTCCATTTTAGATTACCCTCAAATTATCAGCTTGGACTTGGCGTAAACTATAAGCAATCAGTAACAACAAACCCTAATGCATCATATATCGCTGAATACAGAACGTTACTCTATACGGTTAGCTTAACCTCGAAAAACACAAGTAACGAACTTTTACCTGTTTCACTTTTCTCCTATTCAGCCACAGTAGGCGTAGGTACTCGAAAAGCAGAAGGGAACCAACTCGCGGAAGAGATGAAAAACCGAACAATGGGTGAAGTAGGATTGGCGGTTAAAAGTTTTTTCCCTGTCTATAAAAAATCGCTAGTGGTTCATAATAAGCTTGTGGTAGAAGCGATGACGTTTACACGTGGCGATAACGATTTTGTTGAGAATGAAGCTTATCTTACTGGAGGGGCAAACTCAATACGTGGTTTTAACGACGAATCAATTATTGCGCGATATTACGCATACTTAACCACTGAGTTACAACTGCGTTTGCAGAGTAATCTTAATGTCTATGTTTTTAACGATTCAGGATTCGCATCGTTTAGCTCTTTAGGCGTTTGGAGCGATACATTTCCTTGGTCGGTAGGAGTAGGCGCTCAAATAGTATCAAAAGGAGGCGTTTTTAACATTTCCTATGCCCTAGGGAAAGGACTGGGACAGGAACTAAATATGAAAAATGCAAAAGTTCACCTGGGGTATTTGGCTCGTTTCTAATTTCTTTCCTGTTTTTTTAAAAAATAGTTGTTACTTTTCCCTGTTCCTAGTTCCCTGTTTTGATTTTCTAAAAAAAAGTATTGTCAAATATTGCTTGAAAAACAAATCGACAATCATTTACCTTAAATAAAATTCGAATAATTTGGAAAAAAATTATAATAGTTATACTTTTGCACCTCGTTAAAAACAAATCAACTTTACAAGGCATGATAATAATACCTATTAAAGAAGGCGAAAACATTGAGAGAGCCCTTAAGCGTTTCAAGCGCAAGTTTGAAAAAACTGGAACAATGAAGGAGCTACGTTCGCGTCAAGCGTTTATTAAGCCATCGGTTCAGCGTCGCGAAGCGATTAAGAAGGCCATCTACGTACAGCAGCTGCAGCAGAAAGAGGAGTAAGCCTATTGCGTTAGGATGCATCAGGCAGATTTGCCTGATTTTTTTTGGGATATTTCCCGTAATTCATTATATTGCATCCAATGAATATGCTTGCAAAATTCCTTAAATATCTTCAGGTCGAGCGAAATTATTCTGTCCAAACAATCCGTGCATACGGTGATGATTTGCGGCAGTTTTTTGCATATTGCAACGTAGATCCAAATAGTAACGAATTAAATACGATAAGCCATCGCACAGTCCGTGCATGGCTTTCTTCGTTGTTAAACAGCAAACAAACAGCCCGAACGGTAAACAGAAAGCTCTCATCGTTACGTAGTTTTTACCGTTATCTTCTCAAAAACAAGGTAGTATCCGTCAATCCATTAACTAGAGTCGTAGCTCCAAAAACAGCCAAAAAGTTACCCTCTTTCTTAACTAAAGACGAAGCAGCAAATGTTATCGATAGTGTGGTTTACCCTGATGGGTTTGCTGGTATTCGCGATTTGCTTGTAATTGAGCTGTTCTACTACACTGGCATTAGGGTTTCGGAGCTAGCAAATCTTCGGGTTGATGGCATTAGCCTCAGCGCTCAAACAGTTAAGGTTTTAGGAAAAGGAAATAAAGAGCGGATAGTTCCAATTCACCCCGAGCTATCTGCATTGCTGAGCACATATATTGAACAACGAAATGAGTTGGTGCCGCTAAACCAAATCCCTAACCTAATTGTTACTAACGGAGGGAATAAGCCTTACCCGCAGATGTTGTACCGGATTGTAAGGAAATATCTTTCATTGGTAACTCCTCTTGAGAAGAAGAGTCCACATGTGTTGCGGCACACTTTTGCCACACACTTGTTAAACGAAGGAGCCGATATAAGCGCCATAAAGGAGCTTTTAGGGCATAGCAATTTGGCTACTACTCAAATATATACCCATACAGGGGTAGATAAACTTAAAAAAGCATACAACCAGGCGCACCCACGTGCCTGATACAAATATCTAACACTAATTAAAGGAGGATAAGAACTATGAACGTTAAAATTCAATCGATTAAGTTTGACGCCGACAAAAAGCTTATTGACTTTATCAACAATAAGCTAGGTAAACTTCAGCGTTTTTACGATGCAATTATCGGTGCAGAGGTTTTTCTTAAGCTGGAGAATACCCAAGAAGAAGAAAATAAGATTGTTGAAGTGAAACTTCTGATCCCAGGTAACGACTTGTTCGTTGAGCGTAAGGCAAAAAAGTTTGAAGAAGGCTTAGACGATTGTATTGAAGTGCTGAAAAGGCAAGTAACAAAGCATAAAGAAAAGCAAAGAGGTTTATAGCGTACATTTTATAATTTGATATCTCATACCCCCTTAACCAAGAAAAGCAGTCACTTAATGATACGCTATTTGGTTTAAGGGGGATTTTTTTTGAATAATTTAAAATATTATTTGGTAGGTAAATAAAATATTTATACATTTGCCAACCGATTTCAGAAGGGTTTAACCTTTGGAAATAGCAAGTTCTAAGCATGTTGCCGATGTAGCTCAGTTGGTCAGAGCAGCTGATTTGTAATCAGCAGGTCGGGGGTTCGACTCCCTCCATCGGCTCCAGAAATGTAGTGTTCTTTACTTTTTGAGTTATGTTGGGGAGATACCAAAGTGGCCAACTGGGGCAGACTGTAAATCTGCTGTCTTATGACTTCGTAGGTTCGAATCCTGCTCTCCCCACTTTTTTGGTATATAGGCGGGAGTAGCTCAGTTGGTAGAGCATCAGCCTTCCAAGCTGAGGGTCGCGGGTTCGAGTCTCGTCTCCCGCTCTAAACCAAAAGCCGATGTAGCTCAGGGGTAGAGCGCTTCCTTGGTAAGGAAGAGGTCATGGGTTCAATTCCCATCATTGGCTCAAACACTATCATTTTTCTCGACAATCTATCTTTTAAATCTAATAATTTAACAAACTGGAGTCATGGCAAAAGAAAAATTTGATAGGTCGAAACCTCACGTAAATATTGGAACTATTGGTCACGTTGACCATGGTAAAACCACTCTTACTGCAGCCATCACCAAGATTCTGCATGAGAAAGGTCTTTCTGAGTTCCGTTCGTTCGACTCTATCGACAACGCACCCGAAGAAAAAGAAAGGGGTATCACTATTAACACCTCTCACGTTGAGTATCAAACCGCTAACCGTCACTACGCTCACGTTGACTGTCCTGGTCACGCTGACTACGTTAAGAACATGGTTACTGGTGCTGCTCAAATGGACGGCGCTATCATTGTAGTTGCTGCTACTGATGGTCCTATGCCTCAAACTCGTGAGCACATCCTTCTTGCACGTCAGGTAAACGTACCTAAACTGGTTGTTTTCCTTAATAAGTGTGACATGGTTGACGACGAGGAGATGCTTGAACTAGTTGAAATGGAAGTGCGCGAACTACTTAGCTTCTATAACTTCGATGGCGATAACACTCCTATTATCCGTGGTTCTGCTCTAGGCGGACTAAACGGCGAAGAGCAGTGGGTTGAAAAGGTAATGGAACTTATGGACGCTGTTGATGAGTACATTCCACTTCCTCCTCGTGATATCGAGAAGCCTTTCCTTCTTCCTGTTGAAGATGTATTCTCAATCACTGGTCGAGGAACAGTAGCAACTGGTCGTATCGAAACTGGTGTTGTTAACACTGGCGACGAGCTTGCAATCATTGGACTAGGTGCTGAAGGTCGTAAGACTGTATGTACTGGTGTTGAGATGTTCCGTAAGATTCTTGACCGTGGTGAAGCTGGTGATAACGTTGGTCTTCTACTTCGTGGTGTTGATAAGAAAGAAATTAAGCGTGGACAAGTACTTGCTAAGCCAGGTTCAATTAAGCCTCATACAACATTCAAAGCAGAGGTTTACGTGTTGAAGAAGGAAGAAGGTGGTCGCCACACTCCTTTCCACAATAACTATCGTCCACAGTTCTACCTACGTACTCTTGACGTAACTGGTGAGATTCAATTGCCAGAAGGTGTAGAGATGGTTATGCCTGGTGATAACGTAACAATAACTGTTAAGCTTATCTACCCTGTGGCTATCAACCAAGGATTGCGTTTCGCTATCCGCGAAGGTGGACGCACAGTTGGTGCAGGACAGGTAATTGAAATCGTTGACTAACCTAGTAACGAATTGATTAACAATATAAAGGTTTACACATCAAATCGATGCGTAAACCTTTTCACACGGGTGTAGCTCAGTTGGTAGAGCACTGGTCTCCAAAACCAGGTGTCGGGCGTTCGAGTCGCTCCTCCCGTGCAACATAAGTACGATTCATATGAGAATTAAAGCATACCTTCAGGAAGTATACACAGAGCTAATCCACAAAGTATCGTGGCCAACGTGGAAAGATCTTCAATCCAGTGCAATAATTGTAATGATTGCTTCCCTTTTAATTGCACTTGTGATATTTCTCATGGACATATCCTTTGAGAACGTGATGGATTTTATTTACCGAATGATGCATTAAAACCTGAAAGGAAACTTCGATGGAAGAAAATGTAAAGAAATGGTACGTTTTGCGTGCCATTGGCGGGAAGGAGAAAAAGGTTAAAGAGTATATTGACAATGAGATAAAAAGGTTAAACCTCGCTGATCTTATTGCACAAGTGCTTATACCCACCGAAAAAGTTTACCAAATCCGTAATGGGAAAAAGGTAAGCAAAGAGCGGATTTTTTATCCTGGTTACGTTTTAATCGAAGCTGTATTAGTTGGTGAAATCCAGCACATATTAAAGGATATTCCGAATGTGATTGGGTTTTTGGGAGATCCAAAAACAGGCGAACCCATCCCATTGCGCCAATCGGAGGCCAATCGTATCCTAGGTAGGGTAGATGAGCTTGCCGATAGCGATGAGGAAATCAACGTTCCGTTCTTTGTTGGTGAAACAGTGAAAGTTATTGATGGTCCTTTTAACTCTTTCTCTGGAATCATCGAAGAAGTGAATGAGGAGAAGAAAAAGCTGAAGGTAATGGTCAAAATATTTGGCCGAAAAACTCCGTTGGAGCTCAGCTTTATGCAAGTCGAAAAAGAGTAATAACTGTTAAGAGCTAAAGCATTATGGCTAAAGAAGTTGCCGGATTAATTAAGTTACAGATAAAAGGTGGTGCAGCAAATCCTTCACCTCCTGTTGGTCCCGCACTCGGCTCGAAGGGGGTTAACATTATGGAGTTCTGCAAACAGTTTAACAGCAGAACCCAAAGTCAGGCAGGGAAAGTTCTCCCCGTGATTATTACCGTATATTCCGATAAATCGTTTGATTTTATCGTGAAAACCCCTCCGGTAGCAGTTCAACTGCTTGAAGTTTCAAAGCAGAAGAGCGGTTCACCAGAGCCAAACCGAAGGAAAGTTGCTTCGGTTACGTGGGATCAAGTACGGGAGATTGCTCAGGATAAAATGCCCGACCTGAACTGTTTTACCGTGGAATCGGCTATGAAAATGGTTGCTGGAACTGCTCGTAGCATGGGCATAACAGTTGCCGGAGAATTTCCAGGTAAGTAACATTTAACCTCTTTTAGCGAGATGACAAAATTGACCAAGAATCAAAAACTTGCGTTGTCGAAAGTACAAACCGATAAGCAGTATAAGCTTGCGGAGGCTGCCAAACTTGTAAAGGAAATTACCTACACCAAGTTCGATGCATCAGTTGACATCGATATTCGCCTTGGCGTTGACCCCAGAAAGGCCAACCAAATGGTGCGTGGTGTTGTAACTCTTCCTCATGGTACTGGTAAGTCTGTACGCGTTCTTGTGCTGTGTACCCCCGATAAGGAGGAGGCTGCGAAAGCAGCAGGTGCCGACTACGTAGGACTAGATGAGTATGTAGAGAAGATTAAAGGTGGTTGGACAGATGTTGATGTAATCATTACCATGCCAACTGTGATGCCAAAAATTGGCGCTCTAGGTCGTATTCTAGGTCCACGTGGACTTATGCCTAACCCCAAAAGCGGAACCGTTACCATGGATGTGGACAAGGCCGTTACTGAGGTAAAAGCTGGTAAAATCGACTTTAAAGTTGATAAGTTTGGTATCGTTCACACCTCCATTGGAAAGGTTTCATTCGAGCCCGAAAAATTGGTTGACAATGCCTATGAGTTTATACAAACAATTAATAAGCTCAAGCCAACCGCTGCTAAAGGTACATACATTAGAAGTATCTACATCTCAAGCACAATGAGCCCAGGTATTGCAATCGATCCAAAATCGATCTCGGAAAAGTAGTAATAACGCAATAGAGACCCAATTACCATGAGAAGGGAAGACAAGAATGTAATTATTGATACGCTTACACAGCAAATCAATCAGTACCCTCACTTTTACCTTGCAGATACTTCTGAGTTAAACGCTGCTGATACCAGTACACTACGCAGAAAGTGTTTCGACAAGGAGATTAAGTTGGTAGTGGTGAAAAACACCCTTCTGAAAAAAGCACTTGAAAAGTGTGAGAAGGCAGATTTCTCACCCCTGTTTGATACACTAAAGGGGTCAACCTCCATCATGTTTTGTGAAGTAGGTAACGTACCCGCTAAGCTTATCAAAGATTTTCGTAAAACAAGCGAAAAACCGATACTAAAGGCTGCGTTTGTAGAGGAATCGTTCTATACTGGCGATAACCAACTCGATGCGCTGGCTAGCCTTAAGAGCAAAAACGAGCTTATTGCTGATGTTATTGCCTTACTGCAATCGCCTGCTAAGAAAGTTGTTTCTCAGCTACAATCAGCACCGAATACTCTTGCAGGAGTTGTTAAAACTCTTAGCGAAAGAGAAGGATAATTTTAAATTTGTTTTGAAATTAATTTAATAAACCTTAAGTAAAAATGGCAGATCTTAAGAAGTTTGCAGAAGAATTAGTTAATCTTACTGTAAAAGAAGTAAACGAACTTGCACAAATCCTAAAGGATGAGTATGGTATTGAGCCCGCTGCTGCTGCAGTAGCAGTTGCAGGACCTGCAGCTGGTGCCGAAGGTGGAGCCGCTGAAGAAAAGAGCACTTTTGACGTTGTGCTTAAGTCAGCAGGTGGTGCAAAACTTCAAGTTGTAAAACTTGTTAAGGAGCTAACTGGCCTTGGACTAAAAGAGGCTAAAGAACTAGTTGACGCTGCTCCTAAGGCAGTTAAGGAAGGCGCTTCGAAAGAAGAGGCTGAGTCGCTTAAAACACAACTCGAAGAGGCAGGAGCAGAAGTTGAACTTAAATAAAAACCTGATCGCATTAGGTATTAAGGGTTTAGGGTCTTACAATAGACTCTAAGCCTTTTTATTGTTTTAATTATTGGTTCAACAAATCTCATAGCGATGTCCTCAGATACAGCAAACAAAAGAATATCATTCGCCAAAACAATTAACCAGTTCGACTATCCCGATTTTCTGGATATTCAGCTTAAATCATTTGGTGAGTTTTTTAAATTTGGTTCTTCGGTTGAGGAACGCAAAAAGGAAGGTTTATACAGAATTTTTGCTGAAAACTTTCCAATTACCGATACTCGAAACAATTTCGTACTCGAGTTTATCGATTACTACATTGACCCACCACGTTACTCTATTGAAGAGTCGATTGACCGTGGGCTAACCTTTAGCGTGCCGCTTAAAGCAAAGCTGAAGCTTTATTGTACCGATCCTGAACACGAAGATTTTGATACCGTTGTTCAAGATGTGTACTTAGGTACAATACCCTACATGACTCCAAGAGGTACATTTGTTATTAACGGTGCCGAAAGGGTAGTGGTTTCACAGCTACACCGCTCACCTGGAGTTTTTTTCGGACAAAGTTTGCATGCTAACGGAACCAAACTTTACTCCGCCCGTATTATCCCTTTCAAAGGGTCATGGATCGAATTTGCTACTGACATTAACAATGTGATGTATGCGTATATCGATCGAAAGAAAAAATTACCTGTAACAACCCTTCTCAGAGCAATTGGCTTTGAGGGTGATAAGGACATTCTAGAAATTTTTGGCTTAGCCGATGAGATTAAGGTATCAAAAGCAAACCTTAAAAAGTTTGTTGGCCGACGGTTAGCTGCGAGAGTTCTAAAATCATGGGTAGAAGATTTTGTTGATGAGGATACCGGTGAAGTTGTATCCATCGAAAGGAATGAAATAATTCTCGATAGAGAAACTATACTTGAAAACGAACATATAGATGATGTAGTAGATTCTGGCGCCAAGACAATCCTTCTTCATAAGGAGGATCAAAATATCTCCGATTACGCCATTATCTATAACACCTTACATAAAGACCCCTGTAACTCCGAGAAAGAAGCTGTTGTGCATATTTACCGACAGCTGCGTAACTCTGAGCCACCCGATGAGGCAACCGCGCGTGACGTGATCGATAAGCTATTCTTTTCCGATAAGCGCTACGATTTAGGCGAAGTTGGCCGTTACAGGATCAACAAAAAGCTAAACCTTAATACCGAAATTGATGTTAAGGTTCTTACCAAAGAGGATATTATTGAGATTATTAAGTATCTCATCGAGCTTATCAACTCAAAAGCCGATGTAGATGATATTGACCACCTAAGCAACCGCCGTGTGCGTACCGTGGGAGAGCAGCTGGGTAACCAATTTAGCGTTGGTTTAGCTCGTATGGCTCGTACCATTCGCGAACGCATGAACGTAAGGGATAACGAGGTGTTTACACCCATTGATTTGATTAATGCCAAAACCCTTTCATCGGTAATAAATTCGTTCTTCGGTACAAACCAGCTTTCTCAGTTCATGGATCAAACCAATCCGCTAGCTGAGATGACTCATAAACGCCGTTTATCGGCATTAGGCCCAGGTGGTTTATCGCGTGAACGCGCCGGATTTGAGGTTCGTGACGTGCACTATACTCACTACGGTAGGCTTTGTCCGATTGAAACCCCTGAAGGACCGAATATTGGTCTTATTTCATCGCTTTGCGTTTACGCCAGAATAAATGACCTTGGGTTTATTGAAACTCCATACCGTAAAGTTGAAACGGGTAAGGTTGATTTATCTAACGAAGGTGTAGTTTACCTTAGCGCTGAAGAGGAAGAGTTTAAAACCATTGGGCAGGCAAATGCACCACTCGATGAGGAAGGCAACTTTCTCAACGCAAAGGTTAAATCGAGGTTAGAGTCCGATTTTCCGCTTACCGAAAGGGAGAAGGTTGATATGATGGACGTTGCGCCTAATCAGATTGCCTCAATTGCAGCTTCGCTAATTCCATTCCTCGAAAACGACGATGCAAACCGTGCGCTGATGGGATCGAACATGATGCGTCAGGCAGTTCCACTTCTACAACCCGAAGCACCAATTGTAGGTACTGGTTTAGAGGGTGTGGTTGTTCGCGATAGCCGAGTGCAAATTGTTGCTGAGCAAGATGGCGTAATTGAATACGTTGATTCAGACGAGATTGTAGTTCGTTATAACCAAACAGAAGAGGAGCGCTTTGTAAGCTTCGATCCTGAAATTAAGCGTTATAAACTACCTAAGTATAAGAAAACGAACCAGAATACCTCAGTTACCTTAAAACCAATGGTTACTAAGGGGCAAGAGGTTAAGCAAGGTCAAATTCTAACCGAAGGATACGGAACCCAGCAGGGAGAACTTGCTATAGGCCGTAACCTCAAGGTGGCATTCATGCCATGGAAAGGTTACAACTTTGAGGATGCAATTGTTATTAGCGAGCGACTAGTTCGTGAAGATGTGTTCACTTCGGTGCATGTTGATGAGTTTGTGCTTGAGGTTAGAGACACAAAACGTGGAGTTGAAGAACTAACAGCCGATATCCCCAACGTTAGCGAAGAGGCTACGAAAGATTTGGATGAGCACGGTATGATTCGCATCGGTGCTAATGTTGTTCCTGGCGACATTTTAATTGGAAAAATTACACCAAAGGGCGAATCCGATCCAACACCCGAAGAGAAATTGCTAAGGGCAATTTTTGGAGATAAGGCTGGTGATGTGAAAGATGCATCGCTAAAGGCTCCTCCTTCACTACATGGTGTTGTTATCGACAAGAAACTTTTCTCTCGCTCTGTAAAAGATAACAAGAAAGGAAAAGGAAGCGAGAAGAGTTTGGTTGCTAAACTTGATGAGGAATTTAACGCTAATGTATACTCATTAAAGGAAAAGTTAATCGAAAAGCTCTTTTTCATTGTGAACGGCAAAACATCTCAGGGTGTTTCCGATCTATTCGGACAGGAAATCATTCCAAGAGGAGTGAAGTTTACCCAAAAGATGCTCACCGAGATCGATTATCTAAACATCAATGCCAATAAATGGACTACCGATAAAAAGAAGAACGAGACCATTAGAAAGGTAATCCATAACTATATCCTCAAGTATAAGGAGTTTGAAGCTGATCATAAACGTAGGAAGTTTAACGTAACCATTGGCGATGAAATGCCAGCGGGTATTGTTCAGCTTGCCAAGGTATACATTGCTAAAAAGCGTAAGATTAAGGTTGGCGATAAGATGGCAGGTAGACACGGTAACAAGGGTATTGTTGCCAAAATTGTTCGCGATGAGGATATGCCATTCCTTGAAGATGGAACACCTGTTGATATAGTGCTAAACCCACTCGGTGTACCTTCGCGTATGAACCTTGGACAGATTTACGAAACTGTACTTGCATGGGCAGGCGAAAAGCTTGGGCTAAAGTTTGCCACCCCAATTTTTGATGGTGCTAAAATTGACGAGATTAATAAGTACACCGATGAGGCTGGCCTTCCACGTTCAGGTAAAACCTACCTTTACGACGGTGGAACAGGTGAACGCTTTGATCAGCCCGCTACAGTTGGTATAATCTATATGCTTAAACTTGGGCATATGATTGATGATAAAATGCATGCTCGTTCAATTGGCCCATATTCGCTCATTACCCAGCAACCACTTGGTGGTAAAGCACAGTTTGGCGGTCAGCGTTTTGGTGAAATGGAGGTTTGGGCACTCGAGGCCTTTGGAGCATCTCACATTCTTCAGGAGATATTAACCATTAAGTCGGATGATGTGATGGGACGCGCTAAAGCGTACGAGTCAATTGTTAAAGGCGAACCAATGCCGCACTCAGGTATTCCCGAATCGCTTAATGTGCTACTGCACGAGCTAAGAGGCCTTGGCCTTAACGTTAGTCTCGATTAAGAGAGTTGTTACCATGGCAAAGTGAGCAAAGCGCTCACTTTGCCAATAGCTTAACTTTATAATACTTAGAATATGTCGTTCAGAAGGGAAAATAAGGTAAAAACCGACTTCACCAAAATAACTATTGGCCTATCATCTCCAGAAGAGGTGTTAGAGCGGTCAAGCGGCGAAGTTCTTAAACCCGAGACCATTAACTATAGAACGTATAAGCCCGAGCGCGATGGATTGTTCTGTGAGAGAATTTTTGGGCCAGTGAAAGATTATGAGTGCCATTGTGGAAAATACAAGCGTATTCGCTACAAAGGCATTGTGTGCGATAGGTGTGGTGTTGAAGTTACCGAAAAAAAGGTTCGCCGTGAGCGAATGGGTCATATTAACCTAGTGGTACCAGTGGCGCACATTTGGTATTTCCGTTCGTTACCTAATAAAATTGGTTACCTACTTGGTTTGCCAACTAAAAAGCTCGATTCAATTATCTACTACGAGCGCTACATAGTTATAAATCCTGGGATTGCCGAGAATGTTAGCTACTTAGATTTTCTTACCGAAGAGGAGTATCTCGATATCCTCGAAACTTTGCCCAAGGAAAATCAACATCTCGACGATGATGATCCCAGCAAGTTTATTGCAGGCATGGGGGCAGAGGCAATTCACATGTTGCTCTCGCGCCTCAAGCTCGATGAGCTTAGCTACGATTTGCGCCATAAAGCGAATAACGAAACCTCACAGCAGCGTAAAAACGAAGCGCTAAAGCGCTTACAGGTTGTTGAGGCATTCCGTGAATCAGCTCAAATTAATAAACCAGAGTGGATGATCTTAAAGGTTATTCCCGTAATCCCGCCCGAGTTAAGGCCACTTGTACCCCTCGATGGCGGCCGTTTTGCCACTTCGGATCTCAACGATTTGTATCGTCGCGTAATTATTCGTAACAACCGATTAAAAAGGCTGATCGAGATAAAAGCTCCTGAGGTAATTCTTCGTAACGAGAAGAGGATGCTTCAGGAGGCAGTGGATTCACTATTCGATAACTCGCGTAAGAGCAATGCCGTTAAAACAGATGCCAATCGACCGCTTAAATCGCTTAGCGATAGCCTAAAAGGAAAACAAGGACGTTTTCGTCAAAACCTACTGGGTAAGCGTGTCGACTACTCGGCTCGCTCGGTAATTGTAGTAGGGCCAGAGCTAAAAATGCACGAGTGTGGGTTACCAAAAGATATGGCAGCAGAGCTCTACAAACCATTTATTATTCGTAAGCTTATTGAGAGAGGAATTGTAAAAACGGTTAAATCTGCTAAAAAGATAGTTGACAGGAAGGATCCAGTAATTTGGGATATTCTTGAAAATGTTCTTAAGGGGCATCCCGTGCTGTTAAACCGTGCTCCAACGCTTCACCGTTTGGGTATTCAGGCTTTTCAGCCTAAGCTTATTGAGGGTAAGGCTATTCAGCTTCACCCGCTATCGTGTACAGCGTTTAACGCCGACTTCGATGGCGACCAAATGGCTGTTCACCTTCCTCTTGGAAATGAGGCCATTCTTGAGGCTCAAATTTTGATGCTTGGATCGCACAACATCCTTAACCCCGCTAACGGTGCTCCTATTACAGTACCATCGCAGGATATGGTGCTGGGGCTTTACTACATTACCAAGTCGCGTAAGGGTGCCAAAGGCGAAGGGCTCAGATTCTACTCTGCCGAAGAGGCAATTATTGCCTATAACGAAAAAGTTGCTGACCTGCATGCCAATGTAAAAGTGCGTATGCCTATCCATAATGAGGATGGAACCATTACTTTTGAGCATATTGAGACTACAATTGGAAGAATTATATTCAACCAATTTGTTCCTCAAGAGATGGGCTTTATTAACGAACTTCTAACAAAAAAATCGCTACGCGATATTATTGGTAGAGTTCTTAAAAAAGTAGGAATAGCCAAAACATCAAAATTCCTCGATGATATTAAAGACCTAGGATATACTTTCGCATTTAAAGGTGGGCTTTCGTTTAACCTTGATGATGTGATGGTACCTCTCGAAAAGGAAACCTACGTTGAAGAAGGCTATAGCCAAGTTGATGAGGTTATGGCTAACTACAATATGGGTTTAATTACTGTCTCTTATACAC
>OMKS01001374.1_pt1 | contig 21701 bp, 19 predicted proteins | sample 1674721 | NCBI WGS metagenome assembly OMKS01 (sample SAMN06264996, study PRJEB25208) | sediment metagenome | isolation source: hot spring sediment | place: USA: California | collected 2014-09-02
AGGTGATGCTCGCCGAGGTCGTCACGAGTCACGTGAAGCAGATGTTCCAGGCCGAGGCCAACCTGATGGCGCAGCTGAGCACGCACCCCTCGATCCTGACCGTGTACCAGGCGAGCGTCTCGGCCGACGGACGACCGTACCTGGTGATGGAGCTGGTGCAGGGTACGAGCCTCACCGAGCGTCTCGCCGGGGCGGCGCTGACGTGGGCGGAGGCGGCCCGCGTGGGGGCGGAGGTGCTGGCAAAAACCGACCATCTGGTTACCGCCCTCGAGGCGGCCGGTTTCGAGATCCTGTCCGACCGCTCGGATGCGCGTCGCTCGGGCATCGTTACCTTCAGGCATCCGCAATGTGCGAGCGAGACCCTTCATCAGCGCCTCCAGGCAGCAGGCGTGATGTGCGCACTGCGCGGTGGCGGCGTGCGTTTTTCCCCGCATTTCTACACCCCGGACACGGTACTCGATCGTGCCGTTGATGCGGCCTGCCGCGCCGCTCATCGGCCAGACGGATAATCACGCGTACTCCAGAACACGCCTGGCAAAAGATTGTCTAGACTCAGTAACAGGACAACCTGAAAGTCACGCGCCGGGAGGTGTGTCATGTTCAAGCGGCTGCAGGCATGGATCTGGACGCGGCTGGCTGACTGGCTGGAGATCGAACCCGCGCAACCTGATGCGCAGCCCTCCGATTTTGAGCGTCTGCGCTTCGAGGTGAAACCCTGTGACGTGGTACTGGTCGAGGGCCGCAGTCGCATCAGCGGCATCATCAAGACCATTACCGTCTCCCACTGGACGCATGCCGCACTCTACATCGGCCGGCTGCACGACATCGAGGATCCCCGCACCCGAGAGCTGATCGAGCAGCACTGGCAGGGCGACCCAGGCGAGCAGCTGGTGATTGAGGCCCTGCTGGGTGAGGGCACCATCATCGCCCCGCTCAGCCGCTATCGCGGTTATCACCTACGCATCTGCCGGCCGGCCGGCATCTCGCGCCGTGACGCCTTCGGCGTGATCCAGCATGCGGCTGAACGGCTCGGCCTCAACTACGACGTGCGGCAGGTGTTCGATCTCGCACGATTCATGTTTCCCTGGAGCATCCTGCCGCGCCGCTGGCGCTCCAGCCTGTTCGTACATAACGCCGGCGCACCCACCCACAACGTGTGCTCCAGCATGATTGCCCGGGCCTTCCACTCGGTGCACTACCCCGTACTGCCGCTGATGGTCCACGACAACGACGGCAGCGTGCGGCTCTACCAGCGCAACTTCAAGCTGTTCACGCCGAAGGATTTCGACACCTCGCCCTATTTCGAGATCATCAAGTACCCTCTGTTCGCCTTCGACGAGCTGGCCGTGTACCGCAACCTGCCCTGGGATGCGGAGGGTGCGGTGTGCGAGGACATTCACGATTGCTTCGACACCGTTATCGATGGGCGCCTCGTCGAGCCCCTGCGGGGCCTGCTCTCGGAGGATGAGGTGCTGGCCCAGTCCATCAGCCTGCTTGACGACATGGCACCCAAGACCTCGTCGTCCTGACAAAAAAGGAATGGCCTATGCTCTGGTTCGCTGTCCTGATCCTGGTCATCGCAGCGCTGGCTTACCTGCGCGTCAACCGTGTAATCGCCACCACGGCCGTCGCGGTGACGCTCGCCACCGTCACGGCCCTGCAGGGTCTCAGCATCGGGCTGGCGGTCGCCTGGCTCTTGTTCGCGGGCGTGGCCGCCGTGGTGAATACCCCACCGCTGCGTCAGCGCCTGGTCAGTGGCCGGGTACTGTCGCTGCTGCGTTCCGCCCTGCCCTCCATCTCGCAAACCGAACGCGAGGCACTGGAAGCCGGCTCCGTGTGGTGGGACGCTGAGCTCTTCTCGGGGAAGCCGGACTGGAAGCGCCTGAGATCAACCCCCGCGTCGCGACTGAGCGAGGAGGAACAGGCCTTTCTCGACGGCCCCGTGGAACAACTCTGCGGCATGCTGGATGACTGGAAGATCACGCACGAGCACAAGGACCTCCCGCCGGAGGTATGGGCCTTCATCAAGGAGCATCGCCTGTTCGGCATGATCATTCCGAAGCAGTACGGTGGGCTGGAGTTCTCGGCACGCGGGCATTCGGAGGTGGTGATGAAGCTCGCCAGCCGCAGTCTCACCGCGGGCGTGACCGTGATGGTGCCGAATTCGCTGGGACCAGCCAAGCTGTTGCTCGAGTACGGCACCCAGGCACAGAAGGATTACTACCTGCCCCGACTGGCGCGCGGCGAGGAGATCCCCTGCTTCGCGCTCACGGGACCGGAGGCCGGCAGCGACGCCGGTTCGATCCCGGACACAGGTGTCGTTTGCCGCGGCGACTACCAGGGCGAGAAGGACGTGCTCGGCATCCACCTCAACTGGGAGAAGCGTTACATCACGCTCGGCCCCGTCGCCACGGTGCTGGGCCTGGCCTTCCGGCTGAAAGACCCCGATCACCTGCTCGGGGAGGTGGAGGATCTAGGCATCACGCTGGCGCTGATCCCGACGAACCTGCCAGGCATCCACATCGGCAACCGGCACTACCCGTTGAATATCCCTTTCCAGAACGGCCCCAACCGGGGCGAGGACGTATTCATCCCTCTGGAACAGATCATCGGCGGACCGCAACGCGCCGGCGAGGGCTGGCGCATGCTGATGGAATGCCTGGCCGAGGGGCGCGGGATCTCCCTGCCGGCACTGGCGACCGGCGCAGGCAAGGTGATGAGCCGTATCACCGGGGCCTACGCGCGCGTACGGCGCCAGTTCAAGGTGCCCATCGGGCGCTTCGAGGGTATCGAGGAGCCGCTGGCGCGCATCGCCGGCGAGACCTACATCATGGATGCCGCGAGACGCCTCACGCTCGCAGCCATCGACGAGGGTGAGGAACCGGCCGTGGTCTCGGCCATCATCAAGTACCAACTCACCGAACGCATGCGCAAGGTGATCAACGATGCCATGGATATCCAGGGCGGATCGGGGATCTGCCTTGGACCACGCAACTTCATCGCCCGTGCCTACGAGGCCATTCCCATCAGTATCACGGTCGAGGGTGCCAATATCCTCACCCGCAGCATGATCATCTTCGGCCAGGGCGCGATCCGCTGTCATCCGCACCTGCTCGACGAGATCAATGCGGCGCAGGATGTCGATGAAGTGCGCGCCCTCGCGGCCTTCGACTCGGCCCTGTTCCGGCACATGGGCTACAGCTTCAGCAACCTGGTACGCGCCTTCTGGCTGGGGCTCACCAACGCGCGTCTCACGATCACACCGGGCGACCGCGAGACACGCCGCTATTATCGGCAGATCACCCGCCTGAGCGCGGCCTTCGCGCTCGTCGCGGATGTTGCACTGCTCACGCTCGGCGGCAAGGTCAAGCGCAAGGAACGGCTCTCGGGCCACTTCGCCGACGTGCTCTCGAACCTGTACCTGTGTTCGGCCGCGCTGAAACACTGGGAAGACCAGGGCGGCCACCGAGCCGACCTGCCTCTGCTGCACTACGCCTGCCACCAGACCATCTACCGCGCTCAGCAATCGCTGCTCGCAGTGTTCTGGAACCTGCCCAACCGTCCGCTGGCCTACGTGCTGCGAGGCATCGTGTTTCCTGGCCGCAAGCCTTACCGGCCGGCCAACGATGCGCTCATCCACGAGGTCGCCTCACTGCTGCTCGAGCCCTCGCCTACTCGCGACCGGCTTACCGAAGGCATCTACCTCAGCGAAGAACCCGCGGATACCACCGGACGCATCGAGTATGCACTGCGCACCACCGTCGCCGCCGCTGCCGCGGAGCGCAAAATCACCGAAGCCGCGCGCAAGGGCCTGCTCAAGGTCAACGGCCAGATGCCCGATCTCGAGGCGGCCCTCGCTGCTGGCGTACTCGACGGCGACGAGGCCGCACACCTGCGCGAGGCCTGGCGCGCAAGTCGTGAGGCCATCATGGTGGACGACTTTACGCCGGACGAGTTGCGGCACATGCACTGACTGCCACTGCCGGAATCAGGCGGCTTGTGGCCACGGCACCAGGCACGATAAGGTCTGGATGTGACGGGCACGACCGGGCCCCCCGAATACCGGTCCGCCCCCGGATTGCTGCGACTGGCGCTTAGCCGTGTATCCTGTCGATTGCCGGTGCACGGCCCGACAGGGGCCATCACGGCCATCGTCAAGGATCAGAACCAATAACACCAACGGAGTCCTGAATGGCGCAAACCACCAGACGTAATCCCGGACGCCCCGTCTATGTCGTCGATGGCACCCGCACGCCTTTCCTCAAGGCGCGGGGCAAGCCGGGGCCGTTCAAGGCAGTCGATCTGGCCGTGGCCGCGGGTCGACCGCTGTTGCTGCGCCAGCCCTTCGAGGCGGACCGCTTCGACGAGGTGATTCTTGGTTGCGTCGCCCCCGGGCCGGACGAGGCAAACATCGGGCGCATCGCGGCCCTGCGGCTGGGTTGCGGCGAGCGGGTGCCGGCCTGGACCGTGCAGCGCAACTGCGCCTCGGGCATGCAGGCGCTGGACGCGGCATTCCGGAACATCGCAGACGGACGTTCCGACCTGGTGCTGGCCGGTGGTGTGGAGTCCATGAGTCATTCGCCGGTACTGCTCAGCGACGGCATGGTGGCCTGGCTCGCCGAATGGCAGCGGGCGCGCAGTCCGCTCGCGCGGTTCCGACAGCTCACGCGTCTGCGCCCGCGTGACCTCGCCCCGGTCATCGGCCTGCTGCGGGGGCTGCGCGATCCGGTGGTAGGGATCTCCATGGGCCAGACCGCCGAGAACCTTGCTCACCGTTTTGGCCTCTCGCGTGAACAGATGGACGCCTTTGCCATGCGCAGTCACCAGCGACTCGCTGCGGCCTATGAGGCAGGCCATCTCGCCGATGAGATCGCCATTGCCTACGCCCGCGATGGCACGCATTACGAACGTGACGACGGGCTGCGCGCGGATACCGACATGGCCCAGCTCGCCCGCTTACGCCCCGTATTCGACAAGCCCTTCGGCACGGTGACCGCCGGCAACAGCGCGCAGGTCACCGATGGCTGTGCATGGCTGGTGCTGGCCAGCGAAAAGGCGGTCAAGGAACACGACCTGGCCGTACTCGGGCGCATCGTCGATGTCGAATGGGCCGGGCTCGATCCCGCGCAGATGGGCCTGGGCCCCGTGCACGCAACGGTACCCCTGCTCAAGCGCAAGCGCCTGTCGCTCGACAAGATCGATTACTGGGAGATCAACGAAGCCTTCGCCGCGCAGGTGCTCGCTTGCGTCGAGGCCCTGAAAGACGAGCGTTACTGCAAGGAGTCGCTGGGGCTGGGCAAGGCGGCCGGCGAGATCCCCATCGAGCATCTCAACGTCGATGGCGGCGGCATAAGTCTCGGGCACCCGGTCGGCGCATCGGGCGCACGCATCGTGCTGCATCTACTGCACGTCCTGCGGCGCGAGAATGCCAGACGTGGTATTGCAAGCCTGTGCATCGGAGGCGGCCAGGGCGGCGCCATGCTCGTCGAGAATACGGCCACGGAGTGAACATGAGTCTCAACCAGAACGATAACCCGTACCGGAACTGGCACTACGAGGAAGATCCAGACGGGATAGTTTGGCTGTCGATCGAGACGGCCGATCAGCCGACCAATGTGCTCACCCACGACACGCTCGACGAACTCGAGGATCTCCTGCAGCGGCTCGCCGCCACGCCCCCGCGTGGACTGGTAATCGGCTCCGCCCGAGACAACGGTTTCATCGCAGGAGCCGACGTCAAGGCCTTCACCCGCCTGCGTAGTGAAGACGAAGCGCTGGTCCTCATCCAGCGAGGGCAGGCGGTCATGGATGCCATCGAGGCCCTGCCCTGCCCAACCGTCGCGCTCATCAACGGGTACTGTCTGGGGGGCGGTCTGGAACTCGCGCTGGCCTGCGACTACCGCATCGCGCTCGATGACCCGAAGACGCGGCTCGGGTTGCCAGAGGTGAAACTCGGCATCCACCCGGGTTTCGGCGGCAGCGTGCGCTCGATACAGCTGCTGGGTGTGCTGCGAGCCATGGACCTGATGCTCTCCGGGCGCAGCATCGATGCCAAGCAGGCCCGCCGCCTAGGGCTGCTGGATTACGTGGTGCCGGCGCGACAGATGCGGCGAGCGGCTCACGACACGGTGCTGGCACGCCCGGCCAAGGCCCGGCGAAAATGGATTCACGGGCTCATGGAGCGCAAGCCGCTGCGTCCGCTGATCGCACGGCTCCTGCGCCGCCAGGTCGCGGCCAAGGCGCCGCCCGCACATTACCCCGCGCCGCACGCGCTCATCGACATCTGGGAACACCACGGCGCGGCCACGGCCCCCCTGTTTCGCGAGGAAGCGCGTTCGGTTGCCCGCCTCATCACGGGCGATACGGCACAGAACCTGATTCGGGTCTTTCAGCTCCAGACCCGTCTCAAGAGCCTGGGTGATCGAAAGGCCTTCCAGCCCCGCCACGTGCACGTGATCGGCGGCGGCGTGATGGGGGGTGACATCGCGACATGGTGTGCGCTTCAGGGCTTGCGCGTGACCGTGCAGGACCCACGGCCCGAGGCGCTGGCACAGACGTTGAAGCGTGCCCAGCAGCTCTATACCCGGCGCTTTCGGGCCTACCCCCTGCTCGGCGTGGCCGCGGGTGATCGCCTCATACCCGATCCCGATGGCCACGGCCTGAAGCACGCGGACGTCGTCATCGAGGCCATCTTCGAGGACCTGGATGCCAAGCAGGCCCTGTATCGCGAGATCGAACCGCGCCTGAAGCCCGAGGCCCTGCTCGCCACCAACACATCCAGCATCCCCCTGGAACGCCTCGGCGAAGCCCTGGCCGATCGCTCGCGACTCGTGGGTCTGCATTTTTTCAACCCCGTCTCCAGGATGGCGCTGCTCGAGATCGTGCGCGGCACGGACACCAGTGACTCGTCCATGGAACGGGCGATGGCCTTTGCCCGCCACATCGACAAGCTGCCGCTGCCGGTGAAGAGTTCGCCCGGATTTCTCGTCAACCGCATACTCATGCCCTACCTGCTCGAGGCAGTCGTACTCTACGAAGAGGGCGTGCCAAAGGAAATCATCGACCAGGCTGCACGTGACTTCGGTATGCCCATGGGGCCGATCGAGCTGGCCGATACCGTGGGCCTGGACGTCTGCCAGCACGTCGGCGACATCCTTGCCCGCGAACTGAACTACGAAGTCCCGGCTGCGCTGACCACGATAGTGAAAAGGGGGCGCATCGGCATCAAGTCGGGATCAGGGTTCTACGATTACCGGAAGGGCAAACGGGTGAAGAGCAAGCCGCCCGTCTTCGAGGGGTCAATCCAGGAAGTACAGGATCGCCTGATTCTGCGCTACCTCAACGAGGCCGTCGCCTGTCTGCGCGAAGGTGTGGTGGAGGATGCCGATCTTGTCGATGCCGGCATGGTGTTCGGTACCGGCTTTGCGCCCTTCCGCGGTGGCCCCATGCGTTACCAACAGCAGTACGCGACCGCCCTTGGAAAGCGACTTCGCGAGTTCTCCGCAACTCACGGGGCGCGTTTTCAGCCCGACGCGGGCTGGGCCTCCTAGGAACGATCGCGAATCGGCACGGGGACTCGTCATCCCCTGTGTCGAATGTCCCGGCTACCCCGCCCGGAACAGCGTCCTGAAGTTCTGCGTGGTGGCCTGTTCGATCTCCTCCACCGGAACGCCCTTCACTTCGGCCACGCGCTCGGCAACGTGACGCACCCACGCGGGGTGGTTGCCCTTGCCACGGTGCGGAACGGGGGCGAGGTAGGGGGAATCGGTTTCCACCAGCAGGCGGTCGAGGGGGACCTGGCGCACCACCTCACGCAGTTCCTCGGCGTTCTTGAAGGTGACGATACCCGAGAAGGAGATGTAGAAATCGAGGTCCATGGCCTGTCGCGCGGTTTCCCAGTCCTCGGAGAAACAGTGCATCACTCCGCCAACGGTCTCGGCGCCCTCTTCCCTCAGCAGCCGGATGGTGTCCTCGCGCGCGGCGCGGGTGTGGATGATCAGCGGCTTGCCGGTCTTCTTCGCCGCGCGGATGTGAGTGCGAAAGCGCTCGCGCTGCCACTCGAGGTCGCCCTTCAGCCGAAAGTAGTCGAGGCCCGTCTCGCCGATGGCGATGACGTTCGGGTCGGCTGCGAGCAGGCAGAGCTCATCCACGTCCGGATCGTGCACATCCTGCGAGTCCGGGTGCACACCCACCGAGCACCAGACATCCTCGCGCCCGTCGGCAATGTCGCGCACATCGGCAAAATGTTCCGTGTCGATGCACACGCACAGAAAGCCGCCGATGCCGTTGTCGCGGGCGGTAGCCAGCACGTTGTCCATGGAGCCGCCGAAGGGTTCGAGGTCGATGCGGTCGAGATGGCAGTGGGAATCGATGAGCATGGAATAATGAAGTTTGCCAGGTCAGAGCGGGATTTTGCCACAGCGGGCGCGGCGGCGGAAAAAAACAGAAGGCGCCGATGGCGCCTTCGCGTGTTCACCGCCCGGGCGGTGGTCGCGTCACATCGTATGCGTCGGACGGTCGGCCTTGAGGGCGCCGGCCAGCAGCCCCTCGATCTTGTTACGGGTCTGGCCGTTATCCTGGTCGGAAAACTGGACGCCGATGCCGGGGGTTCGATTGCCCTGTGCGCCCTGGGGCGTCACCCAGACCACCTTGCCGGCGACCGGCAGCCGATCCTTGTCCTCCATGAGCGTGAGCAGCATGAAGACCTCGTCGCCGATCTTGTACGGTTTGGTGGTGGGGATGAACAGGCCACCGTTCTTCACGAATGGCATGTAGGCCGCGTACAGCGACCCCTTGTCCTTGATCGCCAGCGAAAGTATGCCTTGTCCGGCCGGCATGGAAGTAATCTCCTCGTTCAGGCGCTCTGCTTCCGGCCTGCATCGAGCGTGTTCGCCCAGGCCTGGAAGATGGTTTCGAGCAGCAGTTGCGTATTGAGGTTGGCCGAGGCCATGCGTCGATATTGTATGAGTTGCTCGCGCAGGTCAAATAGCCCCCGGGTACCCATGATGGGGGCCAGGCGCTGCAGGACCTGGGCCTTGTCCGGCTCGCTGTCGAGCACGCCGGCGGCGAGAAAGCGCAGCATCGCATCCACCCATTCGATCTGCCAGGCGACCTGTCCGGCGATATCGCCTTTGTGCCACTGCTCCGCCACGGCGGGCAGCGATTCACGACCGCGCAGCACGTCCATGAGCTGCGCGAAATACTCGGCCTGCGTGTCCAGCGCCCCCTCGTGGGACAGCTCGACTGCAAGCAGGGGGGCGTGATGGGCGGCCTTGAGCAGGCGCGCCGGGTCGGCCGCGACCGACTGGCTCTCGAGCCAGGCCATGGCGACCGCGGGACTCGGCGGGCGCAGGTCGATGCGCTGGCAGCGGCTGCGGATGGTGGCGGGCAACAGGGAGGGTTGCGCGGTCACCAGCAGCAACAGGGTGCCGGCGGCGGGCTCTTCCAGGGTCTTGAGCAGGCTGTTGGCGGAGTTGACGTTCATGGCATCCGCCGGCTCGATGATCGCCACCTTGTAGCGTTCGTACTGGCGACTGAGGGCCATGAACTCGATCAACTCGCGGACCTGGTCGACCTTGATCTGTTTCCCCTTTTCCTCGGGCGCGAGCAGCTGGTAATCCGGATGGGTCCCGGCCAGGAACAGTCGGCAGCCGTGGCATTGGCCGCAGGCCGAGCCGTTGGGGGCCGGCGACTCGCACAGCAGGGCCTGGGCAAAGGCGCGCGCGAGCGCCCCCTTGCCCAGGCCGGCCGGTCCGGACACCAGCAACCCGTGGGGCAACCGATCCTGTTGCTGACGCTCGTTCAGGCGCTGCCACTGATCCTGGAGCCAGGGATAGATCATCCGTCGGTGCCCTCACCGGCGGCGGCACACAGTATCTCGGCGAGCTGCGCCTGCACCGACTCCAGCGGCTGCGTGGCATCGACGATGCGGTAGCGCTCCGGGTGGGCACGCGCCAGCGCGTGGTAGGCCTCGCGCACGCGCTCGAAAAAGGCGACGGCCTCCTGTTCGAAGCGGTCGGCATCACCCCGGCTCCTGGCGCGCGCCATGCCGGTGGCCACATCCGCGTCCAGCAACAGGGTGAGATCCGGACGGAAGTCACCCTGGACGAAGGCCTCCAGCGTGGCGATACGTTCCTGCGGGATGCCGCGCCCGCCGCCCTGGTAGGCGTAGGTCGCGTCGGTAAAACGATCGCAGACGACCCACTGGCCGGCCGCCATGGCCGGGAGGATCCGCCGGTGCAGGTGTTCGGCGCGCGCCGCGAACATCAGCAGCAGTTCGGTATCCGGGTGCATGCCGGGCAGGTCCGGCGAGAGCAGCACCGCGCGTATCGCCTCGCTAACCTCCGGGCCGCCGGGCTCGCGGGTGACCAGCACCGGCAGGCCCATGGCCTCCAGCGTCTTCCGGATGAACGCGATGTTGGTGGACTTACCCACCCCCTCGATGCCCTCGACGGTAATGAACCGGCCGCGCGCCGTCATCAGTTGCCCCCCTGGTAGCGGTCGGCCTTGCCGCCAAGCAGGTAGCGGATCACGGCCTCGCGATGTTCCTCGTAGGTCGCCGAGAAGTGGTGGCTGCCATCACCCCGGGAGACAAAGTAAAGCGCATCGGTCTTTGCTGGGTGCATGACCGCATGAATCGACTCGCCGCTCGGCAGCGCGATGGGGGTGGGCGGCAGCCCGCCGCGCGTGTAGGTGTTGTACGGCGTGTCCCTGCGCAGGTCGGACTTGCGGATATTGCCGTCGAAGGACTCACCCATCCCGTAGATTACCGTGGGGTCCGTCTGCAGCCGCATGCCCTTGCGCAGGCGCGAGACAAACACGGCGGCGATCATTGGACGCTCGCTGGCCACCGCCGATTCCTTTTCTACGATCGAGGCCAGGATCAGCGCCTCGTAGGGCGTCTCGAGCGGCAGGCCCTCCTCCCGCTCCGCCCACTCGGCCGCGAGTCGCTCGCGCGTGATGGCATTGGCGCGCCGCAGGAATTCGACGTCGGTGGTGCCCTTGGGGAAGTGGTAGGTGTCGGGATAAAACCAGCCCTCGGGGTGCATCCCGGGCTGGCCCAGCTCCGACATCAACGTGTCGGGGTCGCCGATGGCGTCGGTATGCACGACATGCGGATGCGCCGCCAGGGCATCGAGCAGCTGGCGAAAGGTCCAGCCTTCGAGCACGGTGAGGCTGTACTGGACGGTCACGCCCGAGACCAGGGTATCGAGGATCTCCGCCGGCGACATGGAGGCGGCCAGGCGATACTCGCCCAGGCGGATGCGATGGGCCTTGTCTTCCAGGCGTGCCTGGAGACGCCAGTAGGCCGGCCGCGTGATCAGCCCCTGCGCCTGCAGCTCCCGGGCCACCCGTGCCAGCGATGCCCCCTTCTGCACCTCGTAGACCACGGTCTGGTCACCCTCGCCGACCGGCGTGTGGATGTAGCGCTGGAACTCGATGACGGCCACTACCGCCGCGACGATCAGCAGGAGGAAGGCGGTCAGGATAAGTCGTTTCATGCGGACTCTCTGGTGTGGCTGATAGAACGCATCAGCTTTCTGGTCATCTCGTCTATGCGATAGCCCGCGCCATCAAGGTGTTGCACCGGCCAGATCCCGATGACTGCATTGCAGAAAAACAGCCCGCTGGCGGCTTCCAGGTCCGCCAACGAGACCCGCCCGGTCGTGACCGGGATGCCCAGCTCACCGGCAACGGCGATGACACGGGCGCGGGTCGTGCCCTCGATACCGCAGGCTGTCAGCTCGGGCGTGAGCAGCCCTGTCTCCGTCACGAGGAACAGGTTACTCATGGTACCCGAAACCACGTTTCCCCGCGTGTCGCACATCACGCCCTCCTGGTACGCATCGCCCCACTCGGCGCGTGCCAGCACCTGCTCGAGGCGGTTGAGGTGCTTGATGCCGGCGAGGTGGGGGTTTCGCGCCAGCGGTACGCGGCAGCGGGTGGCGGCGATGCCCGCCTGCCACAGTGCTGGCGGGTAATCCGGCCAGGGATGGCGACTGAGGATGCGCGTCGGTGTGGCAGGCTCGGGCGGGCGGTAGCCGCGTCCGCCGACACCTCGCGTGAGAATGAGTTTGACTACCTCGCGTGTGGTGCCGGTTACGAGGCGGCCGAGCTCCTCGAGCAGCAGGGCCTCGGGAGGAACGGCAAGCCCCAGGCGCTCACCGCCGCGACACAGCCGGGCATAGTGCGCCGGCCAGTAGGGCGCGCGCCCGTCGACGACGGCGATGGTCTCGAACAGGCCGTCGCCGTATTGCAGGCCGCGATCGGCGGCATCGATGCGCTCGTCCCACTGGCCATTGATCAAGGTCGCGCCGGTCATGCTCAGCCTGCCTGGTCCAGGGCGCGCAGCAGGCCGCGCGCCTTGTGGCGCGTCTCCTGCAGCTCTGCCTCGGGGTCCGAGTCGGCCACGATGCCGGCGCCGGTACGAAAGCGCAGTGCGTCACCATGCCGCGTCATGCTGCGGATGAGGATATTGAGGTCCATGTCGCCATCCACGTTGAGGTACCCGAGGGCACCGGTATAGGCGCCGCGCCCTACCCCCTCGAGCTCGGCGATGATCTCCATGCAACGCACCTTGGGGCAGCCGGTGATCGTGCCCCCCGGGAACACGGCGCGGATCACCTGCCCCGGCGTCACCCCGGGGCGCAGTTCGCCACTGACGTTGGACACAATGTGGTGCACGTGGCGATAGCTCTCCACCGTCATCAGCTCGTCGACCCGGATGCTGCCGGGCGTACACACGCGCCCGAGGTCGTTGCGTTCGAGGTCGAGCAACATGACGTGCTCGGCACGTTCCTTGGGGTGACCGATGAGCTCCTCCGAGAGCCGCGTGTCGTCACCGCTGTCCTGGCCGCGCGGGCGCGTGCCAGCAATCGGTCGGGTATCGACACGCCGCCCCGTCACTCGCACCAGCCGCTCGGGCGAGGAACTGAGCAGCGCCCAGTCGCCGAAATCGGCCAGGGCGGCGAACGGGGCGGGGTTGGCGGCGCGCAGCCGTGCGTAGAGCGCGGCGTGGTCGATCGGGCCGTCCAGATGAACGCGCCAGCCCCGCGAGAGGTTGACCTGAAACACGTCGCCTTCGCGGATGTAATGCAGGCAACGCACCACGCCGTCCAGATAGGCCTGCGGCGGGTCCTCCCTCACCTCGCCGATTATCAGCGGCTCGGCGGATGACTGCTCCCCGGCCGACCCGCCGACATGGGCCGCCACATCTGCGCAAAGGCCCTGAAAGCCCTGGCTCTGGCGGACTTCCGCCACCACCGCGCTGCGACCGCATTCATGATCGACGATCACCGCGCCCGCGCAGCGCACGGCCAGGGCGGCCGGCGTTTGCTCAGGGGGCGCGGGCAGATCCAGGGTCGGTTCCAGCTCGGCGGCAAGCTCGTAGCCGAGATACAGGAACCAGCCGCCGCGAAACGGCAGGTCGCCAGCATCGGGGACCGACGCGTCACCGGGCCGCTCGGCCTCGACCCAGGAGTCGAGTGTGTCGATGAAGCGCGCATGCCCGGCCACATGCGCGCCCCTGAGTCCGCCCTCGGCGTCGAGCGTCAGGCGCTCGCCGGGCAGTCCGAACAGGATGGAATAGCGGGAATGAGGCGTTCCGGTGACCGCGCTATCCAGCAGAAACGGATAACGCCCCGGGAACTGCCGATGCAGGGCGAGCAGATCGGTCGTCGTGTCAAACCAGCGTACGAGCACGCGCTGCCCGCCCTGCTGCAGGGCAGCAGATCAGTCGAGTTTCTTGAATACCAGGGTACCGTTGGTGCCGCCGAAGCCGAAGGAGTTCGACAACGCCACGTCGATCTTCGCCTCGCGCGCGGTGTTCGGCACGAAGTCGAGATCGCAGGCCGGGTCCTGGTTCTCCAGGTTGATGGTCGGCGGCATCACCTGGTCGCGGATCGCCAGCGCCGTGAACACGGCCTCGATACCGCCCGCCGCGCCGAGCAGGTGCCCGGTCATGGACTTGGTGGAACTCACCGCCAGCTTGTTCGCGTGATCACCGAAGGCGCGCCTGACGGCCGCCGTCTCGGCCACGTCACCGGCCGGGGTGGAGGTACCATGGGCGTTGATGTAGTCGATCTCGTCGGCGTTGATGCCGGCGTCCTTCAGCGCCATGGTCATGCAGCGGGCCGCGCCTTCGCCGCCTTCCGAGGGCGAGGTCATGTGATAGGCATCCGCCGACCAGCCGAGACCGGCCAGTTCGCAGTAGATCTTCGCGCCGCGCGCCTTGGCGTGCTCATATTCTTCCAGCACCAGCACGCCGGCCCCGTCCCCCAGGACGAAACCGTCGCGGTCCTTGTCCCACGGGCGGCTGGCCGCCTGCGGATCGTCGTTGCGGGTGGACAGCGCGCGCGCGGCGGCGAAACCGCCGATACCGAGCACGGTGCAGCCCATCTCCGCGCCACCGGCGATCATCACGTCCGCATCGCCATAAGCGATGTGGCGCGCGGCGTCGCCGATGCCGTGGGTCGCGGTCGCGCAGGCGGTTACCATGGCGATGTTCGGACCCTTGAAACCGTACATGATCGAGAGGTTACCCGAGATCATGTTGATGATGGCGCTGGGCACGAAGAACGGCGAGATCTTGCGCGGACCGCCCTTCATGTAGGCCTCGTAATTGCGCTCGATGGTACCCAGACCGCCGATTCCGGAACCGATGGACACGCCGATGCGCTCGGCGTTCTCCTCGGTCACTTCCAGCCCCGCGTCGGCGATGGCCTGCATGCCAGCCGCCATGCCGTACTGGATGAAGAGGTCCATCTTCTTCTGATCCTTGGGCTTGATGTAGTCGTCGGCGTTGAAACCGCTGACATTACCCGCGATCTGCACGGAAAAGGCGCTGGAATCGAACAGGTCCGGATTGATCCGGTCGATGCCACTCTTACCTGCCCGGATATTATCCCAGGCGGAGTCGATGGTGGAGCCGACAGGCGAGACAATACCCAGACCGGTGACAACTACACGACGCTTGGACAAGGTGATGACCCTTCTTCGTTTCGCTTCATGATCCAAAGCAACAGACCGCCACCAGAAGGTCGCGGTCTGTCACTCTGTTTTTATGCTACAGGCTGCGCGTTACTTGTGCGCGTTGACGTAGTCGATGGCCTGCTGAACGGTGGTGATCTTCTCGGCTTCCTCGTCGGGAATCTCGGTCTCGAACTCTTCTTCCAGAGCCATGACCAGTTCGACGGTATCCAGAGAATCGGCGCCCAGGTCGTCAACAAAGGACGCTTCGTTGGTGACTTCTTCTTCCTTGGCGCCCAGCTGTTCGATGACGATCTTCTTGACGCGTTCTTCGATAGTACTCATTGTCTGTTTTTCCCCTAAATATGCTCAACGCAGCGTAACTGCGGCGGTATTTTAGTGTAAAGCCACCCGGCAATCTACTTTGTCGGGCGACTCGCTCTTCAGGATCGCGCAACGATCGCGCCACGCCCATCCGAAATACTTAATTTACAAAAGGTTAAGGCCAGAACTTAAGGTGTATTCGAGGCGTGACAGTCACGCCATGTACATGCCGCCATTCACGTGCAGGGTCTCGCCGGTGATGTAGCCGGCCTCGGGCGAGGCGAGGAAGGCCACCGCGTTGGCGATGTCCTCGGCCGCACCCAGACGCCCGAGCGCGATCTGGCCGACGAGCGCCTCGCGCTGTTCTTCCGGCAGCGCCCGCGTCATGTCGGTGTCGATGAAACCGGGTGCCACCACGTTCACGGTGATGCCGCGCGAACCGACCTCGCGGGCCAGCGACTTGGAGAACCCGACAATGCCCGCCTTGGCGGCGGCGTAATTGGCCTGGCCCGGGTTGCCGGTGGCGCCGACCACGGAGGCGATACTGATGATGCGGCCCTTCTTGGCCTTCATCATGCCGCGCAGCACCGCCTTGGAGACGCGGAACACGGAGGTGAGGTTGGTCTGCATGATGTCATCCCACTCCTCGTCTTTCATGCGCATCAGCAGGTTGTCTCGGGTGATGCCGGCGTTATTCACCAGAATCGTCACCGGGCCGTATTCCTCGCCGATGGCCTTGATCGTGTCGCCAACCGCCTCGGCGTCGGTCACGTTGAGGTTCATGCCCCGCCCCTTGATGCCGGCTTCCTGCATATAGGCGCTGATCGCCTCGGCGCCCTTGTCGCTGGTGGCCGTTCCGATCACGGTGGCACCCTGCTGGCCCAGGGCCAGGGCGATGGCGCGGCCGATGCCGCGGCTGGCGCCGGTGACCAGCGCGATTTCCCCTTCGAGCTTCATCAGGCTTTTTCTCCGCACAGGCCGAGTGCGCTCTCGAGCGAGGACGCATCGAGCACACACTGGGCCGAAATGGATTTGTCGATTCGTTTGGTGAGCCCGGCCAGGACCTTGCCGGGACCGAATTCTACGATGTCGGCCACACCGTCGGCCGCCAACCGGTTAACAGTTTCCACCCAGCGTACCGGACTGTAGAGCTGGCGCGCGAGGGCATCACGGATGCGATCGGGGTCGTCGAAGCTGGCAACGTCGGCATTGTGGATCACCGGAATGGCCGGGGCCTGGATGGCGATGCCGGCCAGGCGCTCGGCCAGCTGGTCACCCGCACCGCGCATCAGGCTGCAGTGCGAGGGCACGCTCACGGGCAGCTTGAGTGCCCGCTTGGCGCCGGCTTCGGCGGCAGCCGCCACGGCGCGCTCCACGGCGCTGGCCGAACCCGCGATCACCACCTGGCCCGGCGAGTTGAAGTTGACGGGTTGCACCACTTCGCCCTGGGCCACCTGCTCACAGACGTTCCTCACGTCCGCGTCGGACAGCCCCAGGATCGCAGCCATGGCGCCCTCACCCTCCGGCACCGCCGCCTGCATCAGGCGGCCGCGCTCGCGCACCAGCACCACGGCGGCGTCAAACTCCATGGCGCCAGCGCAGACCAGGGCCGTGTACTCGCCCAGGCTGTGGCCGGCCATGGCCTGCGGCATGCAGCCGCCCTGCGCCTTCCACACGCGCCACACGGCAACGCCGGCAGCAAGCATGGCCGGCTGGGTGTTTTCGGTGCTGTTGAGCTCATTCTCCGGGCCGTTCTGGGTGAGCGACCAGAGGTCGAACCCCAGTGCGTCGGAGGCCTCCTGGAAGGTCTCGCGCACCTGATAGAACTTGTCGCCCAGATCGGCGAGCATGCCCATGGACTGGGAGCCCTGGCCGGGGAATACGGCTGCAAAGGTCATGATGGTGGTGGCCTCTTGCCTGGTCATCTATTGTTTATGGTATTGCCATGCCGGCAAAGGCGCGTAGTGTAGGCAAAGCGCCGAGGCAGCGCAAATGGCGGGGCGCTGAGAAAAATCCCCGTAAATCAAGCCGGAGAGACTCGCAAACGCTTGTTTTATCCGGCAGGTTGTCGATAATACCGGCTGGTCAAAACGGCGAAGCCCATACCCCAAGGCATATGGCAAAAGAAGATCACATCGAGATGGAAGGCACGGTGGTCGACACCCTGCCCAACACGATGTTCCGTGTGGAACTGGACAACGGTCACGTGGTGACGGCCCACATCTCCGGCCGGATGCGCAAGAATTACATCCGCATCCTGACGGGCGATCGCGTTACCGTTCAGCTGACGCCTTACGACCTCACCAAGGGCCGCATCACCTACCGTAACCGGTAGGGCCGTCACCCCGGTCAGGGGCAGCTAGCCGAATCGAGTATGGAGGCGGTGCCTAGTGCACCGCCTCTTTCGTTTCGTACTCGAGCTTCAGCCCGTCGTCGCCGGCGGTGATGCGTACTTCCCCGCCACCGGCCAGCTGTCCGAACAGGATCTCGTTGGCCAGCGGTTTCTTGATGTGCTCCTGAATAACGCGGGCCATCGGCCGCGCGCCCATCTGGGGATCGTAGCCGCGCTCGGCCAGCCAGTGCCGCGCCGAGTCCTCCACCACCAGGGTGACCTTCTTCTCCTCCAACTGCGTCTCCAGCTGGATGATGAACTTGTCGACCACATTGACGATGGTGCGCGGGTCCAGCGACTTGAACTGGATAATCGCGTCCAGTCGGTTGCGGAACTCCGGCGTGAAGGTCTTCTTGATCGTCTCCATCGCGTCCGTGGTGTGATCCTGCGGCGTAAATCCCAGGGTCTTGCGCGTGAGCGACTCGGCGCCCGCGTTGCTGGTCATCACGATCACCACGTTGCGAAAGTCGACCTTGCGCCCGTTGGTGTCGGTGAGCGTGCCGTGATCCATCACCTGCAGGAGCAGGTTGAAGACATCCGGGTGGGCCTTCTCGATCTCGTCGAGCAGCAGCACGGCGTGCGGGTGCTTCAGCACGGCGTCGGTGAGCAACCCGCCCTCGTCGTAACCGACGTAGCCAGGCGGCGCGCCGATCAGGCGCGAGACCGTGTGGCGCTCCATGTACTCGGACATGTCAAAGCGCAGCAGCTCAATGCCCATGATGCGCGCGAGCTGGCGTGTCACCTCGGTCTTGCCCACGCCGGTGGGGCCGGCGAACAGGAAGGAACCGATCGGCTTGTCGGGATCGCCCAGGCCGGAGCGTGACATCTTGATCGCCGAGGCCAGCAGGTCGATGGCCTCGTCCTGCCCGTAGACCACCATCTTCAGGTCGCGCTCCAGGTTTTTCAGTGTCTCCATGTCGGAGGCGGAGACGTTCTTGGCCGGGATGCGGGCGATCTTGGCAACGATATCCTCGATGTCGCGGATGCCGATGGTCTTCTTGCGGCTGCTCTCCGGCTGCAGGCGGCGGCTGGCGCCGGCCTCGTCGATCACGTCGATGGCCTTGTCCGGCAGGTGGCGGTCAGAGATGTACTTCTCCGACAGCTCGGCGGCAGCGCGCAGGGCCTTGTTCGTGTACTTGACCGCGTGGTGTTCCTCAAAGCGCGATTTCAGGCCCTTGAGGATCTCGTAGGTCTCGTCCACGCTCGGCTCGTTCACGTCGATCTTCTGGAAGCGTCGGGCCAGCGCGCGGTCCTTCTCGAAGATGCCACGGTATTCCTGGTAGGTCGTCGAGCCGATGCACTTGAGCTCGCCCGAGGCCAGCATAGGCTTGATCAGGTTCGAGGCGTCCATCACGCCGCCGGAGGCCGAACCCGCACCGATGATGGTGTGGATCTCGTCGATGAACAGGATCGCGCCCGGCTCCTTCTTCAGCTGGCGCAACACACCTTTCAGGCGCTTCTCGAAATCGCCGCGGTACTTGGTACCGGCCACCAGGGCGCCCAGGTCCAGCGAGTAGATAGTGCTGTCGGCCAGCACCTCCGGCACCTCCTCGTCGACGATCTTCTTGGCCAGCCCTTCCGCTATCGCGGTCTTGCCCACACCAGCCTCGCCGACCAGCAGCGGATTGTTCTTGCGCCGGCGGCACAGGATCTGAATGGTGCGTTCCACCTCGTGGCCACGGCCGATCAGCGGGTCGATCTTGCCCTGGATCGCCTGTGCGTTGAGGTTGGTGGCGAACTCGTCGAGCGGGCTGCGACGGGACTCGTCGTCCTCGCCTTCACCTTCCTCGGGTACGATGTGCTCGTCCCCCAGCTCCTCCTCGTCGCCGATCCGGGAGATGCCGTGGGAGAGATAGTTCACCACGTCCAGACGCGTCAGGTCGTACTTCCCGAGCAGGTAGACGGCCTGCGAATCCTGCTCGCCGAAGATGGCCACCAGTACGTTGGCACCGTTGACCTCTTTCTTGCCGGAGGACTGCACGTGAAACACGGCGCGCTGCAAGACGCGCTGGAAACCAAGCGTTGGTTGGGTGTCGCGCGGGTCTTCCGGCGGCAACAGCGGGGTGTTGTCGTCGATAAACACGGCGAGATCGTGACGCAGGGCATCGAGATCCACGCCACAGGCGCGCATCACGCCAGCCGCAGTCGGATTGTCCACGAGCGCGAGCAGCAGGTGCTCCACGGTCATGAACTCGTGGCGGCTCTCACGCGCGCCCTTGAAGGCGGCGTTGAGGGAAAATTCCAGTTCTTTGCTGAGCATGGGCTCTCTCTAAGTGCCGGGTCGGGCGTCCGGGCCGGGTTCAGTCCGCTTCTTCCATTGAGCACAGCAGCGGGTGCTGGTTCTCGCGAGCGTAGTCGTTCACCTGCGCCACCTTGGTCTCGGCGATGTCGCGGGAGTAGATGCCGCACACCCCCTTGCCCTTGGTGTGTACCGCGAGCATCACGCGCGTGGCGCGTTCACGGTCCATGTTGAAGAAGGTCTCCAGCACCAGCACCACGAACTCCATCGGCGTGTAATCGTCGTTGAGCAGCACCACCTTGTACATAGGCGGGCGCTTGACGCGAGGCTTTGACTCCTCCACCAGGAGACTGCCGTCGTGGTCCTGTCGGTGTTGCTCTGCCATCTTGTCTGAGTCTAGTCCAGTTGCGGTCGGATTCGGCCGGTTTCCGGCGGATCGGGAAGTATACCGCAGCGGGGCGAGTCGGCCCAAGACGAAAGGCGGAACGCGCTCATTAACCCCTTGATTCACTGTGGGTTTCGCTATTATGACAGCCGGGCAAAAGCGAAAGTTCCAGGTAGTCGCTGCGTCCGGATGGGCGGCGACCGCGGGGTGTGCGGGACAGGATAGAACCAGGCCCTGGGCAGCACGGCTGCGTGGCGTGCCCATGATATGATGCGCGGATGACCTGGAAGCCGAACGTCACCGTGGCCTGCGTGGCCGAGCACGCGGGCCGCTTCCTGCTCGTGGAGGAGCGGGAGGCGGGCCGTGCCGTGCTCAACCAGCCCGCCGGCCACCTCGAGGAGGGCGAGAGCCTGCTCGAGGCCGTGATGCGCGAGACCTTCGAGGAAACCGGCAGGACCTTCCGTCCGAGCGCCCTGGTGGGGCTGTATCGCTGGGTGCATCCGGGCTCGGGGCTCACCTTCCTGCGCGCAGCCTTTGCCGGCGAGATTGGCGCGCAGGATCCCGATGCCCGGCTGGACCCGGACATCGTGGCCAACCACTGGCTCGACCGCGAGGCCATGCTCGCCTCCGGCCTGCACTTGCGCAGCCCGCTGGTACTGTACTGCATCGACGACTATCTGGCCGGCCGGCGCTACCCGCTCGACCTCCTGAGCGACCTGGATACCCCGGAGCGGCCATGAGCACACCCGCCCCTCGCGTCATTGTCGGCATGTCCGGTGGCGTCGACTCGTCGGTCGCCGCCCTGCGCCTGCTCGAACAGGGCTACCGGGTCGAGGGCCTGTTCATGAAGAACTGGGAGGATGACGACGACGCGGAATACTGCGCCGTCGCCCAGGACCTCGCCGACGCCCAGGCCGTGTGCGCCGACCTCGAGATCGTGCTGCACAAGGTCAACTTCGCGCGCCAGTACTGGGACCGCGTCTTCGCCTACTTCCTGGAGGAATACCGGCGCGGCCGCACGCCCAATCCGGACGTTATGTGCAACAAGGAAATCAAGTTCAAGGCCTTTCTCGCCTATGCCCTGGAACTGGGTGCCGACTACATCGCGACCGGCCACTACGCGCGGGTGGAACATGGCGAGCGCGCCCGCCTGCTGCGCGGCCGCCATCGCGTCGGGCGTGAACCCGCCGCCCTGGATGAGGTTGAAGCCCGCGTCGAGCAGGAAGCCGACCTGCGCCTCGTCCATCTGCGAGTAGTTGATCACCCAGCGCAGCGCGCCCGGATCGGCCCAGGGGAACATCGGCGGCGGCGGCTGCCAGTGCGCCTCGCATGTCGCGGTCATGATCACCATGGCCGCGACCGCCGCGGCCAGCCTCCTGCAGGTTGCGTTCATC
>OMKS01001379.1_pt1 | contig 21625 bp, 20 predicted proteins | sample 1674721 | NCBI WGS metagenome assembly OMKS01 (sample SAMN06264996, study PRJEB25208) | sediment metagenome | isolation source: hot spring sediment | place: USA: California | collected 2014-09-02
CTGCCATGGAATGACGTGGTGCATCCGAAGAACGCCGAAAGCGACGAGCCATCCAAGATTCCGCATCACGTTCAGAACTACGTGGACGTGTACAGCGCCGTCACCGGCAGAGAGGTGACCAACCAGGATCTGGTCGATATGTCGGAACGGGTCTACAACCTGCAGCGGGTGTTCAACATCCGCCTGGGCTACGGCCTGCGCGATCACGATGCGATTCCCTACCGCTCGGCCGGCCCGGTGACCGAGGAAGAATACGAGTCGCGCGCCGAGCGCTACGACAAGCAGCTCCGCGAGTGGCTGGATTTGAACCCCGACGAAATGACCATCGAAGAAAAGATGAAGACCCATCGCGAGTACCGGGTGGATCGTTACGAGAAACTGATCGACGCCGTCTACGCCCGCCGGGGATGGAACAACAACGGTGTGCCCACGGTCGAGAAGTTGAAATCGCTGGGTATCGACTATCCCGACGTCGTAGCCGTGGTGGAGGAACACCTCTAGACGTCTTTTTCGAGTGAATCCTGTGATCCTCCCGCAAGCGCCACGTCCGGCGCTTGCGGGAGGTTTTTTGGAAGGGCATTGGAGTGTGCGAATGATTCGGGTGAACAATCGGGACGATGTCGAGTGGCGTGAGGGGATGACGGTCTCGGACATCTTGGAACAATTTCGATACACCTATCCCCATCTCGTCGTCAAGGTAGACGGGACGGTCGTGCAGGAAGCGGCCTACGACACGTACGCTATCCCGGATGGGGCCGACGTGCGCGTCATCCACCTCATCGCCGGGGGATAGATTTTAAGGTATAAAATTAGGAGGCGTCATTTGAGCGTTGCTGTCGAACGGCTCGAGACCATCGACCTGCGTCCCGAGCGACTGAACCGGACGATCATCAGACTCTCCGTCCCATCGGTGATGGAGAGCATGCTGACCACGTTGGTCTACCTCGTGGATGCGGCCCTTATCGGTTGGTTAAACGATCCGGCAGCGCTGGCGGCCGTGGGACTGAGCGGCACGCTGATGTGGGCGGCCGATGGGTTATTTCAGGCCCTTTCGATCAGCGCGTCGGCGCTGGTGGCTCGCTCCTGGGGTGGACGGGATTTCGAGGAGGCGCGAGCGGTCGCCGGGCAGGCGATCCTGTTGAGCGTGTTGGCCGCGTTCCTTTTAATGGGCTTACTGATGCCTATCTCGACTCTTTTCCTTCGTTTGATGGGGGCCGATCCAGATGTCGTGAATCAGGGCACGACGTACGTCCGCATCCTGCTGGCGACGTCGCCGGTGAGTTTCGTGCTCGTCATCGCCAACAGCATCATGCGGGCGACTGGCGATACTCAAAAGCCGATGTTTATCACCGGCGTGATGAACCTGTGCAACGTGGTGCTGGCCTATGTGTTGATCTTCGGCGTTGGCCCGATTCCACGCCTGGAATTGGTGGGCGCGGCTCTCTCCTCCAGCATCGCGCGCGCTATCGGCGGCGCGCTCGCCCTGGGTGTTCTTTTTTCTTCCCGGACGCCGCTTCGGCTGCGACTGGCCCACCTGCGGCGCAGGGATTGCTCGTTGATCTGGCGCATCGTGCGCATCTCGTTGCCCAACATTGGAGAGACGATCATCTCCCGCCTGGGATACATATTGTTCATGCGGATCGTGACTTCCCTGGGGACGGTGGCGTTGGCCGCGCACCAGCTGGCGCTGCGGATCGAGTCGTTGGCCTACATGCCCGGTTGGGGCTTGGCGACGGCGGCTGCGGCCCTGGTCGGGCAGGCGTTGGGGGCGGAAAAGGAAGACGTGGCCGAGGCGGGCATTCGCCGCACACTCTTGATGGGCAATGGGGCGATGGTTTTACTCGGCGGGGTGTTCGTTTTCTTTGGGTCGTCCATCGTGCAACTCTTCGGCGTCCAGGATGCCGAACTGGCAGCCTTGGCGACGCTGGCGATTCGCATCGCGGCCCTGGAGTTGATCGGTTTGTGTTCGGTGATGATTATCGCCGGCTGCTTGCGAGGGGCGGGCGATACCCGCACGCCGATGATCGTCACGCTGCTCGGCACGCTATTGTTCCGTGTGCCGACGACCTACCTGTTCACCATCGTGCTGGGGGCCGGATTGAAAGGTGTGTGGCTGGCCACGAGCACCGATTGGACGATGCGGGCGTTGATCATGTTCTTCTTTTACGTCCGCGGCGCATGGAAGACGGTCGAGGTGTAGGGAGGTTAACATAGCATGAATAAACGGTTATCAGGGCTTTGCGCACACGCACGAAAAATAGGTATAGACGTCGTGATCCTGTTTCATCATCGCGACATTCTCTATTGCGCCGGCACCGTGCGACCGGCTGTCCTGCTCGTCTCGACGGCGACGGAACAGGCGACACTCCTGGTGCGCCGGGGCCTGCCATATGCCCGACAAGAGGCCACGGTGGAACAGGTCGAACCGATGAAGGGATTTAGCACCCTTGCGGCGACCGTCGCTGCTTTTGGCTTGACCGGCGGCGTGATCGGCACCGAGTTGGACCTGGCGCCGGTGACGTTATATCGTCGCTTGCAAGAGACCTTCCCAACCTGGACCTTCGTCGACGTGACGCCGACCGTCTTGGCCCAGCGGGCGATCAAGGACGAGACGGAGATCGCGGTGATGCGCCAGGCGGCGGCCGTGGCCGACGTGGGGCACCAAGCCGCCAGCCAGACCATCGCACCGGGCATCACGGAACTGGCGCTGGCAGCCGAGGTGGAGGCCGCGATACGGCGGGTCGGCCACGAGGGATTCCAACCCTTGCGCCACCCGGAGGCCCGGGGGGGCGGCGTGCTGCTGATGAGCGGCAAGCATCTGAGCGTGCGGGGCGGGCACGGGCTGGTGGTGACCGGTGCGGGATTGGGCCCGGCCATGCCCTATGGCCCCTCCCGTCGCGAGCTGAAAGAGGGGGATCTGGTGGTCGTGGACATCGGCTCGACTTACGACGGCTACACCGGCGACGAATCGCGCACGTTCGTGGTGGGACCGGCGACGGCTGAGCAACGGGCGCTGTTCACCGTCGCGCGCACCACCGAGGACGCGGTGTTCGACGTATTGCGGCCTGGCGTGAGCGTCGCCGACGTCTACGAGACCGCCGAGGCGGTGGTGAGACAGGGCCTGCCGTCCCATTTTGCGCCGGGCAGCCTGGTATTGCCGGGCTTCGTCGGCCACGGCCTGGGACTCGAATTGGACGAGCCACCCGTGTTGTGGTCCAGGGACGAGACGCGCCTGGCGGCCGGTATGGTGTTGGCGATCGAGGTCGAGGTCGGCGCGCCAGAACTGGGCGCGATGGTCAAGTTGGAGGATACCGTGCTCGTGCAAGACGATGGCGTCGAGGTGTTGACGACGACGCGACGAGAGTTGATTGAATGTGGGGATTAGCGGTTGAAGGTTACAGGTTTGGGGTTTAAGATTGGAGGAGGAGAGATGGGGGATCGGATTACCATTCGCGCGGGTTCTGTGACGGCTGAGGCGGAGTTGAACGAGAGTCCCACGGCGCGGGCTATCTGGGAGGCGCTGCCTATCACCGGACAGGCCAATACGTGGGGGGACGAGGTCTATTTCGAGATTCCGGTTCAGGCGGCGCTGGCTGCGGACGCGCGCGCCGAGGTCGAGGTGGGGGAACTGGGCTATTGGCCGGTAGGGAGCGCGTTCTGCATCTTCTTTGGCCCGACGCCCATGAGCGCCGGAGAAAAGCCCCAGGCGGCCAGCCCGGTCAACGTCGTGGGGCGGATGCTGGACGATGCGACGATCTTCCGACAGGTGAGACAGGGGGAAACGGTGGAACTGGTGGAACTGGCAGCGGCGTCGGCTTGATGAGACGGGGTTAGTCGGCGTCCTCTTCCACTGGGTGGATCGGAAACGTGAGGGTGACCTGGGTTCCCTCGCCCAACTGGCTTTCGATCTCGAACGCCCCGCCGTGGCGTTCCACCAGTGTCTTGGTCACGCATAAACCCAGCCCGGTCCCACTTTTTTCCCGGATGGCGGGATTTTCGGAGCGGAAGAACTTGGTGAACAGCTTGGCCTGGTCTTCCGACGAGATGCCGTAGCCATTATCCGATACCGAGGCGTGTATGCGATCATCCTCTTGCCACAGCCGGACGTGAATTTGACCGTCTTCGGGGGTGTACTTACTGGCGTTGCGGAGTAATTCGGTGAAGACTTGTTCCAGTCGAGCCGGTGAGCCCAGGATAGGGGGGAGATTGTCAGGGACGTCCACCTTCAAGACCTGCCCGCGTTCCTCGATGTGATCTTCCATCGTTTCCAGGGCGTTCTCGACCGCCTTGGTCAAGTAGGTGGGTTTGCTCTCCAGTTGGAGTTGATCGGTCTCGATGCGTGTAATGTCTTGCAGATCACTGATCAAAATCTGCATGCGCTCGACGTTCCGGACGATCGTTTTGACGAAATCGGTCTGGGCCGACGTCAATGGGCCGGTGACGCCTTTGAGCAGCATATCCCCATAGCCCCGGATGGACGTCATCGGCGTGCGCAGTTCGTGGGCCACGTAAGTGATGAAGGACTCTTTTTCTTCGTTGAATCGTTTTTGTTCTTCTGTGGTTGCGTCGATCAATTGTGTGCGCCATCGATCAATTTGATCGATGATGTGGTCCGAGGAGATCTCGGCTGAATCGAGCAGCGATTGTTGGAATGCTTCCATACTTTCGAGGATCGCCGTTGTCCGACCGGCTTCGTCGTGCTTTGTTTGCGTTGTCACCTGTTTTCCTCCTTAGAATGAGCAATGAGCTTACTCGTGGTCTATTGTACATCATGGCAGACCAATGGGCATTCCAGCGTCGTTACAGCTTGGTTAACGATCTTTGCCTATTTGAGTTTAACACAAAAAGAGGTGAATGGCAATTCTACGACTCAGTATTGGAAGTTGGAGGTCGGAAAGACATTCGTGAAATTCGTTTATTCGTGCGATTCGTGATAGAAAATCAGGCTTTCGATCACACTGTCGGGCAGAAAGCTTGGATGACCACTTTTGAATGGGAGAGAGGTTGGAGAGAGATATGCAAAACAATCTGCTGTTACAGGTAGCGGACGTACACGTCAACCGGCCCGGCGCCGAAGTGTTGCGCGGCGTCAACCTGTCCGTGGGATTTGGTGAGGTGCACCTCCTGTTGGGGTTGAATGGCTCGGGCAAGACGAGCCTGGCGTTGACTTTGATGGGATCCGAGGGGTATCATCCTGACCAGGGACGTATCATCTTTGATGGACAGGACGTGACTGATCAATCGATGACCGAGCGAGCGCGCTTGGGGATCACGTTGGGGTGGCAGGAACCGGCTCGATTCGAGGGGGTGCCGACGGCCGATTATCTGGCCCTGGGGATGAAAGAACCCTCGCGCGAGCGCGTTGAGGCGGCGTTGAACGCCGTGGCGCTATCGCCGATGGCCTATATGAGTCGGGAGGTCGACCATGCACTTTCGGGTGGAGAGCGCAAGCGCATTGAACTGGCCGCTGTCTACGCGATGCGTCCCCGATTGGCCATATTGGACGAGCCGGATTCGGGCGTCGACGTGCTCTGTCTGGGGGACGTCGTGGCGTTGGTGCGCCGGATGGCTGACGAGGGGGCGTCGGTCCTGATGATTACGCACCGGGACGAGATGGCCGACGTGGCGGATCGCGCTTCCTTGATCTGCGGGGGCGTCATCGTGCGGACCGGGACGCCGGACGAGGTGCGCGATTATTTTGCGCAGCGCTGCCGCCCGCACGGCGACACGCTGGGGAGCCAGCCGTGGGGTGACGAGGCCGGTGGGACGTACCAGCGCGTGGTGGCTACGGGGGTGTGCGATGACTAAGCATGAACCGGCGCGTACACAGACGTCTGTTTTGGAACAGCGCGACCCGGCCTGGGCCCACGAGTTCGAGGCGATGCTGGCGGCTTACGAGCAGGCCGGGGGACGCTCTGATATTCTGCGGATGCCCAAGGTCGCCAGCGCGGTCATCAGTGGAAACCAGGTGTTATCGGTCAATCTGGTCGATGGGGTCGATATCCGGGCCGAGGAACTGGAGAACGGCGTGCGAGCCTACGTCACCGTCGCGCCGGGCGTCAAAGTCGATCATCCGGTGCACCTGTGCTTTGGGATGACCACCGCAGAGGGGGTGCAGGAGATCTTTCCCGAGTTCGAGATTGGCGAGGGGGCCGAGATCGGTTTCCTCGCCCATTGCACGTTCCCCAACGCGGTCGATTTGAAGCACGTGATGGAGGCCCACATCCGCGTGGGGCCGGGCGCGACGATGCGCTACAACGAGGGCCATTACCACGGTCCCGAAGGGGGCGTGACGGTGTTGTCCAAAACCTACGCGGTGGTTGAAAAGGAGGGACGATTGGAATCGGCTTTCAGCTTAACCCAGGGGCGAGTTGGGAAGTTGGACATTCAGTTCGAGGCCGACGTTGGGGCTGGCGTCGTCGTCGAATTATCCGCCAAGGTATATGGCTCCGGCGACGACGAGATCAAGGTGAACGAAGTGCTCCGCTTGAACGGAGAGGGATCGCGTGGTTTGACCAAGACGCGGGTCGCGGTGCGCGACCGGGCTCACAGTGAGATCTATACTACAGCCGAGGGAAATGCGCCCTTCGCCAAGGGACATATGGACTGCACCGAAATCGTGCGGGGTGCGGCGGTGGCCCGCAACGTGCCCATCGTCGTCGTGCGCGATGAGCGCGCCCGGGTCACCCACGAGGCCGCCATTGGCAGCATCAGTCGCAAAGAACTCGAGACGTTGATGGCCCGGGGCCTGGATGAGGAGGAAGCGACCGACATCATCATCCGGGGGATGTTGAAGTAGAACGTCTCACTAACCCCCGCACTCGCTCTGGCGCGGGTAGGGGATCGGGATGTCCCAATGGGCCTGCATCCCGGCTGATGTGATCCAGAAAGAGACGCGCATATCCAGGCAAATTTTCCAGCGAGCGCCGTGTTGTACACCAACCCAGGGCTCTTCCGGGTTGGGGGCGAAGAACTCGGCCTCGGGATCGATGATATCTCGATAAAATCGATATTCGCCGTTGCCACCGCGAGCGACGACGTAAATGTCAGCCTCCCATTCACCATTGCCAATCTCACGGAACGTCCCTGGGACAATGCCGGCGCTGTCGATGCGTAAGGGTTCCATGGGGGTGGCTGTGAATGCCGGCGCAGGCGTGCGTGTAGGTGTTGGGGTGGGTGTTTCTCGGCGAGGCGGCGTTGGCGTGGGGCCAACGACAATGCTGACTTTGAATTTTTCGCCGATGGCGTGATCCAGATTATCCTCGATTTGCCACGCACTGACGTATTCCCCAAACGCAGCCGGAGCGCGCAGTGTGATGGCGATCTTTGTGCTTTCCCCTGGCTCTAAGGGAGGGATGCGATCCTTCTCGATGACGTCTAATTCCTCCCCGGATGCGAAACGTAAATGAACCCGCTCAGGCCAAACGCACGTACCGGTGTTCTTGATCTGCCATATTTTCTGGAATTCTTGCTCGGGCATTAAGATCGACGGCCTGATCGTTTGATCCTCGCTAATCTCCATATCGAATATGCAGACAGCCATAGCGGTCGCTGTGCGGTCTGGCGTAGGGGTGGAGACTGGGGTTAGGGTAGCTTTCAGGCTCGCTTCGTGCGTGGCTTGGGCATCGCGGGTGGCGAGTCCAGCGTGTAACCCCGCAGCTATTCGGGTTGATAGAACGTCCTGGGTGGCGTCCAAGTCAGGCGTCGATGTGTGGGTAACCGTCGGCGTATGTGTGACCGTTCGGGTCGTTTGGACAAACAGGGAAACCAGCGAGTTGAAACCTGGAATGGAATAGTTAGCCTGGAGCAGCAACATGCTGCCCATCAGGATGATGAGCAGTATGGTCCCGAGGGCGACCTGCCAGATCCGGGATCGCCTGTTTTTTGGAGAGATCGCGATTCGAGCAGTGGTCTTTCCACCCTGCAGGGTGTGTGATTCATCAAGTTGGGCATCTACGTTGAAAAGGGTTGGCTGCATCGCCAGTTCCGGCGAGATGGGCTCGATGGCCTCGCCATTCAACGCCTTCTTCAAGTCGTCTGCGAATTCTCGCGCCGTCTGGTAGCGGTTGTTCGGCCCTTTAGCCAGGGCGCGGATGATGACGGTCTCGATGTTCTCCGGGATTTCGGGATTGATTTGAGACGGCAGTTTCAGCGGTGTGTTGATGTGTTTGAGTACAACGCCCAGCGGGGTGTCCGCGTCGAAGGGAAGCATGCCTGTGGCCAATTGATAGAGGACGACGCCGAGGGAGTAGATGTCGGCCCTTTCGTCGCCAGCCTGGCCGATTCCTTGTTCGGGGGCCATGTAAGCTGGGGTGCCAACCATCGCGCCGCTGGCTGTCAAATTCGTGGTATCGACGATGCGGGCGATGCCAAAGTCGGACAGGATAATCTGTCCATCCTGGGTGAACATGATGTTGGCCGGTTTGATATCCCGATGCACCATGCCGTGTTGATGGGCATAGTCCAGGGCGTTGGCGATCTCGGCGACGATGTGGATGGCCTCTTCCAGGAGTATTTGATCGCCCGTTTGAGCCAGTTCCCTCAGGCGATCTTTCAGGGTCAAGCCATCGATGTATTCCATCACCATGTAGTAGCGACGGTTCTCTACGTCAAAATCAAAATCGTAGACCTGGATGATGTTGGGGTGGCGGAACGTGGCGACGATGCGCGCCTCTCGTTGAAAGCGGGCGAGAAAGTCTTCTTCTTCTGCTAGAAAGGGATGGAGGGCCTTGATGGCGACGTAGCGGTCGAGGTCTGGATGGTAGGCTTTGTATACCTCGGCCATTCCACCACTCCCGGCGTGTTCTACGATGCGATACTTGCCCAATGTTTGACCTATCAGTTTGTTATCTCTCTCTCGTGAAGTTTAGAAAGCCGCTAGCACTTTCTCTCTTATCTTACTACAATCTTGTTTTTTGAGGGTATAAAGAGCATTGCGATTGTGTTAAGCGTTGGTTACGAGTCCTGTTGGCCTCTGTCTCATTTCCCTGTCCTGTACCTGGCGTTATTTTACCTCTTTTACTTGCAATGTCAAAAAGGGGTATCTTCTCAATAAGTAGGGGAAGATGGGGTGTTTGCGGGAGGCTTTGCCTCCCGCAAACACCCCATCCCCCGGTTTATTGAGATGATACAAAAAGGGCGCATACAAAACTTGGGGGAGCATCACAAATCAGCCACGAATCCTTCGACTACGCTCAGGACAGGTTTTCACGAATTAACACGAAAAATCCAGGTTCTTTGGGATTTCGCATGGTCGCGGTGAAAGATTAGCCACGAATTGCACGAATTAACACGAAAACCCCAAAGATTAGTGACAAGTCGTGTAATTCGTGGCGAAAAATTGATTGACCATTTGCTAATCCAACCATGGGATTAGAACTTCTCGGGGTAGAGCGCGTGTACGCTTCGCCCGTGCACGTGGGGCGGGGCGTCATCGAGTGCGCCCACGGCACGCTGCCAGCACCGGCGCCGGCGACCCTTGGCTCTTGCAGGGAATCCCCACCTACGGGCGCGACGTGGATGCAGAACTGGTGACGCCGACTGGGGCGGCGATCATCACTACCCTGGCTGATGGTTTTGGCCAGGCGCCGTCCATGACGGTGGAGCGAATCGGTTACGCTGCTGGGAGCCGAGATCTGTCACTGCCCAACCTTTTGCGTGTCTCTATCGCTACACACACCATCCTAAACGAGGGATATGATGAAGACACGGTGATGGTGATAGAGACGAACGTGGACGATATGAATCTCCTTGACAAATTTCTATCGACTTGACAAATCTCAGAAATTCGGCTATATTAGCAGCGTGATCGAAAACAAGTGAAGATTTCAAAAGCGATGAACCGGAGAAGTAGCGACTGGGCGCGCGCCAGAGAGGTGGACCCTCATTTCAGATCAGAGGTGCTGAAAGTCCACTCGCAAGCGACAATCGTGAATGGGTCGGGGAGCTGCCAGCTTAAACGACGTCATAGCGTCTAGTAGGGCTGGTCGGAGACGCCACCGTTATCTTGGCCGAGGGTATCGCCCCCATTCGGGCCGTACCTGCAAACGAGTGAGGCTGGCTTTTCCTCTTGCACGCGCCATCATCGGCGCGTTTTTTGTTGGATGGGGCCGCCAGCCTAACCGAGGTGGCACCACGGGATGCTGTCGAAGGTATCATCTCAATAAACCGGGGTAAACTCGCTCGGGCCGGTCTCCTGACCGTGCCCGCTGTGGCTCGGTCGGGAGACCGGCCACAGCTCCCCAACTTATTGAGAAGATACTGTCGAAGCGTCTCGTCCTCGATACCAGGGACGAGACGTGTTCTCCTCTTTTCGAAAGCGCCTCTCGTCTCTCAAAGACCTGATAGAGATGAGGGGCGCTTTTCGTTTTTCAAACAGGAGGTTGAAATGGATACGAGATCGTTATCATGCAAACTATCACGCGAATTGTCACGCGAGCAGTTTCACGCCATCGCGCCACACGGCGCGCTGGTGCCGGTCTACCGGGAGTTGCCGGCCGACCTGGAGACCCCGGCCTCGGTCTACTTCAAGCTGCGCGGGCACGGGCCCAGTTTCCTGCTGGAAAGTGTCGAGCGAGCTGAGCAGATTGGGCGCTATTCCTTCCTGGGCTTCAATCCCCGGAAACAGATCGTCAGCCGGGGCCGGCAGGTGACCGTCGTCGAGGATGGGCAGGCACAGGCACGCCAGCTGGACGAGGGTGAGGACCCGCTGCACGTCGTCGCCGCCGAGATGGCCCGCTACCAGCCGGTGGCGCCGGTCCGGGACGTGGCCGCCGACCTGCCGTATTTCTTCGGCGGCGCCGTCGGGTACCTGGGGTACGACATGGTGCGCTTCTTCGAGCGCTTGCCCGAGACGACGCGCGACGACCGGCACCTGCCCGACATGCACCTGCTCATCACCGATACCCTGATCGCCTTCGATCACGCCCGCCGCCGCCTGGTTCTCATCGCCAACACGCCCGTCTCACCGGATTGTGACATGGACGCCGCCTACGACGACGCCGTCGCCCGGCTGGACGCTATGATGGAGGGTATCCAGGCCCCGTTGCCCGCGCCTCCGTCGACACCGTATTCCGTCGCCGGGCGCGAGCGATCGAACGTGACCCGGAAACAATATGAAACAGTGGTACAACAGGCCAAGGAATATATCGCGGCCGGCGACATCTTCCAGGTTGTCCTGTCGCAGCGTGTGAGCCGCCCCACCGCGGCCGAACCCTTCAGCATCTACCGGGCGTTGCGGCAGATCAATCCCTCGCCCTACATGTTCTTCCTGGATTTGGCCGATGAGGGGCGAGGCGAGCCACCGCTCTATCTCATCGGCTCCTCGCCCGAGGTCATGGTCCGGCTCCAGGAAGGCATCGCCGAACTGCGGCCCATCGCCGGGACCCGCCCCCGGGGACACGATGCGGACGAGGACCAGGCGCTGGAGGACGAACTCCTGGCCGATCCCAAGGAACGGGCTGAACACGTCATGCTGGTCGACCTGGGCCGCAACGACCTGGGCCGCGTGTGCACGTTCAACACCGTCCAGGTGCCCGACTTCATCACAGTGGAGCGCTATTCTCACGTCATTCACCTGGTGAGCCAGGTGACGGGGCGACTGCGTGAGGGAATGGACGCCTACGATCTCTTCCGCGCCACCTTCCCGGCCGGCACCGTCAGTGGCGCGCCCAAGGTGCGGGCGATGGCGATCATCGAGGAACTGGAGCCCACGCGGCGCGGTCCCTACGGTGGCGCGGTGGGCTACTTCGGCTTCAACGGCAACATGGATACCTGCATTGCCCTTCGCACCATCGTCATGCAGGATCAGGTGGCCTATCTCCAGGCCGGGGCCGGCATCGTGGCCGACAGTGTGCCGGCTCGCGAGTGGGAGGAGACCCGGCACAAGGCAGGCGCGTTGGGCGCCGCGATCGAACTGGCCGAGTACGAACTGATGGGCCAGAGGCAACCAGAGGTTCCAGCGCTTGAGGACGCGGAGGAGGAAGATGCGGAGGAAGGAATGGCCCGGGTTTTGGTCATCGACAACTACGACTCGTTCACCTACAACCTGGTGCAGTACCTGGGCGAACTGGGAGCGGACCTGCTCGTGCGCCGCAACGACGCCGTGACGCTGGAGGAAATTCGCGCGCTGGCGCCCAGCCACATCGTGATCTCGCCCGGGCCGGGCACGCCGGAAGATGGCGGTATCTCCCTCGACCTCATCCGCGAGTTCCACCAGACGACGCCCATCCTGGGCATCTGCCTGGGCCACCAGTGCATCGCCGCCGCGTTCGGCGGGCAGGTCCAGCGCGCGCCGCGCCTCATGCACGGCAAGACCAGCCCCGTTCATCACGGCGGGACCGGTGAGACGAGTGGCGGCATCCTGGCCGGCATCCCCAGCCCCTTCGAGGCCATGCGCTACCACAGCCTGATCGCTTACGAGCCGCTGCCTGCATGTCTCGACGTCATCGCCACGACCGAGGAGGGTGAGGTGATGGCGATTGCCCACCAATCGGCGCCGACGGTGGGGCTCCAGTTCCACCCGGAGAGCATCCTGACCGAGCACGGCAAACAGATTTTGAGTAACTTCTTGACCCGGTATCGGGGGCAGCCCCGGCACCAGAAGAATCAGACGAGGAGGACCAGTATGATCCGCGAGGCGATCAACCAGTTGTTGGATGGACAATCGCTGCCTGCCGAGCAGGCCGAGGCGGTGATGGACGAGATCATGGCCGGCGGCGCGACCCCGGCCCAGATCGCCGGGTTCCTGATCGCCCTGCGCACCAAGGGGGAGACGGCCGCCGAGATCACCGGCTGCGCCCGCGCGATGCGCCGGGCCGCCGTCCCGGTGCGTCCCACCCGGACCGACGTCATTGACACCTGTGGCACCGGCGGTGACCGCTCCGGCACGTTCAACATCTCCACGACGACCGCCTTCGTCGTCGCCGGGGCCGGGTTGGGCGTCGCCAAGCACGGCAACCGCAGCGTCAGCAGCAAATCGGGCAGCGCCGACGTGCTAGAGGTGTTGGGCGTCAACATGAGTCTGACGCCGGAGCAGGTGGCCCAGGCCATCGACGAGATCGGCGTGGGCTTCATCTTCGCTCCCAACTTCCACCCGGCGATGAAGCACGCCATCGGGCCCCGTCGCGAGTTGGGCGTGCGGACCGTCTTCAACGTGCTGGGGCCACTGACCAACCCGGCTGGCGCGCGAGCCCAACTGATGGGCGTGTACGACGCCGGGCTGACGGAACTGCTGGCCTGCGTGTTGCAGCAACTCGGTTCCCGGGCGGCCTACGTGGTTCACGGTTACGGGGGCCTGGATGAGTTGACGACCACCGGCCCGAATCGGGTGAGCTGTTTCGGCGTCCGGCCGGGCAACGGGCAGGTCTTGACGGAGATGTTGAACCCCGGCGACCTGGGCTTTGCCCCGGCCCGCCCCGAGGACTTGCTTGGCGGCGACCCGGAGCGGAACGCCGCGATCACGCGCGCCATCCTGGCGGGGGAGGACCGCGGCCCGCGCCGCGACGTGGTGCTGCTCAACGCGGCCGCCGCGCTGGTGGCGGGGAAAAAGGCCACCGACCTGCGGGCGGGCATCGACCTGGCGGCCGAGAGCATCGACAGGGGCGCAGCGCTGGAGGCGTTAGAAGGGTTGATCGCGTTCAGTCAGGACGTGGCGTAACGAGTAAGACGCAAGACGCAAGACGCAAGACGCAAGACGTAATGAGTAAATATGCATTCCAAGACGATTCTCGACGAGATTGTTCATCATAAGTGGGGGGAGGTCGAGCGGCTCAAGCGGGACTATCCCCTGGAGGCGATTCAAGACGCTGTCACCCAGGCACCGCCGCCGCGCGATTTTGGCGATGCCTTGCGTGCCCCGGATGTCTCTTTGATCGCCGAGGTGAAAAAAGCCTCGCCCAGCAAAGGGGTGATCTGCGAGGACTTCGATCCGGTGGCGCTGGCCCGGGCCTACGAGGCCCACGGGGCCGCCGCCGTCAGCGTGTTGACCGACGCGCACTTCTTTCAGGGCCGCCTCGACGACCTGCGCGCCGTGCGGCAGGCGGTCGAGGTTCCGGTCCTGCGCAAGGATTTCGTCATCGACCCGTACCAGGTCTACGAGGCCCGCGCGGCCGGGGCCGACGCGGTGCTACTCATCGTGGCCGCCCTGGACGACGCCCGACTGCTCGAATTGCACCGCCTGGTGCGTGACCTGGGGATGACGGCCCTGGTCGAGGTCCACGACGGGCGGGAGTTGGAGCGGGCCCTGGTCGTCGGCCCGCGCGTCGTCGGCGTTAACAACCGCGACCTGCGCACCTTTGAAGTCAGCCTGGAGACGACGGCGCGCCTGCGGGCGGCGATACCGGTAGACGTGGTGCTGGTCTCCGAGAGCGGCGTCCACACGCCCGAAGACGTGGCCCGCCTGGCCGAGATCGGCGCCCACGCCATGCTGGTGGGCGAGGCGTTGGTGCGGGCGGATGACGTGGGCGCCAAGATTCAGCAACTGCTGGGAGACTCATTACCCGACATCTCTGGATCACGAGTGGCACGAATGGACAAATGACACGAATTTTGGTTTCGGATTGTAAAAAACATTCGTGAAATTCGACCATTCGTGCGATTCGTGATAAAAGGCACCCATATGATACACGTCAAAATCTGCGGGATCACCAACGTCGCCGACGCCCGTTGCGCGGCCCGGGCGGGTGCGGATTTCCTGGGCTTCGTCTTTTACCCCAGGAGCGCCCGCTGCGTCACGCCCGGACAGGTCGCCGCCATCACCGGCGCCATCCGGGAGGCTTTCGGCCCGGACGCGCCCCGCTTCGTGGGCGTCTTCGTCAACGAACCGGCGGCGGAGGTGGCGCGCGTGCTCGATGCAGCCGGGCTCGACCTGGCCCAACTCCACGGCGACGAGTCTCCCGACGAGGTGCGAAGCCTGGTCGGACGGGCCTTCAAGGCCATCCGCCCCCGCTCGCCGGATGAGACCGGGGCTTTGGCTGATCTGTACGCCGGCGTCGCTCCCCAAGACGACGCGCTGCCCCACTTGCTGCTCGATGCCTACCATACCCGGCAGTTCGGCGGTACTGGGCTTCAGGCCGATTTCGTCTCGGCTCGTTCCCTGGCCCGCCGACTGCGCCTGATCCTGGCCGGCGGTCTGACGCCCGAGACGGTCGGCGAGGCCATCGAACAGGTGCAGCCGTGGGGCGTGGACGTCTCCAGCGGCGTCGAGCGGGCCAAGGGGCTCAAGGATCACGAGCGGGTGCGGGCGTTCGTGCGGAACGCGCGAGCTGTAAACAGGAATGGTGTACGTGAGAGGGAGAGTAAAACGTAAAACGTAAAGCGTGAGGCGAGGATTTACGGATGACGGTTTACGTTTTATGTTAGGGCCTAACCAACAGAATCCTTGCACAGCGAGCAAGGTTTTGGTGGCCAATGGCTCCTTTTTGGCTCTGGCTGTGCCAGGTTAGGATGAATCAAATGCAAACGAGACCAAAAACACACGAACAAATTTCTAACGGGCCACGCTACGGGACCTACGGCGGGGCTTACGTCCCGGAGATTCTCGTGCCGGCGGTGCGGGAGTTGGCGCGGGCCTACGAGGACGCCGTTGCCGACCCGGCCTTTTGCGCCGAGTTGGACCGGCTGTTGCGCGAGTACGTGGGCCGTCCGACGCCCCTGACGCTGGCTCCCCGGTTGAGCGAGGCCCTCGGCGGGGCCCGTATCTACCTCAAGCGGGAGGACCTGGCCCACACAGGGGCGCACAAGATCAACAACGCCCTGGGGCAGGCGCTCTTGGCCCGGCGCATGGGCAAGCAGCGCATCGTGGCCGAGACCGGCGCGGGCCAGCACGGGGTGGCGACGGCGACCGCCTGCGCGCTGCTGGGGCTGGAGTGCGTCGTGTACATGGGCACGACCGACGTCGCCCGCCAGGAACTCAACGTCTTCCGCATGCGCCTGCTGGGGGCCGAGGTCCGCCCGGTCGACGCCGGGAGCCGCACCCTCAAGGACGCCATCAACGAGGCCATCCGCGATTGGGTGACCCACGTGCGCACCACCCATTACCTGCTGGGATCGGCCCTGGGGCCGCACCCGTATCCCCGCATCGTGCGGGATTTCCAGCGCGTCATCGGGGTGGAGGCCCGCCAACAGATCCTGGCGGCCGAGGGGCGGCTGCCCGACGTGCTGCTCGCCTGCGTCGGGGGCGGTTCGAACGCCATCGGTCTTTTTCATCCTTTCATTGAGGACGAGCAAGTGGACATGGTCGGCGTCGAGGCCGGAGGCGAGGGGATCGCCAGTCGCCGCCACGCCGCTCGTTTCGCCGATCCCACGATGGGACGATTGGGTGTGCTCCACGGGACCCAGACCTACGTCTTGCAGGACCCCGATGGGCAGATCGCGCTCACGCATTCCATCTCGGCCGGGCTGGATTACGCGGCCGTGGGACCGGAACACGCCTGGTTGCGCCAGATCGAGCGGGCGGGTTACACTTACGCCACCGACGCCGAGGCGCTGGATGCACTGAAACGGCTGAGCGAGTTGGAGGGCATCATCCCGGCCCTGGAGAGCGCCCATGCCGTGGCCGAGGCCATCAAGCGGGCGCCCCGGATGTCGCCGGATCAGCTGATGATCGTCAACGTCAGCGGGCGCGGCGACAAGGATATGCCGACGGTGGCGGCCGCGATGGACTTTTGAGGAAGTCAAGGAAGTAGGAGGACATTTCGATGAGTCGTATTGCAGAGACGTTTGAACGTCTACGGCAGACGGGGCGCGCGGCCCTGATGCCTTACCTCACCATCGGCTACCCGGAGCGGGAGAGCGCGCTCGAACTGGTCCCCGCGCTGGTCGAGGCTGGGGCCGACCTGGTCGAACTGGGCGTGCCCTTCAGCGATCCACTGGCCGATGGGGCCACCATCCAGGCGGCGGCCCAACGGGCGCTGGACAACGGCGTGACGCTGGCGTTGTGCCTGGAACAGGCCGCGCTCTTGCGCGACCGGGGGGTGAATGTACCTTTCGTGTTGATGGGCTACTACAATCCCATCTACCAGATGGGGCTCGAGACGTTTGCCCAACGCGTGGCCGAGGCGGACGTCGACGGCGTCATCGTGCCCGACCTGCCGCCGGAGGAATCGGACGAGCTGCGGGCGCTGCTCCAGGCGCAGGCCATCGACACCGTGTTCTTGCTGCCGCCGACCTCGACCGACGGGCGCCTGGCGACGGTGCTCGAGCGCACCAGCGGCTTTCTCTACCTGGTCTCCCTACTTGGCGTGACCGGCGCCCGGGATCGACTCCCGCTGGACCTGACCGACTTCGTCGCCCGGGTGCGCGCGACGACCGACCTGCCGCTGGCGGTGGGCTTCGGCATCAGTACGCTCGACCAGGCGGCACGGGTCGCGCGCGTGGCCGACGGCGTGATCGTAGGCAGCGCACTCATCCAGGCGATTGGGGCGGGGGATGATCCGGTCGAGGCGGCGCGGGAGTTTGTGGAGGGGCTAAGGGATGGGGTGTAGGTTAAAGGCTTAAGGTTTAAGGTTTCGGGTTACGGGTTACGGGTTTAGGGTTTTGGGAGGGGGAAATGGTTATCGTGATGAAGCCGGAAGCGGAACAAGACGATGTACAGCAGGTTGCCGATCGTATCACCGGGCTGGGATTGCACGCCCAGTCGGTCGAACAGCAGGATCGAACGATCATCAACGTCGTGGAGCGTAACGGCGTAGGGCGTGATGGGAGCGCGCGTGAGGAGTCGGTCGAGCGGATGCGCGGGGTGGAGCAGGTCAAACGGGATCTACCACCCTTCAAGCTCGCCAGCCGCGAGGTCAAGGCGGAGGATACGGTGGTCCGGATCAACGGCGTCACCATCGGCGGTGACCGGCTGGCAGTGATGGCCGGGCCGTGCGCGGTGGAGAGCCGAGATCAGATGCGCCAGGTCTCCCGGACGGTGAAGGAGGCTGGCGTGCACATCCTGCGGGGCGGCGCTTTCAAACCCCGCACGTCACCCTATAGTTTCCAGGGGTTGGGATTGGAGGGGCTCCAGATCTTGGCCGAGATGCGGGCTGAGTTCAATCTGCTGGTCGTGACCGAGGTGATGGCCCCGGAGGAGGTGCTCCTGGTGGCCGAGCACGCCGATATTCTCCAGATCGGCGCCCGCAATATGCAGAACTACGCGCTTCTGCACGCCGTGGGACGGGTGCAGCGACCGGTGTTGCTCAAGCGGGGGATGATGTCCACCGTCGAGGAGTTGTTGATGGCGGCTGAGTATATCCTCTCCCATGGGAACGAGCAGGTGATGCTGTGTGAGCGGGGCATCCGCACCTTCGAGAAGTACACGCGCAACACCCTCGACATCAACGCCGTGCCCCTGCTCAAACATCTCAGCCACCTACCGGTGATCGTGGATCCCAGCCATGGGACGGGCCGGCGGGAGCTGGTGGAGCCGGTCTCCATGGCGGCCGTGGCCGCCGGGGCCGACGGATTGCTGGTCGAGATGCACCCCTGCCCGGAGGCGGCTCTTTCCGATGGCCCCCAGTCGCTGCGGCCCGAGGATTTCGCCGCGATGATGCACAAGCTGCGGCGGATGGCCGAGGTGATGGGTAAGCGGATCGATGCGGCGGAAGGCGCGCATGCGAATGCTTGATGATTGGGGATACGCGCTCGGATCAATCATGCTGTCGCGGGGACAGCATCGACAACAGCGACTCGTGAAACAGGCCGTTGCTCGCCAGGCAGTCGGCGGCGTCGATGCGATAGAGGGCGCCATCCAGCGTGGTGCAGCGCCCCCCAGCTTCCTCGACCAGCAGTTGGCCGGCGGCGGTATCCCAGGGCTTGAGCCCCAGGTTGAAGTAGGTGTCCATCCAGCCAGCCGCGACGTAGGCCAGGGCCAGGGCAGCTGAGCCCAGGCCGCGCACGGTGCCACAGTGGGGAGCGATACGTTGCAGCGCCGCCAATACCTGTGCCCGGACAACGTCCTGGTGGCCCCAATCGAGCCCGATCAGGGCGTGGCTCATCTCGGTCACACTGCTGGTTTGCATAGGCGCACCGTTGAGACGTGCGCCACCATCCCGTTCGGCCACGAACGTCTGCTGGCGCAGCGGGTCATGAATGACGCCGATCATGGGGGTGCCCTGCGACAGGACGCCGATGGAGACGGAGAAGACGGGGATACGATGGGCGTAATTGCTCGTTCCGTCCAGGGGGTCCACGACCCAGGTGTATTCACTCTCGCTTCCGACCTCGCCCGCTTCTTCCGAAAGAATCGCGTGATCGGGAAACCGTTCCTGGATCACGTTCAAGATCGCGTCCTCCGCCTCTCGATCTGTCGCCGTCACGATGTCCCGGTATCCCTTGACGCTCACGTCCCGTGTTTCTGGATATCGTTTTGCAATCACACGACCAGCCCGGTGGGTGGCCTCAATCGCTGTCTGTAACATTCTCTCCCTTTTTTCCGCTTACACTATCCAGCCTTCCATTTTTCGAGGCAAGCAGTCAGTGAATGCAGCCGTCGAAGACGTAGCCCTTGCGTTTCCACGACGTGCAGAGTCCTCCGGGCAGTGTATGCAACTCGAAAATTTTCGTGTCGTAGCCATTCATTTGCCCGTAACATCCGGCAGACAGCCCGGCGACGTCCGCACCAATGATGATGAATGGTCCCCAACATTTTTCGCCCTGGCTTAACCATTCGCACACGCGCCGGACGCTTTGCGGCTGCTGCGTCAGGTCGAGTAACACAGGCGCGTCCCGGCCCAGCGGATGTTCGGAAAATTCTGCCAGCAACCGTTCCCAGGTCTGCCGGGCCGCTGTGACGTCGCCCATCAGAAGATGGGTCATGCCAAGACGGAACAAAATGCAAGGGGAATAGCCGCTTGCCAAGCCCATAGAGCAGCAGCGCCAGGACGATGATCAACACCCCTGTGGTAACCTGGTGGACGGTGCGTATCAGCGTATAGTCCAGCTTGTCCATACTCATCAGCGCGCCGTTGGCAAACAGGGCGATGACGCACAGCGCCGTCACGACGAGCAACACGATGACGAGCGCCTGGCTTTCCATCCCTCGCAGCAGGTTGACTACCTGGATCGCCGTCACGACGACCGCGTCCAGCGCGATCAACTTGCTTTCATCCGCCGCGCACCATCTCCCACATCGGCAGGTTGACCACAGGCAGGACGATCTGTTTGACGACGGTGAACCCCAGGTGCTCGTACATGTGGACGTTGCTCTCGGTTTCTGTCTCCAGATAGAGCGCCCTCCCGGTCTGTTCGCCCTGTTCGATCAGCGCCCGCAATAGCTTGCCGGCAAAACCGCGCCCTTGCAAGGCCGGTGCCACGCCAATGACCATGAGGTAAAAGTACGGTGTGTCCTTCATAATGGCTTGGCGGTCGATTTCGATTGGTCTGAAGATGGAACCCATCTTTTTGCTGATATCGATACCTATTTTCATCCCCGCCCAGAGCGCTCCACTGCGCAGCATGCGCCAGAGGGTCATGTTGGCCAACTCGCCCGGCGTCCAGGCGGCAACCCCTTCCAGGTTTTCCGAAGGGGCATAGACCTGGCCGTATTTGGCGCAATAACGGATTGGGGTTTCAAAGACGCTCACCCGCTGTGTTGGCGTTGCCTCTTCCAGGACCGCGTTCCAGAGCGGGTCGTCTTGGAAGGCGTCGGACAGCACGGCGGCGGCCTGGGACAAGTCCTTTTTCTGTAGACGGTACAGCGCGTCCAGTTTTCCTGACATCAATGCATCCTCTCACGCCGATGGCGCGAGGATGCGCCGCGCCCAGTCCGCCGCGCGTTCCAGTTCACCGTCCCGCAGCGGGCCTTTTTCGCCTTCCACAAAAAAGCCGGCCGACGGCATCGCCCGAATTCCGCCCTTCTTGATGAGTCGCGCCTCGCATCCTAGCGCCGCGCCCATCGCCTGGGCAACCTTTTCCGTGTTGCCAAAGGCAGAATCGTAGATAATCAACATGTTCATCTTGACCTCCTTGAAAAATAACGTCAAAAGGCATCTTCTCAATAAAGTGGGGGGTTTGTTGGACGAGAAACCAGGTTTTTCTGAAAAATCTGGTTTCTTTCCCCGAATCATTGAAAATTTACGTCAAAAGTTTCGGTGGAATAATCTTTCATTAGGGCCTAACCAATAGAATCCTTGTACAGCGAGCAAGAATTTGGTGGCCAAAGGCTCCTTTTTGGCTCTGGCTCTGCCAGGTTAGGATATCCTTTGGCGAGCACAAGCCGCCAGCGCCGCCAACACCGGCAGGCCAACATCAAAGACGAAAAACAACAAGCCGCCTAACGTCAGCATTGCCGGGCCAAAGAAATACCCCAACAGCCAACTGCTCGGCAGCCAGAACGCCATCAAAACGAGCGGTGCGTATTCCGATGAAATCGTCCACGTGTTCCGATCATGCCGTCCACTGCCAGAGCGAAGCGACGCCAGCATTGATATTGTATCTTCGTAACTACTCAACCCAGCCCTCTGCTGTGCTGGAGAATGGGGGTTTGGGGTGTGTGGCGGTCGCGAAGCGACCGCCACACACCCCAAACCTCCGCCCATCCCCTGCAAACGGGCAGCAGGCTGAGTAGTTACGTATCTTCTCAATAAGTTGGGGAGCTGTGGCCGGTCTCCCGACCGAGCCACAGCGGGCACGGTCAGGAGACCGG
>OMKS01001381.1_pt1 | contig 21616 bp, 13 predicted proteins | sample 1674721 | NCBI WGS metagenome assembly OMKS01 (sample SAMN06264996, study PRJEB25208) | sediment metagenome | isolation source: hot spring sediment | place: USA: California | collected 2014-09-02
ATGTGCGGCGTGATGGCGCTCCCACCGGTGCAGGTGACGATCACATCGAAGCCCTCCGCCTTGAGCGCCTCCGCCGTCACATCGATGCCGAAGCGCGTGGTAAGCCTGTGCTGCTCGGCGGCCTGGGCGAGCGTCGTCTCCAGATAGGCGACATAGTTGGCGATGTCGAATTTGATGCGCGCCGTCGATCCCGGCCGCAGCATGCCACCTGCGCGTCCGGCCTTGTCGAAGAGCGTGACCGTGTGCCCGCGCTCGGCGGCGGTGCTTGCGCAAACGATGCCTGCCGGTCCCGCGCCCACCACGGCGACCTTCTTGGGGATAGCAGCGGGTGGGAGGATTTCGCTGTAGACATCTTCCAGCCCCGTGCGTGGATTGACAGCGCATTGCGGATGCCCGCCCTTGATGAATTCGTTGAGGCACGCTTCCTGGTCGCCGATGCAGGGGCGAATCTCCGCGACACGCCCGGCGTAGACCTTACGCGGCCAATCGGGATCGGCCAGGAGCGGGCGCGCGAGCATAACCATGTCGCACAATCCCTCGCGCAGCGCGCGCTCCGCCAGGTCGGGATAGCCGAGCTTGCCCACGGCGACGATGGGGACGTCCAGGCCGGTGTTGGCCTTGACCTCGTGTTCGGCAAAGTGCGCCTTCACCAGATGCGCCACGGGCAGGTAGCAACCCGGCGGCATAGGACCGGGCGGATGCGGCAGCCACCAGTTCTCGTAGCAGCCCAGGTCCACGTCGAACATATCCACGCCCGCCGCAACCAGATTACGCATGTAGTCCAGCGTCATTGCTACCGTACGCTCATTCTGGAAGCGTTTGAGCGGATGCACCGACGTCATCCGTGTGCCATAGGTGGCGTGCAACGCCAGCGACAGATCGATGCGGTACATCACCGGGTAGTCCGGCCCGCAGCGCGTGCGAATCTCGCGCACACTCTCGATGCCGAACGCTTGCCAGTCGGCGAAACGGCCCATTTGACGGCGGTTGAAGGCCGGGTTCGTCATCTGCTCCAACAAATAGCCTTCATGTCCGTGGAGGTAGACGCCGTCGATGGTCAACGCCTTGGCGTCGGCGGCGGCCTGCCCGGTCGCGGCGATGATGCGGCGACACTCGCCGTCGGTCAATGGGCGGCAGGGAATCGCCGGCATGTAAAAGCTTGGATTCCACGAGGCGGAGACCGGCGGCTTAAACTTCTTGAGCAGGCACTCCGGCGAGCCGACACGTCCCAGGCCCGACGTCAACTGGATGAAGAAACGCGTGCCGTGGGCGTGGACGGTTTCGGCGAGGCTGCGCCAGCCCGCGAAGACGGTGCGTGACCGGTCGATGCGTGGGAGCACGCTCAACTGTCCCGGCTCGGTGATGGAGGGGTCGAGGGAGGCGCTGACAGGTACCAGCCCGGAGGTGATGAGGCCCACGCCGCCCTTCGCCCGTGCCGCGAAGTAGGCGATCATTTTCGCGCTGGGCCGCCCGGTTTCGTCGGCCATGCACACGTTGCCCATCGGGCCCATCACGATGCGGTTCTTGAGCTTCAGGCGATTTACCTGGATGGGGCTAAAGAGCGCCGTGTAGGGGTAGAGGTTGTGCGAGGACTCGCGGTTGCGCGAAGACTCGCGGTTGCGCGAAGACTCGCGGTTGCGCGAAGACTCGCGGTTGCGCGAAGACTCGCGCGCCGTCATCTGCCCGTCCCGTACCCGCTCTTCGTCCTCGAACCAGTTGCCGAACCCCTCGATGAGGGCGTGCAAAAATGTGTCGTCGTTCATAATATCTCCATAGTCGAATGGTAAATGGCAAATGGCAAATCACTGATTACCAATTACCGGTGAGCGGCGGCAGATTGGTTGGCCAGGCCTGGTTTTGACGAGCAACACGCCGCTCAGGATTAACCCTAGGCCAAGGGTTCGGAGGTTGGTTTGGCGCTGGCCACCATAATGCCAACCAAAATGAGCAGCCCGCCGATGAGCGTCGAAAACGTCGGCGGCTCCTGCAAGACAATCCACGCCAGCAGCGTCGAGCCGATGGGTTCGGCCAGTACCGCCAGTGCCACGAAGGTCGCGGTGACGTGGCCGAGCGCCCAGTTGAGCGCCGAGTGTCCGACGATCTGGGGGAAGACGGCCACGAGCGTCAGCCAGAGCCATGCTTCCGCCGGATGCCGGGTGAGGGGAACGCTGCCGATCAACGCGACAATCATCAGCGCCAGGGCCGCCGTCCCATAAACCGGGAAGACGTAACCGAGCAGTGAGAGCGTTGCCGTCTGTTGCGGCATAGCCTGTTGCGCGCGCAATTTCCGCCCGATGAGCATATAGCCCGCCACGGACAGCGCCCCGAGCAACGCCAGCAGGTCACCGGCGATTTGGTGCATGCCCTCGCCCGCATCCGCCAATCCGATGATGAGTGAACCGGCGAGCGCAACGGCCATTCCTGTCACCATCTGGCGCGACATGCGCTCCTTCAGAAAGAAATGCGAGATCACGCCGACGAACAGCGGCGCGGTGGCGACCAATACCACCGACGCCGCCACGCTAGTCAGTGCCAGGGAGGTGATCCACGTGTAGAAATGCGCGGCGAGCAGCAGCCCGGAAATCACGATTAGCCCCCACTCGTTCCGGGTCAGCATGCGCCATTCCTTGTAGCACGTCGCAAGCGCGAATGGGGCCAGAATGACGGTGGCAATCGTCAGCCGCCACGCCGCAACCGCCGGCGAGGCCATACTGCCTTGCGCCAGGCGGATGAACGTCGAGGCGGTTGACGACGCCGTCACGCCGACCGCCAGCCCGAGGGCCGGCGGTATACTGGAGGTTATTTTGCTCGCCGGTGTTTTCACTGAACCCTCTTAGACCAACGCTTCCAGTTTATCCACCAGCGAAGCGAGCACGTCGAACGTTACTTCGACGGCGGCCGGTGTGGTCAAATCCACGCCCGCGAGCGCCAGCGCGTCGAGCGGATAGCGGGAACTGCCGGTTTTCAGGAAGCCGAGGTAATCCTCCACCGCCGGTTGTCCACCGGAAAGCACGCGCTTGGCCAGCGCATTGGCTCCCGAAAGCCCCGTGGCATACTGGTAGACGTAGTAATCGACGTAGAGATGGCCGAAAGTGGCCCAGGTGATACCCACGCGGTTGCGGTCCACGTGCATCTCGCCGCCATACCCCTCGGTGAAGAGATCGGCCATCAGCGCGTTCATGGCGTCGGCGGTGAGGCCCTGGCCCCGCTCCACACGCTCGTGAACCTCTAGTTCGAAGCGCGCCAGCGTGGGCATAATGAAGAAATAGCGGTGGAAGTTGGACATCGCTTCTTCGATGACGTTGATCTGGAAGGCGGGATCGGTCTGCGTTTCCAGCAAGTGGGCGCGTACTAGTGCCTGGTGGAAGTTAGAGGCGACTTCGGCCACGAAGAGTGAGTAGCTGCTGTAGATGATCGGTTGGTTCTCCCAGGTTAGATGCGAGTGCATCGAGTGACCAAGTTCGTGCGCGAGCGTGCTGAGGCTGAAGACGTCATCGTTGTAGTTCATCACGATGAAGGGGAACGTGCCGGGCTGGCCCGCCGAGAACGCGCCCGCGCCCTTGCCCTGGTTAGGATAAACGTCGACCCAGCGATCTTCGAGGCAACCACGCCGGACGGTTTCCACATACGCGTCGCCCATCGGCGCGAGGCCGGCGCAGATTAAGTCCACGGCCTGCGCGTAGGGTACCTGCGGACGTTCGCCGGTAAGCGGCGCCCAGATGTCGTAGGGGTGCAGTGTGTCCACGCCCAGCGCCTTGCGGCGGACGGCCCAGTAACGGTGCCACGTTGGCAGGTTTGCGCGGAACGTGTCGATGAGGTTGTGGAAGACGGAGACCGGTATACTGTGCGGGAAGAGCGCCGCTTCGAGCGTGGAAGCATAGCGCCGTGCTCGCATCTGGAAGACGTTTTGCTTGATGGAAGTTGCCAGATTTGTCGCCAGCGTGTTTTTGAAGGTGAGGTGTTGGCCGGTGTAGTTTTCCCAGGCTGTGCGGCGTGCCTCGCGGTCGGGACCGGCGAGAATGCCTTGCAGCGTTCCTTGCGTCACCGGGAGCTGGCGACCGTCGCTGCTTGTCGCCGCAGTGAAGCGGAAATCGGCGTCGGTCAACATCTCCGCTACGGACGAGGTGCCGCCGAATGGGTCGGCGAGCAGACCGAGTACTTCTTCCACTTCCGCCGAGCGCACGTGCGCCTGTTTGCGGAAGAGGTCATCGACGTAGTGAGCGAGCTGCGCCAGCCGTGGTTCCCCGGCAATCCACGCGCGCAGCGTGTCCTCGCCGACGCTCAGCAGTTCGGGATCGAGGAAGGCCGTCGTCGCCAGCGCCTGCCCGTAGACGCTTTGCGCTTTGCCGAGCGCCGCGGTCGCCGTTTGGTCGCCCAGGTCGACGGCATGATGGAGGTAGGCGTAGATGAATACCTTGCCGAGGCGGCGGTGAAGCGTCTCGACTGCATCCATCGCGCCGGCTAACGTTGCCGGGCCGTCACCTAGATGGCCCTGGAATGTTTTGATGTCTGTGAGGCTTTGCCGGACAGAGGCCAGTTCCGCTTCCCACTCGGCGTAGGAGGCGAAAACGCTGGACGAATTCCACGTGTACTGCACAGGAATTTCACTGCGTAAAGGAACTACGTTTTGGGTCATCAATATCTCCTTCGTTACTTCTCTGCCTCCGGCAGGGCGGCGATGAGGAAGCGCGCCAGATCGGCCTTGAGTTTCGCCAGCGAGGGCTGGTGCAGGTACATCATGTGCCCGGCTTCGTAGTAGGCCATGGTGATGTGGTCTTGGAGGCTCGGATCAAGCTCCAGGTGGTCAAAGGTGTACTCGGTGGCGAAGAACGGCGTTGCCAGGTCGTAATAGCCGTTGCCGACGAAGACCTTGAGGAACGGGTTTTGCGTCATCGCCCCACGCAGGGTCTCGGCGACGTTGACGTACTGGTTCTGAAACTTGCTGAAGTCCCACGGCTGCACGTTGCCGGTGAGGATTTCGTAGGGCAGATCGCTCTTGAAGCGCAGTTCCGAGCGCACGTAATCGTTCAGCATCGCGGTGTACGCGCCCAGAATGATTGTGTAGCTTGGATCGTACTCGTGTTGTTCGCCGGCCGCGTCGCGGTCGATGCCTTTGAAACGCACGTCGAAGCGCCCGATGGTGCGGCGTTCGTCGCGCAACAGTTCCTTTACGAAGCGGTGGATGTTAATGCGCAAGTTCGTTTGCTCGACGTAGGTTTCGGAGAGGCCGGTATAGTGCGCCAACTTTGCGACGATGCGCTGCCTTTCGTCGTTTGCCAGCCGCGCGCCCTGCATCAGCGCCAGCGTGTACTCCCCTTCGGCAAACGCCTTGACCTCGGTGAGCACAGCGCGTAAGTCCTGCTGCTGTAAGTCTTCGGGCAGGCGCTTATGGAACCAGGCCGCAGCCGCGTAGGTGGGCAGGAAGAGGATGTAGGGCATATCGTTGCCCAAGTCGAAGCGGATGCTTTGGAAGTTGAGCACCGACGACACGAGCATGATGCCGTTGAGGTACATCCCGATTTCGTTCTGCAAATGGCCTGAGAGACCGGCGGCGCGCGTCGTGCCGTAGCTCTCGCCGATGAGGAACTTGGGCGAGGCCCACCGTTTGCTGCGCGTGGTGTAGAGGCGGATGAATTCGCCGACGGATTTGATATCCTGTTCGACGCCGTGGAATTGTTTGGCCTCCTCTGCCGGGATGGCGCGGCTGTAGCCGGTGCTTACCGGATCGATGAAAACCAGGTCGGTCACGTCCAGCAGCGAATATTCGTTGTTGACCAGGGTGTACGGTGGCGGCAGTGCATCGCCTTCGGGGTCCATCAACACGCGGCGTGGCCCGACGACACCCATGTGCAGCCACACCGACGACGATCCCGGCCCGCCGTTGAACGAGAACGTGAGCGGGCGCTGTGCCACATCCTCCACGCCGTTGCGCGTATACGCCACGTAGAACAGCGAGGCTTTGGGTTCGTCCTCTTCATCTTTGAGGATCATCGTACCTGCCGTGGCGGTGTAGGCGATTTCCTGCCCATCGATGACAACGGTGTGCTTGCTTTTGGAAACCTTTTCTTTGGGCGTGGGGGGTGTGCCCTTACCTTTTTTGTCCTTTTTATTCTTCGGTGGCGACGCCTCGCCTTTCTTGTCTTTCTTCGCCATGAGTGTTTTCCTCCTAAAACGACATGCCGCGAATCTGCGTCAATGGCCTTCATTCGTGAAGATTCACGCAATTCACGGGTAGCGATAAATTATAGCGGTATTGTAATGGCGGATGCATAAAACGCAATTTGTCTCTTTTGCCGGTCAGGTTACAATAACGTGGTTATGGGTTGTGGCGTGATTGAGGCGTCCGTTGATTCACCCATTACCCATTTCTCATTTCTCATTTCTAATTTTTTCCCCAGGAGGCTCCTTTTGACTTACGATTTCGACCGTATCATAGACCGTCGGGCGACGGAGAGCATAAAGTGGCAGCAGTACGGCAAGGAGGCCCTGCCGATGTGGGTGGCGGATATGGACTTCGCCGCGCCGGAGCCGGTGATCGCGGCGTTGCGGGCGCGGGTGGAACACGGGGTCTTCGGCTACGAGGCGCATCCTGCGGCGTTGGTGGAAGCGATTGTCGCGCGTTTGCAACAGCTTTACGGCTGGACGGTCGCGCCGGAGGCGATCCTCTTTCTCCCGGGCGTAGTGACGGCGTTCAACCTGGCGGCGCAGGCGTTTCTTGATCCGGGCGACGGGCTGCTCATCCAGACGCCGGTCTACCCGCCGATCCTCTACGCCGCCGGGACCGCCAACGCAGCAACGCACGCCATGGAACTGACGCGTAACGCCGATGGGCGCTACAGCGTGGATGACGATCTTTTCGCGCGCACCATCACCGAACGCACGCGGATGTTCCTGCTGTGCAATCCGCACAATCCCGTAGGGCGCGTCTTCTGCGAGGATGAGTTGGTGCGTATGGCCGAACTGTGCCTGCGTCACAACCTGCTCATCTGCTCCGACGAAATCCACTGCGACTTACTCTTCACCGGCTACCGGCATCTTCCCATCGCCGCGCTCGCGCCGGAGATCGCCGCGCGCACCATTACGTTGATGGCGCCGAGCAAGACCTTCAACATTGCGGGATTGCATTGCTCGTTCGCCATCATTCCGGACGGTGAACTGCGCGAGCGCTATAAGGCGGCTCGACGGGGCATCGTGGATTCCGTCAATCTGCTCGGATATACGGCGGCGCTGGCGGCATATCAGGAGGGACAACCATGGCTCGAGGCGCTGCTCCGCTATCTGGAAACAAACCGGGATTTTGTCGTCGCGTTTGTGGAACGGCATATGCCGGGCGTGACCGTCGCCTCGCCGGAAGGGACGTACCTGGCGTGGCTTGACTGCCGGTCCGCCGGTATCCCCGGCAACGCGCACACCTTCTTCCTCAAAGAAGCTCGCGTTGCGGTGAACGATGGCGCGACGTTTGGGCCTGGCGGTGAGGGCTTCGTGCGGCTGAATTTCGGTTGTCCGCGGGCGTTATTGGAGGAAGGGCTGGAGCAGATGCGCGTGGCGCTCAACCGGCTTTGAGGAGGTATCGAAAGCATTTGCTTGTAAACTGCGTTATGATAGAATTGGTATGGTTTGTGTTGTCTTTTCTAGCGTCAGGTAGCTTTGGACTGCGCGTGAGCGTGTGGGAGGCGGGGTGACGGTGGTCTGGCGGGAGCATCTCCGTGTACGCATACCTTTATTGCTGATCCTGGCAATTGGGGTGTTGCTTTATGAGGCCTGGATTTTTGCCGTGTACCAGCGCGTCTACAACGATCAGACCGGCGTCTTTTTCGGCCCACAACTGGTGGTTGAACAACTTTACTACAACTCTCCACTTCAAGATGGCGACATCATCCTCAAGATCGGTGACCTGGACGTCAATGATAACCTTATGACGCCGTTCTATTGGCTGCGGCAATTTGCCCAAGCGTCTACAAGTGGCGCGACGTATACCATTCTGCGTGACGGCGAAGAACAACGCGTTTACGTCCCCTGGAAGGATTATCAGGCTTTGCCCTTGCTGTGGCGCGGTGGCGCGTTGTGGCTCATCGGGCTGGTGATGAGCATCGTGGCCTTGATCTTGATCAGCGGGAAAGGGCGTGACCTGGCGTCACGCTTGATCAGCCTTGGCTTTATTATGGGTGGGCTGAACCAGGTCAACAACCTGATCCGCACTGCGAGCGCCAACATGGCCGTGGCGTGGGCGTGGTTCTTCATTCCTCTCGACGCCATTTCCGTGTGGCTGACGTTCAGTCTGTTGCTGCACGCGCTACTGCTCTTCCCAGAGATGAAAGCGCCGCTGCGTCGTTTCCCCTGGCTGCCGTGGGTCATCTATCTATTCACGCCGGCCGTTTCTCTGATCGCCGGTTTTTTGTTTGGGGGTGATACACTTCTGGGCCGGCGCAATGCAATGTTCGTCGTCGCCAATCCCCTGATGATGGTGCAATTGACGCTGGCCGTGGCAGCCATCACACACACGTATTTTACCAGCCGCCGGCCAGGAGTGCGCAATCAGATTCGCTGGATTATTTTGGGGCTGGTTCTGGCCTTGATTCCATGGATACTGTTTTACGCTATACCCTCGCTGCTGTTCAACATAACCTGGCTACCGCTATCTCTCGTCAATTTACCCCTACTCTTGATTCCCATCGCGGTTATGGTGTCGATCTTCCGTTTCGGCCTGATGGATGTGGATCGCTTCATAAATCGCACCCTGGTGTATGCATTGACCGGTGGGGCGTTGGTGTTACTTTATTTCCTCGTGCTATTGATCGCCAGGGACCTGCTCCCCCGGGTCGGCGGTCAGCCCAACCATTTCTGGGCTGGGATTATTGCCACAGTTGTGCTTTTTACCGTTTTCAACCCATTGCGTATCTACGCGCAACAATTCGTCAATCGCGTTTTCTACAAAGAGCAGCATGATTTTGCGCTTATGCTGCGCGATGTAGGACGTCAATTATCCGGTACTGTGATGCAGGATGACGTGTACGATCTGCTGACACGTGACATCTCGCGACGCCTGGGGTTGACTTATGCCCACATCTTGCTGCCGGATGACGGCGCGTGTGCGTATGTCGACCGGGAGAACACCGTGTGCATCCCGAATGATTCGCTGTTGATCCCCTGGCTGTGCGATCACCGCGACCCGTTGGTTCTGCACCAACGTCAGCGCCTGCCAGGGGATATTGCTGAGGCCACCGAACCGCTCGTGGCGGCCGGGGGTGAGTTGTGTCTGGCGTTGATGCAGCGTAACACTTTGCTTGGTATCTACGTGTTCGGCTCCAAAAACTCCGGCAACCTGCTTACCCGCGAAGAAGTCAATAACCTGGACTTGCTAGGGCATCAGGCTGCTGCCGCGCTGTACAATGCCCAGCTCTACGAGGCTTTGCAGGACTACAACCGTTCCCTCGAGGCGCGCGTCGCCGAGCGAACGAGTCAGCTTGAAGCAGAACGCGACCGTCTGGACACCATCATTCAGAACATCACCGACGCGCTGGTGGTGACCGATCCCGCCGCGCAGATCGTGTTGGCAAATCCTGCCTTCGCCGACACCGCAGGCATCCCCTTCGACCAACTGTTTGGCGTTTCCCTGGCGACGGTGTTGTCTTCCGAATCGCTGGCCCGGTTGGTCGAGACGGCGTCTGCCTATCCAGGCCAGGTGCAGATGCAGAATATGGCCGGGGAAGCGTTGGGTAGCCACGCGGAAATCGAGGGCAAGGTCTATAAGGTTTCGGCATGTGGGCTGGTCGAGCGCGGTTTGGCGAACGGGGAAAGGCCGCTATCTGCCGGCACTGCTGACGCAAACGTCTCAGGGGTGATCACCGTGTTGCAGGACATCACCCACGAGCAGGCCGTCGACCGGATGAAGACCGATTTTATCTCGATGGTGTCTCACGAACTGCGCACGCCGCTCACGTCGGTCATCGGCTTTGTCCGGCTGATTCAGAAAATATTCGAGCAAGAGCTGGTTTCGCGGATCGACGAGAGCGACCGGCGCGGGCGCTGGGCCGTGGAGCGTATCACCGAGAACCTCAAAATCATTATCGGTGAAGGTGAACGCCTGACGCGTTTGATCAACGATGTGCTCGATATTGCAAAGATGGAATCGGGTAAGTCCGAATGGACCAGGGATGAAGTTCCCTTCCAGGAGATTATCGACACGGCGGTGAATGGTATGCAGACGCTGGCATTGCAGAAAAACCTGCCGATACGGGTCGAGGTGCAGGACCTGCCGCCGGTGGTGATCGTGGACCGTGACCGTATGGTGCAGGTGATGACCAACCTGCTTGGCAATGCGCTGAAGTTCACGTCTGAGGGAGAGATCACCATCTGTGCGCGCTCTATCAACGGGCAAGCAGCCTATGCGCCCGCCGCCCTCCGCAACCTGAAAGCGCCCGGCACGCCCGACATGTGGTTGTGGGTCAGCGTTGAAGATACCGGCGTCGGTATTCCGGCGGACAAATTCTCCCAGGTTTTCGAGAAGTTCAAGCAAATCTCCAACACGCTAGGGTACGCGGCCCGCGGGACCGGGCTTGGGCTGCCGATATGCCGTGAGATCGTCGAGCAACACGGGGGCCGTATCTGGGTCGAGAGCACGGTTGGCGTGGGCAGTACCTTCAGCTTCGTGATCCCGCTGTTGGAATTAGGGGCTGCTGTGCCGTCTCTTTCCCCGACTGGTAACCGGGCATAGGTGGGATGCATCGATATGGAGACGCCGCTACTGAAAGACACGCTCATCGAGGAAGACGCGCGCCAGTACAAGGCCAGATTGCGCGATGTACTTGATATTGACCTGCGTGACAGCTTGCCTACGCTGGCACTGATCTTCGGCGTGCTGTTCGCGTTCTTCGCCGTTAGCCACGCCTTCGTGCTGCCGCGTGACATTGCCCCGCTTATGGTCACCCTTGCGGCGTTAACGGCGTTGCTCAACTTCGGGTTGCTGTGGGCGCTGCGCCGTTGGGAATTGCCGTTCCGTTGGGCACATCCGGTCGCGGCTGCCGACACTTTCCTGGCTTTGGTGAATATCCTGTTGCATCTGTATCTCACTGCCGATCCCTTGCAGACGACGAACGTGACACTGTTGCTGATTGGCGTTGGCTTCGTCGCTTTTTCGACCGCTTGGTGGGGGCTGATCGTGGCGGTCACGATCCTCGGCTGGATTGGCGTGGCGCTGCTCATTGGTCCAAACCCGGCATGGACGCACTTCGCTTTCGCGGTGGTCTCGGCTTTGGCAGTGTCGCTGTTGGTCCACGTGATCCACCGCCGCACTTACGTGCGCATCGAGCGCCTGCGTATCCAGGAGCGACAACAACGCGCTAAACTGGAACAAACGTTGCACACCACCGAGCGCATCCAACGCGCCCTGCAAACCACCATCGATGTGGCGCAGAATATCACCGCCGTGTTCGATCTGGAGACGTTGCTGAACCAGGTCTGTACATTGATCAGGGAAGATTACGGCTACTATCACGTTGGCATCTTCCTGCTTGACGAGAAGGGTGAGTTCGTCGTGGCTCGTGCCGGAACCGGCGAAATCGGGCAGGCGTTGTGTGAACGGGGCCGCCGTCTGGCCGTGGGCCAAGAAGGCGTCGTGGGGTGGGTGGCGGCGCACCGGCAAGTTGCCAACGTGAGTCACGTGGTCGAAGACCCACGTTACATTGCGCTTCCTGAAGCGGCGGCTGGAGAAGCGGCTGTCATCTCTTCCGAGTTAGCGCTGCCGTTGGAAGTTGCCGGACAACTGCTTGGCGTGCTCAATATCGAGCACGATGTACCCGGCGCGTTCAATGCGGAAGATGTGCAGGTGCTTGAGGCTCTCGCCGACCAGGTAGCAGTGGCGATCCAGAACGCCTCCAATTACCAGGCGGAGCAGACGCGCCGCCAGATTACCGAGCGGCTCTATACCGTGGGGATGGCGCTCTCGCGTTCGTTGGACCTCACCGAGATTCTGGACCTCATTCTCACCGGGTTGATCGACATTGTGCCTTACGACCGCGGGGCGGTGATGTTGGAGTATGGCAATCAAGTGGTCGTGGTTGCCGAAAAGGGATTTCCGCCGGGCACGCAGCCGCTCGACGTGCGCGTCCACATCAAGGAGGACGATGTCTTCCAGGAATTACGCCGCACACAGCGTCCGTTGTTGATTCCCGATGTGCAGCAGCGCCCGGATTGGCACTACGTGGAGAATCTACCCCCGGCCCGTTCCTGGCTGGGTGTGCCGCTCGTCCACCAGGAAACCGTCATCGGGATGCTCTCTCTCACCCGCGAGCATCCTAATCCCTACACCAATGACGAAGAGGCACTTGCCGTCGCCTTTGCCAGCCAGGCGACCATGGCGATTCAGAATGCCATGCTCTACGAGAACCTCGCCACCGTCAATCGTGAGTTGGAGAAAACGGTGCAGCAACTGAGCGACCGCACGCGCGATTTGCAGGTCGCCTACCAGCAATTGGAACGGCTGGATCGTACCAAGTCCGACTTCATCAGCGTGGCCTCCCACGAACTGCGCACGCCCCTCACCGTGATTAGCGGCTACAATCAGATGTTATTGGACGATCCGCAGGTCAAGAAGAACGACGCCTACTTCCAGATCGTTGCCGGCATCCAGTCGGGCATCGCGCGGATGGAAGTGATTGTGGGCAGCATCCTGGACATGGCGAAAATCGATGGCCGGGTGCTGCAACTCCATCCCGAGCCGCTTATCCTCTCGCTGCTGTTCCAGGCTGTGCGCGCGACATTAGCCGACGTGTGCGTGCAACGTCACCTGACGTTGGCGTTGGAAGGATTGGAAGACCTCCCCATCATCGAAGCCGATACCGAAGCAATGCGCAAAGCCTTCTACCACTTATTGGTGAATGCGTTAAAATATACGCCAGATGGAGGGACCGTCACTGTTTCTGGGCGCACACTGTCTCCCGACGAAGCGGAATTCCCTGATGGCGGCGTGGAGATTATCATCAGCGATACCGGCATCGGGATCGATCCCTCGGCGCAAGAACTGATCTTTTCTAAATTCTACCAAACCGGTGAGGTTTTGGTCCATTCTTCTGGGACGACGACGTTCAAGGGTGGCGGGCCGGGTTTGGGGCTGGCGATCACGCGCGGCATCGTGGAGGCGCATGGCGGCAGAATTTGGGCGGAAAGCCCCGGCTACGACGAACGAACCTGTCCCGGCAGTCACTTTCACATCGTTCTGCCGCGCGTCTCGCGCATTTTGCAACACGGCGCTATGGAAGGCTTCGTAACGTAAGCGTAAACATATCAGTACCTTCGTTATCGGGCAGTACGTGGCAAGCCACACCGACGAAGGGAAAAATGCGTGTGGCATCTGACGAACTATTCGCCATTTGCCATTTTTAAGGAGGCATTATGGAGGCTAAAGTCGCACCGCTCAATCACTCTGATGACATTCAGCGTCTCGAAAAGACGGTGGAACGTCTCGAGCGTGTGGTCACTATTGGCCAAATGCTCAACTCGACGCTCGACCTGGCGCAATTGCTGGAGACCATCATCCAGACCGCTGCCGATTTGCTGGGGACGCAGGCGGCTTCTATTCTGTTGATGGATGAGCGCACCGGCGAATTGTTCTTCGCGGCCTCCACCGGTTCGAGTCACGAAGAACTGCGTGAGATCAAAGTTCCGCTGGAAGGCAGCATTGCGGGTGCCATCTACAGAACCGGCGAGCCGATCATCGTTGGGGATGTCGCTGGGGATTCGCGCCACTACACCGGCGTGGATCAGAGCATCAGCTTCCAGACCCGCTCGCTGCTCGGCGTCCCGTTGCAGGTGCGCACGCGCTGCATCGGCGTCCTGGAAGCCCTCAATAAGCTGGACGGCGAGCCGTTCGAGGAAGCCGACGTCCACATTCTTCTGGCGATGGCATCGCACGCGGCCATCGCTATCGAGAACGCGCGCCTGGTTGCCAATCTGCGCGAGGCCAACCGCCGCCTTTCCGACCTTGACCGTCTCAAGACCAACTTCATCAGCATCGCCTCGCACGAACTGCGCACGCCGTTGATGATCGTGCAGGGCTTCGCCAGCTTCTTGCGCGAGCAGGCCAGCGGCGATATGACGCGCCATCAGATGGCGAGCGACCTGGATATGGTGCTGCGCGGCGCGAGCAAGTTGCAGGCCATCATCGACCAGATGACGAACCTGAACTACCTCGAAGCCGGTCTCTCCGAGCTGAAGCAGGAAAACCTGGCTGTGCAAAACCTGATCGAAGACATTGCGCGGGAATGGGGGCCTCTTGCGGCGGCGAAACAACAAACGCTGACGCTCAATGTGCCATCTATGCCGATTTTCGTGCGCGGCGACCGCAGCAAGATCGATCTGGCGTTGAGCAACGTGATGAACAACGCCGTCAAATTCACCCCTGAAAACGGCCATATTACCTTGCAGGTTGTTTTACACACCGGACGGGTAGAAATTACCGTCATCGATGACGGCGTCGGCATCCCCAAGGCGGAGCTGGGGCGCGTGTTCGAACGTTTCTACCAGGTCGAAGACCATCTGACCCGGCATCACGGGGGATTGGGGCTGGGTCTGGCGATTGCCAAAGAGGTGATCGAGCAACATGGAGGCCGCATCTGGGCTGAGAGCGGTGATGGGCAGGGTAGCCGTTTCCGCATCACGTTGCCGACGGTTCATGTGCGCTTAACAGGAGTGCCGCAATGAGAAAGCTAAACGTAATATTTCTGTGTATCGCGTTGTCCCTTTTAGGGACGGTGTCCTTGATGGCCCAGGAGAGCATCACGGGCCGCGGGCTGAGCGTGTCGCCGCGCCAATTGGCCGTAGCCGCTACGCGGGACCGGCGGGAAACCCGTATGTTGGTCATCCGCGCGGACGAACCGGTCACGGATTTGCGTATCGTACCGTTAGACTTGAGGGGCGCGAATGCCGACACCTTCTTGCCGGCGGACGCTATCGGTGTGGAGTTGCCGGCGACCAACATTCCTTCCGGCGGCCTGTTAGCCGTACCTGTCACCTTCAACCTGGCCGGTGCGCCGAGCGGGCAGTTCACCGGGGAATTGCTAATCCTCTACGACGGGCAGAGTTTTTCCGTGCCGGTCAACGTTGCCGTCAAGGACCCGCCCTGGCTGGCGTTGGCGGCGTTGGTGGTGGGCGTCGGGTTGGGAATCGGTGTTTCCACGTACCGCGCTCAAGGCCGTCCGCGCGACGAGGTGCTGGTCCGCCTAGGGCAAATCCGTACCCAGATGAAGGCTGACGCCGACTTACAAAAGGCTGGCGAACCGTTCTACAATCGTATCGATGCCCATCTGGTGGACGTCGAAGTGGCGCTCGAAGCACAGCAATGGGAGAAGGCACAGCAAGCCGTGCTGGAGGCGGAGAATCTCTGGGTGCGCTGGCGGCGCGGGCGTCCCGATTGGCTGGTGCAACTCGAGTACTACGACACCCTTAACGCCAGGCTAAAGGAATTGGGCGACGTTTTCTACGTTAACGAGATCAAAGAGGCCGCGCGCAGCGCCTACCGGGCGATGCCCACCCAGGATGATCCTTCCCTGTTCCGCGCCAGCCTGGAACCGCTGGCGCGCCAGGTCAATGACTTTATCGCATTACGCGAGCGCCTCGCTGTGTTGGCGGCAACCAAAACGGGCCGCGCGACAGCCCAGACGCTGCAAAAACGCCTCTATACCCTTGCTCCGGCGAACAGCCCCGCGCTGCAGAGCTTGAAGGACGAGGTCGAGACAGCCATCGGTAAAGCGCAGATCACCACGATCAAGGAAAAAGTTGACCGTCTGGCGTCGCTGGGTGACCATCTGCCGGAGACAGAGGCGCAGGTATGGCAGCCCAAAATCGTAGCGTTACAATCCCGTGTGGCCGAGCTAGCTCCCGATGATGCTGATGTTTACCTGACGGTGGAAGGCGAGATCGATGCGGCGCTGGAGCAGGTTACGGCACTCGCGGCACCGGCGTACAGGGACGAAGAATCGCTATCACGCGGAGCGGCCGACATTGCCTTTGGTACACCCAAGGGCCTCCCGCAAATGGAAAGCTGGCTTTCCGGCCCGCCGACCATCTACGTGCAATCGCTGCCGGAGAAAATGGCCAGCGCACGCCACCGGCTGCGCTGGTTTACGTGGCTCACTTACGGCGTCGCCGTCGTCTTCCTGGCGCTTGCCGGATTCGTCGAGTTGTACGGTGGGCGCATCGACTTTGGCGCGAACGGCATCACCGATTACTTCACGCTGCTCGTATGGGGCTTTGGCGCAGAGGCGACGCGCGCGTCCATTGCTGAGATGGTGCAGGGGTGGCGGATCTCCGCGGGAAAATGATGGCGATGACAATAGCCGATTCGCAAGTTACGCCTATTGCTCTCGGTGCGATGGGCAAAGTCTTTCTGGTGCAGGGCGATAGTGGAGCAATATTGGTAGATGCCGGAATGCCCGGTCAAGCCGGGCGTATCCTGGACGCTCTGGCGGCGCGTGGCGTAGCGCCGGAGGCCATCCGCCTGATCCTTATCACCCACGGACACGTGGATCACATTGGCAGCGTGCGGGAGTTGCGGGAGCGCACCGGCGCACCGGTCGCCGTCCACGCCGGCGATGCAGCAGCACTGCGCGGCGAGGAGGATCTCGCCGCAAACGCGGTTCCCACATCACGCCTGTTCGGGATGCTGATGCGTCTGGGGGCACGCTTTGCCTCTCCCGGTCCGGATTCCGCGTTGGAGCCGGACATCGTCTTCGACGCGGCGTGGCGGCTGGATGAATATGGCGTCGCCGGAGAAGCCATCCCGACGCCGGGACATTCTCCCGGCTCCGTCTCGCTGTTGCTCGATAATGGCGAAGCCATCGTCGGCGATCTGGCGATGGGGAGTATGCTCTTCCGCAACCGCGCGACGCGCCCTATGATCGCCTGGGACATAGAACGCAACTGGGAGAGCCTGCGCGCCATCCTGGATCGCGGCCCTAAGATCGTGTATATCACCCACGGGCAAGCGTTTGCGCCGGACGTTTTGTGGCGGCTCGTGACTCGGTATGCCTGAGTTTGGTCCACCTCCGGCGGACCTTTTCGACAGCGAGTTAAACTATATCTGTTGCGCGGCGCCCACCGCATAGGAAGCGCCGCGCTGCCCTGTCTGCGGGCAACTGTTGTGGACCAAACGCCGCGAAGTGGAACCCCGTTTTTCGTGCTTCGTTGTCCGGCTATAACCCGCGCGCAGCAATGTCCGTCAGGGCGCGCTCGTAGACCTCAAAATGCTCGCCTTCGACCTCGTCGGGATCGACGTACTTCAGCCACATCGCCTGATCGGGGCGGTCACCGGAGAGCACGCGGCGGCTTTGGCGCAGGAAGCTGCTGGTATCGTGCCACTTGACCTCATTCTGTTGAAGCAGGATGTATTCGCCGGTGTATTTCTCGATGAACTCGCGTTGGTGGTCGCGGTAATAGAGCGCCTGCTCGCAGGTGGTGCGCCGCCAACTGATGACAGTTTCGAGCGGGTCGGTCATCATCGAGTAGAATGTCCCCTCTGGCTGTGGCGCAACCTCGGAAACAAAATCGATCTCGTCCAGATTCACCGTTCCGAACCCGCCCTCCGCTGCGACGAGCAGCGCGTTGCGGTCGCGGTGGAACGGCTCAGTGAGCCAGTCGGCCTGGGGATCGTGGCCCATCAGATGCGCGGCACAGGCGTCGGTGGCGACGGGGTGATCTCCGGCGATCAGCGTGTTGGTGACGCGCGCCAACCCTTCGCCCGTGCCCCACTCCTGGCCCGCCTGCGCGATCAGCCCGTCGATGATGTTCAGCGTGGGATCGAACAGCCGCCCGATGTCCGCCAGCATGTAGGGCATACGCACCAGGTGGTGGTAGTAGTGGCGCGAGCGGCCTTCCGGCTCGCGCATCGGCATCAGGCCGAAGAGGTTCTTGAGCGTGAGCGTGATGCCTGTGAAAGCGTGGTTCTTCATCCGTTGCACGTCCACCAGGGCGTCGGCGTCTATCACGGCGCGCGGCAGCACGTATTGGCGGAACATCTGCCCGCCGCCGGGAACCTGATACACGCCGAAGGGTGGGATGTCGGCGTTCACGTAGGGGATGCCAAATTCGCGCATCACCGGGGCCAGGTGCGTGGAGTCTACGGGGTCGGGGCTACCGTCGCGGTGGAAGACGGTGGTATCCACGTAAAACAGCTCCGCGCCGGTCTCCTCCTGCAACAGGCGCGCGACTGCCCGCGCGACCTTATCGCTGACGAGCTGCTGGCGCTGTCCTTCGAAGTACGGCGTGCGATCCGGCGCGTAATCCTGGTTGAACTTGATGCCGATGCGCTTGGCGGCCTTGAGCCTGTCCCACGCCTGCGTCAACGGCGCGGTGGCGCGTTTGAGCGTCTCATAAATGACTTCGTCTTCGGCGCGATAATCACAGTGTAATGCACGAACGCAGTATTTTGCTTGTTGCGTACTCATCGTAGATGTATCTCCTCAAAAATAGCCTGACTTTAACGCTTAAGGCGGATCACAATCCGCCGTTCCCGCAGCGCCGGATTATGATCCGGCGCAAGCTTTTCGTCCTCGTTTTAGACTCTCGGATTTAGCTTTTCGACGTGTTGCAGTGCTTTTTCGTACACCTCGTAGTGCTCCTGCTCGCGCTCTTCAGGATCGACGTACTTGAAGAACATCGCGTGATCGGGGTGCGCACCTGACAGTTTGCGGCGACTGACGCGCAGCATCCCATCCGTATCGTGCCATCTCACCTCGCCATCTTGCAGCAGGATGAACTCGCCGGTGTACTTGTCTACGAAATCACGCTGATGGTCGCGGTAATAGAGCGCCTGCTCGCACATCGTGCGCCGCCAGGTGACGACGGTGCGCAGGTCATCGCCCTTTTTGGCGAAGAAAGTGCCTTCAGGCTGCGGTGCGACCTCCGACGTGAAGTCAATCTCGTCCAGATTGACGGTCCCGAAACCACCTTCCGCTGCCGCCAGGGGCGCGTTACGATCGCGGTGGAACGGTTCGGTGAGCCAATCGCTCTGCGGATCGTGGCCCATAAGGTGCGTCACGCAGGCGTCGGTGGCGATGATGTGGTCGCCCGCAATGAGCGCGTTGACGATGCGTCCAATGTCGGGTTCGCGTCCCCACTCGGAGCTGGCCTGGCCAACCAGCGCATCCACGATGTTGAGCGCCGGGTCCAAAATGCGCCCAATGTCGGCCAGCATGTAGGGCATCCGCACCAGGTGGTGATAGTAGTGGCGCGGGCGGCCCGGCATCATTCCCGGCATCAGCCCAAAGAGGTTTTTGAGGCAGGCCGTGACGCCCATGTAGGCGTGGTTCTTCATCTTTGCTACGGAGACCAGCGCGTCGGCCTCGACCACGTCCCGCATCATCCCGTATTGCGCGAACATCTGCCCACCGCCCGGTACACCGACGACGGTGTAAGGCGGCTGCGTGCCGTCGATGTACGGCACGTCGAACTCGCGCAGGAGCGCGTCCAGCGTCGTCGTATCGGAGACGGTTTTGGCGTTCTCCTGGTACATCACGTAGTAGCTGGCGTCCACGCAGATCAACTCGGCGGAGGTCTCCTCGCGCAGCAGGCGCAACACCGCGCGCGCCACGCTGTCGCTCACCAACTGGCGGCGCTGTCCCTCGAAATAGACCACGCGACTGAGTACCCAGTCCTGGTTAAACTTGATGGCGATGCGCTTCGCCGCCCGCAGTTTGGCCCATGACTGCTCCAGAGGTAACGTGGCCCGCCGCAGCGCTTCGTAAACGGCGTCATCATCGGCCTTGTAGTCACAATAAACGGCCCGAACTTTGTAATCAGTGTTTGTATTCACCATATTTTCACTCCTGAGCATAAATCGTTCAGCAGGCTGACCGCTGATGGCTATAAACAAAAAAAGGCGCCTTGTGTGATGCAAGGTAGCCTTCTTCTTGATGCCTACGAGGTTAGCTGCCGGACTCGGATCGAAGAAGCTAACCCTACGGCGACGTCTGCGTCGCCGATTCGCCCCAACCTGGTTCCCCCGTTGTCACATAGCGCGTATCACGCTACTATGCCTCATTCGGCGTTATGGTTTGGTTGTGTTAGAAACATCTGGATTAGGGCAAACCTTATCACAATTCGTAGTCCTGTCAATAGGCAAGCCGCACTTTGCTGTAATGGCGGACGATACGTCTGTTGACCTTCAGTGACGTCACACGGCCCGCTATTACGGCGGGCCGTGTGGATATAGGTTGTTAGGCTTCTAGCTGGGACGTGCAGTGCGGGCAGCGTGTGGCCTTGATAGGAATGTCGGTGAAGCAGTAGGGGCAAGACTTGGTTTTCGGCTCGGCGGGCGCTTTGGGTTCCTCCCGCTTCATTCGATTGACCTGATGGATGAGCAGGAAGATTACGAGCGCAACGATGAGAAAATCCAACACATTGTTGAGGAACAGGCCGTAGTTGATTGTCGCGGCCCCGGCTTCCTGTGCTGCCGCCAGGCTCGCGTACTGCTGTCCCGACAGGTTGATGAACAGGTTTGAAAAATCGACCTTGCCGAGGAGTAGACCAATTGGCGGCATCAAAATATCATTGACGAAAGATGTCACAATCTTGCCAAATGCACCGCCAATGATAACGGCGATGGCCAGGTCGAGGACATTGCCGCGCATCACGAATTTCTTGAACTCTTGCCACATGGTATAGCCTCCTTTGCTTGGTGCATGATGAAAAATGGGTTCTACAGCGATCTCTATGGAGCTTTGAGAGTGTGGCGACAGGCTGGCTCCCCAAACTATTATAGACGGGTTTTCATATTTGCAATTTTCAGGGGTCAGTATATGCTTTGAACTATTGACTTGAGTATTGATTTCGACTGAGTCGGTCGTATTTTGCTAAACGCTCATAATGGGGGATCAACGTGAAAGATAAGGAATTGCCTGCCGGTTTTGTAGTGGATGCCGCACTCGCCGCGGTGATAGAAGCGCGTGCCAGGGAAGGAAAGCTGGCCTGCGCGCAGGCTTTTGCCATTGCAGAAGCAGCCCAGGTCGTGCCGCTCGTCGTTGGCCAGACCGCCGACGCATTGCAGATCGGTTTGGATCGCTGCCAACTGGGGCTGTATGGTTATCCGGGCCACACCAAAGCGTGGGAAGCGGCCCAGATTGCGGAGCGGCCCGTGCCTGAGGGCCTCGAAGCCGCCATCCGCTCTGCATTGGATGCCGAGGGCAAGCTATCTTGTGCTCGCGCGTGGCAGGTCGCTGCCGAGTTCTCCGTCCCCAAAATGCTGGTCGCTTACGTTGCCGATCAGATGGGGGTGCGCATTGTGCAATGCCAGTTAGGAGCATTCTGAATTCACCATTCGCCATTTGCCATTTTAGAAGGAGGCCTGTATGTTAGTCAAAGACTGTATGACCACCAACCCTGTAACGATCAATCCCGATATGCCGGTGGCCGAGGCGTTGAGTTTTATGCGCCAGCACAACGTGCGCCGGTTGCCGATTCTTAACAAGAAGCGCAAACTCGTCGGCATTATCTCCGAGAAAGACCTGCTCTATGCTTCGCCGTCGCCCGCGACCAGCCTCAGCGTTTACGAAGTGGGCTATCTGCTCTCTAAGCTCAAGGTCGAAGAGATTATGGCGAAGGATATTACCACCATCACGCCCGATGC
>OMKS01001383.1_pt1 | contig 21593 bp, 21 predicted proteins | sample 1674721 | NCBI WGS metagenome assembly OMKS01 (sample SAMN06264996, study PRJEB25208) | sediment metagenome | isolation source: hot spring sediment | place: USA: California | collected 2014-09-02
CCGCGGCCGACCTTGATCGACATGGCGTTGTCACCGAGCGCGGCGAACATGTCCTCATCGGTGTAATCATCGCCCGCGGCCAGCACGAAGTCCCAGGGCTCCTCGTGCAGCCACGCCTCGGTGGCCGAGCCCTTGTGGGCGGCGATGCTCTTGACCTCCAGGATCTTGCTGCCTTCAAAGACCCCCAGGTTGAGGTTCTCGGTCAGGGGCAGAATGGCCGCCCGCAGCTCCTGGATGCGCAGATGGGCCAGGTCCGGCTCGGAGCGCCGGCAGTGCCAGACCAGGGAGAAGTCCTTTTCCTCGATGAACGCGCCGGGTGTGCGGTCGACGTACCGTTCGAGGATGGGGCGCAGCGTACCCTTCCAATCGTGTCCGTGGTTCTCAATGCACTGCCAATCGCCGTCGCGGCGGCGGGTCCAGTTGCCGTGTTCGGCCACGAGGTGAATGGGCAGTTCGCCCAACCACGATTGCAGCGTTTCACGATCGCGCCCGCTGATGACGACGACCGTATTCCGCCGATCCGAGGCCAGGGCCCGGAGCATCTCCTGCAGACCCGCGTCGGGCCGGGCCTGCTCGGGCCGCGGGAAGAAATGCACCAACGTGCCGTCGTAGTCCAGCAGGATCAGCCGCCGCGTCGCGCCGCGGTAGGCCTCGACGACTTGGTCGCGCAGCTCCGGGGTGATCCGCCGCAGCGCCAGTTGCGCCTGGCGGGCCTTGACCTCGGCCAGGCTCTCCACGAAGTCGGCCGCCCAACGGCGCACGGTATAACGCCGCAGGCGCTGCTGCATCTGCTCGTTGCGGTGCCGGCGCTCGGCGGCGGGCATCTCCAGGGCCCGATGCAGCGCCTCGACCACCTGGTGTTTGTCGTGAGGGTTGACGATGATGGCCTCGGACAGCTCGCTGGCGGCCCCGGCCATCTCGCTGAGGATCAACACACCGTGCCCGCCCGTTTCCTCCTGGCTGGCCACGTATTCCTTGGCCACCAGGTTCATCCCGTCGCGCAGGGGGGTGATGAGCGCCACGTCGGCGATGCGGTACAGGGCGACGAGCTCCTCAAACGGCAACGACCGGTAGAGGTAGTGAATCGGCGTCCAGCGCAGCGTGCCATAGGCGCCGTTGATCCGTCCGACAAGGTGCTCGATCCGGGTGCGCAACTCCTGATACCGCGGGACGTTGGTCCGCGAGGGCACCGCGACCAGCACCAGCGAGACCGTGCCGCGATACTCGGGCCGGCAGCTCAACAGCCAGTCGAACGCCTCCAGCCGATGCAGAATGCCTTTGGTGTAGTCCAGGCGGTCGATCGAGACGATGGTTCGGCCGGTGCCGAACCTGCGGCGCAGGGTCTGGATGTTCTCCTGGATCTGTGGGCGGGCCGCGGCGCGGGCGAAGGCGTCGTAGTCGATGCCCATCGGGAACGCATCGACGCGGACGGGCCGGTTGGCGACGCTGAGCGTGCCGAGCACGTGCTCATGGCCGGTGATGCGATGGGCGCTGCTCAAAAAGTGGCGGACGTAATCGTACTCGTGGAACCCCACCAGGTCGGCGCCCAGCATGCCGTCCAGCAGATCCCGCCGCCACGGCAGCAGCCGCAACAGCTCATACGACGGGAACGGAATATGCAGGAAAAACCCCACCGCCGCGTCGGGCAGGTGTTCCCGAAGCAGTCGGGGCAGCAGCATCAACTGGTAATCGTGCACCCAGATGGTGTCATCCGGCTGCGCCATCTCGCAGACCACGCGGGCGAACCGCTCGTTGACCTCCTGGTACGCCCGCCACAAGTGCGGCTCGTAGATGCAGTACAGCGGAAAGTAGTGGAATAACGGCCAGATAGTCTTGTTACTGAATCCGTCATAATAGTCTTCCACCTGCGTCCGGCTGAGCCAGACGGGCCGGCAATGCTCTTCGGCCAGACGCTGCTCGATCTGCCGTTGCTGGTCGGCGTCGACGTGATCCGACGGCAGCCCCGGCCAGCCGATCCAGAGTTGATCGCTGCTGTCCAGCGAGGCCATCCCCGTAGCCAGCCCGCCCACACTGCGGGAGAAACTCAGCGAGCCGTCCGGTGTGGCGGATACGCTGACGGGCAATCGGTTGGAGACAATCAGCACTCGGCCCACAAGGCACTCGTCTTATTCAAGTTCGATTTCCGTGGCCCGGCCGCCCGGCGAGGAAAACGTGCCCCGGTGGGCAGTTACCCTGCCCACGTATGCGGGAGGCAAGACAACCCTCTTGGCCGGGCCTCTGCGCAAGCGTCCCTTACTCAACGCCGGGTCCCTTCAACAGGCTACGGGTCACACCCTAACGGCCGTGGCGAGGGCTGTCAAGGAATTCGACGTGCGTTGCCACGGGCCATCCACAGGCAGGAGATCGAGCGATGTGTCACGTGGTCAATTGCTGGATCTGATGCAAGAGGAACCAGATCGTCAGGACGAGCAGCGCGCACAGCCCCACGGTGAGCAGGAGGACCCCTACTGTGACAAGCCCTTTAATCGATCGTGAACAACGTGGATGGAACCAGACCCAGGGCAGTGCCAGGGGACCCAGGCAGACCAGCATCCCCGCCACGAACCAGATCGGGCGGTCCCATTGACCCGCCGAGCCGCCTGCCCCGGTCGGCTGCCCGCAATTGTCGCACAGAACCGCCGCGGTCGCCAACGGTACACCACACCGAGGACAACGGGTCGGGGCCTGGCTGCCTGCGACGGCCACGGGTTCGTTGTGTTTTGTCGGGGCGTCGATCATCGTCAATTCAAGGGCGGACCGGACTTCTTCGGCTTCTGCTTGCCGGTAGACACTCGATTCTTGGCGTCCAGCTCCAGCAGTTCGGCCTGCGTGGCCAAGTGCTTTTTGTACGCAATCACGATGCCCATGACCGTCAGGTTGTCCACCCAGGAATCGACGAAATCGCAGTGTCCCTTGAGCAGCCTGCTGGCCCCGCCGGTGACGACCGTCTGCGGCCAGCGCCCCAACTGTTCGGCGTACAGCTCGGTGATCGTTCGCAGCAGGCCCACAGCGGAATAGAAGAGCCCCGCGTTCATCGCCTTGACCGTGTCGACCCCCACGGGATCGGTGGGCGTGGTGACCTCGATCAGCGGCAGCTTGCTGGTGCCGTGATGGAGCGCCCCCGCACCCATCGCGAAGCCCGGCGCAATGACGCCGCCCAGGAAGACGCCGTTTTCATCGACCAGATCAATTGTCACCGCCGTGCCGAAGTCGGCCACCACACAGGCATCCTCGATGACGGCGAAGGCCGCGGCGGCGTTGATCACGCGGTCGGTACCGACAGCCGCGGGCTCGTCCACACCCATCTCGATGGGCAGCGGCACGTCCCGCCCGATCAGCCGGATGGACTCACCCAGCCGTCCGCGGCACAGGTCCTCGACCATCCGCCCCCACGCCTCATGCACCGAACTGACCACGATCAGGCCGTCTCGCTTGTGCTCCGTGCTGCCGGCGACCAGGGGGATCTGCTCCCAAGCCCGGGCCAGCAAATCACCCAGATGCTCAGGGGCATCCTCGGCCGCGCCGGGAATGGATTCGATCCAGGCCTTGGTATCGTCCAGAAACAGACCCACGGTGATCATCGTGTTACCTATGTCAATCGCGATCAGGTTCATGCCCCGGTCCTTTCAAGTGCTTCCACAGAGTCTCGTTGAGGGTCTTGAGCCCCTGACCCGTCACGGCCGAGATCGCCAACACCGGCCGGTCGAGTCGGTCCTCCAATCGACGGCGGAGCGTCTTCACGGCGCCGTTGTCGCCGAGTACGTCGATTTTGGTCAGCGCGACGATCTGGGGCTTGTCGGTCAGCGCCTGTGAGTGCAGCCGCAGTTCCGCGTTGATCCTCTCAAAATTGGCGGCCGGGTCCGAGCCGTCCAACGGAGCCGCGTCCAGCAGATGCACCAGCAGGCGAGTCCGTTCGAGATGCCGCAGGAAGGCATGCCCGAGCCCCGCGCCGTGGTGCGCCCCTTCGATGAGGCCGGGGATGTCGGCCATGACAAATCGCCGGTCGCCGCTGAGCTCCACGATGCCCAGCACCGGATGCAGCGTGGTGAAAGGGTAGTCGGCGACCTTGGGCCGGGCCGCCGAGCAGCGGCTGATGAGCGTGCTCTTGCCCGCGTTGGGCAGGCCCACCAGGCCGACGTCGGCGATCAGCTTCAGCTCCAGGCGCACGTTGCGTTCCTGGCCGGGCTTGCCCGGCTGAGCGAAGCGCGGCGCCTGTCGCTGGGGCGTGGCGAACGCCTTGTTGCCCTTGCCGCCATGGCCACCCCGACAGATCCGCACCCGCACGCCCGGCTCATCCAAGTCCTTGAGCAGCAAATCGAGGTCCGCATCATAGATGAGCGTGCCCACCGGCACCCGGATGACCAGGTCCTCGCCGTCGGCGCCGTGGCGGTTGCCACCCTCACCGCATTGGCCGTTTCCCGCCCGCCAATGGTGCTTGCCCATGAACTCAGTGAGCGTGTCGATGGCCGGGTCGGCCTCGAAGTACACGTCGCCGCCGCGGCCGCCGTCACCCCCGTCGGGCCCACCCTTGGGGATGAACCGCTCCCGCCGGAAGCTGATGCAGCCGTGACCGCCGTCGCCGGCCTTGACCCAGATTTTCGCCTCGTCGACAAACATTACGCCCACGCCCTCAACAGGAGACCGCTTCATCATGCAAAGTGAGGCCCCCGCCAAACCCCATAGTGTACCACGTCGTCGCCGCCGCCGACAACGGGCTTGTGAACAGAAATGACGCCGCCCGCCTGATCGGTCCACGGGGGGCGTTTCTGGCGGCGGCGAGCGTCACCGCATCCACCTCCTGAACCTCCAGGTTCACAACCGGCTCTTGAATAGGCCTCTTGTGGCGCGGGCCCGGTTCGCATAGGCTGGACCGTGATCGTTGCAGATCTGAGTTCACCGATACCGTCGGAGGAGCCTATGGAACCGCGTTGGGCCGTCTGGGCCAAGGAATTGGCCGCCGTCGCACAGAATGGATTGACCTACACCGAAAGTGCCTATGAGCGGGAACGGTACGAGAAGGTGCGTCGCATCGCCGCCGAGATCTTGGCCGCGGGCGGCGGTGGTTCGCCCGAAACGGTCGCCGCGCTCTGGCAGCGCGAGCGCAACTACGCGACGCCCAAGGTGGACGTTCGCGGCGTGATCTTTCGCGACGACAAGATCCTGCTTGTGCGCGAGGCGCTGGACGGCGGCTGGACGCTGCCCGGCGGCTGGGCCGATCCATGCCAGTCGCCGCGCGAGGCCGTCGAGCGGGAGATACTCGAGGAGTCGGGCTTTGAGGCGCGGGCCGAGCGGCTGCTGGCCGTGTATGACCGCGCCCGCCAGGGGCACACGCCCATCATGCCGTTCCACATTTACAAGCTGTTCATCCTGTGCCGGATTACGGGCGGCGCGCCGGCGATCAGCCACGAAACCCTGGCTGTCGACTTCTTCGCCGAGGACGCCATCCCGTCGTTGTCGCTGAGTCGCACCCTGCCGCGCCAGATTCACCGGATGTTCGAGTTCTACCGCGACCCGACCCTGCCACCGGATTTCGATTGAAGCAGGGTGTTCATCGCGCGGTTCAGAATCGTTGCCTCACCTGCGGGCAAATGCCTGGAAACCGCTGTCCACAACGGGGCGAGGTTTTGTCGAATGACCTTCTCGACGGCGGAGACTTGTGGCAGATAGTCGCTGAATAAGATGGCCTTGCTGTCAGGCCGGTCATTGGCATACCGCGCGATGAGCGAAAGAGACTTCAGTTTTCGGTAATGCCTCCAGATCTTCTCGTAGGTACGGTTGTGCTTCAGGATACTCTCCCGTCGGTCGTGACTCTGTCCGTGCTTCTTCTCTTTGTGCCAAAGGACCGCTTCTACGGCATGCAAGGCGGCATAGAAGGCCACCGTGACCATCCAGTCGGAGAATTCCGGGCGAAGGGCCAAATACGCGAGGACGTCAAGGTTGTGGCAGGCGAGGGCGACGTGCTCCTCGGTCTTAGGCATTGAAGCGGTACTCCAAGATCATTTGCTCGGGATTGCAGAACGACAGGTAGCATTCTGGCCCGCACTTCGGCAGCGACTGAACGTCCAGAGGCAGATCAGCGAAATGCCCCGCAGCCTCCAGGGCCAGGTCCGTCAGAGCGTCTTCAAAGGCATCATCGTACTGCGTGGAATGGGTCACTGTAACCAGCAGTAGGCCCGCGTCGCGCACCGTGAGCAGCGCCTTTGCAACCTTGTCCCGTCGTTCGGAGATCCACTGGCCCAGGAACCGCAGCAGTTGGGGAAACTGTCTTTGGACGCGAAGTCGGCCCTCTTTGTCATAGGCTCGACAGGCATCTATGACTTCGTTAACCGTCATATTGAACCGGTCTTCGTCCTCCGGTTCGAAGGTCACCATCCGGTCCCTTTCCCGGTAAAGGATAAAAACCGGCTCAATTCTCTGGGGTCTTGTTGTCGGGGCCATGTGTACCTCCATCTGCCGTCCAGAACCACCGGCACGGTTACTCAGCGGTACGACTCAGTCCCGTCCGTGGTTCTGTCTTACCAGGGCCTCCATGTGCCCAACAAAATGTATTCTAGAGGTTTGGTTCGACCGAATCAAGCGGAGGGCTTGAAAAACTGCCTACCATGAACACCTCTCAAGGCCTCGACGGTTCATGGATCGCCCCTTAAGTCTCTTTTCTCTGGGGGGTTATGAGCTTTACGTGCCATCCACTGGTGGATCGCGTCGGCCAACGCTTCGGGCTCATCGGTGCCGATTCGCACCCGCTTGCCCGATCGTATCTCCAGCTCCACCGCGTCGTAACCGGCGATGTTGTACACCCAGGCGCCCGCCATCCAGTGAATGCCCCAGCCATGCAGCCACGTGTTGCGCACCGGTCGGCACGCCGCAACCTGGCCCAGGTCAAAGCGCTTGTGAAACACGCCGGGGCCGAAGCGCACATGCAGCGTTTGACCCTCGATGCGGACCGTGAGGCTGTGCATCATCATCGTCCCCCAAATCATCGCTGCCTCGGTCAGCAGCGCCACGACCAGCAGCCCGGCCAAGGGGTGCGACGCCGGCCGCTCACTGCCAAGCACCTGCAACAGCACGGGTCCGGCAAAGACGCCGGCCACCAGCATCGTCGAAAAAACCATGGCGTAAAAGGCCCAACCGCCTTTCTGCCGGTGTTCGTAGGTTACGCTCATCTCGTTCATGGTCACAGCCTCCGCGTGTTCCTTCGGTTGGGTCGTCGTGGGCGCATGAAAAAGGCCGATCTTTCAGGATCGGCCCGTTATCGTTACGTTCGTTCCCGCCAGGTGCTCTAGCACAACGCGATGTAGCTGGCGATGGCCAGAATCAGAATCCGCTTCTTGCTCACCGTAAACGGAACCCAGAACTTGTAGTAGAACCGCTTCATGTTCTGTCTCCCACCTGTCACCCGGCTACCGAAGCCTGTTTTCTGCCCCTCTACGACAACCGTATTATAGCACAAACGGCCCTTGAGATCAATCATAATCGGCCTTCGGAGCGGGTGCAGGGTGCCGACGGGGGCGTCCGATAAAGGCCCAGGCGACAGCCTTGGAAAGGGGAAAACGCCGGCTTCGCGGCGTTCATGATCGACGGCCCGATAACCGACTGAGCTTATGGCGCACGACCCGATTGAGGCTGCGCAGCTCCACCGGCTTGGTGATGTAGTCGTCGGCGCCGATCTCGAAGGCCTGCTCGATCTCGCCCACCTGGGTCCGGGCCGTCAGCATGAACACGGGGATGCCCGCCATCTCGGGGTCATACTTGAGCTCGCTGAGCACCTCCAGCCCGTCCATGCCGGGCATGCTCCAGTCCAGCAGGATCACCTCGGGCCGGACCTCATGGGCCAGACGCAACCCCGCCGGTCCGTCCGCGGCGCAATAGACCTTCCAGCCGGTGAGGCGCAGATGGTATGAGACCAACTCCAGGAAGTCGGCCTCATCGTCGATCACCAGTATGGCAGTCCGTTTCCTCATGGTCCGTCCCTGTCGAACGTGGGGGCATTCTACCGGGTCCCGGCGATCAGGGCAACACGCATTGTGCCGGCGATCGCGTTGGGACCCCTGCGGTCCGCCCCGGAAAGGCCCAAAAAGTGTGCCCTAAGCCAAGGGCTGGCCGATACGTGGTAGTGGCCCGGTCCGCGTCGGGACACGGACGGCCACGTTATCGGAGCCGGAACATGACGACGCAGACAGCCAGACGCACCACGGTCAAGCGGTGCCCCTTCTGCGCGGAGCTGATCCAGGCCGCCGCGGTCAAGTGTCGGTTCTGCGGCGAGTTTCTCTGCGGTGACCGGGCGCCCGGCGCCGCGGTGGCGCCGCAGACGGCCGCCGCCTTGACGGGCGGGGACCCCGACCCGATGACAGCGACTGCGGCCGAGGGGCTGGAGGAGGAGGTACTGTACTGGGGTCGGCCATCGATCTGGGCGATGGGGCGGACGCTGTGGATCGGTGCAGGCGTGATCGTGCTCTCCGGGCTGGTGGCGTTCTACCCGGTCGGTAACGCGGTGGATCGGCTCATCCCGAACCTGTCGGAGGCCAGACTGCTCGCCATCGAGGCCCGGATCCAACAGGCGGCGGTGCTCATCGGCGGGGCGGCGTTGCTGTGGTTGTTGCTTCGCCTAGCCGTGCTCAAGAGCATTTCGTACGAGGTGACCCCCGACCGGATCGAGTGGGCCCGCGGGCTTCTGGCCCGCCGGATAGACAACCTGGACATGTTCCGCGTCGTGGACCTCAAATTGCACCGCTCGGTGTGGGAGTGCCTGCTGGGCATCGGCACGCTGACGCTCATAACGCGGGATGACTCCGATCCGCAGTTCGCCTTCGAGAAGGTTCGGCACTGCCGCTACCTCTACGACGTGCTCAAGAAGGCCAGCCTCGATGCCGACAAGCGCCGCAGCGTCATCCACATTGAGTGACCCGCCATGCCCCACCGGGGGCCGCAAAGAATACCATCCGCGGTCGCCGCACCCCTATGCTTTATGCCTGCACCTGCGCCACGACGCGTTTTTCGTTGCCTGGCGTGTTCCCGGCCACTATCGTAGGCGACTTGGAAGTGGCCCGGCCTGGACGCCGGCCCGGATGGCCGATGGCATGACAACTGGAATCGATGTATGGCTCGCAACGAAACACCTGCTGAAAAGCTGGACTTCATTCGACAGATCGTGGCCGAAGACCGCCGCACGGGCAAGTGGGACGGCCGTGTGATCACCCGCTTTCCGCCCGAGCCCAACGGCTACCTGCACATCGGGCACGCCAAGAGCATCTGTCTGAACTTCGGCATCGCCGCCGAATTCGGCGGTCGGTGCCACCTGCGCTTCGACGACACGAACCCCACCAAGGAAGAGGCCGAATACGTCGAATCCATCCAGCAGGACGTCCGCTGGCTGGGTTGGGACTGGGGCGAGCATCTGTACTTCGGCAGCGATTACTTCCAACAGATGTACGACTGGGCCGTGCAGCTCATCCAGGCCGGCAAGGCCTACGTGTGCGACCTGACGGCCGAACAGACCCGCGATTACCGAGGCACGCTCACCGAGCCCGGCCGCGAAAGCCCCTGGCGCCACCGGAGCATCGAGGAGAACCTCGACCTGTTCGAGCGCATGAAGAACGGCGAGTTCCCCGACGGCAGTCGCACGCTTCGCGCCAAGATCGACATGGCCCACCCCAACCTGAACCTGCGCGACCCGGTGATGTACCGCATCCTGCACGCCGCGCACCACCGCACGGGCGACGCCTGGTGCATCTACCCGATGTACGACTGGGCCCACGGCCTGGAGGACAGCATTGAGGGGATCACCCATTCGATCTGCACGCTGGAGTTCGAGAACCATCGGCCCCTGTACGATTGGTTCTTGGATGCCTTGGGTGTCCACCATCCCCAGCAGATCGAATTCGCGCGGCTGAACCTCACCTATACGGTGATGAGCAAGCGCAAGCTCCTGCGGCTTGTGCAGGAGGGCCACGTCCGCGGTTGGGACGATCCGCGGATGCCCACGATCAGCGGCATGCGCCGCCGGGGGTATTCGCCCGAGGCCATCCGCGAGTTCTGCCGGGTCATCGGCGTCAATAAGTTCAACAGCACCGTGGACGTGCAACTGCTGGAGCATTGTCTGCGACAGGACCTGAACAAGACCTCGCCGCGGGTGATGGCCGTGCTGCGTCCCTTGAAGGTGGTGATCGAGAATTACCCCGATGGGCAGGTCGAGGAGCTGGAGGCGGTCAATAATCCGGAGGACCCGTCGGCCGGGACGCGGAAGGTCCCGTTCTCCCGCGAGCTGTATATCGAGCAGGACGACTTCATGGAAGAGCCGCCCAAAAAGTTCTACCGTCTGGCGCCGGGCCGGGAGGTCCGTCTGCGGTACGCCTACTTCGTCACCTGCACGGACGTGGTCAAGGACGCCGACGGTCGCATCGTGGAACTGCGCTGCACCTACGACCCGGCCACACGCGGCGGCGACGCCCCCGACGGCCGCAAGGTCAAGGCGACCCTGCACTGGGTCAGCGCCGAACACGCCGTCGACGCGGAGGTACGGCTCTACGAACACTTGTTCACGAAGGAGAACCCGGAGGAGGTCGAGGAGGGGCGGGATTTCACCGCGAACCTGAATCCCGATTCGCTTCAGGTGCTCACCGGGTGCAAGGCCGAGCCCTCGCTGGCCCGGGCCAAGCCGCTGGAGCGGCTCCAGTTCGAGCGTTTGGGGTACTTCTGTGTTGATCCGGACACGGCGCCGGGCCGCGTGGTGTTCAACCGTACGGTCACCCTGCGCGACACGTGGGCCAAGGTCCGACAGAAAGACGATCAGTAGCGATGACCGAAAGCGCCGCGAGGGTCCTGGTGCGCGGACCGACGGCCATGGCGGGCGGCTATTCCGTGAAGATCATCTTGATGGCCACCAGGAGCATGGCGACGCCGAAGACCTTTTTCAGCAGCTCCTCGTTGATCGAGGTGGCGAACTTGGCGCCGAACAGCCCGCCCAGGAAGAACCCCAGACAGATCACGGCGGCGATTCGGACGTCGACGTATCCTTCCTTGTAGTACGTCCACGCCGCCAGCAGGCCGATCGGCGGAACCATCAGGGCCAGCGTCGTGCCCTGCGCCGCGTGCTGAGACAAGCCGAAGAGATACACCAAACAGGGAACCAGGAGGATACCCCCGCCGATGCCCAGCAGACCGCTGAGCACCCCGGCGGCCAGACCGATGAGGAGAACGAGAAGCAAGTCCATGACGTTTGACCTTCTTGGAGACATTACATGCCGCCCGAGGCCGGGCCGAACAGGTCGGCAAACTTCTCTTCGATGGAATCGGCGGCGCACAGGGTCTGGCCGATCAGCACCGCGCCGAGACGGGCGGCGATCAGCTTCTCCACGTCGGCCCGGGTGCGCACGCCGCTTTCGGCGACGACGTGCCGCCGGTCGGGGGCCAGCTCGGCCAGCCGCAGCGTGGTGTTCAGGTCCACCTGCATCGTCGTCAGGTCGCGGTTGTTGATGCCCAGCACGCTGTAATGCCTTTTCGGAAAGTCCAGCAGGCTGCGTACCGCCAAGAGCGTGTCGATGCTGTGCACCTCCAACAACACCGTGAGCGTCAACTGGCCGGCCAGGATCATGAGGTCCATGAGCTGGCCCGCCGGCAGGGCCTCGGCGATCAGCAGAATCGCGTCGGCCCCGGCGGCCCGGGCCTCGTAGACCTGGTATGGGTCGATGATGAAGTCCTTCCGCAGGATGGGCAGCCCGACGGCCGACTTGACCTGCGTCAGGTCCTCCAACCGGCCGCCGAAGTGCTTCTCGTCGGTCAGCACGCTGATCGCCTGGGCCCCGCAGTCCTCGTAGGTCCGCGCGATGCGCACCGGGTCAAAATCCTCACGGATGACGCCGGCCGACGGCGAGGCCTTCTTCACCTCGGCGATCACGTTCAGCCCGCGCCGATGGGGGCGCGTGACCGCCCGATGAAAGTTGCGACAGCGGCCCAAGCCCTCACACTGGGCGACCACCACCTCCATCGGCGTCTCGGCCTTGCGGCGCGCGACCTCAAGCCGCTTGTGGGCCAGGATCTCATCCAGCACGTTCCCCACGGCGGTTCCTATTCGAACACCTGCACAAACACCATCCGAAGCTGGGCGAGCGTGGTCTGCAACATCTGAGCTTCTTCCTCGGTCAGGTTCCCCTGTGTCTTGTCCTCGATCGTTTGGAGCATGTCGATGTTGAACCGGGCCATGACGGGGTCGGGCGGCGGGGGTTGAGAGCCTTCTTCGTGGATCAGCCCCAGCGCGAACATGGCCTGGGTGGCGAACATGCTGATCAGGGCCGTGAGGTTCGCCGGCGGCAGTTCCCCCCGCTGATCCTGCTCGTCGGGGCCGGTCTGCTGCTCGGCTTCGAGAGCCTCCTTTTCGCGTTGGGCCTGGACCTTCCAGTCTTCATCCACAATGATCTTCTTTTCCGGTTCCTGTTCGACCATCGGTCTTCCTCAGCTAGTGTTTGTACCGTTTCAAGGCACGTTGCATATCCCGCACCTGCTGTTCCTTCTGCAGGCGGGCCCGCTTGTCGTATTGGCGTTTGCCCCGCGCCAGGGCCAGCTCCACCTTGGCCAGACCGCGCGCGGTGAAGTAGATTCGCAGCGGCACCAGGGTAAACCCCCGCTGGGTCAACTTGGATTCGATTTTGCGTATCTGGCTGCGCCGCAGCAGGCACTTGCGACGGCGCTCGGACTCATGGTTCTGGGCGGCCAGGGCGTAAGGGGCGATCTTGGCACCGATCAGCCAGACCTCGCCGTCGATCACGCGCGCATAGGCCCCGTCGAGGTCGCCGCCGCGATGACGTAGGCTCTTGACCTCGGTACCCAACAGCGCCAGCCCGGCCTCGACCTTCTCGACCAGTTCGTAGTCGTGCCAGGCCTTCTGGTTGCGGACCTGGGGCGGCGCGTTCGCAGTTCGGGGTGATTTCCCGGTCATGACCCCATCTTATACGGGCCCATGCTTTTTGCAAGCATGCCGATGGGCAACGGAATTCGCCGATGCCGGCCAAGAAGCGACGAGGGCCGGCAGAACCCCCTGAGACGGAGGCCGTGTGGGCATCGGCGCAACGAGAACATGTCGGGAAGGCACAAAGAGTCCATGTGGGTCCCCAATAATCCAAGGACGCTCTCATCTATAAGTGTTCAGAATTGTAAAATAAGTTATGTCTTTTCCCGGATCGAGCCAGTACGTTTCTTTTTGTCAGAGTGGCGGTTCGTAACGTATTTATTTACAGGTCTTTATGGTAGCGAGAGGCGCGGCCGACCGTGGCGGTAAAAGGGTTGTTATCGGAACAGTGTTGACTTCTCGTTTTGGATGTGCTAGGGTATCTGCGTATGGCGACAACCAAAAAGCGAGCGAAGACCACCACGAGACGGGACAACAAGAAGCCCTCGGCAGTCGCAAAAATCAAGCAGAATCGAGCCTTCCGTACGTATGACCAGGCCATGAAGTATCTGTTTGAGCGCACCGACTACGAGCGTCAGCAGCGCGTGCGCTATAACAGCGACACGTTTGACCTGGGACGGATGGAACGGCTTCTGGACGGTCTGGGCAACCCCCACAAGCATTTGACCGTCGCACACATCGCCGGTACCAAGGGCAAGGGCTCGACGGCGACGATGCTGGCGCGGATGCTCGAGGAGAACGGGTACTGTGTGGGTTTGTACACCTCGCCGCACGTGGTCAGCCTGCACGAACGGATCGTCGTCAACAGCCGGATGATCACCAAGAAAGACATGCTGGGCCTGATCAACCGCGTGCACGCCACCGTGGAGAAGATGATCAAGGATTCGGATGCGCCGACGTTTTTCGAGATCATGACGGCCATGGCGTTTCTGTACTTCATGGACCGGCAGGTCGATCTGGCGATCGTCGAAACGGGTCTGGGCGGGCGTCTGGACAGCACCAACGTGGTCAATCCCGCGGTGGTGGGCATCACCAGCATCAGCCTGGACCACCAGAACCTGCTCGGCAACGACCTGGCCAGTATCGCCAAGGAGAAGTCCGGCGTGATGAAGGCCGGTGTGCCGGTGGTCACGGTGCAGCAGGAGGCCCCTGTCATGCGGGTGCTGCGACGCCATGCCTCGCAGGTGAACGCTCCATTCAGCGTGACCGGTCGAGATATCGACTTTTCCTACCGGTTCGAGTCGTCCAGGGAGGAAGGGCCCCATACCCGGATTTGCGTAACGACCCCGCAAAGTCGCTTCGAGCACCTGCGGGTGCCGCTACCCGGCGAGCATCAGGCCATCAATTGCGGGCTGGCCCTGGCCATGCTCGACAAGCTCAAGGCCCTGGGATACGCGATCGACGACCATAAGGCGATCAGCGGACTCCACAAGGTTAAGCTTCTGGGCCGCATGGAGGTGCTCAGCCGCGATCCGCACATCATCGTCGACACGGCCCATAACGCCGCCAGCATCCGGGCCCTGATGCAGGCCATCGGCCAGCATATCCCCTACGATTCGATGATTGTGATCTTCGGGTGCAACAACGACAAGGACGTCCGTGGGATGCTCCAGCAGTTGCAGTATGGGGCCGATAAAGTGATCTTCACCCGCAGTAATTCCCCCAAGGCGGTATTTCCTCACGATTTGGCCGAGATGTACACCGAAATCTGCGGGAAAATGTGTCAGACGGCGATGACCCTGCGCGAGGCGATTCGGGTCGCTCGCCAGGCCCTGAGTCGTGAGGACCTGATTTGCATCACCGGCAGCTTCTATCTGGTCGGCCAAGCCAAACAGGAGGTTCAGCAGACCTAGCCTGCGGTTACCTCCTGCGGCCCGCCTGACGTATCGTGCCCCGCGGAATCGGCGGCAGGATCGCAGGCATTGCCGAATTTTTTTTTTAGGGTTGACAGGGAAATCGGCCGAGTTAAGATACGGGCGTCCGTGGAAACGGTCTACAGGCGCGCCGGATGTTTGTTATTTTGGATAGTTTTTTGGCGAAAACAACAAGGTCGGGCAAGTGAGTGGAAATAAGGTAGACGTGTAAGGAGACTGCAGATGAGGAATCAGGTTCTAACTCTTTGTGTGGTGGCCCTCTTGGCCGGGCCGGTCCTGGCACAAGGGAGCGACCTGGGCGTCACGGTCGATGCCACGTGGGTCAGCAAGTACATTTGGCGAGGTTTCGACATGCTGGATGACAAGGCGGCCCTGCAGCCTAGCATTGATCTGGATTTCTGGGGAACCGGGCTGTACTTCAATGCCTGGGGGTCCTGGGCCGGCAGTGGCGGGAGCACCAGCTTCAGCACCGTCAACCGGGAGGAGTGGCGGTTCACACTGGGCTACAAGGGCTCGACAATGGAAGGCGATCCGGGGCAGGTCAACTATGCGCTCAATTGGGTTTCGTACACCTTCCCCGATGAGCCGACTAAGGCGCGCGATCGGCAGGAGTTCAATCTGGACCTGTCCTGGCCTCGGTTGCTGGGTGCCGGCATGACGCCTCACTATCAGTTGATCTACACAACGCCGACCAGGGGAGTTCCAATCGCCAGGGTTGTCCGGGCGAAAGGTGAGCCTGATGCTCTGATGCGCGAGGCAGGTTTCCTGCATGTGTTCGGGCTCACATATGACGCGCCGCTGAGTGGTCCCGTCCAGAAGCTGTCGTTCAGTGCGGACGTCGTGTACAACGACGGCGCGTATGGCAAGGATGTCGACCATGACTGGTCGCATGTCGTATGGGGTGTCGCAGCACCGATGCGCTGCCCCTGGACGGGTGGGTTGTTCACCCCGGCGCTGTACTATCAGACCTCGATGGACGACTCGGTCAATAAGAACGATGAGTTCTGGACAGGGCTGTCGTACACGTACAAGTTCTAACGATCGAGTGATCGGTACCAAGCCAAGGCCGGTGTTCTGCACCGGCCTTTTTTTGCGCGCCGGTCGGTTGCCGCCGGCCGTCGGTTACCGTCGCAGCGTGGCCGCCACTGTCTCCAGGAGGGCGCCGGCCCGTCCGGCGCCGCAGTTGAATCTTGCCTTCGTTCTGGACAAGGAGAAGACCCATGACCAAATCACGCTACGTCGGATTCCTGGTGTGTTTGCTGATCGCGGCGGCGGTGATCGCCCAGCCGGGCGCACGTCAATCGCAGTTCCCGTCCCGAGGAGCACCAGGGGGCATGTTCGGCCGGATGGATGAATGGGTCGACCAGCTCAACGTGGCCTATGAAGCCAACGATCACCAGACGATGGGCAAGCTGTTGGAGGAGTACAGGCAGATGCGGGCCACCCGCCCTCAGATGCCGCAGGGACCCGGTATGGGTCGGATGCAGCCATTGGGTGGTGGAGGGGGGTCGCAGGGGGCGCCCGCGGGTACGCCCCAGGCCAAGGACGAGGCGGAAAAGACCATCCTGGCCGTTCTTGATGACATGTACCGCAACCAGGGCCGCGGCATGATGAACGTTTCGCCGGACGACGGGCGCGTGTTGCGCATTCTCGCCGAAAGCCTCAACGCCAAGACCGTCGTCGAGATCGGCACGAGCAACGGGTATTCGGGCATCTGGTTTTGCCTGGCCCTGCGCAAGACCGGCGGCAGGCTCATCACGCACGACATCGACCGTCGGCGCTTTGATCTGGCCACGGCGAACTTCAAGCGGGCCGGCGTGAGCGAACAAGTGGAGCAGGTCTTCGGCGACGCCCACGAGACGGTGCAGAAGATCGGCGGCCCCATCGACATCCTGTTTCTTGACGCGGACAAGGAAGGGTACCTGGATTACCTGAACAAGCTGCTGCCCAAGGTCCGTCCCGGTGGGCTCATTCTGGCCCACAATACAACCAACGCCGGACCGCAGATGCAGGACTACCTCAAGGCGGTTACCACCGATCCCGACTTGGAGACCGTGTTCATCCATAACGACGCGCAGGGTATCGGCGTGACGCTCAAAAAGCGGTAGAATGACCATGCGGCGGGCAGGGACGCTCAAACGCGTGGGGGTGATCGGCGGGTCACCCCCTCTCTTGTGCAGATCAGTCGCCGACTAACCAGGGCTGGAACGGGCTCATGCGAACGCAACCGCAACGGCAGTTGTCGCTGTTTGATTCGACGTGCATCATCGTGGGCATCATCATCGGTGCGGGTATTTATGCGATGGCGCCGCAGGTCGCACGGGGCGGCGCGGGGATCGGCGACTGGATCAATGAGAATCTGCCGTCGTTGGGCTTGGAGATGAGCCGTTGGCTGGGCGTTCTGAGCCTGTGGCTGATCGGCGGGCTGCTCAGTCTTTGCGGGGCGCTGGGCTACGCGGAGCTGGCGACCGCCTGGCCGATGGAGGGCGGCGACTACGTGTACCTGTCCAAGGCGTACGGCAGGTGGGCGGGGTTTCTGTTCGCGTGGATTCAACTGGCGATCGTGCGACCCGGCGACATTGTTGTGATGGCCTTTGCGTTCGCCATCTACGCCCGGGCGGTGTTCGATCCGTTGACCCGTGCCGGCATCCCTCATGCCCAACAGGTCTACGCCGGCGCCGCGGTCCTCGTGCTGACGCTCATCAACGCCATCGGCGTGCGGCAGGGCAAGTGGACGCAGAATCTGCTGACCAGCGTCAAGGTCGTGGGGCTGGTGCTCATCGTCGCCGTGGCGGTGTTTGCCCCGCAGGGGGCGCCCCGGCCGGACTCCTTCGGTTCGTTGCCGGTGAGTCTGGCCCTGGTCTTTGTCCTGTTCACCTACGGCGGATGGAACGAGATGGCCTACGTCGCCGCCGAGGTCAAGAATCCGCGAAAGAACATCACGCGGGCCCTGGTGCTGGGCACCACGGCGGTCATCGTGCTGTATCTCCTGGTCAACGGGGCGTTCCTGTATTCGCTGGGATATGAACCGATGGCCGGTTCCGAGGCCGTGGCGACGGACGTGGTGGCCAAGGTCTTCCCGCGGGTGGGGGCGGGGTTGATCAGCGGATTGGTGTGCATCTCGGCGCTGGGCGCGGTCAACGGCCTGATCTTCACCGGGGCGCGGATCACGTATGCGATGGGCACGGAGCATCGGCTGTTCCGTGGGCTGGGTCGGTGGCACGCCAAGACGGGCACCCCGCTGCCGGCCCTGCTGGTGCAAGGGGCGATCGCCCTGGGAATGATCGTCGTGCTCGGCGACCTCGTCGAGACCGTGCTGTACACGGCCCCCGCGGTCTATCTGTTTTACCTGGCCACGACGCTGTCGGTCGTGGTTCTGCGATTTCGCGAGCCGAATGCCGAGCGGCCCTATCGAATGACCCTGTTTCCGCTGCCGGTGGTCGTTTTTGCGGGCGTGTGCGGCTATCTCATCTACAGTTGCATCAGCTACGCCTTCCACGTTGCGCCCAAGTCACTGGTCGTCATGGCGGCAACGCTTTTGACGGGCGGAGTGCTCTATCTCGTCGGTCGGCTCCAGCGTCGCCGATAATCGTTCCTGAGGGGTCTTGACCGGCGGAACGCCTCGGCGCAGACTTCCGCACCGGCCATCCCGCGCGGGTGACTCGATCCCAGTCAAGATCGCTGGAAAAGGGTCCCCCGGTACGGTACAATCGCTTTCAACGGTCAAACTGGAATGTCAGTCTGTCCGCCGGAATGAAGCCGCGTAGAAGGGACGAGAGATCATGTCGAGGAAAGGATGGACCATGTCCAGGCACAGCGAAGCGATCAGCCGCAGGAGTTTCTTGAGCGCCACGGGAGCGACGGCGTTTTCGTTCACGGTCGTCGGCTCGCAGGCCGCGCGCACCTACGCCGCCAATGGCAAGATCAAGTTCGGCCTGATTGGTTGCGGCGGCCGCGGCGTGTGGATCGCCGACCTGTTCAATCAGCACGGCGGCTACGAGGTCTACGCCTGTGCCGATTACTTCCAGGACCGCATCGACGGCTGCGGCGAAAAGTTCGGTATTCCAAAGGAGCGCCGCTTCCCCTTCCTGAACGGTTACAAAGGCCTGCTCGAATGCGGCGTGGACGCCGTCGCCATTGAGAGCCCGCCATACTTCCATCCTCAACAGGCGGCCGACGCCGTAGCCGCGGGCAAGCACACCTATGTCGCCAAGCCCGTGGCCGTCGACGTGCCCGGCTGCAAGACGATTCACGAAAGCGGCCGCCGCGCCTCACAGAAGAAGCTGGCCTTCCTCGTCGACTTCCAGACCCGCGCCGATCCCTACTACATCGAAGCCCTCAAGCGGGTGCACGACGGGGCCCTGGGCGACTTGGCCTTCGGCGAGGCGACCTACCACGCCGGTATTCCCTGGGGCGGGCACATGGAGGCCCTGAAGAACAACCCGAACGACGCCGAGACGCGGCTGCGGGCCTGGGGCATGAGCCGGGTGCTGTCCGGCGATATCATCACCGAGCAGAACATCCACACGCTGGATGTGATGAACTGGATCATGCGGATTCCGCCGCTGTACGCCGTGGGCAGCGGGGCCCGAACGGTCCGGCCGATCGGCGACTGCTACGACCACTTCACCTGCCTGTACCAGTATGCCGACGACGTGGGCATTACGTTCAGCTCGCGGCAGTTCGAGGGTTTTGGCACGCAGCCGGAGGGCATCCGCAACCGCATGTTCGGTAACCACGGCGTGCTGGAGACCGAGTATGGCGGGCAGGTCCTCATCCGCGGCGACAACTTCTATCGCGGCGGGCGCAGCCCGGGCATCTACAAGGACGGCGCGGTGGCGAACATCGCGACGTTCCACAAGAACATCACCGAGGGCGACTTCGCCAACGAGACCGTCGAGCCCAGCGTGCAGAGCAACTTGGTGACCGTCCTGGGCCGGACCGCGGCCTACCAGAACCGCCGTGTCACGTGGAGTGAACTGCTGCGCGATACCAGCCGCCTGGAGCACGATCTGAGCGGGTTGAGAACGTGAGACGAGTTGGTAGGATCCAGCTGGGTTGGCAAGGTGAGCCTATCAGCATGATTGCTTAGCGGGCCCGCGCTATGGGAGGTCAACATGGGGTTGTTGCGATGGTTGTTGGCAATAGGCAAGAAAGGGCGGTACCACTATCCCCAAGAGACCATCATAACTGTAGGCAACATAGATCCTAAATATGACAGACTCTATAAGGCGGCAAGTCGAAGCGAACAAGGGAAATGGTACAAAGTGAATGTACAGCGACTTACTTGTTCCTGTCCGGATTGGCAGAAGCGCAGGTCTGCCTACCCGCCTGGTGATGTCCGACGAGTCTGTAAGCATGTGTACGACAAGCTCTATCAGACGGGAGTCGAAAAGCATTTTGACGATATTGTGAGACTCCTCATCCGTTACGGGCGGCGAGATAGGCATTTCTTCAGAGTCGACAATGCAAGGGGCACCTTTGTGTTTGGATTCACACCCGGGGTGCCTTGGGTAAGAGTATTCGCTAAGGTTAAAGGCGAATCTGTGGTCGGGTCGTATAACATGGACGAACATCGCTGGGCCTACGACGAAGTTCCACAGTATGAAAGACTTCTTGTTCAAGAAATTCGAGCAGTATTCGGAGGGTGGTGAACTTCTTAGGGGCAATCAAACTTAGGTGCGATGAAAAGACAGCCTGCTTTCACGTTGATCGAGCTGTTGGTGGTTATCGCCATCATCGGGATGCTGTTGGCGGTCATTGCCCCGTCGCTGGAGAAAGCCAGGCGACAGGCGAAGGCCGCGATTTGCCTGAGCAATCTCTCACAGGTCGGTCTGGCGGCCAAGCTGTATGCCGAGGACCATGACGACTACATCCCCCGCGGCGCGGCCGGCAACAACAGCCCGTTGTGGTTCGTGCAGTTCCTGCCCTACGTCGGCCACCGTGCCGCCGAGACAGACTACCGTCACGTCAAGATCTACCGCTGTCCCGCCTGGCCGATGAGCGGGGAAGGGCTCTACGGCATCCCCAACAGCCGCCAGACGGTCTGCTTCGTGATCAATGCCTGGACGTTTCGTGACCGCAACGACGCCACCGGTACGGAGATCCGCGAGCCGACCAAGCACGGCACGTTCCGCGTGCCCGTGGCCACGGCGTACCTGGCCGACAACGAGGCCGGGCCCTGGCGGGCGATCATCGAGGATGAGCATAGCCGCGAACTGCCCCGTTGCGACGTCTTCGCCTCCAGCCATCTGCCCACGTCCGAGAGCCAGGACATCACCTATGGCCGTCGCATCGCCCGCCGGCGACACCGGGATGGCTGTAACGTGCTGTTCCTGGACTGGCACGCCGAATACGTCCCTGCCGAGACAATGACCATCCGCATGTGGAGGGACAGGTGAGGATCGCCTGATCCGATGCCTGGGTCGGGCCGGCCAACGCCGTGGCCTCTTGCTCATCCGCCGGTATATCGCCCGTGTGCGTCGGCCGCTTGCCTGAGGGCCGGGCCGGTGTTAGACTACCCCCTGTCATAGGGGAACCAAAGCGGAGGCGATATGCAGACACGACGACTGGGCACGACGGATCTGGAACTGACGACGATCGGGCTAGGTACCTGGGCGATCGGCGGGCCGTGGGAGTATGGCTGGGGTCCCCAGGACGATGCGGACTCCATTCGGGCGATTCACGCGGCGCTGGATGCCGGCGTCAACTGGATCGACACCGCCCCCGCCTACGGCTGCGGGCACGCCGAGGAGGTGATCGGCCGGGCCCTGCGCGAGTGGGGCGAGACCCCCATTCTCGCCACCAAGTGCGGCCTG
>OMKS01001384.1_pt1 | contig 21572 bp, 24 predicted proteins | sample 1674721 | NCBI WGS metagenome assembly OMKS01 (sample SAMN06264996, study PRJEB25208) | sediment metagenome | isolation source: hot spring sediment | place: USA: California | collected 2014-09-02
GGCCGTTTACAAAAACGGCGATACCGAGGTATGCTATTTTGAAAGAACAAAAAATATAAGGAAACTCTAAACTCTAGATCTGAATGTAAAAATCACGATATATTTATATGTTAGTAATTCCGATTCTGCGACCACATATTTCATTGCTCGACGAGCAATCGCGAAGTAAGAGGGATACTCCTGAACATGGATGATTTTTGGTATTGGTGGCAACATTTGCCAGAAAATATAGACCCGGTTCTTTTCCAGATCGGTTCGTTCAGGCTCCAGTATTATGGGCTGATGTATATCGTTGCGTTTGTTATCGTTTTTTCTCTGACACGCTACAGGCTAAAAGATGAGAAACGGTTCGAAATTTCAATCAGTCATCTAATTAACATAATGCTCTACATGTTTCTGGGTCTTCTCATCGGTGCCCGATTAGGATATGTCGTATTTTACAATCTCCCCTACTATCTCAGGCATCCGCTTGAAATATTTGTGCCTTTTTCGTTTTTAGATGGTGTGGCCTTTGTCGGTATCTCAGGTGTGTCCTATCATGGCGGCCTTATCGGTGTAATTGTTGCCGGCTGGCTTTACGTTCGCAAAAATAAGCTGAATCCTTGGGATGTCATTGATTTATGTTTTCCTGCAGCTCCGTTGGGATACACGTTCGGAAGACTCGGTAATTTTATAAACGGCGAACTGTATGGCCGGGTGACGGCTGCAAAAATAGGCATGTATTTTCCAATGTCTCCGACCAAAGAACTCAGGCATCCATCACAGTTGTATGAAGCCTTTTTTGAAGGAATTTTTCTGTTTTTGGTGTTGTGGAATGTGCGCAAAATCAAGTTGCCCAAAGGTGCCATGATTGCATTGTACCTTGTTGGTTATGGGCTTGTGCGCTTCATTATAGAATTCTTCAGAGAACCCGATACCCATTTGGGCTTTGTGTTCCTGTCGCTTTCCATGGGCCAGTTGTTATGCGCTCTTATGATTGTAATCGGAGTATTGCTATACGCATACTTATGGCGTAAAGAGAAAACTTCACTATAATGATGGGTATAATGCTCAGGATATAGCTTCATCTCAGAGCGCTTCGAGATTCCAAAATCGCTGGATATTTTACTCGCAATAATTCTTCAATCTATCATCCGCCTGCCATAATCATTCTGTTGCGTGATGAATTGATGACAGGATGATAATGTCACAGCGAAATAATGGACTTCTGATTGAAGGTATTCGTTTAATAGCTTGAGCGGCTTTCAAATCGGAGAAACTCTTCATATCACAGTTTTTCCTTGCGTGTGACAGGATTTTCCTACATGCAATTTTTTGATATTGCGAGATAGTGTCCTTTAGTGGCAACTGTATATACTTTTAATCTTGGAGGACGCACCTTGTAAAAATCGGTCATGGGTCCACCAGTGCGGAACAACAGGTATATGGGAGGCCTTGGAAATTTCATGCCGTAGCCGGAGGAGACTTGAAGCTCCTGAGCCTGAGGGCATTACTGATGACCGACACGGAACTGAAGCTCATTGCCGCCGCCGCAATCATCGGGCTCAACAGCAGGCCGAATACGGGATACAGAACGCCCGCCGCGATTGGAACACCGAGGGCATTGTAGACAAAGGCCCAGAAGAGATTTTGTTTGATATTGCGCATTGTGGCCTTGCTGAGAAGTCGTGCGCTCACAATGCCGCGCAGATCTCCCTTTACAAGGGTTACTCCCGCACTTTCCATAGCTATGTCCGTACCCGTTCCCATGGCAATCCCCACATGGGCCTGCGCCAGCCCGGGAGCATCGTTAATGCCGTCTCCTGCCATGGCAACTGAACCTCCCTCATCCTGAAAGCGTTTTACGATTGCTGCCTTATCCCCCGGCAGAACGTCGGCGACGACATCGTCGATCTGTAGCTTTCTGGCGACAGCTTCCGCCGTCACCTTATTGTCGCCCGTCAGCATGACCACCCGAATGTTCTCATTATGAAGCTGCCGTATAGCTTCCGGTGTCGTTTCCTTGATCGGATCGGACACACCAAGGAGGCCGGCAGCGGCGCCGTCAACGGCGATAAACATCACCGTCCGGCCTTCTTCACGCAGACCATCAGCCTTTGAGCCCAGATCGCCGGGGTCAATGCCGGACTGCTTCAACAGCGTTATGTTCCCCAGCAGGACGGCATGACCGTCAACGTGACCGCTTACCCCCTTCCCGGTATGAGACTCAAACGTGTCGGTATGATGCAGAATTGCTCCCCGTTCAGAACTTCCCTCGACGATTGCCTCGGCTAAGGGATGCTCACTTCCTTTCTCAAGACTTCCGGCGAGACTCAGCAGAGTTTTTTCATCCCATCCGTTGAGCGTGACGACATCCGTCAATTTAGGTTTGCCTTCAGTGAGGGTCCCCGTTTTATCGATGACCAGGGTATCGATCTTTCTCATAATCTCGATGGCTTCGGCGTCTTTAAATAAAATGCCCATGGTCGCACCTCTGCCTGTCGCCACCATAATTGATACCGGGGTTGCGAGGCCGAGCGCGCAGGGACAGGCAATAATCAGGACAGACACCGATACGATCAGGGCGTATGCCATCCTGGGTTCGGGACCGATGATCGCCCAGACGACAAAGGCGATGATGGCAGATGCAATGACCGCCGGCACAAAATATCCGGCCACGATGTCGGCAAGCTTTTGGATAGGGGCACGGCTTCTCTGGGCTTCGGAGACCATTTTAACGATCTGGGCAAGCATTGTGTCAGCCCCGACTTTTTCCGCCTCCATCACCAGCGACCCCGTTTGGTTAACGGTGGCTCCCACAACCTTGTCCCCCGGCCGCTTTTCTGAGGGAATCGGCTCTCCCGTGATCATGGACTCATCGACGTTACTGGCCCCTTCAAGTACTTTACCATCCACGGGGATCTTCTCGCCCGGTCGGATTCTCAGATGATCGCCCGGGTTCACGACGTCTAAGGGCACATCTTCTTCCGTGCCATCCCTGCCGATTCGCCTGGCCGTCTTCGGCGCCAGTCCCAGCAGAGCTTTAATGGCGGCGCCGGTTCTGCTGCGCGCTCTCAGTTCGAGGACCTGTCCCAGCAGCACCAGGGTGACAATGACAGCCGCCGCCTCAAAATAAATTCCCACCGTGCCGTCCTCACTGCGAAATGACATGGGAAAAATATGCGGGAACAGAACTGCTATAACGCTGTAAGTATACGCTACAACCACACCGAGGCCGATCAGGGTGAACATGTTCAAGCTCTTATTGACGACCGACTGCCAGCCCCGCACCATGAATGGCCATCCGGCCCACAGTACGACAGGGGTTGCCAGAAACAGCTCTGTCCAGGCCAGCAGCTTTGAAGAAGCCAGTGAGTCAAGCAGATGGCCGCCCGGCAGCATCTCTCTCATGGCAATGATCATCAGCGGGAGTGAAAGCACGACGGCGACCCAGAAGCGTTTTTTCATGTACTCATATTCCGGGCTCTCTTCTTCCATTGTTTCAGCAGTGGACATGATGGGTTCAAGGGCCATGCCGCACTTTGGGCAGCTCCCCGGTTTGTCCTGGATAACTTCCGGGTGCATGGGGCACGTCCACTGAGTGCGGGCAGCTGCAATACCCGTCATGGCGGGCTCCAACGCCGCACCGCACGTAGGACAGTCCCCCGGTGTATGCCGCCGTTCTTCAGGATGAACCGGACAGGAATACTGACACTGTGTTTCAATAGACGGCGAGGGTTCCTTATCCAGATAGCGTTCCGGGTTATCTTTGAATCTGTGCAGGCAATGGTTGCTGCAGAAATAATAATCTTTGCCTGCATAATGGTAGTGGTAGTCGGAATCACTCGATACCGTCATGTTGCAGACAGGATCTATGTGTCGATCTTTTTCTTTATTCAGGCTTGTGTTCATGTATCAATCTCCTTCGCAAGCGGCTGACGTCTCATATCAGCGGTAATCGAATCGAATGATTCTGCGGGATCTGAATCTCCCCGGATCAAGCTCCCCGCTGCCTGGGACTAGAAAAGAGAATGTTGTCGGTCAAGCACGATAGCCGACGGCTTGCGGTGGACGGATTAATTGCCGTCGGAGTCTATCCTTCAAGGTCTTTTTTCATTCTCTCATATTCTTCCCTTGCGATTTCTCCGTTCGCATAACGCCTCTTCAGTATATCCAGGGGACTTTCCTCCTGTGTCGGCGTACGGCCCTTCGTCTTCTGAGCCTGTAAAATGAAATAGATCAGTACGCCAATGACGATCAGAAATATGATCCACATAAACATCCCTCCATATCCAAATCCGTAATGCATCATGTGCCACCATGAACCGGGACCTTGTGATCCACGATAACTTTCTCCGGCACAGGACACAAGCACACCTGTTATCATCATAAGAGATAATGCAGGATAATATTTCCGCTCTTCCGGTGTCGGTTTTTCACGAGGCTTCTTACCGTCTGATGTATTCATAGATAACTCCCTCTACCCCGGGGTGCCGAGGTCTTTTTATCATAGCCCTCGTATCGTTTCGGGTCAACCACAATGCGACTTATTCGATATATCGCCGAAACATTACCGGTCTCATTGAGGGACCTGAATAATTCAGAGCATCAGAGAAATCGATCCGGACATCGAGAACGACAGCCCGTGGCAATCACACGACGGCGATGAATACCTGATTGTCAACCCCCGTTCCACCGGCGACAGAAGCGGCCTTCTGATCGGCGCCATCGCCGTGGGCAGCGCAATAAAAAAAGGCAGGGACAATTCGCCCCCGCCTTTCCGGTTCGAGTGTTTTACGTTATTCCTTCCTAAGCGTTCCGCCTCAATCCCGCAAGACCGATCAGACCGAAACCCAGAAAGAGTATGGTCGCAGGTTCGGGAACTGATGTGGTCTGACCATACATTCTTATCCCAATAGGAATATCATCATATCCAACCCAAGTTGTGCCGTTAAAATAAGCCATAACTGACAAAGGATCTGAAAACGCTTTAGGCATTGATCCATAATTAGTATCGTCATTCCGTACTTCGAATGATACCCAGTATGTTCCTGCCGTTAATGAGATATTCAGACCTGTCAGGCCATACCAATCAGCACCACTGCCACCAGGGATAAATTTTTGAGAAAAATATTGAATCGATGTATCTGGGTTATCGTCAATAGTGCTATCACCGTACAATGCAATCGTCATGGTTCCCGTATTGTCATGAGGATAAATCCAACCATAAATATCGGTGATATCGTAAGCCTGGCTTAAACTAAATTGACCAGCCAACCATTGACCAGAGTTTAGTGCCGATCCTGTACCAGTGGGATTCAATGTGCCGGTATCGACAATTGTATCAGCTTGGGCAGGAGTGAACATAAAAAAACATAGGAATAAGATAAACAATAATTTTATTGATTTACGCAATTTTTCTCCCTCCTTTTAACATGTTGATAGGGACAATTCGCCCCCGCCTTTCCGGTTCGAGTGTTTTACGTTATTCCTTCCTAAGCGTTCCGCCTCAATCCCGCAAGACCGATCAGACCGAAACCCAGAAAGAGTATGGTCGCAGGTTCGGGAGCCGACACAGTGTCTACTTGTCCGGAACGAACGGCTAAGCCTAAAAAATCATTAGTAGTTTTCGTGAGGGCGCCCTGGAAGCCGTTACCCAACCAAAACGCCAATGCATTTGCAGGATTGTTCTGACTTTCCGTGCCGGACCAGTAGTAACGTTCGACGCTCAGGTTGTCAAAACATGTTTCGTCGTTTAAATCAGCATCTTCATAATACGGTTCCCCCGTTCGTTTCTGCAGACCGAACTCCTCGTAGTACAGATTGCCCATCTCTGATGTTCTCTCATAGCCAGCGTTTGGGTCCGCTTCTGCACTTGGCAGCCGCCATGCCTCATCGATCCAGGTGATAGCATAAGAGGCGTCTATGTGATAGGTTAAAGAAGAATCGAGTCCCGCGGCCCAGGCTTTCTGATCTTCCCAGCCGAGGGCTTCATTGGTATAATCGAACCAGATAAGAGAATTGCCATTGTTGTCGTCATTCCAGATCAAATTATAGTCTGATCCGCCGCAGGTGGCCGTGCCGATTTTCAGCAATCCTGCGTTTGCCACCCCTGTGATCGCGAATAACAATAATATTCCGAACATGAAAATCAGAAACTTTCTCATACCCTCTCCTTTCTTTAAAAAGACGATCCGTTATGGTTTTTAAAAAAATACTGCTTCGGACGAAACTGCTTTTTTTCATTCACTATTTTGCAATATTCATGCACAACAAGATATTATTTAACTACTTTTCGTGAGATTCCCGTTAACATGTTGGAATGTCATACTATTTATAAATGATTGCCTGCGCAGTTGCCGGGGCAATGCATCACGGAGACCGTTCGCATTTGTAAAGAATCCCGACACTTCTTCGCGTATATAACAGGTCCTTTTCGCTGAAACCTTTACAGCCGCTGCATCAGAGCCGAATTCCAACATTGTAAAGAATTCCGACAGTTGTACACTGTTTTTTACACTTTGAGGGATTTTTAAGATTTATGTGTGGATCCGGGGTTCTTTGAGATGAAAACTTCACTGGAGAACTTCTGGCGGTATTGTCTATCTGTCTTCGCCCCTGCCGCTTAATTGATCTCTTTCGTAAAGTTTGAGATCCGTTCCGCGGTTTTCAGCAGTTCGAACTGCTCCATGGCTTCGACCATGAGGGAGACCAGTTCGCCATGGCTGAGCCGGTCCGACCGGGATCTGCCGGGGAACATGCGTTCAAACGTTCCGACGAGGATCTGCGCCTGTTCCATGATGCGGTCGATTAACGGATGATCGGTAAAAGACGGAAACTCGAAGCGCGCCGGTTCGGCCTTCGTCGCCCCGTCGGCTCCAGCCTTCTGAAGCACTTCCCGTGCATGTGCAATCGCCGTATTGATCCGTCGTTTTATATCCTGAAAGGTATTTTCGTTCAAGGTGAAGATATTCGGCTGATCTTGATAATACGCCGCCATGCAGTCGGAAAAGAGGGTAAGGCCGAACAGCAGATTCTCGTACAGCTCGATCATGCGGGAAAGGCGTTCCGCCTTTCTTGCCGACCGCTGCCTGCTGCCGCGTGTTGTCATGGATCCCATGAATCCATCATCCCCCATTAATTCAATGCCGTATCGGCCATACCCGGATATGAAAAGGTGACACTCCGTTAGCTCCTGCTAGTTATCATGAAATTTTCTATTGTTATCAACTTTTTTATGCGGCCTGACCAGCGGTATTAAAAAAACTATACAGGCAATAAAGAAGATTACCCCTCCGATGAAGGTTAACGTATCATGATGTTTCAGGCTCGATGCGATGAAAAAAATGGAACATATGACAAAAAGTATCCAACCGACCAATTCATGCTTCATATTCCGACCACTTTGATTTTCATGCCCGCCGTTTATTCCCGGCGTTTCACTGACACCTTATAACAATCATTGCAAAGCCGGTCAATGGCGTTCGTGCCTGTTCACTATTCTTCTCTGCGCGTCCGTCGCAATATGATGAGAAAAACAGGTCAACCATAACCGCTTCACGGATAACGCTCATATACCATGACAATCATTTTGGGGATCGTATCGATGACGGAATGTAATACCGGTTGAAGCCTTCCTGGAGACCATGAAGGAAACTCATAAGCGGGGCGATGATGATCTCATCAGCCTCGCAATGTTGTCCGATGCAAGATATGACGTAACATCAGGAAAACGATGAATGGAGGGTGATATTTTTTTCTTGAATTCGAAGCTCCGTTTATGTAAGTAGGATTCATGGTTGATTGTTTTTATTACGGCCCCCGAAGGTATGCGCGTCCTTCGGGGGTTCGCCGTTTCATGCATTCGATTTCAATGCCGTGGATGGTTTTTTTCTTCACAGGACGGGCTCGGTCACCAGTCGAGGTTGACCCCGCTCCCCTATACTCGATCAATCGCCTCCCTCTTCAAATCGATGTATCGAGGCGGTGAGCTCGTTTTTATCGACTTGCTCCAGGTACCGCCAGCCTTCTTTATTCAGAAATTCGATGACTGCGTCGATTTCCGGTTCGAAAACAAAGAAGTAGACCTCGTCCCCTGCTTTAAATCGCAGGCTGTCACCAACAGGCGATAGCCTTTTGTTTCTGCGCAAGGAGACAGCGATCATTCCATTTCCCGGGTACCGGGCCATCATCGGGCTGCTGCCGGCCTCCTCGGGCGGGCCGGCGTCATATTGCCATCGATGCACAGTGACCTGCCTTGAATTAAAGCGGCGATCCCATGCGTCGACATCGACCGTTGCGCCAAAGATCAGCTCGGCCCCTGACTTGTGAAGCATCTTCGTGGTCAGGGAGGCTGAATTGCTTTTCAAGGCGGCCCACAGAGAAATCGCTTTGGTCTCTTTCTTTACTTTTTGTATGAACAGGTAATTCACCTCATCATTGGCGGTCAGGGCCAGGGCGCCGCGGCGGGTATCGATTTCGGCACGCAGCAGGTATCTTGCACGAAGGCCGTTGCCATATATCACGCGCGTGCCCTCGCTTTCCGCCGCTTTGCAATGGTCCGCGTTGGAATCGATGCAGACCACTTCCTGCCCGTCCTGCTTGAATAACTCGGCCAGGCCCCGCGCAAGGGCGTTGGCGCCGAGTATGACCCATCCCGCCTGGCTGGGACGCCGCAAGCCCAGGAGGCCGGCCACCAGACCGCCGGTCAGCCCGGCGAACATAACCGTCACGGCGATGACCAGAAAAACGAGCGCCCGCAGTTCGTAGCCGCCCTGCAATCCCCTTGCAGCAAAGGCGGCGGCGAAAAAAGAGGCCACGGCCGCGGCGACGATCCCACGGGGGCCGATCCAGCCGATGAAAAACCGCTCTTTCAATGTCAATTCGGAAAAGCTGGTTCCAATGAGCACGGCTGCCGGGCGGACCAGAAACATCAGCACCAAAACGACCCCCACAGCCGGCCAACCAAGTCCGGTCACCTGGGCCAGACGCACGTCGGCGGCCAACAGCACAAAAAGCATGCCGATCAGCAAAACGGTCAGCTCCTCCTTGAATTCCATCAAATCCTGCAATGCCGATGAGCTGACATTGCCGATGACGATGCCCGCCGTGGTGACGGCGGCGATACCGCTTTCGGCCAGGATCAGGTTGCTGCCCTGAAAAAGAGCCAATATGGCGGCCAACGTGAATACGTTCTCGGTTCCTTCTGGAATCAACCGCCTGACCCGGTAAAGGAACAGCAACAACGCGCCGATCAGACCCCCGGTCATGGCGCCGAAGCCGAGCCGCGAAACCACGTGCCAGACCCATGCAAGCGGTGAACCGTGGACCGGACTCAAGGCGGTTTCCAGGGCCACTGTGGCCACCACCGCACCGACAGCGTCGATAAACACCCCTTCGGCCTCAAGCACCGTGGCCACCGAACGCTTGACGTTCAACCGTTTCAGCAACGGGTTGATCACGGTGGGACCGGTTACCATGACCAACGTCCCGAACAGGATGGAGCTCTTCCAGGGCCAGTGCATGACCAGGTGTGCCGTAGCGGCGGCCCCGGCCACCGTCACGAATCCGCCCAATAAAATCAGCCGGCGGATGGAGTGCTGGGCGTGTCTGAGCCGCCTGAACTTAAGATTCATTCCGCCCTCGAACAGAATCACAGCGACGGCGAAGCCGGTCAGGATGTTCAGTGAAGGGCCAAGGGATTCCGGATGAATGAGACCGATTCCGTCCGGACCGAAGCCGACACCGGCGGCAAGCAGCAGGATGATGCCCGGCATTCGAAGATGATGGGCCAGGGCCTGGGCGATCATGCCCAGGGCCAGAGCCAATGCGATTGTCATGCCGGGATTGTTGAAGACAGCGCCGTCCATCGTTCTTTACCTCACTTGAGCTCCCTTTCTCGCACCGTCTCAACGTTCTCATCGAGGAAATTGAATGAGCGTCCGGCAGATTTCACTGCGGTCCGGGTTCTGTCCACTGAGAATTCCGACCGCACAGCCGTATCATTCTTTGCTTGCAGCCGTTAGTTTTTGATTGTGGATCCGATCTTGAGATTTACCTGCCAGTAAGCGACCTTCCCATTTTCCACATACCCTCTCGTTTCGACGATCTGAAACCATCGTATCGATTCATGAGTCTGTGCGGCTCTGTTCAGTGCATTTTGCACGGCATCCTCTATGTTTGTTTTGGATGATCCCACAATTTCGATGACTTCGTAAACATGTTCCGGCATACGATGCTCCTCCTTTCTTACGTTCATTGTTGGATTTCTATCTTTAATTCATGTCAGTCTACCATAATACATAATCTTGCTGTTTTTCTACAAAAAAGGATAAGCTATTTTTATCCTCAGCGATTGACCAACGAGAGCGGATTACGTTCGAGGCCGGGATACAAGAGCCGCTCCCGAAGCCTTCGAGTGTAGAAACAGCGTGCACCATTGTCACCGATCCATTCGCTTGCTCTGTCAACAGGGAGGGCAGCCTTCTGCCATGAGGGAGGATGTGCTGAAGAGATTCCTACGGCTTGTCCGGATCCGGGGCGACCCCTTCGGTCCGGGACGGTCGGTTTTTCATTGAAGAGCCGTACCGCTCCAGTGCGGCCTTCAGTTCTTCACGCATTTCGTCCCGCAGCGACGGGGGTTCCAGCACCTCCGCGTGGTATCCCCAGCTCCTGATCCAGTACTTGATCTCCTCCGTCCCGGCAACATCGAATTCCAGAACGATTCCGCCGTTCGTTTCATCGGTGATCCGCTGGCTCTCGTGCCAGATCTTCTCCCTGATGTAGCCGGCGGCATCGGCGTCGAAGCGTATCCTGATGCGCTGAGGCTCGCCGCGGTGGACGACGAAACTTGACTTGAGAAAGTCTTCCATCTGGAAATCGCCGGGAACAGTGAATCGCCGGTCCGTCAATTCGAGATTTGAAATGCGATCCAGGGCGAAGGTCCGTATGTCCTGACGCAGGTGGCAGAATCCGATGAGGTAGAAGCTGCCGTTGAGGAAGCAGAGACGATAGGGATCAACGGTCCGCCGCGTTTCATCCTTCCGGCTCATGGTGTAGTAATCCATTTCGACGGACGTCCGCTCGACGGCCGCCTCGTTCAGACGGGCGATGATCTCCCGACAGGGCGTGTATGCCGTGGAGGGCCTCAGCGACGCATGGAGCGTCTCCCGGACCCGTTCGAGGTAGTCGATGGCCGCCGGGGTAAGGGTGGCGGTGATCTTTTCGAAAAGCGAATCCATGGCATCGTAGAAGACGGTATTCCTGAAGACCTTCAGGAGATCCCGGCTGAAATAAAGGGCCATGAGCTCGGCATAGCTGAAGGGGATGGGAACGCGGTGCTTCGCCGTGTCCATGAGCAACCAGCGGTTTGCCCCCTCCACGCGGTCGTTGTACACGGGAAACCCGGCGAGCTGAAGAGCCTCAAGATCCCGGTAGACCGTCCGCGGGCTGCACTCGAACCGCTCCGCCAGTTCCTTTACCGTTTTCCCGTACCGGGAGGACAGGAGAATCTGCATGATCCGCCACTGCCGTTCAATCTGATCGCCCCGCGACATGGTTCCCCCTCTCATGGTTTCGCGCTGTCGTATTTTTATACGGATATTTTGCTCTTTTTTCAAAAAATATTTTCCTGTTTGACCTGATCTGACAAAACCGGGTGGTACAGTAATCACAAAATGACTCAAAGGAGGGAATCATCATGCGGGAGATTATCACAGATTATCTTGATCACATCAAAACAGGCCGCGCACAGTCATACAAGAACCTCGCGCTGTTCCCCATTCTCTCCCCCCATTCCGCAACGGTGGAATACCGCACCCTGGATGAGGCGCTGGCGGAACATCTCATCACCATCACCGAGATCGACACGAACGGTTCCGTACCCGAACTCAAGGTGCTGAACACGTCGCCCGGGATGGTTCTGATCATCGACGGTGAGGAACTCGTCGGCGCCAAGCAGAACCGGATCATCAACACCACCATCATCATCCAGGCCCGGAAGGAAGTGATCATACCGGTCAGCTGTGTCGAACAGGGGCGGTGGTCCTATACCACGCCGGAATTCATGAGCAGGGAGCGGATCATGCCGTCCCGTCTCAGGGCAATGAAGTCGGAACAGGTGAGGGAATCGGTGAGAGACACCGGTGAGTATCGTTCCCACCAGGGGGCTATCTGGCATGGGCTGCAGGATCAGGCCCGGCGGATGGCCGCCGAATCGCCGAGCATGGCCATGTCGCACATCTACGAGAAGGAAACGCCGTCGCTGCAGGAATACCTGAAACATTTCAGAATCATTGATTCACAGATCGGCGCCGTCTTCATGATCAACGGCGAGGTGGCCGGCATGGATCTTTTCGGCAGACCTGATACATTCGCCGGGATCTTCCCCAAGCTGGTGCAGAGCTATGCCATTGATGCCATCGACTGGTACGAGTCGAAGCAGGAGACAAAAGCGCTGAAACGGCATGTAACCTCATTTTTAAAGGACACCCTCGTCGCGTCGGTGGAATGCCACCCGTCCGTGGGACTGGGGACGGACTGCCGGTTTGACTCAAAGAAGATTACCGGCTTTGCCCTCATCCACGACAACCAGGTGATCCACCTCTGCGTCTTTGCAAAGCACGGCACCGGCATCCCCACGGGATTCACTTCCCGGATGGGGCGATACTCACAGCGGAGGAGGACCCATTAGAGAACATCGTCGTCCCCGACAGAATGAACGCGATGAAACGATGACACGCAATTCACCAAGCCCACCACATATTCACATGTGGGAAGGATCCACCACTCACCACGGCCCGCCTCAGAGTGCCTCGGGTCCTTCCCGCCTCCACCTGTGAAAAGGACAGGTTCCAATGCGGCCTGATTACATATCAGAAGAAAAACTTTCCCCATCTGCCATAATGCTGCTGATCAGGAGGAGAAGGAAAGAATATGCCGGTCGGCGGTCATCTGTTGTAAGCGGCGTTACTTTACTCCCTTAATGACAACAAACGCACCCTTGCCGAAACCATCCAGAATCATTCCCTGTTCCTCTCCGGGAATGAGTGTTTGCCTGGAACTCAGATCTCTGAAACCTGTATCTGTGAGATGCTTGCATACCTCCTGCGCTGAAAAGAATGTGGCATCTCTGTAAAAAACATTCTTGTGACGATCGGTGCTGTAACGTTTGCCCAGGTCGCTTTCTTTATCTACAAAACCCACAATGATGCATCCCCCCGGCTTCAGCACGCGAAACGCTTCCTGGAAGGATTTCACAATATCATCAACAAAACAGATGGTCGTCACCATCAGCACAAAATCAAACCTGGAATCGGGGAAGGGCAACTCCTCAGCTACATGCCGAAAAACCCGGATTCCCTGTTTTTCCGCTTTGACCGCCATCTTATCCGATGGTTCCACACCAATCTTTATCCCCAGGGGAACGGCGAATTTGCCGGAACCGACGCCAACCTCCAAACCCTCGGCCGGAGGCAGAGGGATCAGGTGGCGGACTGTTTCCAATTCCGCATGGTAGATATCACGGTTTTTCTCAAACCATTCGTCGTATCTGTCACTGTGTTTTTCAAATGGTTCTATCTTGGGCATACGACACTCACTCCGTCGCGGTTTCAGGCAAGATTCGAAATATTTTGAATCAGAATAAGCGGTTTCTTATCGACGCTGTGCGGAACTTACAGCCTTTCTTTTAAATAGGCATTCATGGTTTCACGTGCTAAGGCAATATCCAGAGGAACTCTATCACCATCGGCAAAGACCGTCGTGGAGCTTTTAATCTCAAAGTCTTGGGCCTCAGGCGCGTCGTTTGTGTAAATATTTAAGTTGATTAAATCTTCGAAATTCTTTTTCATGTCATGGGCCACACCTATGGCCATCTTACAACTTCTTCAAGCGGGATTTCCGCTGTGAAAGACAATAAGCTCAAGCATTCCAATCTCCTTTTTCAAACAACTGTTTTAAGGTGACGTAGATGATAATTCACATGCTGTCAAGGGGAAAACCTGTGGTCGCATTATGCTGCGGTAATACATTTACCGGAAAAGTAGTTTCCCCCAATGCCTGTCGCCCTGTTTCTGTCTTCGAAAGGTTCTGCGCTTTGCAAAGGACGTCATTTCCGCTTGTAAACCGGAAGGAAGATTTGCCTCACTCGATCAAATCAAGGGTCCGCCAGGTAAATGCGTGAATGGTTCACAAGCTCAGCATCATTCTGTCATTCGGCTTTGGGTGCCGACATCAGGGTTGTCTTCGCCGAAATTCCTCAACAGGTTCGTGATGATATCTTCTGCGGGAAGGCCTTGTTCCTCCTGCGTTTTGATGAGCTGATAGGCTGCAAAAAGCGCTGACGGTCCGATCTCCGAGGCAAAATGCCCCACACCTTGATTCCAGACAAACAAAGTGAACAGCTCATCGAGCTCAGCAGTCGATGTGCCGGTTGCATATGCTTTAACCAGTTCCCTGGTCGCCTGTCTGAGGCGTCCGGCACCGACGGCATTTGCAAGCGAGAGCAGGTACTTTGTCTTTTGGTCGAATGCAGGATTGTCGTCGGACCAGACCAGTTTCCAGAAATTTCCAACGATGGATGCCAGTCGGCTGTCTGTTTTCTTGAAATTTACAAGGGCCGTCGGCCGCAATGGCGGGCTCTGTTTCTTCATTTCTTTCCTTCCCTTCGAGTTTTTCCATAATGTATCCCCGATAACACGGGGTGGCGGAAGCACATGCGCGGGCCGGCACAGTGCATTACCGCCCTGAGACTGTTTCTCATATCCGGTTTATAGCAGTGCACCGGGCACCGGGAACACAGCGGTTTCTGCGCGGATAAAATCCCACGTATTACCTTCCCTCCATCATTGCCTCGATATCCGTCTTGACATCGCCGATCGGTTTGATATCGAAGTTTTCCACCAGAACGTTGAGGACATTCGGCGACAGAAATGCCGGAAGCGTCGGCCCCAGGCGGATGCCCTTGACTCCCAGGAACAGGAGGGCAAGCAGGACCGTTACGGCCTTCTGTTCGTACCATGCAATATCATACGAGATAGGCAGATCGTTGATGTCATCAAGTCCGAACGCCTCCTTCAGCTTCAGGGCGACGACGACAAGGGAGTAACAATCGTTGCACTGGCCGGCATCGAGCACCCGGGGGATACCGCCGATGTCGCCGAGTTCAAGCTTGTTATAGCGGTATTTTGCACAGCCAGCGGTCAAGATGACCATATCATCGGGAAGCTCCCGGGCGACGTCCGTGTAGTAGCTCCGACTCTTGTGGCGTCCGTCACAGCCCGCCATGAACACAAAACGCTTGATCGCGCCGGATTTTATGGCGTTCGCCACCTTGTCCGCCAGGGCCAGAACCTGGTTGTGGGCGAAACCTCCAAGGATCTCACCTGTCTCGATTTCGACCGGCGGCTCGCATGTCTTGGCAAGCTCGATGAGCTCCGAAAAGTCTTTCATGCCTCCCTCTTTTCTGTCGGCGATGTGCTTCACTCCGGGATACCCCGCCATGCCGGTTGTGAAGATCCGGTCCTTGTAGGAATCTCTGACCGGGATGATGCAGTTGGTCGTCATGAGTATGGGCCCGTTGAAGGATGCAAACTCGTCTCCCTGCCGCCACCACGAATTTCCGTAGTTCCCCACGAAATGATCATATTTTTTGAAGGCGGGATAGGCGTTCGCCGGCAGCATTTCGCCATGGGTATAGACATCCACGCCCGTTCCCTCGGTCTGCTCGAGGAGTTCCTGCATGTCCTTGAGATCATGTCCGGAAATCAGGATTCCCGGGTTCGTGCCGACACCGATGTTGACCTTTGACAGCTCGGGATTTCCGTAAGTCGACGTATTGGCCTTGTCAAGGAGAGCCATTGTGTTCACGGCACATTCACCTGCCTTCATGACCAGCGCCACCATCTCGTCGACACTCAGGTCTTTTGTGGTCGACGCAAGCCCCTCCATCATGAAGTCATAGATCTTCTCATCTTCAAAACCCAAAAGAGCGGCGTGGTCAGCATATGCGGCAATCCCTTTCAGTCCGTAGATGAGAAGTTCCCTGAGGGATCGGACATCTTCATTATCTGTCTTGAGAATGCCGACCTGTGCGGCCTTTGTTGAAAATTCATTCACATCGTCAGAAAACCACAGGGCGGAATCGTGCAGGTCTTCTGCGGCTAAACCCGCGTACCGTGCTTTGAGTTCATTTCTGAGCTGTAATCCTTTCCTGATCAGTTCGATCAACCTGTCGTTGTCGAAATTCACGTTGGTTATTGTTGCGAACAGGGCCCTGGCGATAAACAAACCCGTTTCCCTGTCCGAATGGTCCTGTTTCTTTGCAATGGTTCCGAAGATCGAAACCCCTTTCAAGACATAGACAAGAAGATCCTGGAGGTTTGCCGTTTCTTCGGCCTTGCCGCAGACGCCTTTAACATTGCAGCCAATGTTCTTTGCTGTTTCCTGGCATTGATAACAAAACATATGTGTGCTCCCTTTATAATGTTTCCGGTGCTGTTTTTAATCGGCATCATATCCTGAACACATGGCATGTTGCCTTGACTTAGGTTAAGAACATAAAAATATTTCTGACAAAAAAGGACCTGTAATCATGGATGATATTCTCAATGTTCTTTCAAGGAGTCAGCTCTTCGGGGGACTTTCCGATGAGCATCTCAAAGAGATCGGGAACGTGTCGATTGAAAAACGTGCGGACAAGGGCGAGATTATTTTTTTTGATGGTGAAGAAGGGAACGGATTCTATCTTGTTGTCGAGGGGGTCGTCCGCGTCTACAAAATGTCGCTGGAAGGAAAAGAACAGATTCTCCATATTGTGAAAGCCGGCGAAACGGTCGGTGCTGTGCCGGTGTTTTCGGGGAAATCATTTCCCGCCAATGCCCAGGCAATTACAGAAAGTCTGTTACTGTTTTTCCCGAAAGAAAAATTTATCAGTCTCATAACGGGCAATCCGTCGCTGACCATGAATATCCTGGCGATCCTTTCCATGCGGCTGCGCGAGTTTACCGTGCAGATTGAAAATCTCTCACTGAAGGAATTACCGGGTCGCCTGGCGGCCTACCTGCTCTATCAATCGCAGGTGCAGGGCGGCGGTGACCATATAACACTGGACATCTCGAAATCGCAGATCTCCAATATTCTGGGCACTCGTCCCGAATCGCTGTCACGGGTCCTGGGAGCAATCAGGGAACGGAGGCTGATCGAAGTGGATGGGCCGAACATAAGGCTGCTGGACCGTAACGGCTTGGAAGACCTCGAAGCCTGGGGGAAAATTTGAAGAACAGACAAGCAGGCATACAGCGAAAAGACAAAAAGAAACGATAATGAATATTCCAGAGTCAAATTCCTTTTGTTATAAGAAATCCCACAAAATATTATAGATCACGAGCGCTCTATCGATCGCATCGTTCGTCTTCAATTCCGCTCGACATGAGTTCCTTTAAATTCAAGATATGAGCCGCCACAAGAGACGATCATTCAGCGTCAAAAAATTGCATCTGAATGATCATTGTAGATTATGAATATATTCGGTTGATAATAAATATCATTCCTGTTAATCTGGTACGGTATATTCAAGTACTTGAAGATTCACTCCTGTCATCTCAGAAAGCAGAGTCGGCAATCCCTCGTATTGAACGCTTCGATTCACTTTTCATAGATTAATCCCAAGCGGAACAGTTCAAGAAAAACAAGTCATGAAATTAATATCATCAATCAATGGTTACAAAATGAGAGGAGGAAAAAAATGAAAAAGTACGCATGGATTGTTTTTATTGTCGTCGTGTGTCTGTCAATCGCCGTAGTCGCCAATGCCCAGCAGCGGCATTGGGGAGGCGGCGGGGAAGATTACAATTATTGTCCGTACTGCGGATCATCGTTGGGACCAGGTGGAGGCTACGGGTACGGCATGGGACCCGGCACGATGCATCGCGGCTGGGGTATGGGACCGGGCATGATGGAGCGTGGATATGGCCCCGGGATGATGGAGCGAGGGTACGGACCCGGCAGAACGGAACGTGGCTGGGGAGGTTACGGCTATCGTCAAAGCGAAGAGTGCCGGAAATTTCTCACAGATACAACTGAACTGAGGAGACAGCTCCACGCAAAGCGGTTCGAGTATACAGAGGCGTATCGAGATCCGAAAACGACATCCGCACAGTTGAGCAAACTTGAAAAAGAGATTGACGAGTTACAGGATAAGATTATTGAGAAAGCGCCGAGGGGATGCTGGTGATAGACAAAAGATCGCCGCACCTCTCTGCAGAGAGCCGTTCTTCAGGTGGACGATCAGCCAGTGTACTCTTGATTCAACCGTAAGGACATGATTATCAGAGTACCGGGCTGTTCGTCGTATCTTATGGAACAGATTGTCACCGTCGTCCGTCATAATTGTGAGGATTATGATGACCATATCAAGAAGAACTTTTCTACAATCAACAATCGGGGGCCTCGTTTTGTTGAACCTGCCTCTTGGGGTTCGTCGTCTTTCACATGCTGAAAAAGCGCCTGCCCTTCGAGAATTCCATTTCAACGCATCTGTCACCTCCGCGAACCTTGGAACAGGAAATGACTTTTTAGCCTGGACTTACAACGGACAGATTCCGGGACCTGAGATAAGGGTTCGTGAAGGTGAGACCATCAGAGTTATTTTAAGAAATGATCTGCCCGAACCGACGACCATTCACTGGCATGGACTCCCGGTGAAAAACGCCATGGATGGCGTTCCCGGTGTCACCCAAAAACCGGTGATGCCGGGCGAAACCTTTACCTACGAATTCGCAGCGAGGCCGGCGGGAAGTTTTATCTATCATTCACATGTGAATTACCAATTGGACCAGGGGCTTTACGGACCCCTTGTCATCGAACCGGCACATGCTCAAAACGCATACGACATTGAATTCACCGTAATGCTCGAAGACTGGGTGATGAAGGATGGCGGCGGTACCGCAAACACCATGCGCCGCCCTGCCATGGGAATGATGCACGGGACGGGCCTGAGACGCCGGGGGATACGTCAGGGTCCGGGACCGCTTCTGGAACCGATCTATGATGGCTTTGCCGTAAACGGGAGAGCATTCCCATCAATTAAGCCCCTTCAGGTTCGAAAGGGTGATAAAGTGAAATTGAGAATCATGAACCTGTCGTCGGCTACCATTTATGATAGTGCACTGGCCGGACATACGATGACTATTACCCACGCCGACGGCAATGCCGTCACGCCGGTTAAAACTGATGTCCTGCGCATCGGAATGGGCGAACGGTATGATGTTGAATTCAGAGCCGACAATCCCGGCAGCTGGTTCCTCGCGGCCCGCGAAACAGGATTCGGAGAAGGAACGCTTCGGGTGCCCATCCAATACCGGGGTGTTCGCAGTGCAGACGCTATTCTCCCCGTCTTTAATCGGAGAATGCGTTTCGCATCATATGGCGATTTGCGAACCCGCGAACCGTCGAATACAGCCCTCCTGGGGCCTGCAGAGAGGGTGTATTCCCAAATACTTGGCGGAGGGATGCATTCCCCGTACTGGACCATCAATGGGTATGTCTACCCGGATGCGGAGCGCCTGCTTGTTGAAAGGGGTGAGCGGATACGGCTGCGATATAGCAACCACAGCATGATGCCGCACCCCATGCACCTGCACGGTCACTTTTTCAACGTCGTGAATACGTCGTTGCCCAGGGAACTGTGGATTTTAAAGGACACGATCATTGTAAATCCCATGGAAAGCATTGATATTGAATTTCTGGCCGATAACCCGGGTAACTGGTTCCATCACTGTCATAACCTGTATCATATGGAAGCCGGCATGGCGAATGTGATTATGTATGCGTCTTGAATGCTGCCCCGAAATCACCATGATTGAATGCAGGCGAGGGAACAGATGAATAGATCATATGCCGCATCTTTTCCGAAGGGCAGCTCCTCGTTGATGACGATATCCCGGAAAAAGTTCTTTCCGAAATCTTGTCGAAAATATGGAGCGCCTTGACATATAGAAGGTGTCTTCATACATTACTGTTGAAAGAAGAATTTTTATCTTCGAGAAATACAGTTGTTGAGTGTGATACCGTTATTCAATCAAAAGCGGGTTGTATAAACCCGCAAGAACAGAGAAACGAAGGGAGGCAGTTACTATGCCGAGAGGAGATGGAACAGGACCCAGAGGTCAAGGACCTGGAACTGGGCGCGGCATGAGAGGTCGCGGTCAGGGACAGAGGGGCGGTGGTGGCCGAGGAGGCGGTCTGGCGGCAGGTCCGGACGGGAATTGCATTTGTCCCAACTGTAGCACTCGAATCGCTCATCAGATAGGAACCCCCTGTTATGATCAGTCATGTCCCAATTGCGGCACGGCCATGACACGGGAATAGAGATGCCCTTATTGAACCGTTTGATGGAGATAAACGTCCTTCAGGGGATGAACACACAAGACGATGCAAGAGGGTGGGGTGAACTGCTATGAATTCCCGTATTGTAAGACACGCCACAATATTTGGATGCTGAAGAGGCAGAGCCGCTTCTAACGAGGGCTGGCCCTTTCTACGGAATTTCGATACGGGATTCGGAATGGTCAGCGATCGGCTCTTATCAATTACAAGAAGGGATTCATGGGACCAGAATGAAACACAGGCTGTCTGCGGCTTAAACTCTTTGCTTAATATGCATGTTGAATGGTGAGATTGTATACCGTTCCCATACTTTCATTCATGGCCTTGGCACAAAAAATTCGAGCTGGGGAAAATCGTCGAGGTTTTCAGCAATACCGGCCTTAAGAAAAGAATTCACCCACTGATAAATTATGAGGCATGCTGTGCATACTCATTAAAATCGATGCTGATTGGAAAGGAACCTGCCAGCGGCTGATGGTCGGTTGTGATGATTCTGCGAACCGATCCGCGTCCCGATGTCCGGTATCCATGCAGCACACGCACACAGCTTATGAAATTCCGACGATCACGAATTGTCTGGAACCCCAGTAAATCGTATTGGAGCAGCGCTTCGAGAATTTTAAACCGCCACGGGAGCTTGAGAAAAATATCGAGGGGAGGGAAAGGGATATGCAAGAAAAATCCGGTGCGCCGTTTGATCCCTTTTTCCCTGAGTTCACGTCCCACGAGGATCAAGTGATAGTCCTGAATCCAGACGTAATCGGTTTCATCGGTATTATCCGCTACAGCCTGAGCAAACAGGCGATTGACGTTCTCGTAAGCATCCCAATATGAAGGATTGAAATGACATCGTGAAAAGAGATCATGAAACAGGGGCCAGAGAATCTCATTTGAGAAACCATGATAATAAAGTTCTACTTCTTCCGGCGTCAGATGAACCGGTTCCAGCCGGTATCCGATCAAACTGCTCTGTTCTGCAAGAATCCGATCAAGATGAGACTTTTCCGGGAATTCTTTTGTTCCCAGCCAGCCGATCCACAGGCCGCCGCGGTCTCGCAGAACCGGATTTTCTCCAAAATAAAATATGTGATACATAGCTGAATCAGCTATGTTTGGTTTTTATACAGAAACTCACTAGTGTCATGTCACACTAGCTATGACGTATAATATAATGTTATACTCCTTCCGATTGCGGTTGATTCCACACT